>JAANMW010003442.1_pt1 | contig 12343 bp, 14 predicted proteins | sample 7279671 | NCBI WGS metagenome assembly JAANMW01 (sample SAMN14094541, study PRJNA606508) | bioreactor metagenome | isolation source: A lab-scale SPAN reactor treating ammonium-rich wastewater day 247 | place: Ireland: Galway | collected 2017-09-19
CTCACCGAACCGCTGGCCACTCGCCAAGACTGACAGAAGCCACTCAATTCCCATGACTCGATCCAACGCCCCGCCAGAATCAAGGTTCATGGGAAGCGGGGAACGACCTCTGCATACGGCTGGTATGTGAGAAGAAGTTCGGACGGCGGAAACACTTGGCAAACGCTGTTGACGAATTTCTCCGCAGGCGGCGATTCGCTCGTGAACGATGTGACTTTGGATGCCGCGGGCAATCTCTGGGTGGTCGGCGCGGTTAATGGCGCCAACTCCACCACGGAGACTTGGGCCATGCAGCGCTGGAATCAGGCCAGTGGGTGGAGCGGCCCACTTTATCCGTACGGGAACAACCCTCCCCGCTCACATGCCAGAGGCGTAACCGCGGATTCAGCCGGCCAAGTGTATGTGACCGGATGGGTTTTCGACACGAGCGGTTACTCTCACGCCACGGTGCTGGAGGTGAGCAACTGAACGCCGAAGTTCGCCAACATTGATTCCCTCGCATCGGCCATGAAACCAAGGTTAGAATTTGCTCTCCGCTGGCGAAACAGCGGACCTACCAGAACACTCGCGTTCGGATTGGCGCTCGCTGGCGCGTTAGTCGCGGTTGGCATCGAAGCGAGAGCCGAAGATCCCTGCGTAGTGTGGGCGAGATCGGCGGGTAAATTTACGAGCGGAGGCGTTGCCTTGTCCCCTGCCGGCGACTTCCTGGTAGCCGAAGAAGTCTATCCGTATCCGAACGGTTTTGTGCTGAAGTTCAACTCCAACGGGAGCCTGGTTGCGAGCAATGCGTTTTTCGGAGCGGATGTAAAAGCGCTTGCCGTGGATCAGGCAGGAGCGATTTATCTGACGGGCTGGATTGGGACCAACGGCTCGTTCAACTATCCAACGGAACAGGGTTTGTTCGTAGCCAAGTACGATCAGAATTTCAATCGCATCTGGGTCTTCACCGAAAGCCAGCAACTGCCTGGCACAAGCCGCAGATCGTACGCAAAATGCATGGTGGTAGATGCACAGGGCAACGCCTACGTGGGTGGGGTTTCGCGCGGGCCAACAACGCTCGGATCGACTGTTTTCGGAGACTCAAGCGGAGCGCGTCCGCTGTTCTGCAAGTTTGACAGCTCCGGCCAACTCATTTGGGCAAAGCGGATTGATTTCACACCCAGCGGCGCGTCTGATGGTGGGGAAGTGTACGATCTGGCTGTGGACAAATTCGGGAATGTCATCATCTCTGGTTTCTTTTCCGAAGGGACTGCGGACTTTGACGGAACGATTGTGTATCCGGGCTCCAGCGGCCAAAGCTATGGCGGCGATTGGTTCATTGCCAAATTCAACTCCAGCGGCGGGGTTGTGTGGGTTCGGTTGGGTTACACGGTTGGCGCCGTGGATCGTCTCGGAGAAATCTACGCCATGTTCAGTTGGGGCGTTGATGGCTACTCCGGGCTCGCCAAGCTCACCTCGGCCGGCGCGCCGCTCTGGTCAAAGCCATTTCCACCGGACATGCATCCAAGAGGCATCACGCTGGATCCCACCGACCAGCCTGTCTTCACTGGCTCGTTTATGAACACGGCAACGCTCGACGGCATTACGCTTCAGTCTCGGAGCGCGGGTTGGGAAGACTTCTACGTCGCGAAAGCGGACGCACAGGGAACCGTTCAATGGGCCATCTCCGGCGGAGGAACGGAGTATGACTCCGGAGACAGTGTCCTCTGCGACCCGCTCGGTAACGTGTTTTTGCAGGGAATTATCCGGAAAGATCCCGGCAGCTTTGGAGGCTTCCCGCTGACGCCTGCTCCAGGGTACGAACGAACGCTGGTCGTGGCGAAGATCGCGCAAAAGCCGCCGCTGCAACTGGTGCGCTCCGCTCAAAACATCACGCTCACCTGGCCGGTCGGCGCGACGAACTACGTCCTCGAAGCCGCCGCCTCGCTGCCGACGATTTCGTGGGCCACGGTCACGAACACCCCCACCGTCACCGCGACGAACCGCCGCGTGCAACTGCCGCTCACCGGCAACGCCAGATTCTTCCGCCTCCGCCAGCCGTGAGCAAAACGGCAGAGTGATGTCGGTCTTGCCGGCGGCAGGTTTTCATTATTTGGAGGGGCGAGCTACGCGGGTCCCCATCTTCGCTGCCTCTCTTGAGTTTGGGTCCCGTGTAACTCGGCCCTCCGAATTGTGGGGGTGGCAGCGCCTGTTCTTAAGGCGGCCCTCAGGGCTGGGCAGACGCTCGGCCAACGATGACCGGATTCGCGCACGTGGCTTCAGACCCGCAATCAGCGAGATTGGGCTGGCTTTGGCCTCAAAACCACCCTACTTTCCTGTCAAATAGAGAGTTTATGCTGACCGACTACATTCAAGCGGCCATGCGCCAGGCCAAGTACGAGTTGATGGAAGCCAGCCGCTTCTTTGGGCGAATTCCATCGTGCCGCGGTGTGTGGGCCGAGGGCGATACATTGGAGGCATGTCGCGAGGAACTCCAAAGCACTTTGGAGGACTGGATTTTGTTGGGGCTTCAACTTGGGCACAAGCTGCCGGTGATTGACGGCATTAATCTGAATCGCAAAGCGACTCCCAGAGAGCCGGCGTATGCCAAAGCCCATTAAGCGCAGCGAATTGATCCGCCGCTTGCGCCGCTTTGGTTGGGAGGGTCCGTTTCAAAAAGGCAAACATCCCTTTATGGTGCGCGAAGTGTTGCGTTTGACGCTACCCTATCCCCATCACGGCGACGTTGACTGGTCACTCACCAAACGCATTCTGCAACAAGCAGGGATTTCGCCGGGCGAATGGGAGCAGGATTGAGGCGGGGAGGCGTAGCGCCGATTTTTCTTCTGCCTTTTACGGGGTGGGTCGAGTAGTCTGCTTGCCGGCCAGCGCAATAACTGGCGGCCACTGAATCCGTAATGAACATCCCGGAATACCGCAAAGCCATTGACAAGCTGGACACAAGCAGCGTGTGGTTGCTCAATGAGCGCACGAGGCATGTGCTCGCCATTGGCGGAATCAAGCTCAAAGCCGGCGAAGAGATTTATGGCCGCATCGCGAGCGCAGTGTGCTCCAGCGCATCTGTCAGTTGAACCAGGGTCCGATGACCGCCGACCAACTGCGCGCGGTGTATCGCGAAATCATGTCCAGCGCGCTGTCGCAAGAAAACAAGTCCAATACGGACCTGCTGCCATTGGCAGAAATGAAACACCCCTGAGTGAAGAAGTGGCGAAATCAACTCCTCCTGATCGTGGCTGTGTTGCTCGTTACGACCGGGCTCACCGGGCTGATCCGCGAACGCCAGTTGGCGCAGGAACGCAGTCGCTATGAAGGCCATTCCATCCGTGAGTGGGTGCAACTGGCGCTCGCGGGGCATTCCGTAAATCCCGACTCGGCTGCCGCACGGATGGTTTCGCGCATTGGACCGCCGGCCGTGCCCCATCTGATAGATGCGTTGGACCGCCACGGAGGAATCCGCCTCCACGATTGGCTGGTTGGTTGGCAAAACCGCTGGCTGCCGACAAGCTGCCGCTGGTGGGAAGCGTACCCTGACGTGTCCGGGAACGTGATGGCGGCGACGCGGTTGTTGACCGGCACGGGTGAAGCCGCCCGCCCGGCCGTGCCGGCCATTATCCGCAGTTCCGCCGAGATTCATTATTGGGCCCATCTCGCAATACTTGACGACCTGGCCGAGTTGGGGCCAGTGGCCAGCGCCGCCGCGCCTTGGTTGCGGCAACGCGCGGAAAACGGAGATGTCCGCGCGGCGTGGTCGCTCTCCTTTATTATCCCCGGCGATGACACGCTGACGCGCGTGATTATCCGGGCAATTCAGGGGCATCGAAAACCGTCCGTTGCGGATCGGGAGCTTTTTTGGCTGCGAGACGATACCGGGTTGAACCTCAAGCTTGTGCCCCTCCTCGCGGAAGTGCTGGGCGAAGCTGGTGTGACGGAAGACGAACGCGCGGTCGCCGCCGTCCAACTCGGCTGCCGGGGAACGGATGCGCTGCCGGCGTTGCCTTTGATGCGGACGGCCGCTGCGCAAACCGATTCCGCAGCATTGCGGGCCGCGATTACCCAAGCCATCGCGGCGATTGGAGATGCGGAAGCGGCGGCCCGCACCAACGCCGTGCCGACGGTTGACTCCCAATAATCCTCCGGTATGCGCACCCAAACCAACAGGCGAATCCTCCTTTCGATTGTGGCGGTGGCTGCTCTTATGGGCTTGTTCGCCTGGGTCAATCATCAACCGAGGCTGTCGGCGACGGTCCTGAACCCCAAGTTTCGCCTCCTCGACGCAAGGATTTCTTATGGCACAACGCATGAGGTGGCCAAAGACAACTGGCCAATCACCCAGTTGTCGAAACTGCTCCACGCTGCCGGTGTCAATGTCGTCGTTCCGATTCGGCTACCCCCAACACCCACGGCCAGTCATGCCTTCGTCGCTCGTTATACCGGCGGCTTCGCACCAGATGAACTGAGCTACATGGAAGCCGAACTTGTGGATGCTTTCGGCAATGTCAGTCTGCTTCGGAGTCGGGCCGCTTATGTCTCGGGACGCAACCCGAGTGAGTATGGGCGTATCTGGCTGCTGGATTCGCCACTCACCAATGGTGTCACGATTCGACTCCGTCCGGGAGTCGGCCAAGTCCCGCTGGCCGAGATTCGAGTTGGGGGCGATTGAAGCCGGACATCCCAGCCAGCCTTGATCAACCCCCTTTGGATCGGGTCGTCACAATTGATGACACGACTCTCCATCGAAATGAGTTTGTCAGACTGACACACGCCCTCCGTGAACTCAGTTGCCCGCGGAATCGGCGCCAAAGTCAGAAGGACGATCCGCAACCAATATGAAACTGCACGCCATTGACCTCGCCATCAAGGCGGCTCAGATCCCTCAGCCGTGGCGCGCGCGGGACTTTGTCACCGCCGCGTGGAGCAGATGTTGGCTCTTCCATGAGTCGGCCTCTTCAAAGGTGCGAAAGCGATACACCCCCTTCGGATACGGCAATCGCGGCATGAGGCCCTCCGCCAAATCCACCAAACTGTCATATTGGATCGGACGAACGCACCCCACGACTTTTCCGGGGGTTTCTTCCAGATTCACGATTGGCTTCATGTCCGGGTCAGCTTTCCTCCCGGAGCGACGTATCACAAGTGCCGCCTCCTGCTTCTTCCGACGCCATTCTCGAATCAGATTTGGTGTAACCCGGCCCGCCGAGTTGTAGGGCGGTGGTTCAGGCCTCGCTTAACTGGCTCCTCCGGTGCTTCCAGGTCGAGCCGATTTTTCTTATGCCATTTGCCCACGGTTTATGTAGTATCCGGGCCGGCCATCGGAATGACTGGCCGCCACCAGGTGGAAATCTGAAATGAACATCCCGGACCATCGCAAAGCCATAGACCAACTGGACGCGCAGATCGTGCGCCTGCTCAACGACCGCACGAAGCACGTGCTGGCCATCGGCGAAATCAAACTCAAGGCGGGCGAGGAAATCTATGTGCCGCACCGCGAGCACACCGTCCTCCAGCGCATCTGCCACCACAACCAGGGGCCGATGACCAACGAGCAATTGCGCGCGGTTTATCGCGAGATCATGTCCAGCGCGCTGGCCCTTGAAAAAACCCTGACCATCGCGTATTTGGGGCCCGAGGCGACTTTCACGCATCAGGCGGCGATCCGCCGATTCGGTTCGAGCCTGCATTACTCGGCCCAAAAAACCATCGCGGACGTGTTCACCGAAGTCAGCAAGAACCGCGCGGACTACGGCGTCGTGCCCGTCGAGAATTCCACCGAGGGGGTCGTCACGCACACGCTCGACATGTTTGTGGACAGTGACCTGAAGGTGGTTTCACAGATCATCCTGCCCGTGCAGCAATGCCTGTTGAGCAAGTCCCCGCGCACAAAGATTCAGAAGCTGTATGCCCATCCGCAATCGCTTGCCCAATGCCGCGGCTGGATACAGAACCATCTGCCGCGTGTGGAGATTATTGAGACGTCGTCCAACGCGCGCTCGGCCGAGTTCGCCGCCCAGGAGCAAAGCACCGCTGCCATTGCAGGTCTGCTCGCCGCGGAGAAATACGGTTTGCCCGTGCTCGAACACGACATTCAGGACAACGCCGCCAATGCCACGCGATTCCTGGTGCTCGGCCGCCAGTGTAGTCCGCCCACCGGCAACGACCGCACCAGTCTCATGGTGAGCATCCTGGACAAAGTAGGGGCGTTGCATCGCGCGTTGGATGCGTTCCGGCGCTACCGCATCAATCTTACGAGAATCGAGTCGCGCCCCAGCAAGCGGAAGGCGTGGGCGTACTTCTTCTTCATTGACTGTGACGGCCACGTGCAGGACGACAAAGTCACCAAGGCCGTCCGGTTGCTGGAGGAACAAAGCAGCTTCGTCAAGGTCCTCGGCTCGTATCCGATCACAGATTAACATGGCTCGTAGATTCATGGCCTCCGCGAAAGCCCAACGCCACCCGGGCCACCTGGCCAAAGCCCGCGCCGTCTTCGACATCGAACTTGCCGCGCTCCGCCGAGTGCGCGCGCAACTTGACGCGTCGTTTGATCGCGCCGTGGACTGTATTGTCCAGGCACTCCGGCAACACGGGAAGGTTGTGATTGTGGGCATCGGCAAGTCCGGCAACGTCGGGCAAAAGATCGCCGCCACGCTCACGAGCACCGGCTCGACCAGCGTGGTGCTCAACAGCGTGGACGCGTTGCACGGCGACCTTGGTATCGTCAACGATGGGGACGTGATCCTGGCGTTGAGCTATTCCGGTGAATCGGAGGAGTTGTTGAACCTGCTGCCGGCGTTAAAACGGTTTTCCATTAAAATCATTGCGCTGACCGGGGGGGTGAAGTCGTCGCTCGCACGCCACAGCGACGTGGTGTTGAACGCGCGCGTGCCCCGGGAAGCGTGTCCGTTCAATCTCGCCCCCACGGCCAGCACCACCGCCATGCTGGTGTTGGGCGACGCGCTGGCCGTCGCGGTGCTCCAGGCGCGCGGTTTCACGCAGAAGGACTTTGCGCGGTATCATCCAGCGGGGGCGATTGGGCGCGCCATGCTGCTGCGCGTGGGCGACATCATGCGCACGGGTAACCGCAACGCCGTGGCTAGCGAGAATCTGCCCGTCAAGCAGGCGTTGCTGGTGATGACGCAGGCCAAATCCGGCAGCCTCAGCGTGGTGAACGCGCGCGGCAGACTGGTGGGTGTGTTCACCGACGGGGATTTCCGCCGCCGCATGGCGACCGATGAAACCTTGCTGGCGAGGCCATTGAAAACCGTGATGACACGCAAACCGGTTTGTATTCGCGAAACGGCACTTGCGGTCGAGGCGCTCAAAGTTTTTGATGAACGGAACATTGACGATTTGATCGTCGTCAACGCGAAGCACGAGCCAGTGGGGCTGGTGGATTCGCAGGATTTACCGAAACTCAAGATCATGTAACGGCTGGCGGCAAGTCTGTCGGCCACAACCGTAATCCAAAATGACAACGCAACTGAAATACCTGTCCGCCCTCACGCTGGCGCTGGTGTCGGTCACGCCCATGAAAGCCAAAGCCCAAAGCTCCGAGAATGTCCTTGCGGCCAAGTCGCTGAATTGGACCGTCACCCGCACCGAGGAAACGAAGTATCTGATCTACCTGCCGAAGGATTACAATGCGCAGTCGGGCAAACGCTGGCCCCTAATGCTGTTCCTGCACGGCGCCGGCGAACGCGGCACAGACCTCCAGCGCGTGGCGATCCACGGCCCGCCCATGCTGGCCAGGCAGGGCAAGGACTTTCCCTTCATCATCATCGCGCCGCAGTGTCCGGACGACCAGCGCTGGGAAAACGACGGCTTGCTGCAATTGCTCGACCACGTCATCGCCAGCTACGCCGTGGACACGAACCGCGTTTATCTCACCGGCCTGAGCATGGGGGGTTACGGCACCTGGCGGTTGGGACTGACGCATCCCGAACGGTTCGCGGCCATTGCGCCAATCTGTGGTGGTGGCGAATTCATTGACGTCCTCCTCTCCAGCCGCAGCAAGGCCGCGGCGTTGCGCAGCCTGCCCGTCTGGGCGTTTCACGGCGCGAAGGACCAAGTCGTGCCGCTGGATGAATCCGAGCGGATGGTCAACGTGCTCAAAAAGGTCGGTGTCAAGGACGTGAAGCTCACGGTCTATCCTGAGACAGACCACAATTCATGGACGGAAACCTACAACAACCCGGAGTTCTACGAGTGGTTGTTGAAGCACTCCCGCTGACGCAGCGGCGGCATGGTAGAGCGCCGCAAGTTCTCACTCCTGGCACGGCGACGGCGCTTTGCCGAGTCGCTGCCACGGATCATTCCAACCCGCTCGCCTTCCGCGCGCGTTGCAGGACTTCCCGGGCTTTGGCGCGGGCTTTGGCTGCGCCTTCAGCCAGCACCTGGTTGACGTAATCCAGATTCGCGACGAGTTCCCCGCGCTTCTTGCGCGCTTCGGCGAAGTAATTCCAGTAGTGCTCGAACAGCGCCTTCTTCAAATCGCCATAACCCAGGCCACCGGCGCGCAGGCGATCCTCGAAATCTTTCGCCACCTCGGACGGTGCGACGAGCTTCAGGATTTGGATGGCGAGATTTTGTTCGGCATCCGGCTTCGGCTCGGCGGGCGGGCGGCTGTCCATCTTGATGGCCATGACCTTTTTGCGCAGCGCCTTTTCATCCCCGAAAATCTCGATGGTGTTGCCGTAGCTCTTGCTCATTTTCTCGCCGTCAACGCCCGGCACCTTGGCCACGGAGTCGCGGATTTGCGGCTCGGGAATCACGAACGTCTCGCCGTATTGCTCGTTGAACTTGATGGCGATGTCGCGCGTCATCTCGACGTGCTGTTTCTGGTCCTGGCCGACCGGCACAACGTTCGAGTCGTAAATCAAAATGTCCGCCGCCATCAGCACCGGATAGGCGAACAAGCCGTGGCTCGCGGCGATGCCCTTGGCCGTCTTGTCCTTGTAACTGTGCGCGCGCTCCAGCATTCCCATCGGGGTGACCGTCGAGAGCAGCCACGTCAGTTCGGTGACTTCCGGTACATCGGATTGCTTGAAGAACACGGCCCGCTTCGGGTCGAGCCCGCACGCCAGAAAATCCAGCGCCACGTCCAGCGTGTTCCGCCGCCGCTCGGCGGGATCGAACAGGGACGTCATCGAGTGGTAATCCGCGATGAAATAATAGGCTTCGCCCTTTTCCTGAAGCTCGATGGCCGGGCGCATCATCCCGAAGTAATTTCCGAGATGCAAAGCGCCCGAAGGCTGAATGCCGGACAGAATTCGCATGACGAAACATAGCCGGAACATTGGAAGGAAAGAAAGTCTCGAGTCAGAGTCTTGGTCGGCTCTGGCTTCTGCCGAGACATCGGCGATTATTTGCATTGCAAAAACCACGGTTTAGATCCCAGTCTCGACCAAACCCATGAGCCAGGTTACGCGAATCCTCGACGCCATTCAGACTGGTGACCCTCAAGGCGCCGATCAATTGCTCCCGCTGGTCTATGACGAGTTGCGAAAGCTCGCCGTCACCCGGATGGCCAATGAGAAACCCGGACAGACCCTGCAACCGACGGCGCTCGTACATGAGGCCTGGCTGAAGATTGCCGGTGACGGACAACAGCATTTCGCCAATCGCCGGCATTTCTTCAAAGCCGCGGCCAGCGCGATGCAGCAAATTCTGATTGATATCGCCCGGCGGAAGCAGCGGCTCAAACACGGCGCCAATCTGGTTGGCGACGAACTGCACGATTCCCGAATCGCCATGTCCGTGCCTTCCGAGGAATTGCTGGTCGTCAACGACGCCCTGGCAACTCTGGCACTCGAAGATCCCCAGGCGGCGGAAGTGGTGCAGATGCGCTACTTCGTCGGCATGACCGTCCCGGAGATTGCCGCTGCTCTCGATCTCGCGCCCCGCACTGTGGATCGGCATTGGGCCTATGCCCGGGCCTGGTTGAAACGCACGATCCGGACGTCCCTTTCCGGCCCGGCGGGAACAGCTTGAAAATATTTTGGATTCAGTGGCGTGTTTTGCGCCGGAATCTCGCCTGTCAGAGTTGGCGGTCTGAGCCAGCCCGATTGAAATCATCTTAATTATGACGGAACGGGAAATCTTTTTTGAAGCGCTTGAGATGGCCACGCCGGAGGCGCGCGCAGCGTATCTTCAAGGCGTGTGCGGTCGGGATGTCACGCTGCGCCACAAGGTGGACGAGTTGCTGAAAGAACATTTTTCCAACGACAGCCTCCTGGCGGGACCCGCACTGGAGGCAGAGCGGCCCGGCAGCGCCGAATTTCCAGTCGAGCAAGCCTCGACCCAGATGATCGGCCGCTACAAGCTGCTCGAAAAGATCGGCGAAGGCGGCTTCGGCGAAGTCTGGATGGCCGAACAGCGCGAACCGGTTAAACGCCGCGTCGCGCTCAAGATTATCAAGCCGGGCATGGACAGCCGGCAGGTGGTGGCGCGGTTCGAGGCTGAGCGTCAGGCGCTCGCGTTGATGGACCATGCGAACATCGCCAAAATCTTCGACGCGGGAACGGTCGGCGATGCCGAGCGTAGCGCCGACTTTCTAGTCGGCGAGAAGGCCGCTGAACGTTTGCCGGGCAGCGCCGGTTGGAAAACCGGCGTTACCGGCCGGCCCTACTTCGTCATGGAACTGGTACGCGGGGTGAAGATCACCGAGTACTGCGACCAGAACCAGCTCCCGACCAGGGAACGCCTGGAACTTGTCATCAAGGTCTGCCAGGCGATTCAGCACGCGCACCAGAAGGGCATCATTCACCGCGACATCAAGCCCTCAAACATCCTCGTGACGTTGCACGACGGCGTGCCGGTGCCGAAGGTGATTGATTTCGGCATCGCCAAGGCCACGCAGAGTGAACTGACGGACAAGACGGTGTTCACGCAGTTCCAGCAGTTCATCGGCACGCCGGCCTATATCAGCCCCGAGCAGGCGGAGATGAGCGGGCTGGACATTGATACGCGCGCGGACATCTACAGCCTGGGCGTGCTGCTGTATGAATTGCTGGTGGGCCAGACGCCGTTTGATGCAATTGAGATGATGCAGGGCGGCCTCGACGGGCTGCGGCAAATCATTCGGGAAAGGGAGCCGCTTCGTCCATCAACCAAGCTCAACACCTTGCCTGGCGAAGCCCGCACCACGGCCGGCAACCGCCGAAAGACGGACGGCGTCAAACTCGTTCACCAACTTCAGGGCGATCTCGACTGGATCGTAATGAAGTGCCTGGAGAAGGACCGCACGCGCCGTTACGACACGGCCAACGGGCTGGCGATGGACATCCAGCGGCATTTGGCGAACGAGCCAGTCGTCGCGTGCCCGCCGTCAACAGGCTACCGCTTGAGAAAGTTCGTCCGTCGCAACAAAGGGGCGGTTCTGGTGGCGGCCTTGATTCTCATGACCCTGGTGGCCGGGATCATTGGGACGACCGAGCGCAATCGGGCGCTGCAAGCAGTCAACGAACGTGAACGCCTTCTCAATGAGCGTGCGCGCCAGATCATTGAAACACTCACGTCAGACACGGCGATCGAACAGCTCACGCGCGAGAAGGAACTGCGACCGGAGCAAAGGGACTTCCTGGGCAAGATGATTCAATACTACGCCGCGTCCACCCGGGACGCGGCAGCCACCGAGGAGGAACGGTCGCGGCAGGCGCGGGCCTTCGTTCGCATGGGCCGCCTCAACCAGGTTCTGGGCCGTGCCCAGGACAGTGAGATCGCCTATCGGCAAGCGGTGGCCCTCGGCCGGCAACTTGCCGCGGACTTTCCCAACCGGCCTGAGTTCCGCCTGGAACTCGCGTCGAGCCACAACAGCCTTGGCGTCCTGCTCTCCGCCAACGGTCGGCGGCAGGAAGCGGAGTTGGTCTATCTGGAATCCTTGACTATTGTGAAAAAACTGGCCGCCGACTTTCCCATGCGGCGCGAGTTTCGGCAGACCCTGGCTGGACTCCACAACAACCTGGGCAACCTGCTCCACGTCACCGGGCGGCTCAAGGAGGCGGAGGCGGCCCATGCCGAGGCCCTGGCGATTCGAAAGCAACTGGCCGCCGACTTCCCCGCCGAGGCCATTCTCCGCCGGGCCCTGGCGATGAGCTACAACAGTCTTGGCTGGTTATACCAAGACACCAAGCGGCTTGAAGAAGCGGAGTCGGCCTTCCGCGACGCGGTGGCCCTCCAGAACCAGGTTGTCGTTGACTTCCCCAACCAGCCCGAGTTTCGCCTGGAACTGGCCAAGAGCCTTCACAACCTCGGGAATCTGCTCCGCGACACTGGGCGGCCAAAAGACGCGGAGGCGGCGCACGCCGAGGCGCTTGACATTTTCAAACAACTCGTTGCCGATTACCCCAAC
>JAANMW010003452.1_pt1 | contig 12306 bp, 11 predicted proteins | sample 7279671 | NCBI WGS metagenome assembly JAANMW01 (sample SAMN14094541, study PRJNA606508) | bioreactor metagenome | isolation source: A lab-scale SPAN reactor treating ammonium-rich wastewater day 247 | place: Ireland: Galway | collected 2017-09-19
CATTCAGGCAGCTTGTTGAATAATTTTTCTGCCATTATATCAACAGCATCATCAAGCTTGCTGTAAGGAACAACCTGGTTAACCAGTCCCCAGTCAAGCGCTTTTGCTGCGGGAATTTCTTCGCAGAGAAATAATATTTCACGGGCGCGCCTATCACCAACAAGTATCGGCAGAAACTGTGTAGCTCCCGCAGCGGCTACAGAGCCGCGCGCTGCTCCAACCTGTCTTATATAAATATGATCTGCAGCTATTGCCAGGTCGCAGCTCATATTAAGCTCATTGCCCCCGCCCACTACAATTCCGTTAAGCCTTGCAATTGTTGGCTTGCCGCAATTACGCATCACTTCGTGAAGCTGTATGAATTCATACATCCATTTATAGTAGTCGTTAGGATTCCCAAGGAAATATTCCTGCTGTTCATTCAGATCTGCCCCGGTTGAAAAAGCAGTTTTTCCCGCCCCGGTTAATATAATTACTGCAACATTATCATCCCAGGAAGCATCTTTAAATGCTGCAGTCAGCTCAGTAATAGTTGTAAGGTCAAGGCAGTTAAGTACCTTTTCACGGTTAATTGTGATGGTTGCTTTGTATCCTGCTTTTTTATAAAGCAGGTGTTTGAATTTAAAGCTCGCTGCAGGTTTGCCTGCATAAATATTTTTCTTTTTTACAGGTTTTGACATATTTAATTACTTAATTTTATGCAAATTATTCATTATTGAACTGAGTTACAATTCAAATAGTTAATTGTTTGAATGGTTAAATAGTTAAAAGGTTAATTGGTTAATCGGTTGATCGGTTGACCATTTATTTATCAGCTGAAATATCAATGTTTCACTATCTGACTATTTCTCTATTTTTATTATATCGCTTTTTATCTATTTCACTATTTCTCTAATTAAGTTATGTTTGTCAGATGGTGCAGCTTTCTATTATAATTGTTACATGGAACAGTTCAGACGATATACAGGATTGTATAAATTCTGTTATTAAATCCTGTGCTGATATAATTGCTGAGCTGATCATTATAGATAATAATTCATCCGATAACTCATTTGATATTGTTAATAAAATATCATTTTCGCAGCTTTATACTTACCGCAATAATGAAAACCTTGGCTATACAAAAGCAGTAAACCAGGGTTTAAATCAGGCAAAAGGAAAATATGTTCTTCTGCTTAATCCCGATACGGTTTTACATGAGGCAAGTATTACCCGAATGTATGATTTCCTGGAATCAAATCCTGCATACGGCGCTTGCGCACCTTTGATGAAAAATCCGGATGGAAGCGTGCAGTATTCCGTAAGGAAATTCCCATCATTCTGGCGCATGTTCTGCGAGTTCAGCCTGCTTGCGTATATTTTCCCAAAGACAAAATTGTTTGGCAGCTGGAAAGCTAAGTTTATGGATTATTCCAAAGAGCAGGATATTGAACAGCCTATGGCTGCAGCATTTATGCTGAAAAAAGACCTTCCGGAAAATATCAGCCGTATGGATGAACGCTTCAGAATGTTCTTTAATGATGTTGACCTCTGCAAAAAAATATATGATTCAGGCTTTAAGATCAGATTTCTGCCAAATGCTGTTGTTACGCATGAACACGGGGCAAGCATAAAGAAAGACCGCGCTAATATGATAAGGATATGGAACGAAGACTGCCTGAAATATTTTGAAAAACATTTCGGCAAAGGGCTTCTGCTTGTGTGGCTTAAGATTAACCTTAAAATTACAGGGATTATCCGCATTTTCCTTCTGAAAAAGTAATTTATATTGAATTATATGTTAACTATATTTGCAGATAATAACAACATATGAAATTCAAAGTATCCTGCGCACAGATAGCTCCGGTTTTAGGAGATATTGAAAAGAACATTAAGCTTCATTTAAAGTATATTGATAAAGCCATAGCCAAAAAGGCTGATTTGGTAGTGTTCCCCGAGCTTTCGCTTACCGGATACTCAGTAAAGGATCTAAACCTGGAGCTGGCGCTGAACCCCCATACCTCAAAGCTTCTTGACCCGCTCCGCGAGCGGTCGAAAAAAATAAGCATTATCTGCGGCGGTATAGAAGAAGACGAAAATTTCGGAATTTTCAACTCTGCATTTTACTTTGAAGAAGGCAGGCTAAAGTTCACACATAAAAAAGTTTACCCGCCTGACTACGGCATGTTCGAAGAAATTCGCTACTTCTCACGCGGCAGGCAGGCTGATGTACACGATACAAAATTCGGCAGGCTTGGCGTGCTGGTTTGCGAAGACCTGTGGCATATTTCAATGCCGCTGCTGCAGGCATTAAAAGGCGCAAAAGTAATAATTGGAATTGCCGTATCGCCAACCAGGCTTGCGCTTAACGCAAAAACCAAAATATTAAAGAACTACGAAATAAACTCTGAACAGCATAAGGCTTATGCAAGGCTGCTTTCTGTTTACCTGGTTTTCTGCAACCGGGTCGGATTTGAAGACGGTGTTAATTTCTGGGGCGGCAGCGAAATTGTTGACCCGTTCGGCAATGTTGATAAGGCTGCAAAATTCTTTGATGAGGATTTAATTACCTCTGAAATAAACATGAACACGCTTAAGCGTGCGCGCCAGCTGGCGCGGCATTTCCTTGATGAAGATATTAATTTTTTAAAGAACGAAGTAGGGCTGATGTATGAAGAGCTGAAGAATCTGTAAATCATACCAAGGGGCTGCAGCCCCTTTTTCTTTTATACTCTGTTACTTCAAAAGTTTCGCCAAAAAGCCGCCGGTGAATGATTTTTTATTTTTTGCAATTTCTTCAGGGGTGCCTTTTGCAACAACCTCACCGCCCTTGTTGCCGCTATCCGGACCGATATCTATTATATAATCGGCGCATTTGATAACTTCAAGGTTATGTTCAACAACAACAACAGAATTCCCTTTGGCTATAAGCTCATTAAAGCATTTAAGCAGTTTGGATATATCATACAAATGCAGGCCTGTTGTTGGTTCATCGAAGATGAACAGTGTTTTTTCACCCGCTGTTTGAAACGATAAATGATATGCCAGCTTTATCCTCTGCGCCTCACCGCCTGAAAGTGTAGTTGCTGACTGCCCCAGCCTTAAATATCCCAAACCAACATCATCAAGTATTTTAAGCTTGGATGTTATGCGAGGATATTCTTTAAAAAATGTTATTGCCTCTGATATGCTGAGGTTCAGTACATCGCTGATATTTTTTCCGTTGTATTCAACATCAAGTATTTCGCTTTTGTACCGCTTGCCTTTGCATACATCACACTCAAGATAAATATCAGCCATAAACTGCATGGCAATTTTTATCACACCGCTTCCTTCGCAGGTTTCGCACCTGCCGCCCGGTACATTGAATGAAAAGTTACCCGCTGAAAATCCCCTGACCTTGCTGCCCGCCTGCGAGCCGAAGACATCGCGTATCTGGTCAAATATCTTCATGTATGTAACCGGATTTGACCTTGGCGAGCGGCCTATTGGCGTCTGGTCAACCAGCTCAATTGCATTGATATGCTGGTGCCCGGTGATTTCGCGGTACTGCCCTATCTTTTCATTATAGATACCTTCCAGCCGTTTTTTTAAAGCGCCGTAAAGTATATCGCTTATTAAAGTTGATTTCCCTGACCCGCTTACACCGGTTATGCATACAAACACACCAAGGGGAATATCAACATTCAGGTCTTTAAGATTATTTTCAGATGCGCCGCGGATTGAAATTACATGCCCGTTGGCAGAACGCCTGCGCGCAGGCAGGTCAATCTTTAATTTACCAGTAAGGTATTTGGCTGTAAGCGAATCTTTTGATTTAGTGATATCCTTTATATCACCTGAATAAATTACTTCGCCGCCGTACTCACCTGCTTTGGGACCTATATCGATCATATAATCGCTTGAATTTATCATATCGGGGTCATGTTCAACAACAATTACGGAATTCCCTATATCGCGCAGTGATTTAAGTATCTTAATAAGCCTGTCATTATCCCTGGGATGCAAGCCAACGCTGGGCTCATCGAGCACATAAATTGAACCGACTAGCGATGAACCAAGTGAAGTTGCCAGATTAATACGCTGGCTTTCGCCGCCTGAAAGAGTGCTGGTAAGCCTGTCAAGTGTTAAATACCCAAGCCCGACCTCGTATAGATATTTAAGCCGGCTTTTTATTTCTTCAAGTATCCTGCCGGCAATTTCCTGCTGCATTTTATCCAGCTTTACTTCATTGAAGAAATAATACAGCTCTTCGATATTGCTCTTAACAAGGTCTTTAATGGTTTTACCTGCAACTTTTACATACAGCGCTTCTTTGCGCAGCCGTGAGCCTTCACACTCAGTACACTTAGTGTAGGCGCGGTAGCGGCTTAACAGTACGCGGTAGTGTATCTTATACGCTGCTTCACGCTCAACCATTTTAAAGAACTTGTTAATGCCGATATATTCGCCCATTCCCTTATATACCTTTTCAACTTCTTCATTGGTCAGGTCTTTGAAAGGTACATGAACTCTCACATCGTTCTTCTTTCCTTCGAAAATAAGATCGCTTAAATGTTTGCTGTGTTTTGGTGTTGAAAACGGGTGAATAGCATTCTGGAAAATTGATTTGTTCCTGTCCGGCACAATCAGATTTTCATCTATATCAATTGTTTCACCGAATCCCTGGCATTTAGGGCATGCGCCAATGGGATTATTGAACGAGAACATCAGCGGCTCAGGTTCTTCGAACCTGATACCATCAGCCTCGAGGTGCATGTTGAAAGGAGTGATTGTAAATTCCCCTCTTGCATCGGGATTTTTCTCCCCCTCTCCTTTCAGGAGAGGGGGTTGGGGGGTGAGGTTACCTTCCGTCATCACAAACAGGTATCCATCGCCTTCGGCGTAAGCCTGCTCAAGCGAGCCGGCTATGCGCTGCATCTGTTCTTCATCCGAACTGTTCAGTGCAAGGCGGTCTACAACAACTTTTATATCCTGAAGCTTCAGTTTCTTGTCATCAAATCCTTTATTAAGCTCAATTATTTCTTTGCCGTTAAATATCCTTATGAAACCTTTTTGTATCAGGTTTTCAATTTCCTGCTTAACAGATTTTTTTTCATGCACGTGTATGGGGAATAAAATATACAGCCTTGATTTATCCTGCAGGGTGTTAATAAACTTCAGAACATTTTCGGCAGTATCGCGGGTAACTTCTTTGCCGCTGACAGGACTGTATGTTTTGCCTGCCCGTGCAAACAGCAGGCGGAAGTAATCGTAAATTTCTGTTGTGGTGCCAACAGTACTTCGGGGATTTCGTGTTGAGGTTTTAACTTCTATAGCCATTGAGGGCGCAAGCCCGGTTATGGAATCAACATCAGGTTTATTTATCCGCTCAAGGAACTGGCGGGCATAGGATGACATACTTTCAATATACCGGCGCTGCCCTTCGGCGTAAATTGTATCAAATACCAGAGAGGTTTTACCAGAGCCGCTTAATCCCGTAACTACAACAAACTTGTTGTGCGGTATATCAATATCGATATTCTTAAGGTTATTAACCCTTGCCCCTTTAACAACAATGGAATTTTCAAATACTGCAGCAGGCTGCTTTTGGGATTTGGATATACGGCTTTTTTTGACCTGTTTTACGGGTTCTTTATCTGAAGAGACTTTTGTTATAGCTTTACGCGGCATTTAAAATTGGTTTAACTTCAAAAATCGTTATAAAATTGTAATTAAAAAATGAAGAAAAGAGGACCTCACCCCCTAACCCCTCTCCTAAAAGGAGAGGGGAGCAAAGTGGGATAGATTTTTCATCGAATTAATATATAAATTCATAAAGTAATGGTTTATATAAATATGTATTTATTTGCAAAGCCATTTTCATCACCAAAACACGAATAATTTTTTTTGTGAATCCCGGAAATGTTTTTTGTGAAAACGTGAGATTTTTCATAAAAACATTTTTCGCAAAGCCAATAATCATGCTGATTGGAGATGAAATTGTAAGTGACATAGGTAATGAAAATGAATTATTTTTTGAAACAAATACAGACACAAAGGCACAAAGATACAAAGGTACACAAAGTTTTTCTGTTTACCAGGTATGAACAACGGATTACTGCGGAATGACACGGGCTGTAAAATTGATTAGCCACGACATTTATGTCGTGGAATTAAGCTTACACCACCTTCCGGGCTTTAGCCCTGATTAAAATTGTTAAATGAGGGTTAAAACCCGTAATCATAATTATAAATTATCCACGACCTAAAGGTCGTGGCAATACAAAAGAAAGTTTTGATAAGAATAAATAATGTGACAGGACTAAGGACATGACATGAGCAATAGTTCGTTATACAAACACGTCAGTCAGGCTATCTTGTGAATAGGATGAATCATATTTCGCCCCTGCAGGGCTTTAAATTTTTTACATATTCCGATGGGCTTCGCCCATCGCTATACCAGTTCGCCCTTTCAGGGATTACTTTGGGATTTACGATGAGTTTATTTCCGGTATTTTCATTTTACCCCCGTTGCTGGTCTTATGACCAACAACTTATTGCTGGTTTTTACCCCCGTTGTTGGTCTTATGACCAACAACTTATTTATTAATGAGCCAAAGAGCATATATATGCATATTGCATATATATCAAAATTAGTATATGATTATTACAGTGTCAAGTCATTTTACAGGTATCCAAAATATTTAATTTATACAGGAACCGCATTTATCGTTTATATGGTATATAGACGGTAATTTTCAGGGAATGAAACCATACAGCTCAGCAAATAACCTAGCTCCAACAGTGTGTTAGCAGGATCAACAGAATAAGGCAGGTATAGCCGGTGCTTAATCGTATATATTGTTCTATACATATGCCGGATAAATTTCCGATAAAAATTAACATTGTTGAAGAATAGCTGCTAAAACAGTTATTCAACGGCAGCCCGGGAAAGTCATGGTAAGGAATAAATAATATCCATAATGTTGAGAAACCCTCAAAAAATCCCAAAAAACCCCAAATTTTCCTGCCTTGAAAATTAATTGCCAAAAAGCTATATTTATAGCTAAATCTAACTATAATTAATGAGCAAAAAGGAACACAAATATTACGAAACGACTTTTATAGTTGATTCGATATATGAAGACGAGAGAGTTGATACAATTGTCAACAAATATTCAAACTTCTTCAAAAAAAATGAAGGAGAAGTATTAAAAACAGAAAAATGGGGCAGAAGGAAGCTTGCTTATCCGATAAAAAAGAAAGCAACCGGCTCCTATGTATCCATAGAGTTTACTGCAGATCCATCCGTTATATCAAAGCTTGAAAGAGCATACCACCTTGATGATGATATATTAAGGTTTTTAACGGTATCTTTTGATAAAAAGACTCTTGAGGAGCGTAATGCATACCTCGTAAAAAAAGAGCAGATAATGAAAGAACGGGAAGCTGCAGCGCAGTTGTTACAGCAGCAGCAGTCAGCCGAAGCAGATAAAGTTGCAGAAGCTACGACCACTGAGAAACAAGATTAGTCAACAATTAACATATAACCGAAACCATCGGAGGAACAAATGGCTGATTTAAAGATGCCCGAAATAAATTCGGTAATGATTGCAGGGAATCTGACGAAGGACCCTATCTACAGGACTACAACAAACGGAACGCCGGTAGTAAATTTTTCGGTAGCAAGCAACAGAAGATACCGTGACAGCAAGGACGAATGGCAGGAGGATGTTTGCTATGTTGGCGTTGTGGCATGGAACAAGCTTGCAGACAGCTGCAAAGAAAAATTAAGAAAAGGCAATGCCTGCCTGGTAGAAGGCGAGCTTCAGTCGCGTACGTTTAAGACAGAAAGAGGCGACAGCAAAACAATTGTTGAAATAAAAGCGCGGAGGATACAGTTTTTAAATAAGATACCTCGCGGTCAGGGCGGAGAGCATCACGATGAGCCCACAACATTTGAAGATGACTCGTTTGAAAAGCATTTATCCCCTGAAGATACAGCGCTGCTGGGCGATACAAATGCGCCAAAAAGCTGAGATTTTATAAACTACAGCAGGGAACTTTTAATTTCCTGCGTATATTTACGATATATATCAAATGAAAATAATATTAAAACAGGATCACGATAACTTAGGTAAAACCGGTGAAGTTGTTAACGTAAAAGACGGCTTTGCAATGAATTATCTTATTCCTAACGGCGTTGCTATGAAAGCTACATCAAGCAACATGAAAGTTCTGGACGAGATAAAAAAACAACAGGCTAAAAAGCTTGAAAAAGTGGTCGCCGAATCACAGAAACTTGCAGGCGAGCTTTCAGCAGTTCAGCTTGAAATAAAAGCAAAAGCAGCCGATGAAATTAAGCTTTTCGGTTCAGTAACCAATGGCACAATTGCAGAAGCGTTAATTCACAAAGGATTTACAATAGATAAAAGAAACATATTGCTGGAGGAGCCTATCAAAGAAATAGGTTCAAGAACCGTTGATATAAAGCTTGCAGGAAACGTTATGGCGACAATTAACGTTACCGTTGTAAAAGACGAAGCTTAAGATATTCTCAAAGCCCGGCTTAAACAACCGGGCTGTTCTTTTTACTGATAAACACGATTCACAGCTCAATCGTTTCTTTAGGAGCAAAACAAACATAATGGAAAAAACCGTCGAGGTTTTAAAAAGCGCAACCATAAGGTTCGCTGGTGATTCAGGCGACGGAATGCAGATCGCCGGATCAAGATTCACAGATACATCAGCACAATTTGGCAACGACCTTAATACATTCCCGGACTATCCCGCGGAGATAAGAGCCCCTGCAGGTACTTTATTCGGAGTTAGCGGATTTCAGATTCAGTTTGCAAGCAGGGATGTTTTTACTCCCGGCGATGAACCTGACGTACTTATTGTTATGAATCCCGCAGCGCTTAAAGTAAATTTGAAGGATCTTAAGCCAAGCGGCACAATAATTGCAAACGAAGATGCTTTTAACGAAAAGAATCTTCAGCTTGCCGGATATTCTTCAAATCCGCTTGAAGACGGAACACTGACAGCCTATAAACTTCTGAAAGTACCTATTACAAGAGCAACCAACAATGCAGTAAAAGAACTTGGCTTAACGGCAAAGGATGCCAACAGGTGCAAGAATTTTTATGCACTGGGGCTTACATACTGGCTGTATGACAGACCTCTTGAAGTTACCATACAGTGGCTTGAGGAAAAATTCAGCAAAAAGCCGGTTATTGCGCAGGCTAATATTAATGCGCTGAAAGCAGGTTATTATTTCGGTGAAACTGCCGAGATATTCACCACACGTTATAAAGTAAAACCGGCAAACCTGCCGAAAGGAATTTACAAAAATATCACGGGCAATAATGCAACAGCTCTTGGAATACTTGCAGCATCCCTTAAAAGCGGACTTCCGTTATTCCTTGGCTCATATCCAATAACGCCTGCCAGCGAAATTCTGCAAGATCTATCAAGCTATAAGAATTTCGGTGTTAAAACTTTCCAGGCAGAAGATGAAATAGCAGCAATATGCGCAGCAATCGGCGCATCATTCGGCGGCTCGCTTGCTTTTACAAGCACCAGCGGACCTGGTATGGCGTTAAAATCCGAAGCAATAGGCCTGGCTGTTATGACAGAGCTTCCGCTAGTTATTGCCGATATACAAAGAGGCGGACCAAGCACAGGGCTTCCAACAAAAACGGAACAGGCTGACCTGTTCCAGGCAATTATGGGAAGAAACGGCGAATGCCCTGTTCCCGTTGTTGCGGCTTCATCGCCTGCTGATTGTTTTATGATGATATTTGAAGCAGCAAGAATTGCATGCAAATTTATGACACCGGTAATTTTCCTTTCAGACGGATACATAGCTAACGGCGCTGAGCCTTGGAGGATACCGCATGAAAGCGAATTGCCGAAAATTGAAGGTGACTTCTGGACAAAAACCGATGGATTCCAGCCGTATATGAGGGATGAATTCCTTGCCAGACCCTGGGTAAAACCCGGAACACCCGGACTTGAACACAGAATAGGCGGACTGGAAAAACAGCACATAACAGGGAATGTCAGTTATGATACGGCAAACCATGAATTTATGGTTAAGCTGAGAGCAGAAAAAGTTAAGAATATTGAAAACCATATTCCGCTTGCTGAAGTTGAAGGCGACAAGGAAGGCGAGCTTCTTATTATCGGATGGGGCAGCACATACGGCTCCATTACAACTGCTCGCGAAAGACTTCTTGAAAAAGGTTATAATGTATCAAGGCTTCATTTAAAATACCTGAACCCGTTCCCCAAAAATCTTGGCGAGGTGATGAGTAAATTCAATAAAGTTCTTGTACCGGAGCTTAACCTGGGGCAGCTTAGGAAAATATTAAGGGCTGAATACCTAGTAGATGCAATTGGTTTAAACAAAGTTCAGGGCAGACCTTTTAAAGCAAGTGAAATTGAAAAGAAAGTTATTGAACTGCTTGAAAACAAAAATAATTAACAGCAGTTATTAACAATTAATAAAAATTTTTTAAAATAATATGGATACACAAACGACTAACGGAACGCAGGTTAAGCTGACTGCCAAAGATTATGCAAGCGACCAGGATGTAAGATGGTGCCCTGGATGCGGTGATTACTCTATACTTGCACAGGTACAGCGTATTATGCCTTCGTTCAACATACCCAAAGAAAAGACAGTATTTGTTGCAGGAATTGGCTGTTCCAGCAGATTCCCTTATTATATGGATACATACGGCTTTCACGGAATACACGGAAGAGCAGCTTCTATTGCATCCGGGCTTAAAATGGCAAGACCCGATCTTGATGTATGGGTTACTTCGGGAGACGGCGACCTTTTAAGCATTGGGGGCAATCATTTTATTCATACATTAAGAAGAAACCTTGATTTGGTAGTACTGCTGTTCAATAATAAAATTTACGGTTTAACCAAAGGACAGTATTCGCCAACCAGCGAGCACGGAAAGATAACAAAATCTTCACCGTTCGGCACGCTGGAAGACCCGTTCAATCCGTTAACTCTGGCAATAGGTTCAGGCGGTACATTTGTTGCAAGATCTATGGACCGCGACCCTAAACACATGCAGGATATAATCGCAAAGGGTCACAGCCATAAAGGCACTTCGTTTATCGAAATTTTCCAGAACTGCAATATTTACAATGATGGCGCTCATGAGCTTTATACCGAAAAAGATACAAAACCCGAACATACTATTTTTGTAGAAAACGGAAAACCTCTGGTATTCGGCGCAAAGAAAGATAAAGGAATTAAGCTTAACGGTTTCAGGCCTGAAATAATCAACATAAATGAAGGCAGCAATTCTATCAATGATGTAATTGTTTATGATGAAACATCAAAAGAGCTGGCAATGATAGTTGCACAATTATCAGACTTTAAGGATTATCCGGTAGCGTTTGGTGTATTATATAAAGTAAACAAACCCGTTTACGAAGGATTGATGGAAGAACAGATCGAAGATTCCTATAAAAAGCTGGGCAAAGGAAGCCTTGAAAAACTTCTTTTCGAAGGAAGCACGTGGGAAATTAAATAGATTTCAGATTAAAAATTACATATTACAAATTAAAGGCATCCGTTTGGATGCCTTTTTTGTTAAATTAACTTCAAACCTTTTCTGGACTGCGCTGACTATGCCAGTGCAGCATCAACACAGTTGATGCACTCCAAAATATCTTTATTTAAACTACAATCGTGGAACGGAGTTTAAAAAAAAGCGCCAGGTAAATTCCTGACGCTGGATTCGTTTGAATGCTTATTTTTATCTGCTTTATTTCACTTCCATACTTTGTTTCATTTTGCTTCTGAGGAAAAGACGCTCGCCAACAAGGTAGACCAAAGCAACCAGTATTACTACTAGTATTATATTTATCGAGCCTGAGCTTAATGTTACCCCGAAGAATGAGAGCACTTCGGCAAAGAAGCCCTGTATATAAAATACCATAGTTTCCAGCCAGGAGTTAGAGCGCTGTACAGTATCAAACGCTATCCCTGAAGTTTCTTCTGAATTAACCGCTGCATTTTTGGATAAAATCCCGAGCGTAAAAGTAAATGCAAGCATAAGGAAGCTGAAAGAACCGATTATGTACTTAACAACACGGTCGCTTTTCCTTTCTTCCATTAAGGCTTTGTTTTCAGCGGTGATGCGCTTCATCAGGTGTGCGGTAAAATCACCTGAAGGCATGCTTACGGAGCTTTTCCGCAGCTTCGCATCTATTATTTCATCAATGTATTTGTTTTTATCTCTCATTTTTAAATCTGTTTAAACTTTTTTCAGATAAGCTCCAGAATTTCGGATTCTGAATACTTTTTCATTAATACTT
>JAANMW010003453.1_pt1 | contig 12305 bp, 13 predicted proteins | sample 7279671 | NCBI WGS metagenome assembly JAANMW01 (sample SAMN14094541, study PRJNA606508) | bioreactor metagenome | isolation source: A lab-scale SPAN reactor treating ammonium-rich wastewater day 247 | place: Ireland: Galway | collected 2017-09-19
CCCTTCGTGCCCGTCGGCATCACCGCCGAGACCATGCGCCTGCTCGATGTCTTCCTGCTGCACTGCCTGCTCTCGCCCAGCCCGCCGGACACGCCCGACGAGATCACCGAGATCAAGCACAACCAGCACCTGACGGCAGCGCGCGGGCGCGAGCCCGGCCTGCGCCTGCAGCGCGGTGGCGCGGCGGTGCCGCTTGCCGAGTGGGCGGCGCAACTGCTCGATGAATGCGCACCCTATGCCCAGGCGCTGGACGCAGCCCACGGCGGCGCCGCGTTCGCGCAGGCCCTGGGGGCGGCGCGCGCCGCCCTGGACGCACCCGACACCACCCCCTCGGCCCGGGTGCTCGGCGCCATGGCGCAGGCGCACGGCAACAGCCACGTGCGCTTCGCCGCGCAGGCCTCGGCCGACGCCCAGGCGGCGATCGCCGCGTTGCCGTGGAGCGATGGGGACAAAGCCGAGCACGAGCGCATGGCGGCCGAGTCGCGCGAAGCGCAAAAGGCCATCGAGGCCGCCGACACCGAGCCGTTCGAAACCTGGCGCCAGGCCTACATGGCAGCGGGCAACCTGGGCTGAACCGCTTCGCGCACAGCGCTCAGCGTTCTTCGAAGCTCCCACGCCCGGTGCGCGGGTAGCGCTTGCCGTTGCTGTCGGTGCAGGTGAAGGACGTGCATTCCTTGATGTAGGGACGCTCCTGCCGGTCGGGCCGGTGCGGCGGGCGTGGGCGTACCGGCCAGACCGGCTGCGGCACCACCACCACCTGGGGGCGCTGCGCCCGCGCCGCTTCGGCGCGCGCATAGCCCTCGGGGCCCAGGCAGGACAATTCCATCTGGCGTTGCGCGGCGTCCAGGCGGGCGCTGTCCTCCAGCGTGGCGGAGGACCGGCCCGCGACGGCCTCCAAGGCGCGCCGCGCGCTGGCGCAGGCCGGGCTGGCGGCGTAGTCGGTGGTGCTGGGCACACGGCGCGCCTCGCGTTCCTGCCGCGCCGCTTCCAGTGCTTCGCGCTCCTGGGCGGCGGCCTGTTCAGCCGCCAGGCGCTCGCGCATGCGCTGCGCGGCCTCCTGGGATTGCGCCCGTTCGCGCGCCAGTTCCTCCGGGCTCTGGCGCGGTTGCACTTCGCGGCTCTGGGCGCCACTGTCGCAGGCGGCGTCGGTGTAGGTGACCTTGCCGGTGCGTGCGTCGGTGCAGCGCATCACCTGCGCCGACGCCGGCGCAGCGGCGAGCAGCGTACCGAGGAACAGCAGTGCGACCAGGGCCCGCGGCCTGGCCACCGGGGCGTGCGCGATGGCGACGGTGGGTGGGCAGCGCATGGTTGGTCAGGGCATGTCTTCCGAGCGCGGCAGCCAGCTGCCCGACTTGGGGTTGTAGCGGTCGTAATCGGTGCGCGGGCTGCCGTCGGAATTGCGGCTGTTGCGGTTCGCGCGCTCTTGCTGCTCGCGTTGGGCGCGCGACAAAGCGCGTTCGCGCTGTTCGCGTTCGCGTTGCTCGCGCTGGGCGTTCTGGCGGTCGCGCTGTTGGCGGTCCCATTCGCTGCGCTGGTGATCGCGGTCGCGCCGGGCGCGTTCTTCACGCTCGCGCTGGTCGCGCTCGCGCGCTGCCTGGCGGTCGCGCCAGGCGCGGCGCTCGCGGTCGTCGCGCATGTTTTCCCAGCGGTCCTGGCGGTCCCAGCCCACGGTGGGATAAACGGGGTAGCTGGGGTAGGTTTCGTACACCGTGGCGCCACCGTACACCGTGGTCGGTGCGCCGTAGCCGTCGTAGTAAGGATCGCCCGGAATGGTGGTGCAGCCCGTGGCGGCGGCCAGCAGCACGGCCGCTGCGGCAAGACGGGGAAGTGGTTTGGAAAGCATGGCGGTACTCCGGCAGCGGGGCTGCCCGGGGGAGGTTTCCGCCGCGCCGGAGCGGCGCAGCGGGGCGTATCCCAGCTTATACGCCTACCGCAACCGGCCGGTTGACGGCCAACGCCTACATTGCCTGTCTTTGCCTGCGCTTGGCAAATGTTGCGGGTTGTAAACCCACGCGCCTGGGTGCCCGCGTGCTCAGGGGAGCACCTGGCGCAGTGTCTGCGCCAGGTCTTCGGCGACGAACTTGGCCACGTAGCCATCGGCGCCGACGCTGCGCACATGGTCTTCGTTGGCCGAGCCCGAGAGCGACGAGTGGATCACCACCGGCAGGCCGCTGAAGCGCGCGCTTTGCTTGATGTTGCGCGTCAGGGTGAAGCCGTCCATCTCCGGCATTTCCAGGTCGGTCAGCACCAGGGCAACCTTGTCGAGCACCGTCTTGCCCTCGGCCTCGGCGGCGGCGGCCAGGGCATTGAGCCGGTCCCAGGCTTCCTTGCCCGACTTGGTCATCTCGTAGGGGGCCTGCAGCACCTTGAGCTCCTGCTCGATCAGGGACCGGGCGACGAAGGAATCGTCCGCCGCCAGCACGATGGTGCCGGGACGCAGCAGCAGCTTGGCGCCCACCTTCTGGGGATCCACCTGGTGCTCGTCGGACGGCGAAACCATTTGCAGGATGGCCTCCACGTCCAGCACCTGGGCCAGGCGCGTGTTGTCGGTGTTGCCGTCGAGCCGTGCGATGCTGGTGACGAGCTTGCCGGCGGCGCCGCTCGCTTCGGCCGACATCACCTGGTTCCAGTCGAGCCGGGCGATGTCCTCGACGGATTCGACGGCGAAGGCCTGCGTGGTGCGCGCGAATTCCGTGACCAGCATGATGTTCAGGCCGGTCTTGGGGGTGCAGCCGACAATGGAGGGCAGGTCCAGCACCGGAATCACCTGCCCGCGCAGGTTGACCACCCCGAGCGAGTGCGGCGTCGCCCCGACGATGGGCGTGATGGTCGGCATGGCGACGATCTCGCGGATCTTGAAGACGTTGATGCCAAACAGCTCCGACTGGCCCTGGGCGCTGTCGGTGCCCAGGCGAAACAGCAGCAGTTCGAACTTGTTGCTGCCGGTCAGGTTGGTGCGCTCGTCGATTTCCTGCTGGGCGGTTTTCTTCATGGAGGGCTTCCTTGGCGCTGCATCGTGCGCCGATGGCAAATTCTAGGGGCGTGGACAGCCTGCGGCGTACCGCAATTGTCCGGCAATACCCGCGAGTCGCCGCTGCCAAGCTACCGCATTTTTCAAGGCGCCCTATGGCAGGTAAACCGGTTCGCAGCGCACCTCGCTCTTGACCGAGTTGGCGATGAAGCAGCGGGCGTGCGCCTCGTGGTGCAGTGCGTCGATCTGCGCGCGCGTCGGCAGTGCGGCGCCGGAAAAGCGCACTTCGGGCCGCAGCGTCACGCGGGTGATGGCCATGTGGCCTTCGGCGTTTTTCTGCATCACGCCGCGCGCCGCATCCTGATAGCGGTCCACGCACCAGCCTTGCTCGGCGGCCAGGGAGAGAAACCACAGCATGTGGCAGCTCGACAGCGAGGCGACGAAGGCTTCCTCCGGGTCGATCGCCGCGGCATCGGACCAGGGCAGCGGCACGACGTGCGGCGACGACGACCCGGCGATGACCGCGCCGCCATCAAAGCGGATGCTGTGGCGCCGGCTGTAGCGCTGCTTGAGGAAATCTTCGTGCTCCCCGCGTTCCCACAGGATGTCGGCACCGTGTTCGGCCATGTCGGGTCTCCTTTGCTATTTTGTTGATAGCTTCCATCGCTTTACCACAATGCGATGGAGGCAATTTTCCATCGGATTTTTTCCCGGTGGCGCGATGCAGGACCCGGGGCGGTCAGACCACCCCGGCGGCGCGCAGCGCGGCGATGCGCGCGCTGTCCAGCCCCAGCTCGGCGAGCACCTCGTCGGTGTGCTGGCCCAGGGCCGGCGGTGCGTGGCGCAGCACGGGCGGGTTGCGCGCGAGGCGCAGCGGGCTGGCCACGGTGGACACCTGCGCGATGCCGTCGCCCGCACTGCGCGGCTGGTCCACGCGCAGGCCGCGCGCCTTGACCTGGGCGTCGTCAAAGGCCTGGGTGATGGTGTTGATGGGGCCGCAGGGCACGGCCTTGTCTTCCAGCAGCGCGATCCAGTCCGCCGTGCTGCGGGTGCGCGTGACGGCTTCCATGGCGGGGATCAGCGCGGCCCGGTGCTGGACGCGCAGCGTGTTGGTGGCAAAGCGCGCATCCTGCGCCCACTCGGGGTGCCCGGCGGCGGCGCAAAAGCGCTGGAACTGCCCGTCGTTGCCGATGGCCAGCAGCATGGCGCCGTCCTGCGTGGGGAAGTCCTGGTAGGGCGCGAGGCTCGGGTGGCTGTTGCCCATGCGGCCAGGCGCCTGGCCCGTGGCCAGGAAGCCCGCCGCCTGGTTGGCCAGCACGGCCATGCCCACGTCGAGCAGGGCCATGTCGATGTGCTGGCCTTCGCCCGTTTGCTGGCGCGCGTGCAGCGCGGCCAGGATGGCATTGCTGGCGTAGAGGCCGGTGAACAGGTCGATCACGGCCACGCCCACGCGCAGCGGGCCGCCGCCGGGCTCGCTGTCGGCCCGGCCGGTGACGCTCATGAGGCCGGTCATGGCCTGCACCATGAGGTCGTAGCCGGCGCGCTCGGCGTAGGGCCCGTCCTGGCCGAAGCCGGTGACCGAGCAGTAGATGAGGCGCGGGTTGAGCGCGCGCAGGCTCTCATGGTCCAGTCCGTATTGCCGTAGGCCGCCGACCTTGAAGTTCTCCACCACCACATCGGCCTGGTGCGCCATCTGCCGGATGAGCGCCTGGCCCTCGGGCGTGGCCATGTCGATGGTCACGGAGCGCTTGTTGCGGTTGCAGGCCGTGAAGTAGCTGGCCTGGTTGGTGTCGTTGCCCTCGGCATCCTTCAGGAAGGGCGGGCCCCAGTGGCGCGTGTCGTCGCCCGCGCCGGGGCGCTCGACCTTCACCACGTCCGCGCCCAGGTCGGCCAGCATCTGCGTGCACCAGGGGCCGGCAAGCACGCGCGAGAGGTCGAGCACCTGGATGCCCGCGAGGGCGCCAGCGTTGGAAGTGGCCATGGTAATTTTTAATGAAAAACGCTTCCAACGCTTATTTGGTAAGCACTGGAAGCTATCGTTTCAGGAGTATAGGATTCAGTTGGAGAACGCTGCAATCCCGGTCTGTGCCCGGCCCAGGATCAGCGCGTGCACATCGTGCGTGCCCTCGTAGGTGTTCACCACCTCCAGGTTCACCAAATGGCGGGCCACGCCGAACTCGTCGCTGATGCCGTTGCCGCCCATCATGTCGCGCGCCAGGCGGGCAATGTCGAGCGCCTTGCCGCAGCTGTTGCGCTTGATGAGGGAGGTGCCCTCCACGCTGGCCGTGCCGGCGTCCTTCATGCGGCCGAACTGCAGGCAGGCCTGCAGGCCGATGGCGATCTCGGTCTGCATGTCGGCCAGCTTCTTCTGGATGAGCTGGTTGGCGGCCAGGGGGCGGCCGAACTGCTTGCGGTCCAGCGTGTACTGGCGGGCCGTGTGCCAGCAGAACTCGGCCGCGCCGAGCGCCCCCCAGGCGATGCCGTAGCGCGCGCTGTTGAGGCAGGTGAACGGGCCCTTCAAGCCCCGCACTTCGGGGAAGGCGTTCTCTTCGGGCACGAACACCTTGTCCATCACGATCTCGCCCGTCACGCTGGCGCGCAGACCGACCTTGCCATGGATGGCGGGGGCCGAGAGGCCTTTCATGCCTTTGTCGAGGATGAAGCCGCGGATCGGGCCGACGGCGCCCGCCTCGCTCACTTCCTTGGCCCAGACAACGAACACGTCGGCCACCGGGCTGTTGGTGATCCACATCTTGGCGCCCGAGAGCTCATAGCCGCCGGCGACCTTCTTGGCGCGCGTGGCCATGCTGCCGGGATCGGAGCCGTGGTCGGGCTCGGTCAGGCCGAAGCAGCCGATCCACTCGCCGGTGGCGAGCCTGGGCAGGTATTTCTGCTTCTGCGCTTCGGTGCCGAACTCGTGGATGGGCACCATCACCAGCGAGCTTTGCACGCTGGCCATGGAGCGGTAGCCGGAGTCCACGCGCTCGATCTCGCGCGCAATCAGGCCGTAGGCCACGTAGGACAGGCCCGGGCCGCCGTACTGCTCGGGGATGGTGGGGCCGAGCAGGCCCAGCGCGCCCATCTCGCGAAAGATCGACAGGTCGGTCTTTTCGTGGCGGAACATGTCGAGCACGCGCGGCGCGAGCTTGTCCTGGCAATACGCGGCGGCCGCATCGCGCACGGCGCGCTCGTCGTCGCTCAGTTGCTGGCTGAGCAGGAAAGGGTCGTCCCATTGGAATGCGGCGTGGGCCATGGCGAGTCCTGTGAAGAGTGATATATGAAAAAAATGGGGTAAATGCCATGCTAGCGCGGCATTTAGCTGAGAGGCAAGCGAGGTTTCTGCACTGGGATATGCGATATTGAAATTTTTACGCACCACACCCATGCGCCGCACCCTGCCATCCACCCAGTCGCTGGCCTGCTTCGAGGCGGCCGCACGGCACGAGAGCTACACCCGCGCCGCGCAGGAACTCAGCCTGACGCAAAGTGCCGTCTCGCGCCAGATCCTGGCGCTCGAGGCCTACCTCGGCGTGGCGCTGTTCCGGCGCACGCGCCACGGCGTGGCGCTCACCCCGGCGGGCCAGCAGTACGCGCGCCAGGTGGCCCTGCGCCTGCAAGCGCTGGAGCGCGACACGCTGGACGTCATGGCCCACCAGGGCCTCGGTGGCGCGCTGGCGCTCGCGGCGGTGCCCACCTTCGCCACGCGCTGGCTCATCCCGCGCCTGCCGCAGTTCGCCGCGCAGCACCCCGAGACCGTGGTGCACATCGCGACGCGCACGCGCCCCTTTTTGTTCGCCGACACCGGCCTGGACGCCGCGCTCTACGCCGGCACGCCCGACCAGGTGGCGCGCTGGCCCGGTATCCAGGCCCATTGGCTGATGCACGAGCAGGTGCTGCCGGTGTGCAGCCCCGGCCTGTTGCAGGCGGCCGAGCAGCGCGGACGGGGCCGCGCGCACCAGGGCGTGGCACCACCCCAACTGGCCGAACTGCCCCTGCTGCAGCAAAGCACACGCCCCCATGGCTGGCGCGAATGGTTCGAAGCCACGGGCACGCCGGCGCCGCGTGCGCTCGACGGGCCGCGCTACGAGTTGTTTTCCATGCTGGCCGCTGCCGCCGCGCACGGCCTGGGCGTGGCGCTGGTGCCCACCATGCTGATCGAGCCCGAACTGGCGCGTGGCGAGCTGGTGGTTGCCTGCCCGCAGGCGCTGCGCGGCGAGCGCAGCTACTACCTGGTCGTGCCGGAGAAGACCACGAACCCGGCGCTGGAGAGCTTCCTCGCGTGGCTGCTGGCGCAGACGTAGTGCGGGGCCGCGCCAGTGCAGGCCGCGCCGCATTCGGCGGCTCTTCCTACAACGGCCGGGAATGCGCCCGCTTACCCTGCGGCTGGTTGTAGATGCATGCAAGGAAGCGAATGTACGGAATCACTGCGGTACGCTTTGAACCTTCGGGCGCGCCGCGCATCGACCAGGTGTTGATGGGGCTGCTCTCCCCCGACGGCAGTGGCTGGGATCTTCCACCCAGCGCGGTGCCCCTGGTGGAAGTGATCGACCGCCTGCTGGAAGGCGATGAAATCGTGGCCGTTTGTCAAACGCCTGGTGGCAAACTGGTGCACGGCGGGCGGGCGGCGTTGCAGGTGCAGGACAGCCTGCACGGCGGCTGGGAAGAAAGCATCGCCTTCCCGGAAGACGCTGGCGCGCCGGGCCTGCGCGACCTGCCCCGGTTTTGACGGCCCAGGCAATTCATAAGGAGGAACCATGCTGCACTCCCAGAACCCCGTACACGACGACCCCACGGTGGATGAGCTCGATGCGCTCAAGCGCCTGGAAATGGGCGACGGCCTGAGCATCCCCGAGGCCCTGCACCAGCATTTGTCGGGCCGGCTGCTGGAATACGGCTATGTGGCGCGCGATGCGGGCAATGCCTTCGCCATCACGCCCAAGGGGCGCGCACTGATCCGGCGCCAGGAGGACTGACGGGGCGGTGCGGTCGGCCGCAACGCCGACCCCGCACTGCAACAAAAAAGGCCTGCGCAGCGGTGCGGCAGGCCTGGAGAAAGTCGCGCCCGGGGGCGCGGCGCGAAATCGGTCAATGGACCGAAAAGTGCAACTGAAAACCCCTGGTGCCCGGGGCCGGAATCGAACCGGCACGGATTTCTCCGGGGGATTTTGAGTCCCCTGCGTCTACCAATTTCACCACCCGGGCGGGCATCCTGGTGTAGCCGCAAATTATGGCACAGTAGGGTGCATGAATTACCCGACGATAGAGGACACGGTAGGGCGCACGCCCCTGGTGGCGCTGCAGCGCATTGGCGTGCAAGACAACGCGGCGCGGCGCAACGTGGTCCTGGCCAAGCTCGAAGGCAACAACCCGGCGGGCTCGGTGAAAGACCGGCCGGCGCTGTCCATGATCCGCCGGGCCGAGGAGCGCGGCGAGATCCGCCCCGGCGACACGCTGATCGAGGCCACCTCGGGCAACACCGGCATTGCGCTGGCCATGGCGGCGGCGATCCGTGGCTACCACATGGTGCTGGTCATGCCGGAGGATCTGTCCATCGAGCGCGCCCAGGCCATGAAGGCCTTTGGCGCTGAGCTGATCCTCACGCCGCGCAGCGGCGGCATGGAATACGCGCGCGACCTGGCGACCGCCATGCAGCAGCAGGGCAAGGGCCGTGTGCTCGACCAGTTCGCCAACCAGGACAACCCGCGCATCCATTACGAGACCACCGGCCCCGAGCTGTGGGAGCAGACCGGCGGACGCATCACGCACTTCGTCAGCGCCATGGGGACGACCGGCACGATCACCGGCGTTTCGCGTTACCTCAAGGAGCAGAACCCCAAGGTGCTGGTGATCGGCGCCCAGCCGCGCGAGGGTTCGCGCATCCCCGGCATCCGCAAGTGGCCCGAGGCCTACATGCCGGCGATCTACGACGCCAAGGCGATCGACGAGCTGATGCTGGTCGGCCAGGACGACGCCGAGGACATGTGCCGGCGCATGGCGCGCGAAGAGGGCATCTTCGCCGGCATCTCGGCGGCCGGCGCCTGCTGGGTGGCGCAGCAGATCGCGCTGCGCGAGCACGATGCGACGATTGCCTTCGTCGTCTGCGACCGGGGCGACCGCTACTTGTCCACCGGCGTGTTCCCGGTCTGAAATTTAAAGCAAAATCGGCTTCTAGCGCTTATCGGATAAGCGCGTGCAGCTATCAATAGGGAAGCTATGCAGTACCAGACGCGTTTTTGCAGCCATTGCGCCACGCCGCTGGCGCTGATCACCCAGGTCGAGGACAGCGGCGACGTCGAGCGCCTGCGCTGCCCGGCCTGCGGCTGGACGCACTGGAACAACCCCACCCCTGTGCTCGCCGCCATCGTCGAGGTGGACGGCCAGGTGCTGCTGGCGCGCAACGCCGCCTGGCCGGGCAAGATGTTCGCCCTCATCACCGGCTTCATGGAGGCCGGCGAATCGCCGCAGGCGGGCGTCGCTCGCGAGGTGAAGGAGGAAACCAACCTCGACGTGCAGGAGAGCACCCTGGTCGGTGCCTACGAATTCCTGCGCATGAACCAGATCATCATTGCCTACCATGTCGTGGCCACGGGCCAGGTCAAGCTTTCGCCGGAACTGGTGGACTACCGCATGTACGATCTGCACGAGCTCAAGTGCTGGCCCTCCGGCACCGGCTATGCGCTGGCCGATTGGCTGCGCACGCGCGGGCACGAGCCGGTGTTCTTCACCGAAGAGGAAAATGCCGAGCGGCGCCGGGGGCTCGACGTGGCGCCAAAGGATTGAACATGCACATCGACAAAGAAATCGACACCCGCGGGCTGAACTGCCCCCTGCCCATCCTCAAGGCCAAGAAGGCGCTGGCCGACATGGAGAGCGGCCAGGTGCTCAAGGTCGTGGCCACCGACAGCGGCTCGGTGCGCGACTTCCAGGCCTTCGCCAAGCAGACCAGCAACGAACTGGTCGGCCAGGAAACGGCGGGCGATGAGTACATCCACCTGCTGCGCCGGCGCTGACGGCGCGCGCCCGCCTCCCGGGCGGGTGAAATTTTCAGGAAAATAGGGCCCTCGCGCTTGCTGCGCGAGGGTTTGACGCTATTGATTCAGTAGCGCTGCGCTACAGCGCCAGCCCCTTGAGGTAGCTGCGGAACGATTCCCCTACCTCCGGGTGTTCCAGTGCCAGCTCCACCGTGGCTTCCAGAAAACCCTCCTTGCTGCCGCAGTCGTAGCGCTTGCCTTCGTATTGGAAGGCGTAGACCGCCTCCTGTTCCATCAGGCGCGCGATGGCGTCGGTGAGCTGGATTTCGCCGCCCGCGCCGCTCGGCTGGTTGCGGATCTGCTCGAACACCGCCGGCGTGAGGATGTAGCGCCCGGCCACGCCCATGCGCGAGGGCGCGTCCTGCGGCTTGGGCTTTTCCACCATGCGCTGGATGCGGATCAGCGGGCCGCCGGCCGGTTCGCCGGCGACGATGCCGTAGCGGTGCACCTGGTCCTCCGGAACCTCCTGCACGGCGATGACCGAGCGCCCCTGCTGGCGGAAGGCCTGCGCCATCTGTGCCAGCACCGGCTGCCCGCCGGCGGGCCCGCGCATCAGGTCGTCGGCCAGCAGCACGGCGAAGGGCTCGTTGCCGACCAGGGGTTCGGCGCACAGCACGGCGTGGCCCAGGCCGAGCGAGCGCGGCTGGCGCACGAAGGCCACGTTCATGTCGTCGGGTTGCACGGTGCGCACCAGGTCGAGCAGGGTGTGCTTGCCCGCGGCTTCCAGCTCGCTCTCCAGCTCGTAGGCGGTGTCGAAGTGGTCTTCGATGGCGCGCTTGCTGCGCCCGGTGACGAAGATCATGTGGCGTATGCCGGCGGCGTAGGCCTCCTCGACGGCGTACTGGATCAGCGGCTTGTCCACCACCGGCAGCATTTCCTTGGGCGAAGCCTTGGTGGCCGGAAGAAAGCGCGTGCCGAGCCCGGCGACGGGGAACACGGCTTTGCGGACACTGGCGTGCGCGGACGGGGGCATGGCAATCCTCTCGGTGCGGGTGGTGGTTCAGCCGAGCTGCGCAAGCTGTGCCTGCAGGCGCTCGAGCGTGGCGGTGAAGTCGGCCAGGCGCTTGCGCTCCTGGTCGAGCACGGCGGCGGGCGCCTTGGCGACGAAGGCTTCGTTGGCGAGCTTGGCGCGCGCCTTGGCGAGCTCGCCCTCGACGCGTGCGGCTTCCTTGGACAGGCGCGCGCGTTCGGCGGCGACGTCGATCTCCATGTGCAGGCACAGGCGGGCGCTGCCCACCACCGCCACCGGGGCGGCCTGCGCGGCCTGTTGCCAGGCGGCCTCCTGGTCGAACACGCGCACTTCGGAGAGCCGGGCGAGTGCTTGCAGCACCGGCGCGCCCGCGCGCAGGAAGTCGGCGTCGCCCAGGGCGTAGAGCGGCAGGCGCTCGGCGGGCGAGACGCGCATTTCACCGCGCAGTTGCCGGCAGGCGTCCACCAGCGCCTTGAGGCGGCCCACGTAGGCCTCGGCTTCCTCGTCGATCTTCTCGCTCTGGCACTCGGGGTAGGGCGCGATGGCGATGGATGCGCCCGCCAGCCCGGCGACGGGCGCGACCTTCTGCCACAGCTCCTCGGTGATGAAGGGGATGATGGGATGGGCCAGACGCAGCGTGCTTTCGAGCACGCGGATCAGGGTGCGCCGGGTGGCGCGCTGCTGGGCGGCGTCGCCCGTCTGGATCTGCACCTTGGCGATTTCCAGGTACCAGTCGCAGAACTCGTTCCAGACGAAGTCGTAGACGGTGTTGGCGACGTTGTCCAGGCGGTACTGGGCAAAGCCCTCCGCCGCGGCGGCCTCCGCCCTTTGCAGGGCCGAGACGATCCAGCGGTCGCAGGCGCTCAAGGGCAGCTCGCTCGGCGGGGTGTCCACGGCGCAGTCCTGGCCCTCGCAGTTCATCAGCACGAAGCGGCTGGCGTTCCAGAGCTTGTTGCAGAAGTTGCGGTAGCCCTCGCAGCGCTTGCTGTCGAAATTGATGCTGCGGCCCAGGCTGGCCAGTGCGGCGAAGGTAAAGCGCAGTGCGTCGGCGCCATAAGCCGGGATGCCTTCCGGGAATTCCTTTTGCGTGTTCTTCGCCACCTGCGGCGCGGTTTCCGGCCGGCGCAGGCCCGTGCTGCGCTTGGCCAGCAGGGGTTCGAGGGCGATGCCGTCGATCAGGTCCACGGGGTCGAGCACGTTGCCTTCGCTCTTGCTCATCTTCTTGCCCTGCGCGTCGCGCACCAGGCCGTGGATGTAGACATGCTTGAACGGCACGCGGCCGGTGAAGTGCGTGGTCATCATGATCATCCGGGCGACCCAGAAGAAGATGATG
>JAANMW010003456.1_pt1 | contig 12298 bp, 6 predicted proteins | sample 7279671 | NCBI WGS metagenome assembly JAANMW01 (sample SAMN14094541, study PRJNA606508) | bioreactor metagenome | isolation source: A lab-scale SPAN reactor treating ammonium-rich wastewater day 247 | place: Ireland: Galway | collected 2017-09-19
ACCCCGCTGATGCCTTCCAGGTCGGTCATCATGTAGATGCGCACTGGCAATCCTCCGCTACGCTCAAGACCAGTTCGGGGCGGACACGCCGGGAGAATGTCGAATGCCGAATGACGAATGACGAATCAATGACCAAATCCGAAGGCCCGATGCCTCCCGGAACCTATGGTTCCGGGTTTGCGGCGGCGCCTCCCCGTCATTCGTTCATCGGTCATTGGTCATTGGTCATTCATTCGCCCATTCGTCCATTCGTCATTCACATCATGATGTCAAGCTGGTCCTTGGCCTTCTTCCGCAGCGTCCGGGCGTCGACGCGTTGGACGGACCTGCCCGAACCGTCGGCCATGTCGGAGCGCATCACGCGTAGCTGCACGGTCAGCGGCCTCTTCCAGGCCAGGGGCTTGGGCGGTTTGCCCGAAAGGGCCCGGGCGACGTCGCGGCGGATGGCCTCGGCGGCCCGGTCCGGGTGCAGGCCCATCGCCTTGTTCCGCCCGCTGCCCTTCTTCACCGCGGTGGTGACGATGCCGGGCAGCAGGGCCTCGGCCTCGGCGCAGGCGGCCTGGTCGCCGGCCAGGTAAACCAGCGACACCCTGTAATGCCCCGCCATTGTCGCCCACATGCCGATCTCCCCGACCGGCCGGCCGTTGATCGAATACTCGAACCACGAATCCGGCGACATCGTGTGGTCCAGGAAGCCGTCGATCGTGCCGGCCATCGCGTGCTGGCCGACCATCAGCGTCGCGTCGAAGGAACCGTCCAGCGCGCCGATCCAGGGATTGCGCCGGGCGTCGGTCCGCGCCCGCGGGTCGAGCAGCTCGGTGATGAAGTTGTTGCCCCTGGAGTGGCCGTCCTTGACCACGACCTCGCCGGCGCCGGCGTCGAAGCACCCGGCGATCGCGGCGTTGGTGTCGTTCATCAGCAGCCGCCGGGCCGAGCGATAGTAATCGCCGGGCACTTCCATGTAGCCGATGTCCACCACCCCGCTGATGCCTTCCAGATCGGTCATAATGTAAACGCGCACGGGCAGTCCTCCGAAGTTCGCGGCGCCGTTTCCGCACGGCCCCGCCGGGCCAATGTCGAATGCCGCCTGTCGAATGACGAATCAATCACCAAGCCCGAATGCCCAAGGCCCGCTCGCCATTCGCCATCCGTCATTGGTCATTGGTCATTCCCCACGGGCCCTACTAGCCCGGGCTGCTTGGCTCGTGCGGGCGCGACGCCAGCAGGCAGCTTCGCGGCGAAATCACCAGCCGCTGCCGCTCGAAGCGGGCCGGCATCGTGTCCGAAACGAGCCGCCAGTCGCCGGACTGGGCGGCCAGCGGCAGGGCATTCTCCTGCGAGTCGAAATTGACCGCCAGCAGGTAGTCGTTTCCGTCGCGGGCGGCGACCACCGCCCCGCGGACCAGCCCCTGGCGCGTCCGCAGTTGCGTCCGCAGCAGCCCGGCGTGGTCCCGCCCGGTCTGCTCGGCGGTCAGTCCGGTCACCTGGGCGAAGCCCACGTCGCGGACCATGCTGCCCCGGCGCATCAGGTGCCCCCCGCCCGGCTCGCCGCGGTGGTTCTCGTAGGCGTAGAACAGCTCGTCGGCGGTCAGGCTTTCCTCCGGCCACAGCACGTCCGGGCGCGGACGGGTCCACAACTCGCCCGCTCGGCGCCGGGCCAGGCGGTGGAGCATGAAGCCGGCCCCGCCCCACAGCCCGACGACCGCCAGGCGGTCGGCCAGGTTCACCCACGGCGAGTTGATCGCCAGGGCCTTGTCCTGGGCGAGCGGGTCGGACAGGTCCACCGACCCGCCGTTGGCCCATCGCAGCAGCGTGCCCGGCCGCGTGAAAACGTCGGTCGCCAGCATCCACCCGCCGCTGCCGGACTCCAGCACCCGCGACCGTCCGCGGAGCTGCACGACCTCGATCTGCACTACCGTGTGCTGGTCGGGCAGGGCAAAGACGGCCAGGAACTGGTCGGCCGCCGACACGTCGGTGTTCAGGAACTGCTGGCGGCGCATCTGACCGGCCGCCGCGAACCCGTTGTCGATCGACCACAGCCGGTTCCATTCCGGCACCGGGCGGCGCTCGCGGGTCAGGTCCTGGTGCGATCGGCCGAACACCGACAGCGTCCCGGCCAGGATCAGACGCCCGTACCCGTTGCAGCTATGCCGCAGCAGGTGGCCCCCGCCGGCCGGGATGACCAGCGACTGGAACTTGGAGATGTTGGCGTTGAAGCTGACCGAGGCGAAGCGCGTCGGGCCCCGCGTGACGGCCAGCCCGATCGCCGGCTCGATGAGCTGCCCGCTGGTGCGGCGGAGAAACTCCGCCTCGCTGACGGGCCTGGGGGGCGCGGGCAGGTCGTCGCAGAACGCCGCCGACAGCGCCGCCACGCACGCCCCGTCGCTGTCGTAGCGGTAGAAGGCGATCGGCTCGTAGCGCAGGAACGCCCCCAGCCGCCTCGACACGAAGCTGCCGTCGCCGTTGCCCTCCTGCTCGAAGGCGAGGTTGGCGCGGAGGGAGTCGGCCATCCACGCGGCCTGGGCGTCGCCGTTGGCCCGCGCCGCGAATTCGCACACCGCGATCAGGAACGCCTGGCCGTAGAGGTACTGCGGCCAGTCGGCGCCGGCTGGGAACGCCAGGCGCCCCTCGGTCAGCATCAGCCGCTTGATCACGTCCAGGCACTCGGCGAAGTGGTGCGTGGCGGCCTGGAGCGGCGGCCGCCCCGCCCGGCGGAAGCCCAGCAGCGCCGTGCACATCGGCCACAGCGACCAGACGTAGTAGCCCGGATGGAAGAACCCGTGGTGCTCCAGCGTGTAGTGCGGTCCGAGGTTGGCGCCGACGAACCAGGCGCTGCGCGACTGGCCGTCCACCACGGTCGGGTCCCACTCGTCCTGCGGCGCCGACAGGGCGTTGGTCCAGAACAGCGACGCGGCCCGCAGCCAGCGGCCGGCGTGCGGCGAGCCGGGCATCGTCACCGCCGCCCGGGCCAGCATCGCCGCCGTCCAACTGTTCGACTCGCTGTTGCTCTTGCGCCCGTCGCGGCTGGGCATCGAGCGGGCGTCGGCGCTCAGCCCCGTCGCCTCGTGCTTGTCGCACTCATACGCCAGCGCCGCTTCCATGCGCGCCAGGTCCTCAGGGTCCAGCACCGCGCGGTAGCTGGGCAGCGTGGTCAGGGCCTGCTCGAAATAGACCGGCGGGTGCCACAGGTCGTACCACCCGCAGCCGAAGCCCCACGCCTGGCCGTTGGTCGTCACCATGTCGCCGGTGGTGTGCGTGCGGAACAGGTAGCGGAAGGCGGCGCGGACCATGTCGCGGGCCTGGTCGCGGCTGACCGGGCAGTCGGAGGGCCAGTCGTCCAGCCCGGCCAGGTAGCCGACCGCGCCGACGAAGCTGGCCTGGGCCATCGTCCCCCAGCAATTGTGCCCGCTGCCGTAGTGCCCGCAGTCGGGGTCCTCGTCGCAGGAGGTGAAGTGCTCGGCTGCGAACGGCAGCCAGCGCAACAGCATGCGGCGATACGGTTCCGATGCGACCGCCATGTCGACCCCTTTCCGGCGATCCGACGGGTCCGGGACCGCACCGACGGGCAAACGCCGGGCCCGGCCACCCACACGATTGGCAAGTGTAGTGTGCCGGACGGGCAATGTAAATCGCCTTGTCGATTCGGGCGGCTTGGCGTAAGCTACCGCGTCCGATTTGCGGCGAGGCGGTGAAATGCTCGACATCAACTTCATCCGGGAACAGCCCGACCGGGTCCGCAAGGCGGCCGCCGACAAGCGGATCGACGTCGACGTCGACCGCCTGCTCGAGGTCGACCGCCAGTGGCGGGCGGCCACCACCGAGGTCCAGGAACTCAAGGCCGAGCAGAACGCCGCCGGCAAAACGATCGCCAGGCTGACCGGCGACGAGAAGAAGACCGCCATCGAACGCGTCGGCGCCATCAAGGCCCGCATCAAGGAACTGTCCGACCGACAGGCCGCACTGGAGGTCGAACGCGACCGCCTGCTGCTGCTGGCGCCTCAGCCGGCCGACGACGATGTCCCCATCGGGCCGGACGAGAGCGGCAACGTCGAGGTCCGCCGCTGGGGCCAGCCGCGGCGGTTCGACTTCGCACCCAAAGACCACGTCGAGTTGGGCGAGGCCCCGGGCCTCATCGACATCGAGCGCGGCGTCAAGCTGGCCGGCTCCCGCAGCTACTTCCTCGTCGGCGACGGGGCCCTGCTGGAGTGGGCGGTGCTGCGCCTGGCGCTGGACATGATCGTCGCCAAAGGCTTCAGGCCGATGATCGTGCCGCTGCTGGTCCGCGACGAGGCCATGGTCGGCACGGCCTACTTCCCCGGCGGCGAGGAGCAGGCCTACCGCGTCGAGAAGGACCAGGTCAACCTGGTCGGGACGGCCGAGGTGTCGCTGACCGCCTATCACCTGGGCGAAACGCTGGCGGAGTCGGACCTGCCGCGGCTGACGGCGGCCCTGTCGCCGTGCTTCCGCCGCGAGGCCGGCACCTACGGCAAAGACACCCGCGGGCTCTACCGCATCCACCAGTTCCAGAAGGTCGAGCAGGTGGTCGTCTGCCGCAACGACGCCGCCGAGTCGCGGCGCTGGCACGAGCAGATCCTCGCCAACGCCGAGGCCGTCATGCAGGCCCTGGAGCTGCCCTATCGCGTGGTCAGCGTGTGCACTGGCGACCTGGGGCGCGGGCAGGCGGCCAAGTATGACATCGAGACCTGGATGCCCGGCCGCCCCGGGCCGGACGGCCGGCCCGGCAGCTACGGCGAGACGCACTCGGCGTCGCGGTTCTACGAGTTCCAGGCCCGCCGGCTCAATCTTCGCTATCGCGACGCCGACGGCGCCCTGAAGTTCTGTCACACGCTGAACAACACGGTCATTGCCAGCCCGCGGGTGCTGATCCCCATCCTGGAGAACTACCAGAACCCCGACGGCAGCGTGACCATTCCTGCGGCCCTGAGGCCGTACATGGGCGGGCGGGAGCGCATCGAAAAACGCTGACGGAATTTAATTGCCTCCGGGCTTGTCAGCCAGGCTATAATTGATCGTAATGAACGGGACGTTCCAGTCCGATCCGCCAATCGCTTCCGATCCGGAGGTGCAGGCCGCGCACCGCGGTCCTGGCACAGGACCGTCGGCGTCGCGGTGCGACTATGCCTTCGCCTTTATGTGGCCCACGTGGCCGCCCACCTGCCTCGGGTGGGCGTGGCGTGGGCCTGCCAATCGCTGAACGCACATACCACCGGAACAGTATTTCGCGAGGACCGCCGGCGGCGGTCCGCGAATGCCAACGATATGACAAAGCCGCGGGCGGTCGCTCGCGGGTGGTCCCTGTCCCCGAGACAGGCTTCGTCACGGACTCACCCGCCGGCACAGGGTCCTCGATCGCGGACCAACGCGATTGAGGGCCCTTCCGCTCGCGACCCGGACCGGGAGACACAAGGATGATCGTCGTGATGAAACCGAAATCCAGCCGACAGCAGGTCGACCACGTCGTCAAGCTGGTCGAGGAGATGGGCCTGTCCAGCCACGTGATCGTCGGGACCGAGCGGACGGTCGTGGCCGCCGTCGGCGACAAGCGGGCCGTGGACAAGTCGTTCCTGGAGAACACCCCCGGCGTCGAGCGGATCGTCCCGATCCTGGCGCCCTACAAAATCGCCAGCCGCGAAACCAAGCAGGACCCGACCACCGTCCCGCTGGGCAACGGGGCGAGCATCGGCGGACCGTCCGTCGGCGTCATCGCCGGGCCCTGCTCGGTCGAGGGCCGCGAGCAACTCCTGCGGATCGCCGAGGCCGTCCGCGACGCCGGCGCCGTCGCCCTTCGCGGTGGAGCGTTCAAGCCCCGCACCAGCCCCTACAGTTTCCAGGGGCTGGGCGAGAAGGGCCTGGAGCACCTGGCCGAGGCCCGCGAGCGCACCGGGCTGGCCGTCGTCACGGAGGTGACCGCCGTCGATCAGGTCGCCCTGGTCGCCCAGTACGCCGACGTGCTCCAGGTGGGGGCGCGGAACATGCAGAACTTCAACCTGCTCCAGGCCGTCGGCGCCCAGTCCAAGCCCGTGCTGCTGAAGCGCGGAATGGCCGCGACGCTGGACGAGTTCCTGCTGGCCGCCGAATACGTCATCGCCCAGGGCAACCGTCACGTGATGCTCTGCGAGCGGGGCATCCGCACGTTCGAGACCTACGTCCGCAACACGCTGGCGCTGGGCGTCGTGCCCGAACTGAAGCGCGTCTCGCACCTGCCGGTGATCGTCGACCCCAGCCACGGCACGGGCCACGCCTACCTGGTGCCGGCCATGTGCCGGGCCGCGATCGCCGCCGGCGCCGACGGGCTGATCGTCGAGTGCCACGACGATCCCGAACACGCCCTGACCGACGGCGCCCAGTCGATCACCCCGGCCGCCTTCGCCGACATGATGGAGTCGATCGCCAAGATCGCAGCCGCCATCGGCCGGGAAGGTCCCAGGGGCAACGGCGAATGACAACGGGCGGGTGGACGGGGAAAGGCCGTTGACCAATGCCCAATGCCCAATGACCAATGACTAATGACTAATGACTAGTGACTATCGACCAGGTGGCGGAGGTGCTGCGAGGCTCCAATGGCCAGTGCCCGTTACCCGAGGCCGATTCGTCACTCGACATTCATTCGTCATTCGGCATCTGTGATCCGACATTGGCCATCCGGCCTTCCCGGCGTGACCAGCGTCGCCACCCGCCCGCTGGCGTCCCCGCCCGCGCCGCGGTAGCATCCGCCTCATGCGAGCGGGCGAACGGGTCCTGGGGGTCCTGCTGTCGGCGCCGCTGGCGGCGCCGGCCGGGGCGATCGTCGCGGGAATCTCCGCGGAGTCGTGGCTCGGCTGGCCGGGCTGGGCCTGGCCGGCGGCGGTTGTCGCCCTGCTCGCCGCGTGGCTGGCGTTGCGTCTCCGCCGGGGGCGGCTGGGCGTTCGCCTGGCGGTCCTGATTGCCGTGGCATTCGTCCTGGGCGGCTGGCGGATGGCCCTGACGCGCCATGCCCTGGAGCCCGATCACGTCGCCTTTCAGCTCACCGCGGGCGAGCAGATCGTCCGTCTCCGCTGCCAGGTGCAGACTCGCCCGGTCCTGCGCAGCCACACCTTCCCCGACTTCCCCTCCGCCATGCCCCGCGACCCGGGCAGCAGCTTCGTCGTGCGGGCCGACGGGCTGGATCGCGGGGACGGCCGGTGGTCGCCGGCGGCCGGGCTGGTCCGCGTCTTCTGCGCCGGTCCGGCGCTGCACGTCGAGCCCGGCGGGGCGATGCTCCTGATCGGCAAGCTGCGCCCGGTGGGCCCGGCGGCCAATCCCGGCCCGCCCGACCAGCGCCGCGCCGATCACGACAAGCGGATCTTCGCGACGATGTGGCTGCCGCACGACTCGGCGGCTGAGCTGAGCGAAGCGGCTGACCCGGAGCACGCCGCCGCCCTGGACCCGGGACCCTCCTGGCGCGACGCCCTGCGGATGCGGTCGCACGGCCTGCTGCTGGGCAACGCCGAGACCCTGGGCCCCGACGAGCAGTCGCTGCTGGACGGCCTGGTGCTGGGCCGCAGGGACGAGCGGCTCGGCGAGCTGGCCCGACCGTTCATCCGCACCGGCACCTACCACTACCTGGCGATCAGCGGGCTGCACATGGGCATCCTGGCCGGCTTCTGCTGGGTCCTGCTCCGCCTGCTGCGGGTGCGCCCGCGCCGGGCGGCACTGACGGTGCTGGCGATCGTCGGGCTCTACTGCCTGATGGCCGAGCCGCGCCCGCCGATCCTGCGGGCGGGCATCATGATCGGCCTGGCGTGCGTCGGGCTGCTGCTGCACCGCGAAGTGCGGTCGGTGAACTTCCTGGCGGCCGCGGCGGGACTGCTGCTCATGCTCGATCCGGGCGAACTGTTCGGGGCCGGCCTTCAGCTCTCCTTCGTCGTCGTGCTCGGGCTGCTGCTGTTCACCGGTCCGGTCTACCGGCGGATGTGCCGGTGGGTGCTGCGGACCCATCCGAACGCCCCGGAGTCGGCGGCGGCGTGGGTGGCCGAGCATCCGCTCGGCGAGCGGGCCGTCCGCTTCGTCCTTCAGCTCCTGGCCGTCGCGCTGGTGGCGTGGATCAGCGGCCTGCCGCTGGTCGCCTGGCACTTCAATCGCGTCTACCCGTGGTCGGTGTTGTGTTCGGTGGTGCTCTGGCCGATCGTCTGGCTGGCCCTGATGCTCGGGTTCTCCAAGATGCTGGTCGGGGCGATCGTGCCGACGCTGGCCGGGTGGCTGAACGCCCCGCTCCAGTCGGTCTCGCGGCTGCTGCTGGCGACGGTGAACGGGCTGGACGGCCTGCCGGGCATGTCGCTGTCGGTGGGCCGCCCCGGCGTCGTCGCCGTCGTCGCGTCTTACGCCTGGCTGCTGCTGTGGCTGGTCCGGCCGCGCTGGCTGAGCGCGCGCGGCATGCTCGTGCTGGGCGCGGGGGCGGCGCTGCTTCTGATGTTGGCCGACTCGCGCCACGGCGGCGGCCTGGAGGTGACGACCCTCAGCGTGGGCAACGGGGCGGCCAACGTCGTCCATACGCCCGACGGCCGCACGCTGCTGATCGACTGCGGGTCGATCAGCGACGACGACGTGGGCGAGCGTCTGGTCGCGCCGTTCCTGGCGGACCGCACCGGGTGGGCCCGGTCGCTCCGCGTGGACGCCGCGTTCGTCTCGCACGCGAATTTCGATCACTACAACGGCCTGCCGGCATTGGCCCGGCGGGGCATTCTCGATCGCGTGGTCGTTTCGCCGGGTCCCCCGATGTCCGGGGCGAGCGGTCGCGCGATCCAGCGGCGCGACTCCCTGCTGCGGGACGCCGGCGTGCGGTCCGTGGCGGTGTCGGCCGGCGATCGGTTCCGGGTCGGCCTGGTCGAAGGCGAGCTGCTCTGGCCCCCGCCCTGGGTGGCCGAGATCGGGCCGAAGCCCGTCAACGACGCGTCGCAGGTGGTCCGCCTGCGCTTCGCCGGGCGATCGATGCTGTTCACCGGCGATATCTGCGAACCGGCCCAGCAGTGGCTGCTCGAGGCCGCCGCCGGCGGCGCCGTGGACCTGCGCGCCGACGTGCTGGTCATGCCGCACCACGGCGCGGTGGTCCGAAACACCGACGCGTTCATCCGCGCGGTGGACCCGCGTTGGGTGCTCATCTCGACCGCCCGCCCCGCCGAGCAGATCGCCCCCCGCTGCCCGGCCCTTGGCGACCCGGGCCGCCGCGTCCTGGTCACCAGCCAGTCGGGCGCGATCACCGTCCGCATCAGCCCGGACGGAGAGCTGCACGTCGAGGCGTTCGTCGAATCTGACCAGTGACGCCGATCCGCTGTCGCTCCGCTTGCGTTTTCCCCTCCGTTGCATGGAACCTCCGCCCAGTCCTGTCCTCGTCCAACCGCCCGGAATTTGTCTGAAAACCATTTGCATCCACCTGCCGGGCTAGGTATAGTTGGCGGCGCCTAGGGGGCAATCCCCTTGGTCTCAGTCATTTTGCAGTCAGGCCAGTTGGGCACGCGTTTCGGGCGCCCTCTCAGAGAAGGTGGGCTGTCCTCCGCAATGGCGGGCAGCCGCCGCCACTTCGCGGCGAAATCCAGGGCCAGTGTGATCGAAGGGCGGACGGTCTGCTTCAGCCGCGCCTCTGCGCGGTTCGAGCGTCGCCTGTTGCCGCCCGGCCAGGGCGTCCTGGTCCCGGGCAGTGACCGAATATGGAAAGGGGAGTATCATGGAAGAACGCGCGACAGTCGGGCGGGTCCTGGCGGCGGCGGTGCTGCTGCTACTACTGGCGGCACGGGGCCGGGCGGACACAATCACGTGGCAAGGCGCCGGCGCCGGGGGGACGGGCAATCTCCTCGACGCCGCGGGCAGCCCCGGTGTGGCCTGGGGCGGCAAGCTGCCCACGATGGCCGATGACGCGATCATCGACCTCACGCACGTCGGCACCACATATCTGACAACGGTCAACTGGGGCGGCGCCCGGAGCCTGACCGTCAGCGGGGCAGCCGGCTCCAATCCCTACATCCGCAGCAGTGGGTATGAACTGCTGCGATTCGGAGACCTGACGATCAACACCGGCCGGCTGGATCTGCGCGAGAGGTCCTTCCAGATGTCGGGAAACCTGCTGAACCACGGTCTGCTGTATCGGAGCATCCCCCATCATGCCGGCATGATTTTCGAATGCGAGTCGTTTGTGAATTACGGGACAGTTCGCGGGGGGCATATCACCATCGCCCCCACCGGTGCGGCGCCCAGCGTCAACTACGGCACGATTGAACTGTTCGATGCCAACGGCCAAGACGGGGCGATATTTGGAAACCTGGTCAACAAACCGGGTGGGGCCATCCGGGTGATCCCCACTTCCCCGACAGGCAGCCACTGCGGACTCCAGTTTCTCGACGGCTTTGCGAACGAGGGTCTCATCGACATCCAGTCCGACCGGAGCGATGTCGCGCTTCATGGAGACCTGCTCAACAACGGGACGGTGCAGTTCATCCCGACCGCCAAGGGGGAATTCTGGTATCTGTCCGTCAAGGGAAACGGGCAATGGACGCTGCCGCAGACAGTCAAGGTCAGCGGACCGTTTGACAATCAGCTTACCAACCCGGCGCTGTTGGACCTGACGCAATGCCAGATAAGGGGCAACTACCTGTCCGGACTGGAAGCAGCCAGCACGGGCGACAGCATGGCGGCCAACTTCGCCATCGGCTCGCTGGTAGGAGAGCAGATAATTCAGTTATTTGACAATCGCAACAACACATCGAAGGCCGGCCAGGAGCGGCTCGTGGTGCGGGACTTAAACGCCGCGATGGACATGAAGGATGTTCCCATGACGGTCACCGGCTCATTCCGCAATCACTGGGGCATCAGCGGCGGCCAGACCGAGCTGAAGGTGCTGGGCATGTGGGACGAAATCGGCTTCATCACGGCTGAAGAGGGCTTGTTCCGCCTGGTCGGGATGGACACGACGTCGTCCGTCCTTCGCGCGGATGCGGACTTCGTCGTCCAGCACGATGCCACGCTGGACGTGGTCGGCTGCCACTATACCGACATCGCCGGCACCGTACGGCTGGAGGGCACCGGGGAAACTTTGCCCTCCATCGCCGGGGTGCGTGACCTGCACGGCGGCCTGTGGGTCTCGCCCTCGGGCCGCTTCGAGACCCAGGGCGGCCTGACTGTCCACCCCGGCGGAACACTGGACAGCGACGGAAGGATAACCGTCAACGGCGACCTGGTCGCACTCAGCGGCGCGACCCTCGACGGCAACGGGACCGTTCCCATCCGCGGCAACCTGATCGTCCAGGATGGGGCTGGCGTGGCCGGCAGGACCCTCGAGGTGGCCGGCGGTGCCGAATTCCACAATACGTCCGGCGGACAGTGGACGGCTTGGAACAACGTCCACGAGCACCGGCCCCGCCTCGTGATGATCGGCGGAACGGGAATGGACCCAACCCGCGCCAGTTCATACGCTGCACTCGAAGTCTGCGGAAAGGACCTCGGTTCGCCCACTGGATGGCGAGGACAATTCGATGAAAACTCCTACGCCCCGATCGGCGTGAGCCCGGACTTCTATCTCGAAAAGTTGACCATCGGCCCCGGCGCCCACGTCAAGCTGGTGGACCTGATCGACAATCTGCACCGAGGTGGATTGGCCGGCCACGCCGAGGCCCTTTACGTCTACGAGGTCGCCTTCGCCGATGCGGCCGGCCGACTGTACTTGAACGACATCCACCTGTATTGCGGAGCAGTGACCGGCGACTCGGATCAGATAGTCAGCTTCGTGCCCGAGCCGGCGACCGTCGGCCTGTTGGCCATGGGCGGGGCGTGCGTAATCGCGGGCGCCGCCCGACGCGGGCGTCGCGGCGCGCCAGGCCGTCGAGCTGACGGGCCGTCGCGGCGGTCCGCGCAGAGCCCCGCCACCTGAGCCGCCCCGTTGCGACGGGCGGGTCCGCGGCCTGTTCACCGCCCGCCCGTTGGACATACAATAGCCCGAGCTTGCGGGACGGGAGCCGACACCTACAGACCTGGGAGGAGACGCACATGCGAACGGCGACGACGGGACGGGCGGGGTTGGGCGTGCTGGCGGTGGCGTGCCTGGCGGCGGGGCTGGTCTGGCCGGCGGCGGCCGCCGCCCAGAAGACCGTGGCCCACATCAAGATGAGCGGTCAGGTGCTGGAGGCCCCGCCGGCCTTCTCGCTGCTGTTCGACGAGGACCGCGCCACGCTGCGCAGCTACGCGGGGCGGCTGGACCAGGCGGCCAAGGACCGCAACGTCCAGGCCGTCATCGTGACCCTCGAACAGCCCCAGCTCGGCTGGGCCCAGATGC
>JAANMW010003457.1_pt1 | contig 12297 bp, 13 predicted proteins | sample 7279671 | NCBI WGS metagenome assembly JAANMW01 (sample SAMN14094541, study PRJNA606508) | bioreactor metagenome | isolation source: A lab-scale SPAN reactor treating ammonium-rich wastewater day 247 | place: Ireland: Galway | collected 2017-09-19
GGCACGCGGCACGGCGTGCGCGTGACGGAGGACGGCCTGCTCGCGGCGGGGGAACGCGGCACCAGCCTGACGTGGATGGATGCGCGAGTGGACGGGCGTGCCATCACGCCGCGCGTCGGCAAGCCGGTCGAGGTGCAGGCGCTGTGGATCAACGCGGCGCGGATCGCGGCGGAGATGGAGCCGAGGGACGCGAAGCTCGACGCGGCGTGGCGGCGCGGGCTGGCGTTGTTCCGCGAGAGGTTCTGGAACGCCGAGCGCGGGATGCTGCACGACGTGGTGGACGCGGACCACGCGCCCGGCGCGGCGGACTCATCGCTGAGGCCGAACCAGGTGTTCGCGGTGGGCGGGCTGCGGTGGTCGCTGCTGGAGCCGGAGCGGGCGGCGCGGGTGGTGGAGGTGGTCGAGCGCGAGTTGTGGACGCCGATGGGGCTGCGGACGCTCGGGCCGCGCGAGCCGGGGTACCGCGGGCGGTTTGAAGGCGGACCGCGGGAGCGCGACGAGGCGTACCACAACGGGACGGCGTGGCCGTGGCTGCTCGGGCCGTTCGTGGAGGCGTGGGTGCGCGTGCGGGGGGGGACGGCGGAAGCGAAGCGCGAGGCGTGCGAGCGGTTCGTCGAGCCGCTGCTGCGCAACGCGGAGGCGGGCGGGCTGGGGCACATCGCGGAAGTCGCGGACGGCGACGCGCCCCACCGCCCGGGCGGGTGCCCGTTCCAGGCGTGGAGCGTCGCCGAACTCCTGCGGCTGGACCGCGCGGTCCTCGCCGGCGTCGTTCAGCCGCAAACGTGCTGGATGCGTTGACCATCGAACCGCGTGCGTTCGCGCTCGGTCAGAAGCACGTGCCCGACGCGAAGCCGCTGAGGAAGGCGAGGAAGTCGAGGGTGTTGACGACGCCGTCGCCGTTGCAGTCGGCGGCGGGATCGCCGCTTGAGAACAGATTGAGGTAGCAGAGGAAGTCCAGGGTGTTGAAGACGCCGTTCCCGTCGCAGTCGCCGCACCTGTTCTTGAAGATCGTCATGCGGACGATGAAGTCGCCGTTGGGGTCGGTGTTGTCGCCGTAGAAGTCGTCCAGCGCCGCGAGGAACAGGAAGCGGGCGTCGGACGGAACGGAGATCGTGACCGAGTTGAAGAACCCCTCATGGTCTCCGACAAGGAAGTCCTCGTCGATGTCCGTGGGCAGCGACCCCTCGAAGGTGTCCCACGTCTCGAAATCCGCGCCGGCGTCGATCGCGCCGGGGACGCGGTTGAGCTGGTCGGCCGGGAGGAGCACATCGCTCGTGCTGAAGACGCCCGTGATGCCGCGGTAGTCGCCGTCATTGGCGGCGTCGTTGTACTGGAAGCCGCCGAGCCGCTCCAGCAAGAGCCTGTCGCCGGTGCACAGCCCGCGACCGGCGAGCGGAATCGCCACGGAGTCGCCGGCGTCGGGGTCGAGGTTCACGCGCAAGTACGTGCGCGTGGGGTCGATCTGGAAGTCCACCGGCTGGCCCGACGCGCTCGGAGCGAGAGCGCCGAGTGTCATTGGTGCGCACGCGACAATCAGGCAGGTGTCGAGTCTCATTGCGTGTTCTCCCGGTGGTGAAGGCCCGAGTGTACGGAGTCGGCCGACCCCTACCAAGGGATTTCCTCGCCGCTGCTCCAGGTTCCTCAAGCCGCCATTCGAGCGGCGGACGAGGATCGACTGATTCGACTCGGCGAAATGCCTACCTGTCTACGAACACGCCGTGCAGGTCGGAGTCGGCGGGCGAGGATTCGTTGAACGAGCCGGTGGCTGTGGTTGAGTCGTTCGTGCGGTCGGCGTTGTAGCGGTCCGTCCCGCCGCCGAGGTCGAGCAGCGCGCTGAAACTGAACACCCGCGCCGCATCGTAGTGGTAGTTGTTGCCGCCCGAGCGTCCGTGTCGTGCGTTGCCGGCGGCCTCGTACACATCGTCGCCGCTGAGGTCGATGAGGATGCCGATCGCCTGCATCGACGCGGACCCTTGCGCCAGACCGTCCGCCTTGTAGGTGTCGTTCCCGGCGCGGTCGATGAGGATGCCGATGGACTCGTCCCACGACGAACCCTGGCAGGCGGCGGTCATGGCACGGTACTCGTCGTCGCCCGCATCGTCGATGAGGATGCCGATGGCCTGGTGCGCGGCCGACCCCTGGCCGTAGCGGTTGCCTTGGTAGCGGTCGTTGCCGGCGAAGTCGTGCAGGATGCCGAGGGCGAAGTAGTAGGCGCAGGCCTGTGCGAACTCGCCGGCCTCATAGCGGTCGTCGCCGTCGAGGTCGTAGATCGCGCCGATGCCCCCCACGGCGTAGGAGCGTGCGCCGTACCCGAACCCCTGGCTGAAGGCCTTGTAGACGCCGGCAGTGCCGTAGACGGAGGGGAACGAGGGGCCGTTGGCCTCGTACGAGTCGTTGCCGCGTGCGTCGATGATGGCGCCAAGCCCGCGCGGCCCGCCGACGCCCTGGACGAGTTGCTCGCCGTGGTAGGTGTCGTGGCCGTCGAGGTCGATGACGAGTCCCGCGCCGTAGACGCCGGCGCCGATGGCCCAGCCGCTCGCGGGGCCGAGGTTCTCGTAGGTGTCGTCGCCGGCGTGGTCGATGATGACGCCGACGCCGAAGAGGCCCGCCCCGATGGAGAACTGTCCGCTGGATCGGTAGGTGTCGTTGCCGGCGCGGTCGTCGACGATGGAGAGGCCGAAGATGCCGACGCCCGGGCCGCAGAAGTCGCCCTCGGCGATGTAGAGGTCGTCGCCGGCGAGGTCGATGACGTGGTGGTTTCCGCCGGAGGGCGAGTCGTCGGCTGGGGCGAATCGGTAGAGGTCGTTGCCGCCGAGGTCGTAGACGTCGGCGATGACGCGCATGTCGTACTCGTTGGGGCCGGGTCCGCCGACGACACCGATCGCGCCGTTGGGGAACTCCATCCAGAAGAGCACGTCGCCGCGGACGGCTTCGCGGATGCGCGGCGGCAGGTCGGCGAGCGGCTCGCCGCGGGCATTGGCGTGTCCGATGGCTTCCCAGTGCGATATGACGCTCCAGAGCGCGATGGTGCGCGTCAGGTGCGGTGCGACGAAGCCGCGGCTGTCGCGGATGGCGCGGATCTGCGCCTCGGCGTCATCGCCCCCGATGGAGACGGTGTCGCGGAGGCGTCGGACGAGGGCGCGTCCGTCGTCGCGCAGGCGGGCGATGTCGCGCTCGGGCGGCGAGGCGTGCTCGGCTTGCAGTGCGTGATGCGGAAGGTCGAGCGCAGCGCGGATGAAGGCGGCGATGGCCTCAGGCTCGCCGGTGGCCGCGGCGCGGGCGCGCCGGGCGAGCGACGACTCGACGGAGTCCACGCTGAGGGAGTTGCGAAAGCACTGGACGACGGCGGAGAGGGAGTTGGGGTCGAGCGCGTTCTCCTGCACGCGGGCGAGGTGGGCGAGCAGGGCGTCGACGCTGCCGTCCGCGGTGCGGATGCCGACCTTGTCCGCGGCGTCGAGGAGGGTCTGCTCGAACTCGCCCGGCTCGATGAGAGGGATGTCGCGTCCGTCGAGGCCGAGGCCGACGGTGCCGGTCCATTGCGAGCGTGAGCCGAGCGTGGCGCGGTAGCGCGTGGTCTCGCCGCCCGGTCCGCCCCTGGGGACGGCGGCGTTGGGCTGGGCGTCGGGGGATCGGCGGGCCTCGATGATGACGGTCTGGCCGGGCCGAAGCGTGGCGATGAGATCGTTGAGGTCGGCGGCGGTGGCGATGGAGCGGCGCGCGTCGGCTGTCGGCTCGTCGGCGAGATAGACGGCGTCGACGTTGTCGCCGCGCGCGATGCCGGCGAGGGAGGAATAGCCCGCGCCGCCGAGTGGGCCGGGGAAGATCCACGAGACGACGGGGCCGTCGGGTGTGTCGCGCAGGCCGAGGCCCAGGAAGGGTGAGTCGTCGCTCTGGGTCGGTTGGGCGGTGGCGAGTGAGACGAACGTGACCGCGACGAGCCGAAGGGGGTTCATTGTTCTTGGCTTCCGGAGGCGGCGTGGGACGGATGGTGGGGACGATCGACGCGGCGGAGGGAGGGGGATGACGGCGCGGGGGCGGGTGGTTCGGTCGCGGGGTCGGAGTCGCGGTTTGCGGTGCGTTTGCGGGGTTTGGGCTTGGGGGCGGGTGTGTCTTTGGTATCCGGGCGCCGACGCCGGCTCACAGGAGCCTGCGTCGGTGGCACAGGTGCCGGCGTTGGTGGCACAGCGGTGAGCGAGGCGACGGCGCGTTCGATCTCGGCAAGGCGGCGTTGGGCGGCGTCGACGGCGGCGATGGCGCGCGATTGCAGTTCGGCGGCCGTGCGTTCCAGCGTCGCGGCGCGGCGTTCGAGGTCGCCGATGCGCGATGCGATCCGCTCGAGCGCGGCGAGGCGATCGGCAAGGGCGTTTGCGGCGGCGCGGGCGGCTTCGACACGGGCGGCGACCTCCGCGCCCGCCCGTTCGAGCGTTGAGGCGAGCGGGCGGGCAGCGCCGGCGGCGGCGTCGAGACGGGCGCGGTGGGCATCGGCCTCGGCGACGGCGGCGCGGAGGCGGTCGGCGAAGTGCTCGAACGCGGTGGCATCGACGATGCGCGGCGTGATGAAGACGTCGTCGATGACGGACGGGGTCGGCGCGTGGCGGGTCATGGCGTGCCCTCCCTGGCTGGACCGCGGGAGTGTACCGGATGGCGCACGTGTGCGGGCAGGGCGGCAGGGAAGGGCGGCGTAGACTCTGGGCGTGCCGGGCAAGCGTCGGGTTTCAAGGGCGGGTTCTGGCCGCGCGCCGTCGCGGTCGCGGATCACCACACCCGGCCAGCGGGCGACGCGGCCGAGGGAGACAACGACGACGCGCGAGCAGGGTGAGCGGCTCCAGCGTGTGCTGGCGCACGCGGGGATCGCGTCGCGGCGTGCGTGCGAGGAGTTGATCGCCGAGGGGCGGGTGCGCGTGAACGGGCGGATTGTGCGCGAGTTGCCCGTGTTCGTTCGGCTGGGCGAGGACACGGTCGAGGTGGACGGCACGCCGGTGAGGTCGCCCGAGCGGCACATCTACATCCTGCTCAACAAGCCGGCCAGGGCGCTGAGCGCGGTCGCCGACGAACCGGGGGCGGCGAGGCGGACGGTGCTCGACTTCGTGGACCATCCGTCGGGCGTGCGGCTGTACCCGGTCGGACGGCTGGACTATCACACGACGGGGCTGGTGCTGCTGACGAACGACGGCGAACTGGCGAACCGGCTCTCGCACCCGCGCTACGGCGTGGCGAAGTCGTATCACGCGGTGGTGAAGGGCAGGCTTGAGGAGGATGCGCTGGCCCGTCTCGAACAGGGCATCTATCTCGCGGAGCGGCGCGAGGGGCGCACGGTGGGCGCGGCGCGGGCGTCGCACGTCGGGCTGCGGATCGTGAAGCGCGACCGAGACGCGACGGTGCTGGAGGTCACGCTGCGCGAGGGAAGGAACCGGCAGGTGCGCCGGATGCTCGCGGCGGTCGGGTGCCCGGTGAAGCGGCTGGAGCGCGTGGCGATGGGGCCGCTTCGGCTCAAGGGCGTGGCGCGCGGGCAATGGCGCGAGTTGACGGCCGCGGAGGTGCGCGCCCTGCGCAAGGCGGCGACGCCGGGCGAGCGTGAGAACGGCCCGGGAGGTGCGGCATGAGCGAGCAGACGCCTGCGCCGGCGGAGCGGGCGCCGAGCGCGACGCGGACGCTGCGCGTGGCGAAGCAGGTGGCGTTGCAGATCTACCGCACGCCGCTCCCCGCGATGGCGGCGGCCCTCGCCTACCGGACGATCTTCGGGCTGATCCCGGTGTTCGTGATCGGGCTGGTGGTGCTGGGGGCGTTCGCGACGAAGGAGCACGTGACGGAGGTGGTGCGGGATCTGCTGCGCTACGCGGGGCTGACGGAGATCGTGATCGAGCCGGAGGCGGAGGCGACGGACTTCGGCGCGGTGGGGGCGGGGTTCCTGCCGATCGTCCCGACGGAGGGGGGGGCTGAGGCGCAGGAAGAGGCGAAGGGAGCGGCGGCGCGTCTGGACGCGTGGGTCGAGCAGCTGGTGCTGAACGTGCGCGAGGTGAAACTGGTGGCGATCGGGCTGACGGGGCTGGCGATGCTGGCGTACGCCGCGCTCTCGTTCGTGGTCGAGATCGAGCGGGCGTTCAACCGGATTTATCACGCGCCGACGGGGCGCTCGTGGCCGCGCCGCGTGACGCAGTACTGGACGATGCTGACGCTCGGGTCGGTCTTTCTGGTGGCGAGTTTCTACGTGGGCGGTTCGTTCACGGGGTGGGTGGCGAAGATCGACGGCGGGGGGGACCAGTCCGCGCTGGTGCCGATCGCGGGGTTCGCGGTGACGGTGGTCATCAGCACGGGGCTGCTGGTGTTCCTGTACGTGACGGTGCCGAACACGCGGGTGTCGATCAAGACCGCGCTGGCCGGCGCGGTGCTGGCCGCGCTGCTGTGGGAGGGGGGCAAGTGGGGGTTCACGGCGTTTTTGCAGTGGTCGAAGAACTACGCGCGGCTGTACGGGGCGGTCGCGCTCATCCCGCTCTTCATGCTGTGGATCTACGTGACGTGGGTGATCGTGCTGCTCGGGCTGCAGGTGTCGTACATCATGCAGACGTTCCGGCACGGCGTGCTGGCGCGGGTGGATGCGCTGGACCGGCCGCCGGTGGTGGACGGGGCGACGGTGGTCGCGCTGGCGGCGCACGTGGCGTCGCGGTTCCAGGGGGGCAAGCCGGTCGCGCCGGACGAGGCGGCGCGGTCGCTGGGTCTTGAGCCTGCGCTGGCGGAGCGGCTGCTGGAGGAGATGGCGGACGAGGGGCTGCTGCACCGGGTTCCGGCGGGTCGGGACGAGGTTCGCTTCGCGCTGGCGCGCCCGCCCGAGAGCGTGCGGGCGACGGAGGCGCTGGCGGTCGGCATCGGGATGTCGAACGGGCGTGCCGACCGGGCGGACTCGGCGGACCTCTCGACGCTGGGCAGGCTGCGTCGCCGCGAGGCGGAGGCGTTCGCGGGGATGACGCTGGCGGACCTGGTTGAGCGGCCGAGCGTGCCCGCGGCCGGTGTCGAGAGCCGGGGCGAATCGACGAACGCGCCCGAACCGGCCTGATCGTGGCGGCGAAGCGTCGTGGGGCACTCGACGGGGCTACCGTTCGCCCCCTCGCGTGCGGCGGGGGATCGGCCGACGGCGGATGTGCGGGACCGGCCCTTGCGGGGCCTGGAACGCATCCCGGCGTCCGACGGAGGGTTAGACAGGGAGCGACGGCCGGCGTTGCCGGCTTCGGGAGGCGCACCCGCGATGCAGATCGGCCGACTGACCGAGTTCTCGATCTACCTCGCCGATCGTCCGGGGGAGCTGGCGGGCGTGCTCGAGGCGCTGCGTGCGGCGGGGGTGCAGGCCGAGGCGGTGGCGGTGTCGGAGCACAACGGTCGAGGGCTGGTGCGGCTGATCGGCACGCCGGAGGAGGCGTTGCGGCGGGTCTGCGAGGGGCTGTGCGACTCGGGCGCGGGGCCTGTGGCGGAGACGCAGGTGCTGTGCGTCGGTCTGGACGAGCGGCCGGGGGCGTTCGCGGAGGTGGCGGCGAGGCTGGGCGTGTCGCGGATCAACATCCGGTACGCGTACCAGTCGCCGTCGGCGAACGGGACGCCGGCGCGGTGCATCTTCCGCGTGGACGACCTGGCGGCGGCGGAGGGCGTGCTGCGGTCGCTGGCCTGAGCGCCGGGCGGTCTAGGATGTGCGTGACGCCGGGGGAATCCGGCGGGGCGAGGGCGAAGCGCGATGGGCATCGAAGCCGCGTTGCCGACCGACTGGGTGCTGACGACGCAGTTGCAGCGGGTGATCAACTGGGCTCGTCGGTCGTCGCTGTGGCCGATGCCGTTCGCCACGGCCTGCTGCGGGATCGAGCTGATGGCGACGGCGTGCAGCCGGTACGACCTGGCCCGGTTCGGGGCGGAGGTGATGCGGTTCAGCCCGCGGCAGAGCGACCTGCTGATCGTGGCGGGGCGGATCGGCATCAAGATGCTGCCGGTGCTGCAACGCATCTACGAGCAGATCACGGAGCCGAAGTGGGTGATCTCGATGGGGGCGTGCGCCTCGACGGGGGGGGTGTTCGACACCTACGCGACGGTGCAGGGGTGCGACCAGTTCATCCCGGTGGACGTCTACGTCCCCGGCTGCCCGCCGCGGCCGGAGCAGCTGATCGAGGGCGTGATGGCGATCCAGCGGATCGTGGACGAGGACGGCATCCCGCCGCGCGGGCCGGACGGCAAGCGCGTGCCGCTGGGGATCGCCGTGCAGCCGGGTGCGGCGGGGGTGGTGCGGCCGGTCGGGCTGACGGTGCGGGCCTGAGGCAGAACGCGGCTCGGCCGCACGGCAGGAGTCACCGTTCGAACAGTAGAAGCTCCCGTTCGAACGGCAGGAGTTCCCGGCGGGCGGTCAGGAGTTGCCGTGCCGCCTTCCAGAGCCGGTCATGGGCCTTCCCGCCCCCGAGAACGTGGGCGGACGTGCCGGAAGCACATTGCCGGATCGCCGGGCGGGAGGGGGTGCCGGCGTTCCCAACAGCCACACTCGCCGACTGTGGTGTGGACAGTCGATCGGTACCACCCTGTTCGGGCCTCATCCGGTATACTCCGCCCCGATGGCCAAACGGAAGACCACGCCCGGCGGGACGCGGCGAGCCGACGCGGATGCCCCCGCGCACTCCACGCCCGACGCGGCCCGGCCCGCGCCCGGCCGCCCCTCCGCGCTCGTGGACACGCGCGTCATCGACCTCGTCTCCATCGATCCGCCCTTCAACTCGAACCGCAACGACGAGGTCTTCCGGGGCGTGGCGAAAGAGACGCGCGTTGCGCTCGCGGGCGAGGACGGGCAGGTCGCCGCTCGGGTCCGCATCGGCAACGCTCATAGATTGGAATGGTCATGATCCCCGAACTCAAGGCGGCGGCATCGAGCGTCGGCTCGACTCGGAACTCCATCATCCTCGGCGATGCGTTGGCAGTCCTGCCGACGCTGGCGCGTCAGAGCGTCCACCTGACGGTGTTCAGCCCTCCGTACGACGGCATCCGCGACTACGGGAAGGACTGGCGGCTCGACTACCAATCCCTCGGCTCTGAACTCTTCGGCGCGACGGCGACGGGCGGCGTCTGCGCCGTCGTCATCGGCGACGGTACGAAGAACTTCGCCAAGTCCATGACCACGTTCCGTTGGGCGGTCGACTGGGTGGACCGTGCGGGCTGGCGGCTCTTCGAATGCTGCATCTACGCCCGGCACGGCAACCCCGGCGCGTGGTGGACGCAGCGCTTCAGGGTCGATCATTCGTGATGCATCACATGGCCAGCACGGAATCTTTCCAGCACGTCTTCCGCTATCACAACCGCACCATCCGGTTGCTCGGCCACATTGAGGAGCGGCTCGACCATAAACAACTGGTGCTTGACGACGTGCTTGCGACAACGCTTCAGATCGCCAACGATGTGCCGGACGAGCGAATCGAAGCCGAAGCGTCGAAGGCGGCCCATGACAGAGGCGCAGTGTACCGCTAACGGAGTGATGGGCGGATGACCGCGATACCCGGTGTGCATCCGATTGCCGGAGACTGGGAGGCGAACAACACCGCCTCCGCACCTCGGTATCGCGCTACCGCAAGACCCGGGCGATCCTGACGGAGATACTCTTTCTTCGCCTCGACCGGGAGTCCGCTCGGCGATTGGGCGAGATGAAGCAGGGCCGCAACTCAAACGGCATGCCCCGGCCGCCCAAGTACATGCTCGACCTGGAGGACATTGACGGGCTGCTCGTCGATCGGCTGGAGTTCGCAATGCCGAAAGGAGGCGAGCAGGAATGATGTTCGAGAACCGACCCCTTCGCCGATCTTGCGCCCTCGGTGCGCTCGGCGCACGATTGTCGCGTGGCCTGCCGCGCGCGGGGGCTGAGGGGGCCATGCCTCAGCCCCGGAGGGGCGGCCGGGGCGGGTACCCGACCGAGGGGTGCATGAGGGAGGAGGAGGCGGCCGCGACGGCCGCCCCACGAGGGGAAGGAGAATGGAAGGAAGGCGGCCGGGACGGCGGCTTCGGGCTTGACGACGCTCGTCGGCCTCCTGTCCGGCCGTGTTCGCGCACGCGGCGGCGGGCGAACAACCAGAGGATCTCCGCCCGGTGCGTCCGGTTCGGCGCGCACGCGGGCCGCCCCTCCGGCGGGGCGCTGTCGCTCCCTTCGGCCCGGCCGGTGCGCTCGCCCGTGCTCAACCGACACTCATTGCGTATGAACAAGGAATGGGGGCGGGTCGGCGGAGCCATGCTGACGCCGTGCCCGGCTCGTCACGGCCCGAACCCCATCGAGTACGCCCCTTCCCCGACGACGTTCTCGTTGCGGGCCGAGCCGTCGAGGAAGGTCAGCTGGCCGCGGCCCGTGCCGTGCCACCAGGCGTAGACGATCCACTCGAAGGTCCGTCGGTGGAGGGCAACCGTCATGGCGCCGGAGTCGCCGAGGAGGACGAAGCGCGAGGGGACGACCTTGACGCGGTCGGGTCCGAACCAGGGGCCGAAGACGGGGGTGTTGTTGATGCGTCGCTCGTACATGACGCGGTTGGCCTCGTAGCTGTTGCCCATCATGCCGAAGACGGTGGTTTCGCCCGCGCGGCTGGCCGCGCCGAACTCCTCCCAGGGGATGGGGACTTCGGGGTGTCCGAAGTAGCGGATGCCGTCGTCGTTGGGGCACCGGAAGACGCGGGCGAAGGCGTCGGTGGTTTCGTCGAGGCCGAGGTAGGGGTTGACGGGCCGTCGGACGGCGAGGAGGTCGGAGGGCGCGTCGGGGTCTTCGCCGTCGTAGCCGTAGAAGTGGACGCCGCCCCAGCCCCAGCGGAGTTTCTTGTTGTATTCGGGGTCTGCGCCCCATGGGAACCGGTCGAAGTCGTCGAGGTACATGGTCCAGGCGATGCCGTGCTGGCGGAGGTTGCTCAGGCATGCGGCGTCGCGTGCGGCGCGGCGTGCCTTGCCGAGGGCGGGCAGCAGCACGCCGATCAGCAGGGCGATGATGGCGATGGCGACGAGAAGCTCGACGAGCGAGAAGCCCGGGCGCGCGGCGGTGGTGCGCGGTGGCCGCATCAGGAACTTTACGCAGGGGGCGGGCGGGCCGTTGCGGCAACGCCCTCGGTTGCGGGCCTTACCAGGCGCGGCGCAGGTCTTCCCACCAGCGGTCGAGGGCGACGGGGTCGAGGGAGGCGGCATCGGCGGTGACGGCGGCATCAGCGGGGGGGGCGATGCCGGCGAGGCGGGCGATGACGGCGGCGCGCGAGTCGCCCTCGGTGCGCGGGATGAGGTGCCAGAGCGTGAGCGAGTCGCGCGGGCGGGCCGCGGCGAGCAGGTCGGCGAGGGCGTCGGCGTCCGTGCCGCTCCGTTCGAGGGCGTCGGCGGCGGCGTGGACCGAGGGGGGGGCGTCGTCGAAGACCGGGATGCCGGGGCCGGACGCGCCCGAGATGCGGCAGGATGCGCCCGCGGGGACGCGCGAAGCGACGGGCCTTGCCCGGAGCTCCACCCAGCCCGCGGTGACTCGGAGGACGCCGTCGCCGCGCTCGTCCACCGCAAGGTCGTAGGCGCAGCCCATGTCGATGGCGGTGGCGGAAGGGGTCTCGACGAAGAAGAGGCGGGGGGGGGCGTAGATGAACGCGCTGATGCTGCCGCGGGCGAGTTCGAGGCGGTGCTCGTCGGCCTTGGCGCGGAGGAGGCGCAGGCGCGAGCCTCCCTCGACGGTGACGCGGCCGACGCCGGAGCCGGTGAGGCGGGCGCGCGAGCCTTCGGGCGTCTCGACCCAGCGGCCCTCGCGCCAGCCGCGCGTGCCCGCGAGCGACGACGAGTCGAGGAGCACCTCGCCTGTCAGCGCGGTGATCTCCCAGGCGGGAGCGACGGCGAAGCGAACGGCGAGCCAGCCGACGATCGCGAGCGCGGCGGCCGCGGCAAGCGCAACGCGCAGGAACGACGAACGCGGCAACACAAGCGAGCGGCGGCGACGCGGCGCGGGGGCGGCGCGCTGCGTGAGCGCGGCGAGGAGAGCGGCCGCGTCCGGCTCGGCTCGCTCCGATTGCAGGGCGCGTTCGAGCGCGGCGACACGCGGGTCCGGGTCTCCGGTGCGGTCCCAGAGGTACGGGTTGTCCGGGGGGGGGTTCATGGTGTGGCCTCGTCGTTGCCGAGTCGTTCGCGGAGGAGTTTCATGCCGCGGTGGAGGTTCACGCGGACGGAGCCTTCGGTGAGTCCGAGCCGGCGTGCGATGAGCGGGCCGGGCATCTGTTCGATGAGTCGGAGCGCGAGCGTGTCGCGGTAGGCCTCGGGGAGCGAGCGGATCGCGTCGAGCGCGCGGGCGGC
>JAANMW010003463.1_pt1 | contig 12284 bp, 10 predicted proteins | sample 7279671 | NCBI WGS metagenome assembly JAANMW01 (sample SAMN14094541, study PRJNA606508) | bioreactor metagenome | isolation source: A lab-scale SPAN reactor treating ammonium-rich wastewater day 247 | place: Ireland: Galway | collected 2017-09-19
TAGAAGGCGTGCGCCTGGTCGAAGGCGCGGCGGTTGAACCAGCGCGAGTTCTCCCACTGGAACACCTTGGGCCCGAGGTAGCGGCCGATGGTGTAGTTGCACTGGTCTCCGAGGACGGCGGCCGCCAGCAGCACCGCCACGGCCGGCGCGAACTCCATCAGCCCGGCACCACAGAGCGCGCCGACGATGAAGAGCAGCGAATCCCCCGGCAGAAAGGGCATGACGACCACGCCCGTCTCGACGAAAACGATCAGGAACAGCAGCCCGTACACCCACACGCCATAGGCCGCCACGAAGGCTTCGAGGTGCTTGTCGACGTGCAGGATGAAGTCGATGAGAAAGGCGATGGCGTCCATGGGCAGCGGTGGGTGGGGCTGCGGGCATTATCGGGGCCGTGCCGGCGCCGTCCGGGTGCGCCTCCTAGAATCAACCCCGTGTCCCAAGCCCTTGCCGCCCCTGGCCGCCGCCCCATCCGCAGCCTCCCCGACGAGCTCGTCAGCCAGATCGCCGCCGGCGAAGTGGTCGAGCGCCCCGCCTCGGTGGTGCGCGAGCTGGTGGACAACGCGCTCGATTCCGGCGCCACCCAGGTCACCGTGCGCCTGCTGGCCGGTGGCGTGCGCCTGATCAGCGTGGAAGACGACGGCTGCGGCATCCCCGAGTCCGAGCTCGCGCTGGCGCTGCGCCGCCACGCCACGAGCAAGATCGGCAGCTTGGAAGACCTGGAAAGCGTCGCCACCATGGGCTTTCGCGGCGAGGCGCTGGCGGCCATCGCCTCGGTGTCCGACATGGCCCTGCTCTCGCGCCCGGCCGGCCAGGCGACCGCCTGCCTGCTGGAGGCGCGCAGCGGCGAGCTGCGCCCCGTGGCGCGCGCCATCGGCACCACGGTGGAAGTCAAGGAGCTGTTCTTCAGTACGCCGGCGCGGCGCAAGTTCCTCAAGCAGGACGCGACCGAGCTGGCGCACTGCGTGGAAGCCGTGCGCCGGCACGCGCTGGCGCGGCCGGACGTGGGCTTTGCCGTCTGGCACGAGGGCAAGCTGGTGCAGCAGTGGCGCGCCGCACTGGTGCACGGCGCCGGGGCCGGCAGCGACGCCCTGGACCGGCGCCTGGCCGACGTCATGGGCGAGGAGTTCCTGGCCCAGTCGCTGCCGCTCGCGCACACCGAGGGCCGCATCACCCTCACCGGGCGGGCCGGGCTGCCGGATGCCGCGCGCGCACGCGCCGACCAGCAGTACTGCTACGTCAACGGCCGCTTCGTGCGCGACAAGGTCGTCGCGCACGCCGTGCGCAGCGCCTACGAAGACGTGCTGCACGGCCAGCGCCAGCCGGTGTACGCGCTGTACCTGGACATCGACCCGGCACGCGTGGACGTGAACGTGCACCCGACGAAGATCGAAGTGCGCTTTCGGGACAGCCGCGAGGTCCACCAGGCGGTGCGCCACGCGGTCGAGAACGCGCTCGCCGCGCCGCGCGCGGGCAGCGCCTTCACGCCAGCACCGGCGGTCGCGCCCGGCCTGCCGCCGCTGCCGGCAACGCCCGCTGCTTTGCCCGTGAATTTATGGCAAAAACAGGCTCCAGCGCTTGCCGCACAAGCGCAGGCAGCTATGGTTTTCGATGCTCCCGCTGGCCACAAGGTGACCGACCTGGGCGCCCTGTGGGCGGCTTCGCGCGGCGCGGGCGGCGCGCCCATGCCCGCCCCCGAGACAGCGCCGGACACCCCTGCCGAAGCCCCCGCGGTCTGGCCACTGGGCCGCGCGCTGGCGCAGCTGCAGGGCGTCTACATCCTGGCCGAGAACGCGCAAGGCCTGGTCGTCGTCGACATGCACGCGGCGCATGAGCGCATCGTCTACGAACGGCTGAAAAGCCAGTGGGACGCGGCGGCGCGCATCGCCAGCCAGCCGCTGCTCATACCGGCCACGTTCGCCGCCACGCCCCAGGAAGTGGCCACCGCCGAGCAGTGTGCGCCGGCGCTGGCCGCGCTCGGCATGGAAGTCACGCCGTTTTCCGCGCGCACCCTGGCCGTACGCGCCGTGCCCGCCACCCTGGCGCATGGCGACGCGGTGGAACTCACGCGCAGCGTGCTGGCCGAACTGGCCACGCACGAAGCCAGCGGCGTGGTGCAGCGCGCGCAGCACGACATCCTGGCCACCATGGCCTGCCACGGCGCGGTGCGTGCCAACCGCCAGCTGACGCTGGCCGAGATGAACGGCCTGCTGCGGCAGATGGAAGCCACCGAGCGCTCCGACCAGTGCAACCACGGCCGGCCGACCTGGCGCCAGCTGAGCCTGCGCGAGCTCGACGCCCTCTTCCTGCGCGGCCGCTGAGCGGCCCTGCTCCTCCTGTTGCGCCCATTCGCGCCCCCTGCGGCGCACCAAACGGCTGCGCGCACGCACCAAATTTGCCGGTTTCCTGCACCAAATCCGCCCTGCGTGTGGTTTTTTTGGTGCATAGGTCCATACCACTTTGGCATAATGTCATGCTGCACCGCCGCATCCCCCCGCTTTTTTCCGAAAGATCCTTCATGAAATACGCGTCCGTCGAGAGCTTCCTTGCCGAGGTCGCTGCACGCAACCCCCACCAGCCCGAGTTCCTGCAGGCCGTCACCGAGGTGATGGAAAGCCTCTGGCCGTTCATCGAAAAGCACCCGCGCTACGCCGAGCACAGCCTGCTCGAACGCCTGGTGGAACCCGAACGCGTGGTGATGTTTCGCGTCTCCTGGACGGACGACCACGGCACGGTGCAGGTCAACAAGGGCTACCGCATCCAGCACAGCATGGCCATTGGCCCCTACAAGGGCGGGCTGCGCTTCCACCCGTCGGTGAACCTGTCGGTGCTCAAGTTCCTGGCCTTCGAGCAGACCTTCAAGAACGCGCTCACCACCCTGCCCATGGGCGGTGGCAAGGGCGGCTCGGACTTCGACCCCAAGGGCAAGAGCCCGGGGGAAATCATGCGTTTCTGCCAGGCCTTCGCCAGCGAGCTGTTCCGCCATGTGGGCGCGGACACCGACGTGCCCGCGGGCGACATCGGCGTGGGCGGCCGCGAAGTCGGCTTCATAGCCGGCATGTACAAGAAGCTCAGCAACCGCGCGGACTGCGTGTTCACCGGCAAGGGCCTGTCCTTCGGCGGCTCGCTGATCCGCCCCGAAGCCACGGGCTATGGCACGGTGTACTTCGCCGATGAAATGCTCAAGACGCGCGGCAAGTCGTTCGACGGCCTGCGCGTTTCGGTGTCGGGCTCGGGCAACGTCGCCCAGTACGCGGTCGAGAAGGCCATGGCGCTGGGCGCCAAGGTGCTGACGGTGTCCGATTCCAGCGGCACCATCATCGACGAGGAAGGCTTCACCACCGAGAAGCTCGCCATCCTGATGGACGTGAAGAACCACCATTACGGCCGCGTGAGCGACTACGCCCAGCGCACCGGCGTGCGCTTCGAAGCCGGCAAGACGCCCTGGCATATCCCGGTGGACATCGCCCTGCCCTGCGCCACGCAGAACGAACTGGACGCGAACGACGCCGCCACCCTCATCAAGAACGGCGTGCTGTGCGTGGCCGAAGGCGCCAATATGCCGTCGACCAACGAAGCGGCCAAGGCATTCGAAGCGGCCGGCGTGCTGTACGCCCCGGGCAAGGCCAGCAACGCCGGCGGCGTGGCCACTTCCGGCCTGGAGATGAGCCAGAACGCCATGCGCCTGAACTGGACGGCCGAAGAGGTCGATGCGCGCCTGCTGATGATCATGCAGGGCATCCACGCCGCCTGTCTCAAGCACGGCGCGCGTGCCGATGGCTCGGTCAGCTACATCGACGGCGCCAACGTCGCCGGTTTCGTCAAGGTGGCCGACGCCATGCTGGCGCAGGGTGTGGTCTGAGGCCACGACCGGCACACGACGAAGAAGGGACCGCCGGGTCCCTTTTTTACGTGCTCAATCGCACACCAGGCCGCCTTCGAGCACGCTGGGACCCACGCTGAGCCGGGCACGGCCCGCCATGCCCCGCAGCGCCAGCGACGGCGGCAGGCTGGCATCGCCAGGATTGCGAAATTCCAGGGCGACCGCGCCCGTGCACGGGTCGAACCGTTCCAGCACCAGGTGCGGGGGTGAAAGCGGCACGCGCTGGCCGCTGCGCCAGGCCGAGGCGCTGTAGACCACCAGAGGGGCCGCGTCGCCGTAACCTATGAATTCGAGCTCGTGGTAGGCCGGGGGCGTGCCGGCGGCGAAGGTGCACAGTGTCTGCGACGCCGCCGCCGGTCCGCCGGCGCAGCCCAGCCACACCGCCCAGACAAGGCAGCGACCACGAAGGGGCGTTCGGTCGGTGGCAGACACACCGCCATGCTAACCGCGCCTCTCCACCCCAAACCGCCTCACGCACGCCCGATTGCGGCGCTGCACGGTCAGGGCGCGGCCCAAGCCGTCTCGGGCGCGTCGGCGCCCTCGACCAGCTTCAGGTCCAGTACCTTGGGTTCTGGCTCTTGCACGGACAGGCCGGCAAAGCGCTCCAGCACATGGCGCGTCCAGTGGCCGATGTCGTAGCGCTGCACCTGCGCCAACATGCGGCCCATGCGCTCGCGTTGCTCGGCCTCGCCCATGGCCAGTGCCTGGTCCAGCGTGTCGTCCAGCGAGCTGCGGCTGAAGGGGTTGACCACGATGGCGTCTTCCAGCTCCATGGCCGCACCGGAGAATTCCGACAGCACGAGTACCCCCGCCTCGCCCTGCTTGGCCGCCACGAATTCCTTGGCGACCAGGTTCAAGCCATCGCGCAGCGGCGTGATCCAGGCGATGTCGGCGGCGCGGTAGGCGCACACCACTTCTTCGAACACCAGCGGCGTGGTCGAGAGATGGATGGGCAGCCAGTGCAGGGTGCCGAAATGCCCGTTGATGCGGCCCACCAGTTGCTCGATCTTCTGCTGTTCGGCGCGGTAGACCTCCATGCCTTCGGCAGCAGCCACCGTCACCAGCAGCAGTTTCACCCGGCCGTGCAGGTCCGGGCGGCGCTTGAGCAGGCGTTCGTACGCTTCGAGCTGCTGGCGGCCGCCCTTGGCGTAGTCCACGCGGCTGACCGACACGATGAGGATCTCGGCGTCCATGTCCCGGCGGATGCGTTCGGTGCGCGCCTGGCCTTCGGGCGAATTGACCACCTGGCCGATCAGCTCCGGCGCCGTGCCGATGGGGCAGGTGTCGATGACGATGCTGCGCCCGGGCACATCGAGCTGCACCGTGACACGCGGCTCGGACAAGGCGCAGCGGCGCTGGATGATGGGCAGCGCTACCGGCGCCTCATGGCGCACCACGCCTTGGCGCAGGCTCTCGACCACAGTGCAGAAGTTCTGCGCAAAACGTGGCACATGAAAACCCACCAGATCGCAGCTGAGCAGGCTGTCGATGATCTCGTCGCGCCAGGGCATGATGTTGAACGCATCGGGCCCGGGGAACTGGGTGTGGTGGAAGAAGGCGATTTTCAGATCGGGCCGCATCTGCCGGACGAAGCCGGGCACCAGCCACAGGTTGTAGTCGTGCACCCAGACCACCGCACCGTGCGCCGCCTCGGCGCAGGCGGCTTCCGCAAACCGGCGGTTGACCTCGCGGAAATCGGCCCAGTGGGTGTTCTCGGTCGAGTACAGCCAGGGAAAGGTGTGGATGACCGGCCAGAGCGCCTCCTTCGAGGTTACATGGTAGAACTGGTGGATCTTGGCCGCCTCCAGCGGCAGGCGCACCACGTCGTAGTTGCCGTAGCTGTCGCTGACGGTGATGCGGCGCTCGAATCCCTGCGCCTTGCCGGCTGCCGGTTTTTTCTTCCAGGCAACCCACACGGCCTTGTCCACGTGGCTGAAAAATCCCTTGATGGCGGGGATGATGCCGTTGGGGCTGCGCGGCTCGCGCATCACGGTCTTGCCGTTTTCCAGCACTTCTTCGTACGGCTGGCGGTGGTAGACGACAACCAGTTCGTTCTTCAGGCCCTGCGATCGGGATGTTGGCATAGCGGTTCCTCCTTCAGTGAATGCGGCGCAGAGCGTCGAGCACGCCGGCGGCGCCGTCGTAATCGCTCCAGTGCAAATGGGGCAGGCCCTGGGCGGCCTCGGCCAGCAGCGGCTCGCGGTTGGCGACGACCACGCCCTGCAAGCCCGTCTGGAACAGCGAGAGATCGTTCAGCGTGTCGCCGGCCACCAAGGTGCGCTCGGGCGGCAGGTTCAGCGCGGCCAGGGTCCGCAGCAGCGTCGGGCCTTTCTGCACGCCGCGCGGCAGCACGTCGAAATACCGATCGGCGGACAGCAGCACGTCGTGGCCCGCGGCCTCCAGCTCGGCACGGGCCGCACCGGCCAGCCGCGCATCGGAATAGAAGCAGGAGACGCGCCGCCCCTCCACCACCGGCTGCTCTTCGAGGTGCGGGTGGCGCGCCAGAATGCGGCGCACGGCCGCGGGGGTGTGCTGCGGCCAGCCTGCGTCCAGCCACTGCTCCAGCGCCGGCAGCGGCGCACGCGCCGCCCCGGCGTACACGGCCGTGCCAACGTCGGAGATGATGTGGTCGGGCTGCAGGGGCAGATCGTCAAGGACGTCGCGCATGGTGGTGAGGCTGCGGCCGGTGACGTAAATCAGGACCACCTCCTCGCGCCTTTGGCCTATCCAGTCGTACAGCGCGGCGCGCTCGGCCGGGCTGCCTCCAAGAAACGTGCCATCGAGGTCGGTGGCGAGAATGGTTTGGCGCATGGGCGCTCCTTTTGGCGGATGCAAAACCTCCTGGCGAGCGCTGCGGCCCGGCAAAGGTGAAGGAATCGCGGGAGAAGGAAAACCGTGTCCGCCCGGGACACGGTGGCGAAGCGCGGGCCCGGCCCGCGGCGCACGTTCAGCGCGCAGAGGATGCTGCGGGGTCTGCCTTGGACATCTGCCCGACTGCCCAGGCTTCCTGGCCGGCTTGCAGCAGCGTGCGGCTGGAGACCCCGAACTCGACGCCGATGCGGGCGAATTCGCGCATCATTTCCAGGTTGATGGCCTGCTGCACATCGCAGTAGGCGTTGTAGTCGGGGGTGCGCATCCAGTACACCACCTCGAAATCCAGGCTGGCGCCGCTGAAGCCCAGGAAGTGGGCACGGTCGAATCGGGCCTGCTCTTGGCCCGCGATGACACGCTTCACCGCCACGGGCACCTGTTCGAGCTGCTCCGGCGTGGCCCCGTACGCCAGGCCGAATTTGAAGACCACGCGCCGCTCCGCCATCAACTTGTAATTGCGCAAGCGCGATTTGGTCAGGTCGCCGTTCGAAAACACCAGCACCTCGCCACCCAGGCTGCGCAGCCGCGTGGTTTTGAGGCCGATATTCTCAACGGTGCCAAGAAAGTCGTCGATGATGACGAAATCACCGACCTGGAACGGTTTGTCGAGCACGATGCTCAGGCTGGCGAACAGGTCGCTCAGGATATTCTGCAGCGCCAGGCCAATGGCGATGCCGCCGATTCCCAACCCCGCCACCAGCGCATTGACATCGAAGCCCAGGTTGTCGAGCAGCAGCAGCAAGAGAATGGCCCATGCCACGGTCCGGGCGATAAAGCTCAGAATGGAAAGCGCACTCGTGGTGGACGGGTCTTTTTCCAGCGACTGATTGCGCACATTCGAGATCCACCCCCGGATGAAGGCGCTGGCGCACAAGGCGAGCTGCAGGAAGAAGGCCACCGTGGCCACACCCGACACCCAGCGCTGCGCAACCGCGCTCAGCGCCAACCCGCTGCTGGCAGGATGCAAGGCCACCAATGCCACCAGGAACCAGCGCACGGCGCGCAAGGCATCCACCACCGCATCGTCCCAATGCGTGGAAGTGGCTCCCGCCCATTTGGATATTCTTCGTATGACCAGCGGCAAGATGATTTTCATGAGGAGTACCGCACCCAATACCCAGGCGGCCGCGCACAGCCACGCCTGAACCCCACTGCCTGCAAATGTCATTTGAAGAACTTCCTGCATCTGTTGAAAAGCCTTTTGATTATTGGTTGAATGGATTTTTGAAACCGGAAAGCGGCCACAACCCATAGAGAAAATGGGTCGCAAAAAGAATGCCGCGATAGGCGCGGCAAACAAATTCTAACACAATATGAATCGCCTGTCCATAATGAATTCCATCTGTATTATGCAAATGGTATTAATCGCATTTTGAAATACGATTATCTTGACGGTGTTCGGCCTCCCCTGAGCGGCCTGGGTGCGCCCGGCTCTGTTACGCTCAAAACCATGGCCGCCTTTCCCCCCGCAGGTTCCACGGAACCACCGCGCACGCCCATTTCGCCCGCCTTGGCGGTGGTCGTCCTGGCCCTGCTGCTTTCCATCCAGCCGGTCACCACCGATCTGTACCTGCCGGCCCTGCCGGCCCTCACGCGCAGCCTGAACGCGCCGGTGGCCCAGGCGCAGTTGACGCTGAGCGCGCTGCTGCTCGCCTTTGGGGTATCGCAACTGGTCTGGGGGCCGCTGTCCGACCGCTTCGGCCGCCGGCCGGTGCTGCTGGTCGGCCTGGGGCTGTACACCCTGGCCTCGGTGGGCAGCGCCGCCGCACCCTCCATGGCCGCGCTGGTCGTGTGGCGCACGCTGCAAGGCGCTGCCATGGGCGCCGTCGTGGTCTGTGCACGCGCCATCGTGCGCGACCTGTACGCCCCGCTGGCGGGCGCGCGCGCCATGTCGCGGGCGCTCACCGGGCTGGGCATCGTCGCCTGCCTGAGCCCGCCCATCGGCGCGCTGCTCTCGGCCGGCTGGGGCTGGCGCGCCGCACTGCTGGCGGTCACCGTGTTCGGGGCGGGCACGCTGGTCCTGGTCGCCCTGCGCCTGCCCGAGACGCTCACGCGGCACAACCCGCGCGCACTGCAGCCGGCCACGCTGCTGCGCACCTGGGGGGAGGTGCTGCAAAGCCCCACCTTCTGGGCCTTCTCGCTGCTCACCACCGCGTCCTACGCCGGCCTGTTCACCTTCCTGGCGGCCTCGTCCTTCGTGTTCATCGAGGTGCTGGAGCTCTCGCGCACGCAGTACAGTCTGGCGCTGTTCTTCAACGCGTTTTCCTATTTTTGCGGCACTTTCGTCTGCCGCGCGGTGCTCACGCGCTACGGGCTGCGCCGCACGGTCGCGGTGGCCGGGGCGCTGAGCGTGGGCGGGGCGCTCGGCCTGCTGCTGCTGGCCTGGGCCGGTGTGCGGCACCCGGTGGCGCTGCTCGTGCCGTTCTACGTGTTCATGGTGGCGCACGGCATGCACCAGCCCTGCGGCCAGGCCGCCTGCGTCGGCCCCTTTCCGCATGCGGCGGGCGCGGCCTCTGCCTTGAACGGCGTGATGATGATGCTGGCGGCCTTCGCCGCGGGGGGCTGGGTGGGCGCGCAACTGGACGGAACCGTCTGGCCGCTGGTGCAAGGCATCCTGTTCTGGTCCGTGCTGCTGGCGGGCGTGGCGTGGACGCTGGTGCAGAAGTACGGAGACCCCTTTGGCCAGCGCAATTGAAGCCCTGCCCTGCCTGGCCCTGGCCGGCCCGACCGCCTCGGGCAAGACGGGCGCCGCCCTGCAGCTCGCCGAGCGCCTGGCCGGCCGGGTGGCGGTAGAGATCGTCAGCGTCGACTCGGCCCTGGTGTACCGGGGCATGGACATCGGCACCGCCAAGCCCACGCCGGCCGAACGCGCCGCCGTGCCGCACCATTTGATCGACATCCGCGACCCCTGGGAGCCCTACAGCGCCGCCGCCTTCGTGCACGACGCCACACGCCTGATCGCCGAGATCCGCGCGCGCGGCGCGCTGCCGCTGCTCGTCGGCGGCACCATGCTGTACTTCAAGGCGCTGACCGACGGCCTGGACGCCATGCCCGCCGCCGACCCCGCCGTGCGCGGGCGCATCGAGGCGCGCGCCGTGCAGCTCGGCTGGCCTGCGCTGCACGCCGAGCTGGCGCGCGTGGACCCTGCCACGGCCGCCCGCCTGGCGCCGGCCGACAGCCAGCGCATCCAGCGGGCGCTGGAGGTGTGGGAGCTTTCGGGCCAGCCCCTGTCCGCCTTCCATACTCCTGAAAAAAGAGCTGGAAACCCTTATGGGATAAGCGCTGGAGGCCTATTTAGCTTGGAGCCGGACGAGCGCGGCTGGCTGCACGCCCGCATCGCCGCCCGCTTCGACGCGATGCTGGAGCACGGCTTCCTCGCCGAAGTGCAGCGCCTGCGCGCCGACCCGCGCCTGCATGCCGACCTGCCGTCCATGCGCTGCGTTGGCTACCGCCAGGCCTGGCAGGCGTTCGATGCCCAGGCTGCAAGCGGCGGTCCATTGGACCTCGCCGGCCTGCGCGAGCGCGGCATCGCCGCCACGCGACAACTGGCCAAGCGCCAGATCACCTGGCTGCGCGGCATGCCGGCGCGCCAGCGCATCGCCTGCGACCAGCCAGGCATGCAGTCCGCGCTGGAGGGCGCCGTGCTGGCGCGGCTCGCGCAGGCGCCGCCATGAGCTGCGCGCTGCGCGTGGCGGGGCTGGCCAAGCGCTATGGCGACAGCGTGGTGTTCGAGCAGGTGGCGTTCAGCGTGGCGCCGGGCGAGTTCGTGGCCATCGCGGGCGATTCGGGCGTCGGCAAATCAACCTTGCTCAACTGCCTGGCGGGCCTGGACGACTGGAGCGCCGGCAGCATCCACCACGGCGACACCGACCTGGGCACGCTCGATGCGACCGGCCGCGCACTGTGGCGGCGCGCCCATGTGGGGTTTGTCTTCCAAGCGTTCCATGTGCTGCCGCACCTGGACGTGGCGCAGAACGTGGCGCTGCCGCTGATGCTGCTCGGGCAGAAGGCCACCGAGGCGCGGGTGGCAGACATGCTGGATGCGGTCGGCCTGGCCGGCCTGGGCGCGCGCCTGCCGCAGCAGCTGAGCGGCGGCCAGCTCCAGCGCGTGGCCATCGCCCGCGCCCTGGTGCACCGTCCGGGCCTGCTGCTGGCCGACGAGCCCACCGGCAACCTCGACCCGGGAACGGCCACGCGCGTGATGGAGCTGCTGGCGCAGCAGACGCGCGCGCACGGCGCCGCGCTGGTGCTGGTCACACATTCCGACGCCGCGGCGGCCCGCGCCGACCGCGTGCTGCGCCTGACCGCCACCGGCATACGTCCGGCGACGGTTGGCTAGGGCGATTTACTCGACCTGCAGGCGCTGGCCGCGCCCGCCCTGCTTCTTGGGCAGGTTGAGCGTGAGCACGCCGTTGTCGTACTTCGCCTGGCACTGGCCGGCGTCGATCTCGGCCGGCAGCTGGAAGCTGCGCGAGACGCTGCCGAAATAGCGCTCCGAGCGCAGCACCTTCTCGCCCTCGGTCTGCTGGTCGAGCTGGCGCACCTCGGCGCGCAGCGTGACGACGTTGCCATCCACGGACACATGGATCTCGTCCTTGGGCACGCCGGGCACTTCCGCCGAGACGAGGAAGCCGCCGTCGTTCTCTTTCACGTCCACCTTCATCTGGCCCGGGTTGGGCAAGGGGTCGCCGTGCAAGGGGCGCACGTAGAAGCCGGGATTCATGTCCTTGAAAAAGTCGTCAAAAAGGCCACCGCGACCGATCAATGCATTCATGGCTAGAGCTCCTTTCGTTGGGTTCCAAAGAACGGGCGGGACACTGCACCGCCTTCCCAGCACTATGTAGGGCGCCGCGCGCGCAGTTCAAGCACTGCACAATCCGCGGGTGCTGCGATTGTTTCGCCTGTGGTCCCTGCAAGCGCTCGCGCGCCACCCCTGGCAGAGCGCGGCGGCGGCGTGTGCCGTGATGCTGGGCGTGGCGCTGGCGTTTGCCGTGCACACCATCAACACCTCGGCGCTGGACGAATTCGCGCAGGCCGTGCGCGCCGTCAACGGCCAGCCCGACCTGGAGCTGCGCGCCATGCAGGGCGCGCTGCCCGAAGCCCTGTACGGCCACCTGGCCACGCACCAGCAGGTGGCGCGCGCCAGCCCGGTGCTGGAACTCACGGCCCTGGCCAGCCGCTCCGGCGCCAGCGTGCCGCTGCGCGTGCTCGGCGCCGACGCGCTGCTGCTGCCCGCCATCGCCCCCGCCCTGATGCCCCGCCCCTGGGACGGCGCGGACCGCTTCGCACTGTTCGCCCCGGCCACGGTGTTCCTCAACACCGCCGCGCTGCAGGCCCTGGACGTGCCGGCCGACGGCGCGGACCGCGCGGGCGGCACCCCTACGCTCCTGCTACAGACGGGCGCCCAGACGCTGCGCGTGCAGGCTGCGGGCACCGTGGCGGCGGGCGGCGCGCCGCTCGCGGTGATGGACCTGGGCGCCGCGCAGGACCTGTTCGGGCGCGGCGGCCAGCTCAGCCGCATCGACCTGCA
>JAANMW010003464.1_pt1 | contig 12276 bp, 7 predicted proteins | sample 7279671 | NCBI WGS metagenome assembly JAANMW01 (sample SAMN14094541, study PRJNA606508) | bioreactor metagenome | isolation source: A lab-scale SPAN reactor treating ammonium-rich wastewater day 247 | place: Ireland: Galway | collected 2017-09-19
GTCCAGGTCGATGAACAGCAGGGCGCCGTGATGGTGGGTGCGCTGGCTGCTGAGCACCAGGCGGTGCAGGCGGTCGAGCAGCAGGCGGCGGTTGGGCAGTTGGGTGAGGGCGTCGTAGAAGGCCAGGCGTTCGATTTCCTGGGCCGTCCGCTTGCGGTCGGTGATATCGCGCGAGACCCCCAGGACCCCGGTGGCGCGGCCCGCAAGGTCCCGAATGGGCGTCTTGATGGTTTCGAACTGCCCCACATACCCGTCGGCGGCAAAGGTGACCGTTTCCTCGAACACCAGGGGTTGCCAGGCCTGCAGGGCGCGCAGGTCGTTTTGAATCACGGTTTCCGCCAGGGCCGGGGGCATCAGCTCGGCATCCGTGCGGCCCAGGATCTCCTGGGCGGGGCGTCCAATGAACCGCTCAAACACCGGGTTGCAGGCCAGATAAACACCTTGTGCGTCCTTGAGGAACACCACATCGGGCATGGCCTGGATCAGGCTGGTCAACAGCATCCTTTGCTGCGAAAGCGCTTGCTGTGTCCGCTTGAGTTCGGTCAGGTCATAGGCAAACAGCACGATGGCGGCCACGGCTCCCTGGGCGGTGCGCTCGGGCACCAAGGTGGTGTGGCGAAAACGCACTTCGCCATCGAGGCGGTCGATGCGGTTCTCGAACACCACAGTCTCGCCGTTCAAGGCGCGCTGCATAAACGGCAGCATGCGTTCCATCAGGCCCGGAGTGATGAATTCGGGCATACGCCGCCCAATCATCTGCTCCACCGTGGTGTCGACCCAGTGGGCCTGCGTATCGTTGGCGTACAGAATCTCCAGGTCAAGCCCGATGCGGGCCACGGCGCCCGGCAGGTGGCGCAGCACACCGGCCAGCTGGTTTTCGTAGGCGCGGGTGACCGCCTCGGCACGGATTTGTTCGGTGATGTCGGTGAGCAGCCCATCCCAGATCACACCGCCCTGACCCCAGGCGCGCGGCGTACAAGCCATACGCACCCAGCACACCTCGCCGTCTATCCGGCGAAAACGCGCCTGGGTCTCAAAGGCGCACAGCTCTTGATAGGACCGTTCTCCCAGGGCGACGAAGGCAGGAAAGTCTTCGGGCAGGATGCACTGGTACAACGTGGCGGCATCGCGCAGCACATCCTCTGCCTTGACGCCCACAATGGCTTCGATCGCCTCGCCCATGTAGGCGAAATAGCGCCGACCTTCAGCGTCGCGCACCAGCTGAAAAATGACGCTACCCGGCAGATTGCGCCCCAGGGCCTGCAGGCGCCGCTCGGACTCATGCAGGCGCTCGCGCAGCAGCTGCAACTCCAGCGCATGTTCCGGCGTGGGGGCGTAGTCGGCCATGGGGTTGCAATGGCTCAGGCAGCCAGCAACTGGCGCAGCACATAGGGCAGGATGCCACCCGCCCGGTAGTAGTCCACCTCAATGGGGGTGTCGATACGCAGCGTGACAGTCACCGTCTGGCGCTGGCCGTCGGCGCGGCGGATGAGCAGCGTGGCATCGCTTTGCGGTGTAAGGGCTGCGTCGGGCACGATATCGATCAGTTCGTTGCCCGTGAGGCCCAGCGACTCCCAGGTGTCCTTCCCTTTGAACTGCAGCGGCAGTACGCCCATGCCCACCAGGTTGGAGCGGTGAATGCGCTCAAAACTGCGCGCCACCACGGCCTTGATACCCAACAGCTGCGTACCCTTGGCGGCCCAGTCGCGGCTCGACCCCGTTCCATATTCTTCGCCGGCAAACACGACGGTGGGCGTGCCCTGCGCCATGTACTGCATGGCGGCGTCAAAAATAGACATCTTCTCGCCCTGCAAGGCGCCCTCACTCTGGAACACGGTGACGCCACCCTCCTCGCGCGAGCCGTCCGTGGTGGGTGGGATCATCAGGTTCTTGATGCGCACATTGGCAAACGTGCCGCGCATCATCACATCGTGGTTGCCACGGCGCGAGCCGTAGCTGTTGAAGTCCTGCTTGTGCACGCCATGCTGCAGCAACCACTGGCCCGCAGGCGAGCTTTCCTTGATGGAGCCTGCAGGCGAGATGTGGTCGGTGGTGATGGAGTCACCAAACAGTGCCATGGTGCGTGCGCTTCGCACTGAAAAATCCACATCTTTCTGGCCTGAAACGCTCGTCTGACCTGCGGAAGAAGCTCCGTTTTCCATAGCAAAATCAGCAAAAAACGGGGGTTCTGCGATGTAGGTGCTGGAAGGCCAGGTGTAGGCCGTGCCACTCACGCCCTTGATCTTGCCCCACAGCTTGCCGGGTTCAGTGGCCACTTTGGCGTAGTTTGCGCGGAAGGCCTTGCCCTTCATGGCGTACTTCATCAGGGCCTGGATTTCATCGCTGGTGGGCCAGATGTCACCCAGGTACACATCGCGCCCACCCTTGCCTTTGCCCACGGGCTCGGTCATCAGATCCTTCAGCACGGTGCCCGCAATGGCGTAGGCCACCACCAGCGGCGGGCTGGCCAAAAAGTTGGCCTTGATGTTGGGGTGGATGCGCGCCTCGAAATTGCGGTTGCCTGAGAGCACAGCGGCGCACACCAGGTCGTTGCGCGCAATCGCCTCATTGAGCTCGGGCGTGAGGTCGCCGGAATTGCCGATGCAGGTCGTGCAGCCATAACCGGCCAGCGCGAAACCCAGCTTTTCAAGATAGGGCAAAAGGCCGGTTTCGGTGAGGTACTCGGTCACGATGCGCGAACCCGGCGCCAGCGAGGTCTTGATGTGTGGCTGCACCCTGAGCCCGGCCTCCACCGCTTTCTTGGCCAGCAAACCGGCTGCCAGCAACACACTAGGGTTGGAGGTGTTGGTGCAACTGGTGATGGCGGCAATCAGCACGTCACCATTGCCCACAGAGGGGCCGCCTCCATTGGTCAAAACTGCAGCCCGCACAGCGGTATGGGCCGTAGCCAACGTGGGCTTGTTGCCCTCCATCTCCACCACCGAGCGGGGAGCGCCTGCCGGCGTGGGTTTGCTATCGGGGGCTTCCCCGGCCTCGATCGCGTCACCCCGCTGAAGGTGCCAGCGTGTGTGCAGCAACGCAGCCGGACGGTTGAAGCCGTTTTGCGCATTGGGCTTGCTGAACAGATCGACAAACTGTGTGCTGACCTTGCCCAGCTCGATGCGGTCTTGCGGGCGCTTGGGGCCAGCCAGACTGGGCGTTACGGCGCCCAGATCCAGCCGCACGACCTGCGAGTAATCCACCTCGCCCGCCAACGGCACGCCAAACAAGCCTTGCGCCTTGAAATAGGCCTCGAAAGCCTCGATCTCGCCCTTGGTACGGCCCGTGCCACGGAAGTAGTCCATGGTTTTCTCATCCACCGGAAAGAAACCCATGGTGGCTCCATATTCGGGAGCCATGTTGCCAATGGTGGCGCGATCGGGCAGCGAGAGGGTGCGCGTGCCCGATCCAAAAAATTCAACAAACTTGCCCACCACCTTGTGCTGGCGCAGCAGCTCCGTCACGGTGAGCACCAGGTCGGTGGCGGTCACGCCTTCACGCAGCTGGCCGGTCAGCTCCATGCCCACGACATCAGGGGTCAGAAAGTACACCGGCTGGCCCAGCATGGCCGCCTCGGCCTCGATGCCGCCCACGCCCCAGCCCACCACGCCAATGCCGTTGATCATGGTGGTATGGCTGTCAGTGCCCACCAGGGTGTCGGGGTAGTACACCCCATCTTTGCGTTTGTGCACACCGCGTGCCAGGTACTCCAGGTTGACCTGGTGCACGATGCCAAAGCCCGGGGGCACCACGCCAAAGGTATCGAAGGCCTGCATGCCCCATTTCATGAATTCATAGCGCTCGCGGTTGCGCTGGAATTCGAGCTTCATGTTCAGGTCGAGCGAGTTCTTCTTGCCATAGTGGTCCACCATGATGGAGTGGTCCACCACCAGATCCACGGGCACCAGGGGTTCGATCTTCTTGGGGTTCTTACCCAGACGCACGGCCACGCTGCGCATGGCAGCCAGGTCGGCGAGCAGCGGCACACCGGTGAAGTCCTGCAGCACCACACGCGAAACGACGAAGGGAATCTCGTCCTTGCGTTCGGCCACGGGCTGCCAAGTGGCCAGCTGCTGCACATGCTCGGCCGTGACCTTGCGGCCATCGCAGTTGCGCAGCACCGATTCGAGCACGATGCGGATCGATACCGGCAGCCGCTTGATACCCGGGTACTTGCGCGCCAGTGCGGGCAATGAATACAACTGCCCCACTTTGCCCGAATCGGTCGTGAAACTCTTGAGCGTGGAAGCAAAGGCGTGGCGTGCCGGGCGTGGGGTTGCAAAGGCCATGGCGCTGACTCCTGAAATGCAGTGGTGGGGCCATTCTGGCATTCCCGTGCCCGAGTGCAATGGCCCAGCCATTTTCAGGGCTTATTTTTGATCCGCTGCACCTGCCATTTCGCCCGCATGGACACCACGCAAAGCCTTGCCCTCAGAAGCACAAAAAGACGGGCCCTTCAAAAACGAATCGATTGCCGCCCTGCAGACGCCACCCCGTTTACCAATACATGCGGGATTCATCTGGCGTGCGTTGACGCATACAGTGCCTCCGCTTTACTTGCGAAGTCAAAGCATCAGCTCTTAAAGAACCGCATCAGTGATCGCAAGTCAAAAATAGAACGCAGTGAGAGACTTGGCACAATGCATTCGTCCCCTCAATGCATGCCGTGGGGGTGGCGCTGATATCCAACAACGCAATACCATTTCCTGCAATGAATGTCTTGCGGCCAAATAAAAACCCGCCGAAGCGGGTTTTTATTAAATGGCGAATTGCGCCCGGTCCTGGTTTTGAATCCATTTAGGGGCCTTGCCACGCCCTGTCCAGGTTTGCCCAGTGGACGGATCGCGGTACTTGGGGGCTACCTTGGTACCACTGGAAGCGCTGCGCGCCCGTCCAGCGGGGAAGACATCCTGGGGCGTCAGATCAAACTCGGCGACCAATGCGCGCACCTGCGCAATGGCACCCGACAACTCCTGGCGTCGGGCTTCATTGATTTCATTTTCAAGGGCTTCGCGCTGCTTTAGGAGTTCTTTGTACTTGCTCATGGTGTTCATCAATGTGTAGGTGGAGGGGTAACGCGATTCATTATATACAGCATATTTATAATCTGCTGGCGCCGAAAGTAAAGCGTCAGAAAGAAACCCTTGGATATTGAAAACACCTATGCCGATGCAGATTCCTTGATGGCAAGCACCTTGTCGATGCGCTTGCCATCAAGGTCCAGCACCTCGAATATCCAGCCCGCACACGCAATGCGCTCGCCCACTTCAGGCAAACGTCCCGATTCAGCCATCAATAATCCCGCCAAGGTGTTATAGCGACCCCGGTCTTCTTCGGGAAGGTCGCGGATATCGAGCCGGGCTTTCAATTCAGCTACGGGCACCAGCCCTTCCAGCAACCATGAGCCATCCTCGCGCTGCACGGCCCAGGCATCGATGGCGGCACCGGGCTGTAATTCGCCGGTGATGGCTTCAAGCAGATCGCGCGGTGTCATGATCCCCTGCAGAACGCCGTATTCATCCACCACAAACACCATGCGACCCAAGCGGGCGCGAAACTGCTCCAGCAACTCCATGCCGCTGAGGGTTTCAGGCAGGAATATGGCAGGCTGCGCATAGTCGCCAATCTGCCCCTCGGATTGCAGGCCCAGCTCCAACAGCCGTGCAACGCTGATCACGCCCACCACATCGTCCAGCGAACTGCGACACACGGGGTACCACGAGTGCGACCCCTTGTCACCGGCCGCACTGGCCAGTTGCAAGGCCTGCGCCACGGTGTGGCTGGCATCGAGCCACTGCACATCGCTGCGCGGCACCATGATGGAAGTGAGCGGGCGGTCGTCGAGATGGAACACGTTCTGCACCATCTGGTGCTCGTGGTGCTCGATCACGCCCGCATCGCGCCCTTCGGCCAGGCTGGCGACGATTTCCTCCTCGGTCACTGCGCGCGCGGCGGCGTTGTCCACCCGCAGCACGGCCAGCACGCCCTGGGTGGACAGCGACAGCAATCGCACAAAAGGCTTGGCGATCCGGGCCACCCAGGTCATGGGACGGGCCACCAGACGCGCAACGGTTTCGGGGTACAGCTGACCGATGCGCTTGGGCACGAGCTCGCCAAATACGATGGTGATGAACGTGATGATGGTCACCACAAGGGCCGTGGCGGCAATACTGGCAGCCCCCTCGGCTGCGCCCAGGCCCTGCAGCCAGGCCGCCAGCTTGCTGCTGAACGCCGCCTCGCCAATGATGCCGTTGATCATGCCGATGGAGGTGATACCCACCTGGACCGACGACAGGAACTGCGTGGGGTTGTCCAGCAAGTCCAGCGCTGCCTGCGCCCCCTTGTCGCCGCTCTGCGCCATGGCGGCCAGGCGGGCCTTGCGGCTCGACGCCAGGGCAAGCTCCGACATGGCAAAGACACCGTTCAAAAGGGTCAGCAGCGCAATCAGCAGAAAATCCATGGATCAGAAGTTACAAAGTACACCATGGCACTTTACTGTATTGGGGACATCCAGGGCTGCGACCTTGCGCTGCAGCGCCTGCTCGATGGCATGGATTTCTCGCCCAGCCGCGACACCGTTTACCTGCTCGGCGATTTGGTCAACCGGGGGCCGCAGTCGGCCGCGGTGCTGCGCCGCTGCATTGCGGCCGATGGCGCACTGCGCAGCCTGCTGGGCAACCACGACCTGCACCTGCTGGCCACGGCCCATGGCGTGCGCACACCCTCGCGCCGCGACACGCTGGCCAATATCCTGCAGGCCGACGATAGCGACCGGCTGCTGGGCTGGCTGCGCCAGCAGCCCCTGGCGCGCCATCACCAGCATGGGGCTGAATCCTTGCTGATGGTGCATGCGGGGGTACTGCCCAGCTGGAGCGCCGCCGACACCCTGGCATTGGCCGACGAAGTGCACACGGTGCTGCGCGGGCCCGACCTGCCCACCTTTTTGCGACAGATGTATGGCAACCAGCCCGACCACTGGGACGACGCGCTGACCGGCACCGACCGCCTGCGCGTGATCGTCAATGCGTTGACGCGATTGCGCTTTTGTTCCCCGCAAGGGGTCATGGATTTCGAGAGTGCAGAGAGCGCCTCCAGCCCGCCGCCGGGATTGGTGCCCTGGTTCGATGCCCCGGGCCGCCGCACGGCGGGCACGCTGCTGGCGTTTGGCCATTGGTCCACATTGGGGTGGCTCAACCGCAGCGACCTGCTGGGCATGGACACGGGCTGCGTATGGGGCGGCAGTTTGAGCGCCGTGCGCTTTGGCGCCACACTGGCCGACCGCGAACTGCTGCAGGTGCCCTGCCCGCAGGCACAGGTGCCCTGATGCCCTGCAGAAGCCGGGCACCTGAAACACTCTGTTTTTAATAGCTTGAAGCGCTTGATAGGTAAGCGCTGGAGACGTTTTAAGCCAAATTTTCCGCCGCGACATCAGGCGCTTTGAACAAGGCTGCCACCTTGCGCTTGGGCTTGATGTTGGGCGAAATGCGGCCAGTGGTCACGCGCTCGGTCGCTTCCCAGGCGGGCTTGGCTTGTGCCGCCGATGTCTCGTAGGGCTTGTCAAAAAAGGGATCACGCGACACGGGGGCCGGGCGGAAGCCACCGCGCTGCACGCGCGGAGTGCGTTCGCGCTCTGGTGCTGCTGCACGACTGCCTTCTCTCTCCTCACCCTCGCGCCAGTGGCGGCGCCCGTCGTTGATGCGGCCTTGGCTGCGAATATTCGGCCGGTCCTCGTCGTATTCGAGGGCCTCGATATCGATCTTTTTCTTCAGCAGCTTCTCGATATCGGCCACCAGGCGCGCGTCACTGCCCGATACCAGCGTAACCGCAAGGCCAGAGGCCCCGGCACGGCCAGTGCGGCCGATGCGGTGCACATAGTCTTCGGCGTTGAACGGTACGTCAAAGTTGAAGACGGCCGGCACATCCTTGATGTCCAGACCACGCGCTGCCACGTCGGTGCAGACCAACAGGTCCACTTCGCCGCTCTTGAAGGCTTCCAGGGCCTTCAGGCGCTCGTCCTGGCTCTTGTCGCCGTGCAGCGCGGTCGTCTTGAGACCTTCGTGCTCCAAGCTGCGGGCCAGGCGTGCGCAGCCGAGCTTGCTGTTAACAAAGATGAAGGCCTGCTTGATGCCGCGCGTCTTGAGCACCTGGTGGATGGCGCGGCGCTTGTCGTCGTCACCAGCGCTGTAGAAGTGCTGTTCGACGGTGGAGGCGGTTTCGTTGGGCCGGGCGACCTCGATGGTCACCGGGTTTTGCAAATAGCTGCCCGCCAGGCGTTTGATTTCGGGCGAGAACGTGGCGCTGAACAAGAGCGTGGTGCGCTGTTTGGGCAGGTACGACAGGATGCGCTGCAGGTCGGGCAGAAAGCCGATGTCGAGCATGCGGTCGGCCTCGTCGAGCACCACGTATTCGACCTGGCCCAGCACCGCGTTCTTGGCCTCGATGTGGTCGAGCAGGCGTCCGGGCGTCGCTACCAAAACCTCCACGCCTTTTTTCAGCTCCAGCGTCTGGGGCTTCATGTCCATGCCGCCGAACACCACAGTGCTGCGCAGCTTGGTGTGCTTAGCGTACAGGGCAATTTGCTGGGCCACCTGGTCGGCCAGTTCGCGCGTGGGCAGCAGCACCAGCGCGCGCACGGGATGGCGGGCAGGAGAGGTGGAACTGTTCTCGTGCTTGAGCAGGCGCTGCAGCAGCGGCAGCGAGAAAGCCGCCGTTTTGCCGGTGCCCGTCTGGGCTGCGCCCATCACATCCTGGCCGGTCAGCACGACCGGGATGGCTTGCTCCTGGATGGGGGTCATGGACTCGTAGCCCATTTCGGCTACGGCGCGGGCCAGCGGCTCAGCCAGCGATAGATTGGAAAAAGAACTTGTCATTTAGCCTGCTATTGTCGCACTGCGAGGCGGAAATGGGGTTTTTTACGCCCAGGCGCTGACTCTCAGCAATACTTTGGCCAGTGTTAGCTATTATTTCAATAGCTTTTCGCGCTTCATTTCAGGACGTTTCAGGCTACTTTTATCCCTATCACTCCAACACAGAGCGCAGCTGCCGTGTGGTCACGGCCAGGCGCCGTGCACCCATTTGGGCCAGGTTTTCCATGAGGATCAGTCCCGATTCGGGATACTGGCGCGCCCAGCCGTCAAAGCGTTCGCGCGGCAGCCGCATCAACCGTGCGGCACCACGCTCGGCACCGGCACTGGCGCTGCGCTCGGCGCCATTGAGAAACGCCATCTCGCCAAACACCATGCCCGGCCCCACGGTGGCCAGGCGCAAGCCGCGCTCGGGCGGCCAGTGCGTGCACAGAGTGATGTGGCCCGACACCACCACCAGCAGGTCGCGATCCCGGTCTCCCGCATTGAACACCACGCCCTGCGCGGGCACCACATGGGGCAGCAGCAATGCTTCCAGGGCCAGACGGGCGTCGCGCTGCATGCCTTCACCAATTTCACCCAAGGGGTCGCTACCGCCGCGCGGTGTCCGTTGGTCCAGCGGGCGCTGGGCGAGGATCGCCACCTCAGCCCATTCGAGGGCGCGGTCCAGGTCCGCAAAAGCGCGCACACCTTCGCCCGCGTGCACCGCCGCCAGAGGATCGAGCGCGGCGATGGCGGCAGCGATGCCCTGTTGATCAAGGTCTCGCAACAGCGCTCGCAGCTGTGCCAGGGCGGTGCTATCCCAGGCAGGCACCCGGCCCGCATCCAGAATCACCCATCGGTGGCGCGGCAGCAGCCGCAGACGCACCTGCTCGGACATGTGCGCAGCCACACCAAACGACATGACGCCCTGCAATTCAAACACCGCCACCTGGTTCATGCGCGGGGTCACCCAACCGTCCGAAGCCGCGCGGCGCAGACGCCGCGAGCGCAGTTCGCCATCAAGCCGCACGTGGCGCAGCACCTTGGTAGCCGAATCGCGCAGCAACACAAAAGTGGCCACCACCAGGCCCGTGACCAGCGCCACCACCCCGCCCATCACGGCAAACACCAGCGCCACCAGCCAGCTTTGCGCCCAGGTGGGACGCGAGTTGCGGGCGTACTGCGCCGACCACATCAAGCGCGGCACCTGCATCAAGCCGGCCAGTACCAACCCGCCCGACAAGCAAGCCATGGGCACCCAGTGCAGCCACCAAGGCCCGGTCAGCGCTACGCCCAGCATGATGGCGGCATGCATGCGCGGGGCATTGCGCCCAGAGCCAGATTCGGTCAGCACGATGCGTGAGCGCGAAGCGCTGGTGGACGCCGGAATCATGCCGACGAGCGCACACACCATGCCCAGCAGGCTCTCACGGCGCAAGGCCGCATTGGCATTGCCCCGCAGGCCGTGCTCAAGCTCCAGCTCCTGGTTGAAGATGAGGATTTCCAGGCTGTTGACCAAGGCCATCAGCAGCGCCAGTACCACCAGCGCCTGGCCGTGTTGCTGCGCCACGGCAATCCACGCAATCCCGGTCCAGTCGGGCCAGAGTGGCCCGGCAAAGGCGCTGGGCTGGGCCGCCGGAACAAACACCGCGTCCAGGCCCACACCCCACAACCCGGCCAGTGTGACGGCAAGCGCCACCACGGCCACCGCCGTCAGCAGACCCGGCGCACGGGGCCAGCGCCCGCGCAGCCACCAGGCCAGGCCCACCACCGCCAGCGCCGCCACGGCATGCCAGCCCATGCGCGCTTCGCTGAATGACCCGCTGCCAAAACCATTGGCCACCTGGCCCACGACCATCGACAGCCCCACCCCGGCGGCAAAGCCGTGCGTGACCGAAATGGGTAGAAAGCGTGCCACCGAGGCCATGCGCAGCACGCCCAGCAACCACTGAAAAACGAAGGCCAGCGCCACCGTAGCCCCACTGACCGCCAGCACCTGCCGTGCGCTCAGCCCCAGAGACGGTGCCGCGCCGTGGGCCGTGGCCAGTACGGCGGCAAACAGCAGCGCCACCACGGTGGTGGGCGCATACACCACGCCTGGGCGCGGTGCCGCCAAGGTCAGCAGCAACCCGGGCAGTGCGGCCGACCACAAAGCGAGCGCGGCCAAAGAATAGTCACCCGCCAGGGGTGCAAACGCCAGCAGCCCCAAACCCACAGCATGGGGCACGGTGACTGCCGCCGCCGACCAGGCAGCCGCCATGCCCGAGGGCGGCGGGGCGGGCCCTTGCGGCACCGCGGCTTCGACTGGCCCCTGGCCAGCACGGCGGCGGCGCAGGTGGCGGGCGATGGCACTGGGCATGGGTCGGCTGCGCTGCGTCAGAGCCTGTCCCGCATCGAACAGGTGCTCAAAGCGTGCGGGCCGCGAAGGTGTCGCAGGACTTCAGGTGGCCCTGCTGCAGCCCGGCGTTGAACCAGCGCTGGCGCTGCGCGCTGGTGCCGTGGGTAAAGCTGTCGGGCACCACGGCTCCGCCGCCCGCGCGCTGCAAAGCATCATCGCCAATTTTGGCTGCCGCGTTCATGGCTTCTTCGACATCGCCCTGCTCCAGAATCTGGCGCGCTTGCTGGGCGTGGTTTGCCCAGACCCCGGCAAAACAGTCGGCCTGCAACTCCAGCTTGACGGAGAGGCGGTTGTAGTCGGCCTGGCTGACACGCCCGCGCATCTGGTCCACCTTGGCGCTGATGCCCAGCAGGTTCTGCACATGGTGGCCCACCTCATGGGCAATCACGTAGGCCTGGGCAAAGTCACCCGGGGCGCCCAGGCGGTCTTTGAGCGTTTGATAAAAACCCAGGTCGATATACACCTTGCGATCGCCAGGACAATAAAACGGCCCCATCGCCGCCTGACCCGTGCCACAGGCCGTGGGCGTGGCGCCGCGAAACAGCACCAGCCGCGGCTGCTGGTAGTTGCTGCCCTGCTGGCGAAACACATCGGTCCACACATCCTCGGTATCGGCCAGCACCGTGGACACAAAGCGCGCCATGGTGTCGTCCGCAGGCGGGCGCTGGGCCGGTGCCTGTTGCACCTGCGCAGGGGTGCCGCCGCTGAGCAGCCCCAGGAGGGTCATGGGGTTGATCCCCAACACCCAGCCACCCAGGAGGGCAACGACGATGGTGCCAATGCCGATGCTGCGCCCGCCGAACACAGGCATGCCGCCACCGCCCGAGCCACGCCGGTCTTCCACGTTGTCCGACTGGCGGTTACCTTCCCATTTCATGGCTTTCTCCTGGTGCTTCTTGTCCGACGGGTGGGCTTTTTAAGAGCGGATCACAAAACTCATTCTGTTTCCAAATCATTCGTGTCTAGGCGCGAAGCCGCAGACAGTGCTGTAGCACGGCAAGGCGAAGCAACAACGACACGGATGATTTAGAA
>JAANMW010003471.1_pt1 | contig 12255 bp, 12 predicted proteins | sample 7279671 | NCBI WGS metagenome assembly JAANMW01 (sample SAMN14094541, study PRJNA606508) | bioreactor metagenome | isolation source: A lab-scale SPAN reactor treating ammonium-rich wastewater day 247 | place: Ireland: Galway | collected 2017-09-19
GCGGGTCCTGCGCCACGGCACCGACCTGCTTGCCCCAGATCCGCACCTCGATGACGTCGACGTGCTTCATGCGCGGTCAGTGGCGGGTGCCGCGCTTGGGTGCGCGCTTGCCGGCCAGCAGGGCCATCGGGCTGATCGTGGGTTGTGGCGCCAGCGCGTCCAGGCTGGTCAGCGCGCCTAGGGCCTTGAGCACGCGGATCAGGGTGATCAGGGAGGAACCTTCTCCGCTCTCCAGCCCGCGCAGGGCACGCGGCGAGACGCCGGCCCGGCTGGCCAAGCCGGCCTGGGTCAACCGCTGGCCGAGCCGGAGCTGGCGCAGCCGCTCGCCCAGATCCGTTTGGATCTCTTCCGGGGTTTGGAAGGATGGGGTAGCCATGGGGCGGATTCCTGCCTCTACTGCGGACGGGGCCATCGAAGAGGGTAGGATAACGCCAGAAATAGAAATGTCCAATAGGGGTAGAATTACGCCCATTAAACCAATAAATGATTTCAATAGGCGAAAAGCTGCCTGTTAATATAAGTCGTGCTATTCGAGAGTGCTGCAGCCGACCATGTCAGTTGGCGAGCGACCGGAATCGCTGCCGGTGGGCCTGAAAAAAGAGTGTTTCTGATAACACACATTTGCGCTGAAATGTGTACTATCAGAAACAATATTTGATCTGGTGGCGGCATGACCCCCAAAGCAAAAACCGAGGATTTCCCGCAACTGGAGCAGGCGCGCCAACTTGGCGCAGCGCTGCGGGCGCACCGCAAGGCGCAGGGTATCAACATGACTTCTGCCGCTGAGGCGGCGGGCATTTCCAGGGTCACGTGGTATCGGTTGGAAAAGGGCGAGCCGGGCGTGTCCTGGGGGGCATTGCTGGCGGCGGCCCGTGTGATCGGCAAGGAACTGCGATTGTCCGATGCCGGCGATGCTGTCTTGGCGCCGGACGCCTTGGCCATGGGCGCGTTGCCGCTGGAGATCCCGCTGTCCGAATTCCCGGCGTTGCGTCGCTTGGCGTGGCAGGTGGGCGAACGGGTAGCGACGTTGACGCCCAGGGAGGCGGCGGGAATGTATGCACGCAACGCGCGCCATCTGGACAAGTTGGCGCTGGACGAGCGTGAAAAAATGCTGATGCGGGCGCTGCGGCGGGTGTTTGGTGCGGATGTGCCGGATGTTTGAGCGAGCACATCATCGCCACATCGCGCAGGTGCTGGCATCGCTGGACGCGGAACTGCTGCGTGGACGGCAGTGCTGGTTTGGCGGTGGGACGGCGATCTCCCTGCGGATGGGCGAGTACCGCGAGTCGATTGATATCGACTTCCTGATATCCGACCTGGAAGGGTATCGCGAGCTGCGTCAACGCTTGCGGGGTGCCCGGACCCTTGCGCCATTGTCGAGGGCCGGGATCACGCCGTTGCCCCTGGCCAACGAGTGGCGGGTGGATCAGTACGGATTGCGTGGTTTCGTGGAGGTGGGGCCGCGACCGATCAAGTTCGAGATCATCAATGAAGCGCGCATTCCGCTGCAGCAGCCTACGAAAAAAGACGTGGTCTGCGGCGTTTCCATGCTTTCCGCGCCTGATCTCGCGGCTTGCAAGTTACTCGCCAATGCCGACCGCTGGCGCGATGACAGTGTATTCGCCCGTGACGTCATCGACCTGGCGTACCTGGACCTGCCGCCGCGCCGGTTGGCGCCCGGCTTGCGCAAGGCGACAACGGCGTATGGCCCAGATGTCGTGCGAGACATGCTGCGCGCGGTCGCGGCGCTGCAAGGGCGCCAAGGCTGGTTGGCGCGTTGCGTTGCAGCGCTTTCCATTGCGGAGCCTGCTGCCCGCGTGGTGCAGCGCTTGCGCGCGCTAGATCGCCGCTTGCGTGCGGCCGAGCCCCTGGCGAACGACGCCTGAGCAAAGCGCGCAGTGCGCCAAAGCCAATGGCCGCGGCGGGCGCCGCGACCCCAGGCAGTCCAAGTCCCTCAGCCCGCCTTGACCGGATCGCGCAGTTCCTTGCGCAGGATCTTGCCGACGTTGCTCTTGGGCAGTTCGTTGCGGAACTCGACCAGCTTCGGGCGCTTGTAGCCGGTCAGGTTCTCGTGGCAGAACGCCTTGACCTGCTCGGCGGTGAGCGCGGGGTCCTTCTTGACGATGAAGACCTTCACCGCTTCGCCGGACTTGTCGTCCGGCACGCCGATGGCCGCCACTTCCAGCACGCCCGGCATCATCGCGATCACGTCTTCCACTTCGTTCGGGTACACGTTGAAGCCGGACACCAGGATCATGTCCTTCTTGCGGTCGACGATGTAGAAGTAGCCTTGGCCGTCCATCTTCGCCATGTCGCCGGTGTGCAGCCAGCCGTCGGCATCCATGACCTTGGCGGTTTCCTCGGGGCGCTGCCAGTAGCCCTTCATCACCTGCGGGCCCTTCACGCACAGCTCGCCGATTTCGCCCATCGGCTGGACGCTGCCGTCTTCGCCCTTGATGCATACGTCGGTGGACGGCACCGGCAGGCCGATGGAGCCGTTGTACTCGCGCAGGTCCAGCGGGTTGATGCACACCGCCGGCGCGGTTTCGGTGAGGCCGTAGGCTTCGGCAAGCGTCACGCCGGTGACCTGCTTCCACTTGTCGGCCACGGCGCGCTGCACCGCCATGCCGCCGCCGAGGGTGAGGTGCAGGCGCGAGAAGTCCACCTGATCGAAGCCGGGCGTGTGCAGCAGGCCGTTGAACAGGGTGTTGACGCCGGTGATGGCGGTGAAACCGGAACCCTTCAGCTCCTTGACGAAGCCGGGCATGTCGCGCGGGTTGGTGATCAGCAGGTTGGACGCGCCGAACTTCATGAACACCAGGCAGTTCGCGGTCAATGCGAAGATGTGGTACAGCGGCAGCGCGGTGACGATCTTCTCCTCGCCCGGCTTGACGTTGGTGCCCACCCAGGCCGCCGCCTGCTGCATGTTGGCCACCATGTTGCGGTGGGTCAGCATGGCGCCCTTGGACACGCCGGTGGTGCCGCCGGTGTACTGCAGGAAGGCCAGGTCTTCCGGTGCGTTCCTGATCTGCGGCAGCTGGTGCATGCGGCCCAGGGTGAGGGTGTCGCGGAAGCGCACCGCGCCCGGAATGCTGTAGTCCGGCACCATCTTCTTCACGTGCTTCAGCACGAGGTTGACGATGGCGCCCTTGGGGAAGCCCAGCATGTCGCCGAGGCCGGTGGTGATGGCGCGCACGCCCGGCAGCTGCGCCAGCACTTCCTGCGCCACCTTGCCGAAGTTGTCCATCAGCAGTAGCACGCTGGCGCCCGAGTCCACCATCTGGTGCTTGAGCTCGCGCGCGGTGTACATCGGGTTGGTGTTGACCACCGTCAGCCCCGCGCGCAGCACGCCGAACAGGGCGATCGGGTACTGCAGGCAGTTGGGCATCATGATCGCCACGCGATCGCCCTTCTTCAGCTTCAGCTCGCCCAGCAGGTAACCGGCGAAATCGCGGCTCAGGCGGTCCAGCTCGGCGTAGCTGATCGCCTTGCCCATGTTGATGAAGGCGGTGTTGTCGCGATACTTCTGCAGCGCCGTTTCGAACACGTCGTTGATCGACGTGAACTCGTTCAGGTCGATTTCGGCAGGCACGCCGGCCGGGTAATGGGCCAGCCAAGGACGGTCGAAACTCATGCACTGCTCCCCTGCGAGTGTGATCCGCCGTCGAATGCGGCGGCGTATGGAATTGCGTTCGATTTGAGCATAGCCTCCCATGCCTGACAAGGCGATGCCCACGGGCAAGGGGCTGTTGCAGTGCGGCATCCGGCGGATTCCCGGCAAACGGTGGCACGGCGTTTCGGCGCGCTCGCGCTGCTGTGGGTGCTGTTCTCGATGGGCTGCGCCAAGCCCGCGCCGGAACAGGCGGTGCGCGCCCAGCTGCAGGCGCTGCAAACTGCCATCGATGCGCGCGATGCCGGCGCCGTGGAGGCCCTGCTGGCCGAGGATTTCATCGGCAACGAGGGGCTGGACCGGAGCGGCGCGAAGCGGCTGGCGGCGGGGATGTTCCTGCGCTACCGCGACGTCGGGGTGAAGCTGGGCCCGGTTGCAGTGGAACTGCGTGGCGACGCCGATGCGGTGGCCCGCTTCAACCTGCTGGCCACCGGCGGCAGCGGTGGTCTGCTGCCTGTGCGCGGGCAGGTCTATGCGGTGGAAACCGGCTGGTGTTACATCGACGGCGACTGGCGGCTGCGCAGCGCGCGTTGGCAGGCCGCAGGCGAGCGCGAATAGCGCCAGGCCCGCGCCGTGCCGCTTATTTGCGGTAGCGCGCCCGCGGCTCCTGCACCCGGCCTTCGGGCGCAGCGGTGATGCGTTCGCGCAGCCACGCCGCGAAACCGGATTCGTCCAGCGCGCCTTCGGCCAAACGCAGCATGGCTAGGTACATATCCTCGTCGCTTGCGACAAGCTCGCAATGGTTGAGCAGCAAGAAGACGCGATAGCAGACGTGGGCCGTGCGCTTGTTGCCGTCCACGAACGGATGGTTGCGCGCCAACCCGAACGCCAGCGCCGCGGCCAGCTCCGCCAGATCCGGTGGCGGGTCGCCATATGCAAATCGCTGCTCCGGGCGCGCCAGCGCCGAATCGAGCATGCCGGCATCGCGCACGCCGCTACCGCCGCCGTGTTCGGCCAGCTGCCGTTCGTGGATAGCCAACGCCAGCGCCTTGCTGATCCAGGTGATGACGGCGGTCATTGCGCCAGCTTGCGCAGCACCAGACGATCCTTGCGCATGACTTGTTCTGCCACTTCCATCTGGGCGGCCAGCGTTGGGTCGAACGTCGTCAGCCGGATCCCGTCCGGCGTCTCCAGCGCGTACAGCTCGTCGCCCTTGTCCACCCGCAGTCGCGCCAGCAATTCCTTGGGCAGGATGACGCCGGCCGAATTGCCGATGGCGGTGATCTTGAGTTTCATGGCGGTTTCCGGGTTGCGGGCGTTATAACGAATGTTATCACGCCCTGCGGCCGCTGGGCACCCGAGGCGGCTCGAGCGGCGCCGCGGACGTGTACACGCCATCAGGAAAGCTCCACCTCGCGGCCCATGCTGCCGGGCCGCGAGGATTTCCACCCACGCTCATGGGAGCCTCAGGCCGCGGGCTTTGCCGCCAGCTGCCGCAGCACGTACTGCAGCAGGCCGCCGTGACGGGCGTATTCCACTTCCTTCGGGGTGAGCAGCAGCACGTCCACCTCGAACACCACCGCGGTGCCGTCGTCGCGGGTGGCGGTGACGGTGGCGGTCTTGGCGCTGCCGTCGGCCAGGCCGGTGATGGCGTAGGTCTCGGTGCCGGCCAGGCCCAGCGTGGTCGCGGTCTGGCCGTCCTTGAACTGCAGCGGCAGCACGCCCATGCCGACCAGGTTGCTGCGGTGGATGCGCTCGAAGCTTTCCGCGATCACCGCCTTCACCCCCAGCAGCAGCGTGCCCTTGGCGGCCCAGTCGCGGCTGGAGCCGGTGCCGTATTCCTTGCCGGCGATGACCAGCAGCGGGGTGCCGTCGGCCTTGTACTTCATCGCGGCATCGAAGATCGCCAGCTTCTCCGGCGGCTGCGCGCCGAAGTACAGCGTGTTGCCGCCTTCCTCGCCGCCGAAGAAGCGGTTCTTGATGCGGATGTTGGCGAAGGTGCCGCGCACCATCACGTCGTCGTTGCCGCGGCGGCTGCCGTAGCTGTTGAAGTCCTGCGGGGCCACGCCGCGCGCCATCAGGTAGCGGCCGGCGGGCGATTCCTTCTTGATGCTGCCGGCCGGGCTGATGTGGTCGGTGGTGATGGAATCGCCGAAGTAGCCCAGCACGCGCGCGCCGGCGATGTCGTCGATGCGGCCCACCGCCATGGTCATGCCGTCGAAGTAGGGCGGGTTCTTGATGTAGGTGGAGTCGCCGCTCCAGGCGTACAGCTGGCCGTCGGGCGAGGCGATGCCGTTCCAGCGGTCGTCGCCCTTGAACACGTCGGCGTAGTTGGCCTTGAACATGTCCGGGCCGATGGTGGCGGCAATGGTGGAATGGATCTCCGCGCTGCTGGGCCAGAGGTCCTTGAGGTACACCGGGTTGCCGTCGCGGTCGTTGCCCAGCGGTTCGCAGGTCAAGTCCACCGTGGTGCTGCCGGCCAGCGCGTAGGCCACCACCAGCGGCGGGCTGGCGAGGTAGTTCATCTTCACTTCGGCGTGGATGCGGCCTTCGAAGTTGCGGTTGCCGGACAGCACCGACGCCACGCACAGGTCGCCTGCGGCGATGCCGGCACTGACTTCCACCGGCAGCGGCCCGGAGTTGCCGATGCAGGTGGTGCAGCCGTAACCCACCGTGTAGAAGCCGATCTTCTCCAGCGCATCCAGCAGGCCGGCCTTCTGCAGGTAATCGGTCACCACCCGCGAGCCCGGTGCCAGCGAGGTCTTCACCCACGGCTTGCGGGTCAGCCCGCGCGCGGCGGCGTTGCGGGCCAGCAGGCCGGCCGCGACCATCACCGCGGGGTTGGAGGTGTTGGTGCAGGAGGTGATGGCGGCGATGACCACCGCGCCGTCCTTGATCCGCACATGGGCGCCGTCGAGGGCGATGTCGGCCTGGCCCTTGCCGTGCTGCTCGTTGCCGACCGCGGCACCGCCGCCTTCGGCGATGAAGTCGGCCACTTCCTCGCTGCGCTTGTCGCGCCCGGCGGTCAGCACGGCGATGGCGGCGCGGCTGTTGTCCGGCATCTCCGGCAACAGCACGCGGTCCTGTGGCCGCTTGGGGCCGGCCAGCGACGGCCGCACCGTCGCCATGTCCAGCGCCAGCGTCGAGCTGTACTGCGCGTGCGGGCTGTCCGGCGCGTGCCACAACCCCTGCGCCTTGGCATAGGCCTCGACCAGCGCGATCTGCGCTTCGCTGCGGCCGGACAGGCGCAGGTAGTTGAGCGATTCGGCGTCGATGGGGAAGATCGCGCAGGTGGCGCCGTATTCCGGTGACATGTTGCCGATGGTGGCGCGGTCGGCCAGTGGCAGGTGCTGCAGGCCGTCGCCGTAGAACTCCACGAACTTCCCGACCACGCCGTGCTGGCGCAGCATCTGGGTGACGGTCAGCACCAGGTCGGTGGCGGTGGCGCCTTCCGGCAGCCGGCCGGTGAGCTGGAAGCCCACCACCTGCGGGATCAGCATCGACGAGGGCTGGCCCAGCATCGCCGCCTCGGCCTCGATCCCGCCCACGCCCCAGCCCAGCACGCCGATGCCGTTGACCATGGTGGTGTGGCTGTCGGTGCCGAACAGGGTGTCGGGGAAGGCCCAGGTTTCGCCATCGATCTGCCGGGTCATCACCACCCGCGCCAGGTATTCCAGATTCACCTGGTGGACGATGCCGGTGTTGGGCGGCACCACCTTGAAGTCGGCGAAGGCCTTCTGGCCCCAGCGCAGGAAGCCGTAGCGCTCGGCGTTGCGCTCGAATTCGATGCGGCCGTTGATGTCCAGGGCGTCCGGGCGGGCGAAGGCGTCCACCTGCACCGAATGGTCGATGACCAGCTCCGAGGGGATCTGCGGGTTGATCTGCTCGGGCCGGCCGCCCAGCTTGACCACCGCATCGCGCATCGCCGCCAGGTCCACCACGCACGGGACGCCGGTGAAGTCCTGCAGGATCACCCGGCCCGGCATGAAGGCGATCTCGGTGTCCGGCACCGCCTTCGGGTTCCACTTCGCCACCGCCTCGATATGCGCGGGCAGCACGCTCACCCCGTCCTCGTGGCGGAGCAGGTTCTCCAGCAGGATCTTCATCGACCACGGCAGGTGCTTGAGGTCGAAGCGTTCGCCCAGCGCCGGCAGGCTATGGAAAGCGTAGTCTTGGCCGTTAACGTGGAGCGTGGCGCGGGTAGCGAAAGTGTTGCTCATGGACGTGCTCCCGGTAATGCGTGGTGGCGCCCGGTTGCGGCCGGACGTTGGAAAAAAGCGGGGGTCCCCGCGTCATCTTGCGGTTCCGATGTTAAGCCTGGTTGAAAAGGGGCGAGGTTCGGTGATGAAACCCACGCGGGCGATCCACTCCAAGACGGGTCCACGGGCCGGCGCAATGCTGGCGGTGTTGCTGGCAGCGCCACCCACGCAAGCCGCAGCCGGGCAGGGCACCAGCATCTGGCCGTGGGCACTCTTCCTGCTCGCGCTGTTGGGGGCGGGCGCCGCATGGGTCTGGGGCCTGCGCGAGCGCCGTGGGCGCGAGCGCCTGCAGCGGCAGCTGGACGAATACGCCACCGGCATGCGCCAGCAGGGCGAGCAATTGCAGGCCGCGCGGCGCGACCGGGAGGGACTGGTCGAGCGGCTGCAGCAGCAGGCGGTGGAGTTCGGCCGGCAGGCCCATGAGGACGGATTGACCGGGCTACCCAATGGGCGCGCCTTCGACGAGGGCTTCGCCCATCATTTCGCCCGTTCCAAGCGGCACGGCCAGGCGCTGTGCCTGATGCTGCTGGACCTGGACCATATCCGCCAGATCAACGACAACTGGTCGCATGCAGTGGGCGACGAAGTGCTGGCCGAAGCGGCGAGGCTGCTGCGCTCGGTCTGCCGCACCTCCGACCTGCCGGCGCGGCTGGGTGGCGATGCCTTCGCGGTGATCCTCACCGATACCGACCTGGAGGGCGGCAAGCGCTTCAGCCAGCGCCTGCACGCCGCCTTCGCCAGCTGCAGGAGCTGGCATACCGCCGAGGTTGGCCCGAACTACGTGGGTTTCAGCGCCGGCCTGGTGCAGTTGGGCGAGGAAGACCAGGCCCCGGCGCAACTGCGCCAGCGCGCCGACCGCGCGCTGTATCTGGCCAAACACGCCGGCGGCGCCCGTACCAGCCTGGGCTGAGTACACCGGGGCAGGGCAGCGAGGATTTCGCGCGCCACGAAGCGCCACGCCAGCATGGCGATCCTGGCGGCGGGCCTGCGTCCTTGCTGGCGGCCAGTCGGGCATGGCCGATGCCGGCCCGGACCTGCGGATGGTTCGAGTATGCATCGAAAAGTATGTATAATTCCGGCCTACCCAAAGCGCAGGGCTGCCCATGGAAGCCACCGTCGCAGAGCGCGGCCAGATCACCTTGCCGAAGGCGGTGCGTGATGCCTTGGGCCTGACCAAGGGCAGCGTGCTCAAGGTCGAGCTGGATGGCGGCCGCATTGTCCTCAGCAAGCACGTCGACGATGCCATTTCGCGGGTGCGCGGCAAGTTCGCGCTGGACGCCGGCGGCAAGGGCAAGCCTGCGTGATCGCCGTCGACGCGCCGGTGCTGGTCGAACTGCTGGCCGACGGCGCCCACGCCGACGCCGTGGAGACGACCCTGCGTCAGGCGCTGGGCGCCGGCCGGGTAGTCGTCTCGGACGCTGCGCTGGCGAACCTGTCCGCCGCCCTGCGCAACGGCGCCGATGCGCTGGCCGCGCTGGAGGAAATGGGCATCCACTACAGCGCGGTGGAGTCCAAGTCGGCGCTGCGCGCCGGCGAGATGCAGCGCCGCCAGCGCCAGCGCGGCGGCGAACCGCGCCCGATTTCCGACTTCCTGGTCGGTGCCCACGCGCTGCTGCAGTGCGATGCGCTGATCACCTTCGACGCCGCGTTCCATCGCGATTACTTCAAAGGCCTGAAGTTGATCGTCCCCCGGGACTGACGGCCCTCTCCACACGTAGTACCTGCCAAGGAAACCCCACATGCTCGCCGCCTACCGCCAACACGAAGCCGAACGCGCCGCCCTCGGCATCCCCGCGCTGCCGCTGACCCCCCGGCAGACCGCCGACCTGATCGAGCTGCTGAAGAACCCGCCCGCGGGCGAGGAAGCCTTCCTGCTCGACCTGCTGGTGAACCGCGTGCCGGCCGGCGTGGACGATGCCGCCAAGGTCAAGGCCAGCTACCTGGCCGCACTGGCGTTCGGCGGCGAGGTCAACCCGCTGATCCCGCGCGCCCGCGCCACCGAACTGTTGGGCACCATGCTGGGCGGCTACAACGTGGCGCCGCTGGTACAGCTGCTGGACGACGCCGAAGTGGGCGGCGTGGCCGCCAATGCGCTCAAGCACACGCTGCTGGTGTTCGATGCGTTCCACGACGTGCAGGACAAGGCCAAGGCCGGCAACGCCAACGCGCAGGCCGTGCTGCAGAGCTGGGCCGACGCCGAGTGGTTCACCAGCAAGCCGGAAGTGCCGCAGAGCCTGACCATCACCGTGTTCAAGGTGCCGGGCGAAACCAATACCGACGACCTGTCGCCGGCGCCGGACGCCACCACCCGCCCGGACATCCCGATGCACGCGCTGGCGATGCTGAAGAACAAGCGTCCGGACGCGCCGTTCGTGCCGGAGGAAGACGGCAAGCGCGGCCCGATCGGCGACATCCTCAGGCTCAAGGAAAAAGGCCATACCGTGGCCTACGTGGGCGACGTGGTCGGCACCGGCTCCAGCCGCAAGTCCGCCACCAACAGCGTGCTGTGGTGGACCGGCAACGACATTCCGCACATCCCCAACAAGCGTGACGGCGGCGTCTGCCTGGGTGGCAAGATCGCGCCGATCTTCTACAACACGATGGAAGACGCGGGCGCGCTGCCGATCGAGCTGGACGTCTCGCAGATGCACCACGGCGACGTGATCGAGCTGCGTCCGTACGAAGGCAAGGCGCTGAAGAACGGCGAAGTGATCGCCACCTTCGAGCTGAAGTCGGAAGTGCTGCTGGATGAAGCGCGCGCCGGTGGCCGCATCCCGCTGATCATCGGCCGCGGCCTGACCGCCAAGGCGCGCGAAGCGCTGGGCCTGCCGGCGACCGACCTGTTCCGCCTGCCGGTGGTGCCGCCGGATACCGGCAAGGGCTTCACCCTGGCGCAGAAGCTGGTCGGCCGCGCCTGTGGCCTGCCGGAAGGCAAGGGCATGCGCCCGGGCACCTACTGCGAGCCGCGGATGACCTCGGTGGGCAGCCAGGACACCACCGGCCCGATGACCCGCGACGAGCTGAAGGACCTGGCCTGCCTGGGCTTCAGCGCTGACCTGGTGATGCAGTCGTTCTGCCACACCGCCGCCTATCCGAAGCCGGTGGACGTGAAGACCCATCACACCCTGCCGGAGTTCATCTCCACCCGCGGCGGCGTGTCGCTGCGCCCGGGCGACGGCATCATCCACAGCTGGCTCAACCGCATGCTGCTGCCCGACACCGTGGGCACCGGCGGCGACAGCCACACCCGTTTCCCGATCGGCATTTCGTTCCCGGCCGGCTCCGGCCTGGTGGCGTTCGCCGCCGCCACCGGCGTGATGCCGCTGGACATGCCGGAATCGGTGCTGGTGCGCTTCAAGGGCGAGATGCAGCCGGGCGTGACCTTGCGCGACCTGGTCCATGCGATCCCGCTGTACGCGATCAAGGCCGGCCTGCTGACCGTCGAGAAGAAGGGCAAGAAGAACATCTTCTCCGGCCGCATCCTCGAGATCGAGGGCCTGCCGAACCTGAAGATCGAGCAGGCGTTCGAGCTGGCCGACGCGTCCGCAGAGCGTTCCGCCGCGGCCTGCACCGTGCGCCTGGACAAGGCGCCGGTCATCGAATACCTCAACAGCAACGTGACCCTGCTGAAGTGGATGATCGCGGAGGGCTATGCGGATGCCCGCACCCTGCAGCGCCGCATCGAGAAGATGGAGGCCTGGCTGGCCGATCCGCAGCTGCTGGAAGCCGACGCCGACGCCGAGTACGCGGCGGTCATCGAGATCGACCTGGCTGACATCAAGGAGCCGATCGTCTGCTGCCCGAACGACCCGGACGATGCCAAGACCCTGTCCGACGTGGCCGGCGCGCACATCGACGAGGTGTTCATCGGTTCGTGCATGACCAACATCGGCCACTTCCGCGCCGCGGCCAAGCTGCTGGAAGGCAAGCGCGACATCCCGACCCGCCTGTGGATCGCGCCGCCCACCAAGATGGACGCCGCCGAGCTGACCAACGAAGGCCACTACGGCACCTTCGGCGCGGCCGGCGCGCGCATGGAAATGCCGGGCTGCTCGCTGTGCATGGGCAACCAGGCGCAGATCCGCGAGGGCAGCACCGCGATGTCCACCTCGACCCGCAATTTCCCGAATCGCCTGGGCCGCAACACGAACGTGTACCTGGGCTCGGCGGAGCTGGCGGCGATCTGCGCGCGGCTGGGCCGCATCCCGACCCGCGAGGAGTACCTGGCCGACATCGGCGTGGTCAACGCGAACGGCGATGCGATCTACCGCTACATGAACTTCGACCAGATCGAGGATTACCAGCAGGTGGCGGCGACGGTCGCTGCGTAAGCGTTCTCCGTTCCGCGTGGGACAAGCAAACGCCCGGCATTGCCGGGCGTTTCTT
>JAANMW010003477.1_pt1 | contig 12238 bp, 10 predicted proteins | sample 7279671 | NCBI WGS metagenome assembly JAANMW01 (sample SAMN14094541, study PRJNA606508) | bioreactor metagenome | isolation source: A lab-scale SPAN reactor treating ammonium-rich wastewater day 247 | place: Ireland: Galway | collected 2017-09-19
TGCCCGGCGTGGTGCGCGTGAAAGCCAAGCTGGAAGCCCACACCGCGTACGTGGTGCCGCAGCAAAGCAAGGGCCCGTCGCCCAAGGCGCTGTGGGAAGCCGTGGAAAACGCGGGCTTCAAAGTGGTGAAGCTTTCGGGGCCCGGCGGCACGTACAACACCAAGCCTGCCTTTTAACCGCAAGAGTCTACGCTGGGCGCCCGCGGCAGCGAGGCCGCGCGGGGCAGGCCGGCTGCGCGGGGCGGGCCGGTTACTCGGCTTCCACCCACACGGTCGCGTCGCCTTGGTCGCTGATGGCGACGCGGATGAGGTTGGGGTGGCAGCAAACGGGGCAATCTTCGACATACTGCTGCTCGTCGCCGGCGGAGAGATCGATGGGAATGACGATCTCTTCGCCGCACGCAGGGCAAAGATAGCTGGCTTCGTCTTGCATCGATGGTTGATCCTTTCCGCCCCCGCGGTGGCGAGCACTCCCCCTCCCCCAACACCAACAAACCCACCTTCAACAGGCAGCGCGTGGGCAGCGCTTTGGCGCGGCCGCAAACCTTGCCCAACCCACAAACCGGTTTGGCCGCCGCGCGTTGGCGGCCGATTTGAGCGAAAATAAACACCACCTTGCCGTGGCTGCGGGGTTTAATCCTAGGCAGCGGGCGATGCCCTGCGGCGAGACACCCCCACTTGTGAGGGGATTGAAAATTGATATGGTGGCGAGCCGATTTATCGGTCAACAGCCCAGTTTTACTAGCTGCAAGCGACGTTAGCGCATAGAATAACAGACCGTGGCGGCATCGCCACCACACCCGCCTGCCCCAGCATCCTGTTCCACCAGGAGCCCGCCCACCCATGAACAACCGCCATCGCATCTACTGCGACCCGCAATGCCGTGAAGTGTCGTATCGCGAGTCGGCGCGCACCCAAGGAGCCGCGCCGTTGCGGCGCCGTTTGGTTCGTGTGCCTGGCCGGCCAGATCGGGCCGGCTTTTCGTGGGGTTTGTTGATTGCCTCCCTGTGCATCACGGGGGCGGGTCTCGGCGCCGGATTTTACTATTTGCGTCCCGCCGAAAAACAAGACAGCTCTCCCTTCGAATACGTCGTTAAGCGCAGCACCTTCGTGTACGAAACCAGCGAACGCGGCGAACTCGAAAGCTCGCGCAACGTGGAAGTCCGCTGCCAGGTTCCCGGTCGCGGCAGCACCGGCACCGCCATTCTCGAACTGGTGCCCGAAGGCACCTTCGTCCACCAGGGCGACGTGCTGGCCAAGCTGGACGACTCGGCATTGCAAGCGGAATTGCAGCAGCATCAAATCGTGTGCAACACGTCGGGCGCGGCCGTCACCCAGGCCCGCAACGTGTACGAAACCGCGTTGATTGCCCGGCTTGAATATCTGGAGGGCACCTTCAAGCAAGAAGAGCAGTTGATCCTCAACGAAATGCTCGTGGCGGAGGAAAACCTGCGCCGCGCCCAGCAGTTCGCCAAGTACAGCCGCCGGCTGGCCGGCAAGGGTTACCTGTCGCCTTTGCAGTTGGACGCCGACGAGTTCGCCGTGGACAAAGCCCGCAACGAAATGGAATCGGCCCAAACCAAGCTGCGGGTGCTGCGCGACTTCAACAAAGAGAAAATGGTCAAGCAGCTCGACAGCGACATCAACATTGCCCGGGCCAACCTCGACTCGGCCGAAAAGAGTTACGCCCTGGACCTGGCCAAGCTGCAGCAGGTTCAAAATCAGATTGCCAACTGCGTGATTCGGGCCCCCAGTTCGGGCGAGGTGGTTTACGCCAACGATCGCAGCCGCCGCGATTCCGAGCCCGACATCATTGAAGGCGCCCTGGTGCGCGAACGGCAGGTGATGTTCCGCCTGCCCGATACGCAGCACATGCAAGTCAAGACCAAGGTGAACGAGTCTCGGGTGGGGTTGGTGGCCGAAGGCATGCCGGCCAAGATTCGCCTGGACTCGAGCTGGGGCCAGGTGCTGGAAGGTCGGGTGACGCGGGTGGAAAGCTATCCCATTCCCACCCGGTGGTCGTCGTCCAACGTGAAAGACTACGCGGCCTACGTGGAGGTGCTGAACCCCGTTGAAAACATGCGTCCCGGCCTGGCGGCCCAGGTTTCGATCCTGATCGAACAGCGCCAAGACGCGCTGATGGTGCCCGTGCAGGCGGTGATGGAGCACGGCCGGCAGCATTACTGCCTGCTCAACCAGAACGGCCAGCGTCAGCTTCGCCAGGTAAAAATCGGTTCGAGCAACGACAAATTCGTGATCGTCGAAGACGGCATCAGCGAAGGCGACATTGTGCTGCAGAATCCGCACCAGTTCATCAACGAAACCGACCTGCCCTCGGTCAATCGCAACGAAGCCATTGTGCAAGGGCGGTGGAACGAGCCCTCCGTTGCGCAGTCGGCGACGCGGCCGGTATCGCCGGTGGGCAACGTGGGCGGGGCCACGATCGCCAACGCCGCGGCGCAGCCGCCGGGGCATGAGAGCCCGGCGGCCAACACGCCAGGTCCGCGAGGCCAAACGGCCCTGGAGCCCGTTCGTCCGCGCGTGGCCGGCGAAGAAACCGGCGGCTGAGTTCCCCACCCCCTGACACATTACCTGCCTGTTGCGCTGGCGCGCCACGGCGGCTGGCGTGTCGTGGCAGGGCGCTGGGCTTTGCCAGGCGCCCTGGAATTGCATCCTGCTGACTTTGCCTGCCCGGGGCGGCCGTCATCGCCCCCTGCGGCTCCCTCCGCTGAAGCTTGTCTGGTCGAATCTTGTCTCGCGCGTTAACGCTGTGCACTGCCCCCCATGTCGCTTGCCGCTCGGATCGTCAACCTGCAGAAACGCTATTACCTGGACGGCGAAACCGTGCATGCCCTGCGGGGCGTGACGTTCGACGTGCCGGAGGGGGATTACATTGCCATCATGGGGCCTTCGGGGTCGGGCAAGTCGACGCTGCTCAATTTGCTGGGTTGCCTTGATCGGCCGACGGAGGGGCAGTTCATTCTGGGTCCCGACGACGTGGCCAAGCTCGACGACGACCGGCTGTCCGAAATTCGGGCCGGCCGCATCGGCTTCGTGTTTCAATCGTACAACCTCATTCCGCAGTTGACCGTGGTGGAAAACATCGAAGTGCCCCTTTACTACCGGGGGAACATTACCGCCGCCGATCGCCAGCGCTGCGTCGACCTGGCCAAGCTCGTCGGCCTGGAGGAGCGTCTAGGGCACCGCCCCATGCAGCTTTCCGGTGGACAGCAGCAGCGTGCCGCCATCGCCCGCAGCCTGGTCAACGATCCTTACTTCATGCTGGCCGACGAGCCGACGGGCAACCTGGACTCGGTGACCACGGCGAGCATTTTGCAACTGCTGGAGGATTTGAACCAGAAGGGGAAAACTATCATTATGGTCACGCACGAAGACGACGTGGCGGCCCGCGCGCGGCGCGTCATTCGGCTGCGCGACGGCCAAATTCAATCCGACGAGCGGTTGCGATGATAGCGAGCTTTTTACGACCGTGGAAACTGGGCGTGAAAAGCCTGCTGTTGCATCCGCTGCGCTCGATGCTGACCATTCTGGGCATTTTCGTGGGCGTATCGAGCGTGATCTGGCTGTTGGCCATTGGCGAAGGCATTAGCGTCAAGGCCCAGGAGCAGATTGCCAGCCTGGGCGCCGAGAACATCATCATTCGCACCGTGAAGCCGTCGGCCGAATCGACGGGCCAAACCAGCGGCGCGCCCATCTACGGCATCACCCGCGCCGACTACGACCGGTTGATCGAAACCATTCCCACCATTCGCGAGGCGATCAAGATTCGCGAGCTGCGGGCGACCGTCGCCGCGGGGCGGCGGTCGCTGGAAGGACGCCTGGTGGGTTGCACCGCGGGCTATGCCGACGTGCTGGGGCTGGAAACCGCCAAGGGGCACTTCCTGACGCCGGCCGAGATCGAAGGCAAGAACCCGGTGTGCGTGATCGGCGACGAGATCGCCCGGCGGTTGTTTCCCTTTGACGACCCGATTGGACAAACGATCCGGGCCGACGAGCATTACTTTACGGTGGTGGGGGTGATGAAGCCCCGCTCGCCGTCGGCGGGCATTGGCGGATCGCTGGCGGCGCAGGAGTTTGACCGCGACGTGTACGTGCCGATCGAAACGCTGTGGGCTCGCATCGGCGAGTTCGTGGTGCAATCGGCGGCGGGCACGTTCAGTTTTGAGATTGTGGAACTGAGCCAGATCACGCTGCGGATCGATCACATTGACAACGTCAACGAAACGGCCGACCTGGTCAAGCAGACGATGGAACGATACCACCGCTGGGACGACTACGCCGTGGTGGTTCCCAAGGAACTGCTCGAGCAAGCCAGAACCACCAAGATGCTGTTCATGGCATTCATGGGTTTGATGGCCGCGATTTCGCTGATTGTCGGCGGCATCGGCATCATGAACATCATGCTGGCCACGGTTACCGAGCGCACGCGCGAAATCGGCATTCGCCGGGCGCTGGGCGCCAAGCGGCGCGACATCGTCCGCCAGTTTTTGATTGAGACGATCGTGCTTTCGGCCGCTGGCGGCATCACCGGCATTCTCGGCGGGCTGTTCTGCCGGCCCTTCATTCGGTTTGTGCGCTGGACGCTGGAGCAGAGCATACCCGACATCATGCAGTCGCTGCCCGACACGATGAAAAGCGTGGAACCGATTCTGGTGCCGTGGTCGATTCCCCTGGCCTTGGCGATCAGCCTGCTGATCGGCATTGCCTTTGGGGTGTACCCGGCCCGCCGCGCGGCGAACATGCACCCGGTGGAAGCGCTGCGGCACGAATAAGCAGGGGCGTCTTTCGCGCTCGGGGCGCGCGCAGCGTTATGGCAACGTTTCAGTCCCAGAACCGGATGCGAGCATCCGGGCTACGCTCACTCAGAACCGCGAAGCGAGGTCCGAATGCCGGTGGCAAGTTCTGGGGCTGCTCGACATATCCGGATTGTCGCCACACGGAAGCAGCGTCGGGCTAACAAGTGCTTCCAACCGGCTCACGCACACGCTTGGCAGACATGAGCAGGTGTAGCATGAGTGCTGCGCCGAAAAAGCCCCGCGAAGCCCCGCCTGCCAACAGTCGTTGCGCACGGCCTCGGTCGCTTCTCGCCGCTGCTTTCCACCCTCCAGGCTCAACCAAAATCGGTTGTCGCCCAGTCGTGACGACAGTACAGTAATTCGTGCGGCCGTCGATTCTCTAGTGCCTGACCTTGCTCATGTCGGCATCCTATTCCGCCACCCGCTGGCGCTGCATTGCCGTACCAGCGGCGCAACGCGGATGCGTTACCGGATGTGAGCATCCGGGCTACGCCCGCTTGCAGCGCTGCCGTTTCGTGCACCAGTTTGACGACGCCGGAACGTTTTCATTGCGATTTGGCCCAAGCTCAGAAATCGTCAGGCCGTGCCTGACCTACGCTTGCTGGTCTAATCAAGTCATTCGGACTTATAATTCACTGATGAACACTTCCATACCGCCATTTCCATGCTGCTTTTGCACCGAGCCAGTACTTGGTCTTTTTGGACAAGATGATTTTCTAGACACAGTGAATCTTGCTGAGGAGCCTGACGATTCAGAAGTCATCCAGCGAGAACTTTTCGGACCTGTTCATCTAAGTTGTCTTGCTCAATCCGGCTGGGGTCCCTTTTGGTACAGAAGACGCCTTGATGCTCTCCTGTTGAGCGGACGTGCGCAGACAGCTTTCCAGGACGAATCAACCACGATTGTTGCTCAACCTGTCTTTGGTGAGCTGGTCATAGCTGCTGCTGACGGACGATTTCTGCATGTAGATACAAGGCAGATATCCGGCCGTCAAAAGTTGGGCGATTCCTGGTTCTTGCCAGTATTCCACGATTTAACAATATCACTCAAGGAAATAAGTAATTACAACAATCAAATATTACGTGACTGGCAATTCAGTGGAGCTAGTTCTTTGCTTTCCCTGATCGATGCCTTGGGAATTAGAACTCGCCTGACAAGAATTGAACCAATTGAGAAGGGGGTACTTATGCCGATCCCAGAGCGTGACATGCATACTTTGGACTTGCCGGAAACAGTGATATTGGAATCGCGGATTAGTTATGGCATTTGCATAACGGACATGGAAATAAACCGTTTATTAAGTGTCGCATGTCAGCAATGACGCAAATCAAGTGCTACATGCCGACCAGTCGTCTTAGCCTCCAGCTTCATTGAGCAACCAGTCTCGAAGCATATGAAGATAGGGAATCGTGCTTGCAAGAATGCCGGAAATACACCAAATCGATATGGCGAATCCGAATGGGCAGTTCCACCAAGATTGCCATAACGCCAACACGGCAATGCTCGTGCAAATTCCTATCCACGGATGGCCAAGTGCAAAGCCAAGGATCACGCCGACTAGCACAACGATCATCGGATAAAATGGATTCAAAATCCGCTCCAAGGGCATTTGCAAAGCGCTATTCCAGCCGTTCTCTAATCCTGTCATACGTTACATAGCCAGCAGGCGTACCTCGCATGCTCGCCATCCGGTGAATGGACGCGGCGCTGGAACAAACCTATCTCTGCGCGAGCGAACTCGGCTGCGAATGGCTCGACCGTACGGCCCCAGGTTACATCACGTTCGCCCAACGCACCCCATTTCAGAAGCCCTGAAAAGTGACGCGGTTAGCGGAACGTTCACGGCCTTCTAAGGAAAACTAAGGAAGCGCGCCTCGCCGGTGAGATTATCTACTAAAACGCAACACGCACCAGGGCACTCAGCCTGTTGCTCCTCCTCTGTGAACCTATAAGAGAGCATCCAACAATCGTTAGCTGGCTCCTCATCTGGCTCAATTGGCACATCCTCAGCCAGGAGGAATGTAATGCGACTGAACTCGCACGGAATAGTATCGCTGTTTCTCACAAATAAGTCCGCGATCTGTTTCGCTTCGTCCTCTGACATAAAAGCACTCCCCGAAGCGAGCGTAGAGCGATTGCAACCAACCGCCGTCTCACGGCGAACCACGTTCATGCCCACGGCCGCCGGCATGGATTCGTGATTCTGCATCGCCGAAGGCATCGCCAAACCAATCGGCCCCGCTGCCCAGTTTACATCGCATTCGCCCGGCGTACCCCATCTTTCGTTCGCGCCGGCCCGCCGGAGCGAGCCAACGCAATCTGGCCGTCGCCCTCCAACCCAAATGCCGACAAGAAACCACCTCGTCCCCAAGCCAACGCGATGCGTGCCAGCCCCCATCCTGCGAATGGGCCGCCGGGCCGCCTCGCTGCCCTCCTAGCGCGACGGCAGTTCGCATACCCCGCAGGGCCGCGGCGACGGCTCGTGGCAGGCGTTGGTCGCCATTGTTGCCGCTTGCGGCCCGCGGCTCCCGCCCGCAATGATTCCGCCCGCTCGCGGGGCAAACACCGCATCGGCCACCAGCGACAGCGTGAACCGCTCGGCGCGATTCCACGGCGCCAGTTGCAGCATGCGGGCCAAAGGGCAGTAGCCCGCCAGCACCATCGCCGACGTTCCCACGAGTTGCACCCAGTGAATCCACTGTTGGCCGGGCAGCAGCCCCGCCAGCAACAGCAGCAAGTACGCCAGCCGTACCTGAACCGGAAACGGCTTCACCGCCTGAACTCGCACCAGGTAATAACCAGCCATCACGCAGCAGAGAACAATCGCCGCGTAAGCCGCGGCCAGTTGGCCCGCCAGCGTGGCCGCCAGCAGCGGAACCGTCGCCAGCCAATGCCACCAGCTAGGGCTCCGCAGCACGTTCCCGTCAAATAGTCGAGCGTTCATGTCGGGTGTCTCCCCTTCGCCGCCGTGGCACAATCAAGCCGAGGGCGAACTGTTGGCGGTCGCCAGTTCTTCTTGCACTCTCGCGCGGCCGGGCACGAACATCGGCACCCGCCGGCGGTATTCTTCGTACTGCCGGCCAAACACCCCCACCAGGTCGCGTTCTTCAACCATCGCGGCCAGGGCCATGTACGCGGTAAGCGACGCGGCAAACAGCAGGTGCCCCACGCTCATGGTCGGCGTGGCCCAAAACGCCAGCGCCCAGCCCAGGTACAACGGGTGCCGCACGTAGCGATACAAGTACGGCGTGCGAAACGGCAGATGCTGGCAGGGCCGCCCGCGAAAATGGCTCCACACCTGGCGCACTCCAAACAGGTCGAAGTGGTTGATCATCAGCGTCACCACCGGCACCATCAACCACCCGGCCGCGAACAGCGTCCACACCGCGGCCCGGCCAGCCGGCGAGGCAATGTGCCACACCACGCCCGGCATCGGCCGCCACTGCCAAAGCAGCACCGCCACCGCCGCGCACGACAGCAGCACGTACGTGCTGCGTTCGATCGGCTGCGGCACAACGCGCGTCCACACCCTTTTGAAGGCCGGTCGGGCCATCACCGAGTGCTGCAACCCAAACAGCAGAATCAAACCCAGGTTGATCGCCAGGGCCGACCCCCACGCAGTGGTAGTCGGCGTATCGATTGTATGAGACAAGTACAGGTTGCCCACAAACAGCGACATGTAGGCGTACGTGGCCAAGAACAACAGATAACAAGCGATGCCGTACTTGAGGAACAATACCCGTTTCATTCGTCGCCTCTCCCCAAAAGTGCCGCCAATTTGCCGTGCCTTGGCCGCGTGTGCTGTCCAGTGAGGGCGGCGGACCGAATATTTTTTGGCCGCCGCCGCCATCTGGCCGAAGTTGAATGAAGTGCTTGAGCGTTAAACCAAGGCGTTTGTTACCGCGGCGGTCGCGGCGGTCGCGGCGGCCCGCACCCGCGCCCTGGGCCGAAAACCCGCGATGCCCCTGCCGTCTCGGCCAGGCCGGCAGCCATCACGGTAGCATCGTTTGTTCACCAGAAAGGGGCGGAAGGAACAAAGATTTTGCTCCACGGAGTTTTCGCCCAGGGTTGACCGTGCCCCCCATCCGTCCTAAGAATTGCGAAAGATTGGATCCACCACCTGGCGGCAACTGGCGTTCCCGCTTCCCGACTGTGTGCACGAACCGATGAATCCCAGCCCGTGGTTGCGTGAACCAACCTTTACCGACGGCTTGATATGACGCCCCAGCCGCGATTTGCCATTGGCAGCTTCCAGCCCAACGCGGACAACCGCGCCATGGTGTGGGGGCTGCTCACCCTGCTGGAACAAGCAGGCTGGCAGGTGCAGCACTTCTTTTCCAAAGCCTGCTTTTGTGCCACCGAGGGGGCCCGCGCCGCCACCGGCTTGCCGTCGCGGCATCTCGATAGCTGGCTGATGACGCCCGAGGTCTGCCGCGAAGTCTTTTTGCACGCCGGAGCCCGCTGCGACCTCCGGGTGGTGGAAGGTTCGTTCGATTCTCCTGCCGGCCAGCCATCGGGCGGCCGCTTGGACCAGCTTTGCGACTGGCTGCAACTGCCTCAACTGGCCGTGGTCGACGTCCGAAATTGCCAAGGCTGCGGACTGCCTCCCTCTCCCGGCACGGCCGACGCCCTACTGCTCGACGGCGTTCGCGACCACGTAGACCTGTGCTACTGGCAAACGCTGCTCGAACCCCTCTGGGGCAAGCCCGTGCTCGGCGCGCTCGATACCGCCGAGGCATTGAGGGCAGAGGTGGCCCGATTGCCCATCGGCTCGAGCCCCGCGGTCGAACTTTGCCAAGGGTTGGCCCGGCGGTTGGCGCCGCTGATGTCGCTCGACCGCCTGCGGGCCCTGGCCAATTGCCAACCGCTCCCCGAGCCGCCCTCGCAGTTGTTTCGCTCGGGCTCGGGCTTCGACCGCGTAAAGGTCGCCGTGGCGTACGACGAAGCATTCCATTGCTACTTTTGCGACATGCTCGACCTGCTGGAACTGCGCGGGGCCGAAGTCGTCGAGTTCTCTCCCCTGGCCGACGAATCGCTCCCCCCCGGCACCGACATCGTCTACCTGGGCTGCGGCCACCCCGGCCGCTTCGCCCGCGAATTGGCCGCCAACCACTGCATGCTGTCGGCCCTGCGCAATCACGTGTGCCAGGGACGGCGGATTTATGCCGAAGGCGGCGGTCTGGCCTACCTCTGCCAGCGGTTGGAAACGCCCGAGGGCCGGCTGCAAACCATGGTCGGCGTGCTCCCGGCCATTGCCCGGTTGAGCCATTCGTTGCAGCCGGCAGAGCCGGTCGAGGTGCGTTTGGCGCGGCACACCTGGCTGGGCGAAGCGGGCGAAACGCTGCGTGGCTACTTCAACCCCAACTGGCAAATCGACCCGGTCGACGACATCTGTTCGTGCATCCGCCAGACCGATCAGCCCTGCGCGCTGATGAACCGCCACCAGGCCATCGGCAGCCGCATCCATTTCCACTTCGCCCTGCAACCGGCGGCATTCCAGCACTTCCTGCAAACGTAAACCATGCACGATCTCGATCGGCAAAGCCTGAGCCACGATCCGATTCATGGTTACATCCCCTTCGGTTCAGGGCAGGGCCTGGCGCCGGGCGAAACCGCCGAGCAGCACCTCATCGACCACCCCTGGGTGCAGCGAATGCGCTACATCCACCAGTTGCAGACCGCGTGGTGGGTGTTCCCCTCGGCCGAGCATACGCGGTTCCAGCATGTGCTGGGGGCGATGCACCTCGCCAGCCGCGCCGTCGCCCAACTCTACGGCAGCCTTCGCCAGCATTGCCCCGACGTGCCCAGCCGAGGTTACGTCGAAACCCTGGTGCGCATGGCCGGCCTGCTGCACGACGTAGGGCACGGGCCGTTCGGCCACTTCTTCGACGACCATTACCTGCGGGGCTTTGGGCTCACCCACGAAACCCTCGGCCAGCACATCATTCAACACGAACTGGGCCCGCTGCTGACCGCCCTGCGCGGCAATCCGCACAGCCGACTCGAAGCCGGCGAAACCCTCGCCCCCGCCCACGTGGCCTACCTGATCGCCCGACCCCGCGAAGGCGACAACCAGCCAGACCAGCCGCGCTGGTTGCGATTTCTCCGCAGCCTGTTCAGCGGCATCTATACCGTGGACAACATGGATTTCGTCCTCCGCGACGCGTACATGTCGGGCTACAGCGCCAGCGCCTTCGATCTCGATCGACTGCTCCACTACAGCTTTTTCAGCGAGCGAGGGCTGACCATTCACAGCCGGGGGCTGGCCGCCCTCACCCGGTTCATTACCGTGCGGGCCGAACTGTTCCGCGCGATCTATTTCCACCGCACCGTCCGCGGCATCGACCTGGTGCTGGCCGATCTGTTTCGCGACAGCAAACCGTATCTCTTTCCCGGCAATCCGCTGCAACACTTAAACGCGTACCGCGACTTCCACGAAATGTCGCTGCTGGTCGATGTCGCCCGCTGGGAACGAAGCGGCGACGAAACCCAGCGGCAACTGGGGGAGCACTGGCGCGCGTTCTTGAATCGCGACATTCGCTGGAAAATGGCCTGCGAACGCACGCTGTTCTTTCAACCGCACGACGCCGAACGCAGCAGCATCTTCAGCGACCCGGCGTTTGTCGAAGCAGCCGTGCGGCGGCAATTGCCCAGCGAATTGCGCGACCTGCCGCTCAAGGTAGACCTCGCCCGGCACGTGCATCGGCCGGGCACGCGCGGCCCGACCGCCGGCCTGAACTTTCTCTACGACGCGGGCCACGACCGGATTCGCGAGTTGAACGACGACGCGCTGTTTCGCCGCATTCCCGTCAGCTACCGCATCTGCCGGATCTACGTGCAACACCACCAGCACGACGCCGCCCTGGCGGCGGCGCTCGACACCCTGGTCGGCAGCGAAAGCGAAGACGCGCTGACGAATATGTGAGCCGGGTCAGCGCACCCTTCCAGATCGTTGCCAGCCGCGTCTCCTGGAAACACCGGTCGCTTTACCCGGCCGCGGGTGCGCGCTCCGGCGGCTGGCCCGCGTACGCGTTCAACCGCCAGCCGCGGGGTAACTTTCCAGCCTTTGCCGCTCGCGATATAACAACCCCGTCCGCGGCGCTCATGGCTGCCTAGCTCCAACGGGGGGCACGGTCCGCCGCCACGGTTCGACCTGGCGGGCGCTATTCGCTCGCATCCTCTTTAGCGGGCAGGGCTTGGCTCTGCCCATCCAATCGGCATGACTCCCATCCAAAAGCTTCTGGTCGCCAATCGCAGCGAAATCGCCATCCGCGTGTTCCGCAGCGCGCACGAACTCGGCATTCGCACCGTCGGCATTTATACCTACGAAGACCGCTATGCCCTGCACCGCTTCAAAGCCGACGAAGCCTACGTGATTGGCAAGAAGGGCGAACCGATTCGGGCGTATCTCGATATTCCCC
>JAANMW010003479.1_pt1 | contig 12230 bp, 9 predicted proteins | sample 7279671 | NCBI WGS metagenome assembly JAANMW01 (sample SAMN14094541, study PRJNA606508) | bioreactor metagenome | isolation source: A lab-scale SPAN reactor treating ammonium-rich wastewater day 247 | place: Ireland: Galway | collected 2017-09-19
ACGGGCCCGCGACCTGCTCGACCGCACCCTGCTGGACACCGCGCTGGAGCGCTGCAACGGCCACCGCAGCGACGCCGCCGCCCTGCTCGGGCTGTCGCGTAACACCGTTACCCGCAAGCTGGGCTCGTCGCGCAAACGACGCTGATCCGCCGCCTGTAGAACCGCGCCTGCCCGGCTCACGCGAGCCGCGCGAAGCAAGCTTCGCTCTATAAAAGATGGAAGCCGCCCACCTCTTCATCCCGCCTGAAGCCGCTTCCCGACATAGTGCCCAGTCCGCCAACGGAGACCGTCATGAAATCCCTGCCCCGCCTCGCCCTCGTCACCACCCTTGCTGCTGCGCTGGCGGCCTGCGCCAGCACGGCGCCGCAAACCGCGACGCCCGACGCGCCCGCCATGACCAAGCACAACACCAGCACCGCGAAACAGGCCATCGCCAACCTCGCCTCCGCCTCGGGCAGCCTGGTCAGCGGCCGGCTGACGCTGGTACCGATGGGCGACGGGGTGCACATCACCGGCGAGATCGGCGGACTGCAGGCCAACAGCAGCCACGGCTTCCATATCCACGAGAAGGGCGACTGCAGCGCGGCCGATGCCAGCAGCGCCGGCGGCCACTTCAACCCCGCCGCGAAGCCGCACGGTCGCACCGGGCACGGCGCGCACCATGCCGGCGACGGCGACAACCTGGTGGCAGATGCCCAGGGCGTGGCGCGGGTCAACGCACACTTCTCCGGAGTCAGCCTGGGCGGCGGCAGTGCCAACGACATCGCCGGCCGCGCACTCATCGTCCACGCCAACGCCGACGACTACAGCAGCCAGCCGGCCGGCAATGCCGGGGCGCGGGTGGCCTGCGGGGTGATCCGCGTCACCCAGTAGTCCCTGCGTCGGCGGGCCGCTGTCCGCTTTGCTCGCGGGTTTCCGCTAACGGGACAAGCCCCGTTGCCGGACACCCGCCATGCGCGCTCCACCCCGTACCTGCCTGTGCCTCGCCCTGTTGGCGCTGGCCGCCTGCTCGAAGCCCGCGCCCCACGCCGCGGCGCCGACGCCTGCTGCACCCGCGCCAAGCGCTCGCGCAGCAGCAGCCAGCGCGGATTTCAGCCCAGCGGCCACCGCCGCCGCCTCGCCGGAAGAGCAGGCATGCACCGACGCACCACGCACGGACAAAAACGACACGCGCCCGCGCTGCGGCGGAATGGGCGTCACCACCGCGCCGCGCGCCTACCGTGTCGTCGGCGGCAGCGGCGACCCGGTGGACGAAACGGTCTGTGACATCCACCAGTCCTTCGTACTCAACGGCAGGCTGTTCGGGGTGGAGTTCAGCGGCGGCGTCGACGGCACCTACAGGTTCGTGCGCACGCCGAACATCCCGGGCCTGCACTGGAGTGCCGGCGGCCGCTATCACATCGAGTTTCCCGACGGCGCGGACAAGCAGGGAACGATGACCACCGAAGGCGGCGGCACCACCACCGCCGGCAGCCAGTCGCGCACCACCAGCGGTGGCGAACATTTCACCCTGACACCTGTGGCCGGCTGCGGAGATGCGGCATGAGTGGGCATGCGATTACGTGGATTCGCACTCTCCTTGCCGGAGCTTCCCGATGAAGACGCGCTATCTCGCCCTCCTCGCCATGCTGTCGTGCGCACCCGCCGCGCATGCGCAGCAATGGCTGGTGAACAACGCCATCAACAACCAGATCATGGACGCCGCGATCTGCGACAGCGCGCTGCGCAAGCACGAGCGCCTGCCGGACGTTTGCGCCAAGTACCCGCGCTATGGCGGCAAGGCCACGCCGGGCAGCGGCGCGGCGCCCAGCCGGCCCGCCTCACCAACGGCCACGCTGTTCACGCCCGTGGCGGGCGGCAACGCGGTGAAGCAGCTGGCCGACAGCCTGGGCAACACGCCGGAGGAACGCCGACAGATCCTGCAACTGGCGGGCGCGGGCAAGGAGATGTTCGCGCTGAAGTACAAGGGCAAGTGGCAGGACACGATCGCCGGCGCGATGACCTTCTTCATCGCCGCCGTGGCCACCGTGCAGTCCGAACGGGAGCCCGATGCCGACGCGCAACAGCGGCTGTTCGATTCGCTCAATGCGACCCTGGCGCAGTCAGACATCGCCCGCGCTTCCAACAAGGACAAGACCGCGCTCTACGACGTCCTGCTCGCCGCCGCCGGCCTGCCGCTGGTGTTCTATGTGGACGGCAAGCAGCACGGCAATACCGCGCAGGTCGAGCAGGCCAAGGCGATGGCCGCCGGCTTCAGCAGGAAGTTGCTGCACGTCGAGCCGGAAGCACTGAGCGCGATGTTGCGCACGGCCCCGGTTGCGGATGCGCCGGCCACCACCGCCACCGCACCGAAACGCTCATCCTCTGGCAAATGCGTGGCCGCGCGCATGGTGATGGTGCCGAACTACGTGTATGCGCCGCCGATGGGCATGCAGATGGTGCAGAAGCAGGAGCTTCGCTACACCGAAGTGCCTTGCGGGACGCAGTAAGGCCGCATGAAGGCAAGGTGTCCGTTCCGTCCAGCCAGCGAACGATCCAGGCGGGCGATGCCCGGGACGAGGACAACAGATTCACGCCTCGACGCGAAACCCGGCGCGCGTCCAGGGCAGCACCCATCGCCGGGAACACATTCCTCCAAGGAGTACGTCATGAATCTGACCGGCAGGATCAGCTTGCCCTTCATCGTCGCTTGCGCCGCCCTTGCCCCGGTGGCGCACGCCGATTCGGTCAAGGGCGGCAAGGGCGCCGCCGAACAGTGCGTCAAATACCAGCACGCCCGCAGCGACAAGCAGATCGCGTCCTGCTGCGCGGACATGCTGGATGGCGTGGGCGGGAAACAAGCGCAACAGGAATGCGTGAAGACCGGCAAGGAAATGGCGAACGGAAACAAGGCGGCGGCGACCGGGAAGAAGTGACGCCACGGCGCGGCGCGGGCGACTGCACTATTGCCGCGGCATCGGCCAAGCCCAAGGCAGGCGCTGCTGGGCATTGACCGGGAAGGACAAGGGAAACCGGCGGCGCTGCCGCCGGCTTTCGTGGCGACGCCTGCCAGGCCTGCCCGTGACTGCCGGCTACACGACCCGGCGCACGACGGCCGCAGTCAAGGCAGGCCGAGTTGCCTTGCCAGCGTTTCGGCCTCGGCGCGGGTGACTTCCTGCGGCAATACCGCTCCGCGCAGGACCGGCAGCGCCTGTTGCAGCAGGGCGCGCGCCTCGCGCTTGTCACCTTGCTGGAAACGGGTGGTCGCAAGCTCGGCCAGCACGCTGGCCCGCGCCAACTTGTCCTGCGGCACATCAAGCTGCATCAGCAGACTGCGTTGCAGCCCCTCCGCCGCCGCGAGGTTGCCGCGCATGCGCTCGAACATGGCTTCGTGGCGCTGCAGCGTTCGCTGCCTCTGCTTGTCGGTCGGCGCGAGCTTGGCCCACAGGGGGCGGGCCTGGCGCAGCAAGGCCAGTCCCAGGTCTGGCTTGTTCGCCAGTGCCGCGGCCTGCAGTTGCGCGGTGAGTACCCCGGCGAAATCCGAGGACTCCCTGCCCGACAATGTCTCGATCCGGCGTTGGAGTTCCGCCAACCTGCGTATCGCTGTCTCGGGGTCGCCGTTTTCCGCGACCACCCGCCACAGGCGCATTTCGATTTTCTCCGGCAGGGTCGCGGGTTGAAGCGCATCCGCGGTTCGCACCAGCGCCAGCGCACGCCTCAGGCAGTCGATCGCGATCGGGTAGTTGCCGGCCTTCTCGTGGATGCCGGCAAGCACGATCTGGCCTGTGCTCCGGTCGCGAACCCCGCTGCCGCTGGCGACCGCATACCCTATCGCCCGCTCTGCGGCGGCGACGGCTTCCGGGTAATGCCCCAAGTCGCTGAGTACAAGTCCCAGGGCACTGTAGAGCTTGGCCTGGGCATAGCCGCCGGGACCAGCCGTCTTCTCCGCGATGGCGATGGCGTCGCGCAAGGATTTTTCCGCGGCCGGATTGTCGCCCGACAGCGCCTGTGCGTCGGACAAGTACAACAGCAAGGAGATGCGAATCGGTGACAGCGCGGGCAAGCGGTGCCGATCGGCGAAAGCGAGACCCGCCTGTCCATAGCGCAAGCCACGCCGCGGATCCGTCGACTCGCCAAGCATGCGCGCAAGCGCGCCGTAAGCGTCTATTGCTTTCTCGACAACATCGGGCGCGGGGGACACCAATCGTTCCGCCAGGGCAACGCTCTTCTCCCAGTCGGCGACAGCCTTGTCCAGCTCCCCATTCTGGTAGTGGGCGGACGCCAACGCGGTCAAGCCGACGACCTGCATGCCCTCGTCCTCAGGGGCAAAGCGTCGTCGCAAGGCCAATGCGCGCTGCGTGGGCGCGACCATGTCCCGCGGGCGGCTCACCGTGGACAGGACAACGGCGTAGTCGATCAGTTCGCGGGCCAGCTGCAGGGCTTCGTTGCGGCTGTGCGGCTCGACGCCGGCAAGTCCAACCTTGAACAGATGTTCCGCCGTCCGCACCTCGCCCAGGTTGGCGTAGATCGTCGCCAGTCGACGCTGTACCGCCTGTCTGGCGGCCGGCGCCAGGGTCTTGTCCTTCTCCAGTCCGGCCGTCGCGGCCAGCAGCAATTGTCGCGTGGTGATCTTGGTGTCCAGTGCCTGATTGGGATCGGCCGCCAACAGGGTGTTCCCGAGGAAGTCCATCGCGGCGCCCGCGTTGGCGCTCTGGCGCTCCGCTTCGCCGCGCTCTTGAACTGCGATGCGTGCCTGGATGCGGGCCTCGCGCGCCTGCCACAGCGCCACCCCGGTACCGGCAAGCAGCGCCAGCACCACCGCGCCGGCCGACGCCGCCAACACCCGGTTGCGGCGCAGCCACAGTTTCGCGCGTGCGCCGCGCGTCAGCCGCACCGCGGTGATGGGGCGGTCGTCCAGCCAGGCGCGCAGGTCGGTCGCCAAGGCGTCGGCGGAGGCATAGCGTTGCTCGGGGTCGCGGCGCAGGCAGGCCTGCACGATGTCGGCCAGGCTGCCGCGCAGCGCGCGCGACAGCGAGGCCGGGCTCAGCCCGCCGCGCAGCGCCGCCTGTTCCGCCGATGCCTGCGCCGCGGCGCGGGTGAGCGGTTCAGGCTCGCGTTCGAGCTGCTGCAGCTGGCTGGCGACCGGGGTGTCGCGGGTCAGCCCGAACGGGTGCGCGCCGGCCAGCAGCCGGTGCAGGACCACGCCCAGCTGCCAGAGGTCGGTGGCGGTGGTGATCGGCGCGTCGTGCAGCTGCTCCGGGCTGGCGTACTCGAAGGTCAGCGCGCGGTCGTGGGTGGCGGTGGCGCCGCTGTCCTGCAACTGCTTGGCGATGCCGAAGTCGAGCAACTTCACCCGTCCGTCGGCGTCCACCAGCAGGTTGGACGGCTTGAGGTCGCGGTGCACCACCAGGTTGCGGTGCGCGTAGCGCACGGCGTCGAGCACCTGCAGGAACAGCACGATGCGCTCGCGCAGGCCGAGCTTGCGCGCATCGCACCAGCGATCGATGGGTTCGCCATCGACGCGCTCCATCACGAAATAGGGTTCGCCATCGGCGCTGATGCCACCATCGAGTAGCGTGGCGATGTTGGGGTGCTGCAGCCCGGCCAGGATCTGCCGTTCGCGCAGGAAGCGCTCGCGCGCGGTTTGCGAATCGGCGCTGGCGCGGATCAGCTTGAGCGCTGCGCGCTGCGCGCTGCGCGTAGGCGCCGTCGCTGCGTTCCGCCGCGTACACCGCGCCCATCCCGCCGTGGCCGATGACGCCGACGATGTGCCAGGCACCGATGCTGCGACCCACCTGGCGGTCGCCATCGGTCGCGTCCGCCGCCATCGCCTCGCCCCAGCGCGGTGCGTTGCCGAACGGATCGGTCACCTCCGCATCCGCGGCGAGCAGCGCGCGCACCTGCGCCAGCAGGTCGGCGTCGCCCGCGCACAGCTCCAGCAGCCGACGCTCGCGCGCCTCGCCTTCCAGGTCGGCGACGGCGTCGAAGATCGCCAGCGCACGCTGGCCGCGCAGGGTGTCGTTCATGCGCCCATTTCCGCCAACAGGAACGCGCGCGCCTTGCGCCAGTCGCGGCGCACGGTGCGGTCGGTGATGCCGAGCATCGCCGCGATCTCGGCTTCCTCGTAGCCGCCGAAATAGCGCAGCTCGACGATCTGCGCGGCGCGCGCATCAAGCTTATGCAGGGAGGCCAGCAGTTCGTCCAGCGCCAGCACTTCAATGGCAGCGGCATCGCCGTTGCCGATGGACGCGGTAAGGGTCATCGCGGCCTGGCCGCCGCCGCGTTTGTCCGCCTTGCGCGCGCGCGCATCGTCCACCAGCACCTGCCGCATCGCCCGGGCGGACAGCGCCAGCAGATGGTTGCGGTCGACCGCCGTCAGCGGCGCGTTGCCGGCCAGCTTGAGGTAGGCCTCGTGCACCAGCGCGGTGGTCTGGAAGTCGTCGCGCATGCGCCGCAGTTGCAGGCGCGCGGCGCGCTTGAGCTCGTCGTACACGGCCGAATACGCGGCGTCCAATGCCGCGCCATCGCCGGCGCGCGCACGCGCCAGCAGCACGGTGACCTCGGCGCCGGGGCTCGCTTCCATGGCCTGTTCCCGCCTGTGTCCGGTTTCGCGCCGGAGTTTCGCATACCTCCACCACGCCGGCAGAGCCGCCGGTTCCATCCAACGGGGAACACCATGCACGCCACCCTTCGTCGCCGGCCGTCGCCGGTCCTGTCCCTCCTGAGCGCCGCCCTGCTGGCCGCGCTGTCGATGCCGGCGTTCGCCACCGATCCGCCGTGCAGGAACCCCGACGGCAGCGACGTGACGCCGGCGCCGTCCACCGGCCAGGGCAGCGAAGGCGGCCTCGACAACACGACCTGCCGCATGTTCGCCAGCGCCTTCGGGCAGTACAACAACGCCAGCGGTGACATCAGCAGCGCGTTCGGCTGGGAGAACAATGCCTGGAACGAAGCCGCCAGCGCCTTCGGCGCTTACAACATCGCCAGCGGGGGGTACAGCAACGCGTTCGGCTACAAGAACACCGCCGGCGAATGGGAAACCAGCGCCTTCGGCGCATGGAACAGCGCCGACGGCGTGAACAGCAGCGCGTTCGGCCACCGCAACACCGCCTCCGGACAGGATTCCAGTGCTTTCGGCGACGGCAACGTCGCCGTTGGCAATTACAGCAATGCCTTCGGCCTGTGGAGCCGCAGCGCGACCTATGCCAGCGCGTTCGGCCTGCGTGGCTGGGCGACCGGCACCGGCAGCGTGGCGATCGCCGGCTTCTTCGACCGCAACCTCAACGGCCACGAGGACGTGGACATCGCCGGCGGTGGCTCCACGGAAACCGCCGTCGCCAGCGGCCCCAGCGCGGTCGCGGTGGGCGCGGGCGTGCGCTCCACCAACTACGCCACCACCGCGGTGGGCGTGGACAGCCTGGCCAGCGGTTCGGCCGCCAGCGTGTTCGGCTACCAGTCGCAGGCGCTGGAGATCGGCAGCACCGCCATCGGCTTCCAGGCCGTCGCCGACCGCGCGTACGCGGTGTCCGTGGGCCAGAGCGGCGCCGAGCACCAGATCATCCACCTCGCCGCCGGCACCGCCGACACCGACGCGGTGAACCTGGGCCAGTTGAACGCGGCCCTTGCCGGCGTCGGCGGATTCGGCGGCTTCTCCATCAGCGCGAATGGCGACGTGGCCGAAGCCATCGGCGACGGCGAGACGGTGGATTTCCGCGCCGTCGATCCGAACGGCAACCTCACCGTGAGCCGCAGCGGCAACACCCTCAGCTACGGCTTCGCCGGCGCACCGACCTTCGCCGGCCTGACCGTGGGCGGCGCCGGCGCCAGCTTCACCATCGTCAACAACACCGTGGTGAACCTGGGCGGCAACGTGGTGGGCGGCGTCGGCGACGGCGTGTCCGTCACCGATGCGGTGAACAAGGGCCAGCTGGATGCGGGCCTGGCCGTCGCCAACAACGCCGCCGCCGCGGCGCAATCGACGGCGGACAGCGCGCTGGCCGCCGCTGGTGCCGCGGCAAGCGATGCCGCCGCGGCGCAGGGCACCGCCGATACCGCGCTGAGCGCCGCCAACGCCGCGCAAGCCTCGGCCGATGCCGCGCAGGCCACGGCCAATACCGCCATCACCAAGGCCGATGCGGCGCAGGCCACCGCGGACACGGCGGTGACGAAGGCGGATGCGGCGCAAGCCACGGCGGACACCGCGTTGACCGCGGCGCACGACGCCGTGGGCAGCGCGAACACCTACACCGACTCCCGCGAAACCGCGATCCGCGCCGACATGAGCGCGGGCGACGCGGACACGCTGGCATCGTCCAAGTCCTATACCGATGCGCGCTCCGCGCAGACGCTGCAGTCGGCCAATGCCTACACCGACCAGCAGTTCGCGGCCTGGAACGACAGCTTCGCCCAGTACCAGCAGCAGGTGGACCACCGCTTCGCCCAGACCGACCGCCGCATCGACCGCCTGGGCGCGATGGGCGGCGCGATGGCCTCGGCCGCGATCAACACTGCCGGCCTGCCGGGCCAGAACCGGCTCGGCCTGGGCGTGGGCACGCAGAACGGCCGCTCCGCCATTGCCATCGGCTACCAGCGCCTGCTGCGCCCGAACGTCAGCGTGTCGCTGACCGGCGCCTTCTCCGGCAACGACCGCGCCGTCTCCGCGGGCACCGGCTTCAGCTGGTAGGGCCTTGCGCCGTCCCGGCTTCCATACATCAACCACATCCCGCTGGCCGCTCGCCGGCCCTGTCCACGAGAGAGGCACCCATGAACAAGCAATCAATGCATCGTCGGCCTTCGCCGGTTCTGTCCATCCTGGCCCTGGCCCTGCTGGGCGCGATGTCCATGCCGGCCTTGGCCGCAGATCCGGTATGCGTCGACATCAACGGCAACCCGACCGGTGCATCCACCGACCAGGGCAACGAAAACGGCACCGACAACACCACCTGCGCAGTGGATGCCAACGCGTATGGGCAGGGCAACAATGCCAGCGGTGCACGCAGCAACGCCTTCGGTGCCAACAATACCGCCCGTTTCGCGGACAGCAGCGCCTTTGGTGTCGGGAATCTCGCCGCCAACCAGGCCAGCAACGCCTTTGGTTACCAGAACACGGTCGAAATGCCGTTTGCCAGCGCGTTCGGCGTCTTTAACACAACGACCGGCAGCTACGGCAGCGCCTTCGGCTACCAGAACAGCGCAGGCGGCACGACGCGAGGGCAGGAAGCCAGCGCGTTCGGGGCCCACAACCAGGCCTTGCGTTCGTCCAGCAGTGCATTCGGCTACAGCAACAAGGCGGATGCCGAATACGCCAGCGCGTTCGGGTTCTTCAACAACGCCTTCGGCTTGAACAGCAATGTCTTCGGCGCGGGCAACGAAAGCGTCGGCGCCAACGGCAACGCCTATGGCTTCTACAACAGCGCCATAGGCGACAACGGCAGTGCCTTCGGTTACCGGAACAAAGCGACGGGCACCGACGGCAGCGCCTTCGGGCGCAGCAACACCGCCGGGGAAGGGGCCAGTGCCTTCGGGTTCCGCAACGCCGCGGGACCGGCCCGCAGCAATGCGTTCGGATACCAGAACACGGCATGGATGCCAGACAGCACGGCAATCGGCCATTCCGGCAATGCCTTCGGCGCCGGCAGCCTGGCGGTGTCCAGCTGGTTCGACGTCAATGGCAACGGCGTGGTGGACCTGGACATCGACGCCGCCGGCAATCCGGGCTGCCCGACGGTGGACTGCGTGGCCAGTACCGAAGCGGCAGTGGCGGCAGGCGCCTCCTCGATCGCGCTGGGCGGCGCAGTCTGGGCACAGGGCGACCAGAGCATCGCGATCGGCCTGCTTAACCATGCCGCCGGCTACCAGAGCAGCGCGATCGGCTACGGCAACACCGCGAGCGGTGACTACGGCATGGCCATCGGCTTCCGGAGCCAAGCGCTGAGCATCGGCGGCACCGCCATCGGCTACGAGGCCATCGCCGACCGCGACTATGCCGTGTCGGTGGGTCAGGCCGGCGCGGAACACCAGATCATCCACCTCGCCGCCGGGACCGAAGACACCGATGCAGTCAACCTTGGCCAGTTGAACGCGGCCATCGCCGGCATCAGTGGCGGCGGCGCGCCGCTGCATTTCTTCAGCGTCAATTCCAGCAACAGTGCGGAGGGCAACTACAACAGCGACGGCGCGGCCGGTATGAATGCAATGGCCGTGGGCGTGAACAGCAAGGCGGACGGGGATGCCAGCAACGCGGTCGGCTATTCCAGCCTGGCCACTGGCGTGGGTAGCAACGCATTCGGCTACGCCAATACCGCCAGTGGCCTCTCCAGCAATGCATTCGGTTCGTACAGCGTCGCTTCGGGCGACAACAGCACGGCGATTGGCTACAGCAGCATTGCGTCGGCGAACAACAGCGCGGCGATCGGTTACCAGGCGATCGCAAACCAGTCTGGCGTCGTGTCGTTTGGACACGCAACAGGCGACCTCGACGAGTCTGGATTCGCCTATGCCAACGATCTGAACGCGCGCCTGATCCACGTTGCCGAAGGCGTCGACGACACCGACGCGGTGAACGTGGGCCAGCTGCACTCGGCGATCGCCGCGGCCGGCGGCTTCGCGGATTTCTCCGGTCTGGCGGCGGCCTTCGGCGGCGGTGCGGCGTGGACCGGCGGCATCTTCACGCCGCCCAGCTACACCATCCAGGGGACGAGCTACGGCAACGTCGGCGACGCCCTCGCCGCGATCGACACCTGGATGAGCAGCAACGCCGGCGGCACGCAGGGGCCAGCAGGCCCGCAGGGCCCCGCAGGTCCCCAAGGCCCGGCAGGTCCGCAAGGCCCTGCTGGCCCCCAAGGCCCCGCCGGCGCGGACGGCACCGGCAGCTCCGCGCTGGCGGTGGAATACGACGCCGCCGACCATGCCGGCATCACTCTGGCCGGCGCCAGCGGCGAAGGCGGCAACACCGGCACGCAGGTGCACAACCTGGCCGATGGCGTCGCGCCGATGGACGCGGTGAATGTGCGGCAGATGCAGGCCGGTGATGCCCAGACGCTGTCCTCGTCGAAGGCCTATACCGACCAGCGGTTCGCCGCCTGGAACGACAGTTTCACCCAGTACCAGCAACAGGTGGACCGCCGGTTCTCCCAGACCGACCGCCGCATCGACCGGATCGGCGCGATGGGCACGGCGATGACGCAGATGGCGGTGAACGCAGCGATGGCCAACAGCCCGCGCGGCCGCATCGCCATTGGCGTGGGCGCGCAGGGTGGCCAAGGCGCGGTGTCGATCGGCTACGGCAAGCGCATCGGCGACCGCGGCTCGTTCAGCCTAGGCGCGGCGTTCGGCAGCGGCGAGTCGTCGGCCGGCGCTGGCTTCGGCTTCGACCTCTGATCCACCACCACGGCGTGGCGCGTACAAGGCGCCACGTGCTCCATCGGGGAATCGACAATGCACATCCATCGACACCGCAAGCAACTCGCCCTCGCGGCCGCGCTCTGCCTATGTGCAGGCCTCGCCATTGCCGGCGATCCACCCATCGCCATCGCCGAGCAGGTGGCGATCGACTACACCAGCGGTACGGGATTCGGCGATACGATGAATCAGCGTTTCGCGCAGACGTTCCAGGTGCGCGGCGATGGCTACATCACCCAGCTGATGGTGCCGGTGAACTGCATGACCTCGCCGGAGCCGACCTTGACCGTCAGCATCCAGACACTGGATAGCTTCGGCCGGCCCAGCGGCACCACCCTTGCCGTGCAGCGCGTCCGCGGCTGGCGGGTAGATTCGGTACCGGGCCCGGTGGGCGAGGTCGGCATGCGGATGATCCCGTTCGACCGTCCGGCGCGGGTGCAGCCCGGGCTGTACGCCTTCATCCTGGAGGCCACCGGCGGCAGCTGCCAGCTCTGGTACGGGCCGCAGGGCGATACCTACGCGGCGGGCGAGGCCTGGCTCGACGCGCGTTCGCGGCCATTCCTGCCCCCATGGGGCACGCTGCTGCCGCGCGACCTGACCTTCCAGGCGTACTGGAAAGGGTTGTAATCCGCAGGGGCGATGCGGATCGGCGCGCCGCAGCCGCCGATCCGCAACTGGCTTAGTGCAGGCAGGCGGCGTCGCCGTCGCCGCAGTGGACGAACTGCACCGGCACGCCGTGCACTTCCAGCACCGCCGCGTACTGGCGCTGGCGCGCCTGGAAGCGGATGAAGCCGCGCTCCAGCTTGCCGCTGTCGGTTTCTTCCGGCGCATTGCGCGCGCGCCACGCCTGC
>JAANMW010003480.1_pt1 | contig 12223 bp, 9 predicted proteins | sample 7279671 | NCBI WGS metagenome assembly JAANMW01 (sample SAMN14094541, study PRJNA606508) | bioreactor metagenome | isolation source: A lab-scale SPAN reactor treating ammonium-rich wastewater day 247 | place: Ireland: Galway | collected 2017-09-19
GGTTTTCCACCTTCAAGTAGGCGATCGCCTCTTGCTGCTGACGGTTCATCCAGCCGGCCAGGGCCAACACGATGAATCTGTGGATGGGTTTGAACATGGTGCGGCAAATTGTAGCGGCTGGGGCGGATTCAGCAAGGGACGGAGGAAACGTGTAGACCCGCGCCATCGGGATATGGCGATCCCGTGGAGATTGGGTATCCTGGAACTCGCGCGGTGAGACGAGTGGCGACTGACTGGTGGCGAGCATGGAGGGACGAAGGGCGAGCGTGAAGAGGCCGCCCGCGATCTGGCGCGTCGGATGCCGGCAGAGTGTGCCGGAATCGGCCATTTAGCCTTCGAGACCTACCTCGTTGTCAAAGGAGCCCCTCGATGCCCCGCACGGCCGTACTCGATCAAGCCCACATTCGGGCCGCCAAGCATCGCGTCGAGGCGGCCATCGTGCCGGCAATGGAACGCCTCTACGGCCACGGCCGGACGGAGATTCCTGATTCGTTTCGCCCGGAGCTCAAGCAGATCGAGCGGATTGTCTCGTTCTACGATTACTGGGCCTGCGGTATCTCGGTGCTGGCCCCGATGGCTGTCGCGGGAGATGTCCGGGCACGGGAGTTAGTCGGCTTCGTCCAGAACAACATGAAGCACTACCGGACGGAGATCTTCGGCAGATTCAAGAATCGGGACAACAGCATCTGGGCGGTGCCGCTGCGACGGCTGCTGTTTCATGCGGCGCTGGCCTGCCAGGCGCTCGGCCCGAAGTTTGGCCGGGCATGCCGCAGCCTCGTCGAGCAGCAGGTCGAGGCGGCCATCGAACATAATCAACAGTTCCACCCCAGCGAGAAGGACCTGCACCTCGGCTTCGCGAACAACCACACGGCCATCTTCATGCAGGGCGTCTACTACTGCGGCCAAGTCTTCCGTCGCCCGGCCTGGACGCGGCTGGCCCATGAGTTCGCGGAACGGTTCTATGCGTCCGGCCACGCGGACGGCTATTGGGAGGAGAACACCAACACCCGGCGTGAGGGCGGGCCGTCGATCGTCTATACGCCGCTGACAGCCGGCTGCCTGTTCGACGTGCTCGACGGCCCGCGCCGTCCGAGGGCGAAGTTCCTACGCGCCGGCGAGTTCTACCGCTCGTTTCTGAACCACGATGGCGACATGATCCCGCTGGCCGACGAGCGGACCAACGCAACCGGCCGCCATGCGGCCTACGGCTTGGCGTTGCACTCGCTGACGCCTCGCGGCCGGGGGCACATCGTGCAGATGCTGGACACGCTGGACTTCGCCGCCCAGACGCCTGAGGGTCTGGCGGTGCTCTACCACGAGTTGGACCTGATGCGAACGGGTCCGTGCGAGACGCCGGAATACCTGGCTGACGGCAAGTCCCGGATCACACTGCCGCTGGGCGTCATCCGCAAGAACGGCTGGACGGCTGGCATCTCCGCCCTGCGAGCGCTCAATCGCGTGCGTCAGCCCCGCAGCGATTATGCGTTGGATCAGCAGGCGATAGTCTACCTGGCCCATTGCGACGCGGGCGTGGTGCTGACCGGCCTGAAGTCGAAGAACGATACGGAATACTCGACGTTCCGCATCGGCCAGGAGGACGGCTTTCCCATCGACACCGGCACGCTGCAAATGGGCGACGGCTGGGCAGAGGCGAGACTTGTCTACGCCAAGTTCGAGGCCATCGCCCGCTGGGAGATCGCCCGCTGGGCGAGGCTGACGCTAACGACGCAGGATAATCGCGAGGTGACGACGACGCTGCCGATCCACGATCCAAAGTGCATCCGGACAAACGCTTCGTTTTCTAAAGTCAAGCTCAAGGGCCTTTCGCCCTACTCAGCAGGGAACGCGGCGGACCCGGTGACGGCCGCAAGGTTCCTCTGGCGGAAGAAGCTGGTCGTCGAGTTTGATGCCGGCCTCGCAACCGGCAAAAAGCACAGGCAAGGGTGAAATGCCATGAGCGTCGTCAGGGCGATAATGCGGCAGCTCGTTGGGTTGATGTTGTTGACGGGCGCGATAAGCGGTTGCGGCCCGGCACGAGTTCCCGGGCAGGAGAGTAAGCACGTGGCGAGCCAATCTGGTACAGCAATCCTCCACCAGCTTCTGGCCACCGATTCCGGCCTGGCCGTCTGCTGGCTGGGCAACGACAGTTGGCTGGTCCGAGGAAAAAGCCGACTGATCGCGTTCGACCTGGACCTGCTCGACGCCGAGCCGCGGCTGGCTAATCCGCCAGTATCGGCGGAGGAACTCGCACCGGTGCTAGACGCCGTCTTCATCACGCACGAGCACGGGGATCATTTTCGCGAGGCAACGGCAACGATCCTGGTGAAGCAGTCAAAGTGCGTGTTCGTCGTGCCGGCCACTTGCCTCAAGAAGGCGCAATCGCTAGGCATTCCGCAGGAGCGGCTGGTCGTTGCCCGACCGAAACAACCGTTCGACCTGCTCGGCCTTCACGTCCAGCCCGTGCATGCGTTCCACGGCCACCGGAACCAGACGGTGCATCGAACAGCCAATCTCGACGACTGCGGCTACCAGCTCACGATCGCCGGGTTGACCATGTTTCAGCCGGGCGACTCGATTCTGACGCAGGATCACCTGGCCCTGACGGGCGTGGACGTCCTGTTCGTCTCGCCGACATCACACAACATGGATGTCGAGCCAGCAGCCAGGCTCATTACAGCGCTGAAGCCGCGTTGGGTATTCCCACAGCACTTCGGCACGTACCGCGTGACTCCGGAGAATGACTTCTGGACGATTGGCCGGCCCGAAGAGCTGCGGGCGGCGTTGCCCGCGGAGCTGCGTTGCGGCTATCGCCAACTGAAACAGGGCGAGGTGTTCAGAATCGAGCCAAAGTAGAATTGCGGCAGGCCCAAAGGCAGGGGTGTCCTCCCGAACAATTCGGTCGCGCTGGCGCCATAAGGACTTGCAGCACGTTGCCGTCGGTACTCTCTTCTGTTATGACTGCCGCATAAGCGCCGTGATCGACTTCTTCGGGAACATCTGGAATGCTCTGGGCTGCATTGGCGCACTGCTCGGTTAGCGAGGTCAAGCCATGAAGACAGTCATCGTTGGGATCCTGGCGGCGGGGTGGATGTGGTCTTCGGTCGTGGCGGAGGAGGAACAACCGGCCGGGGCCGGCCAGGCCCATCTGGCGACGCCGAACAACTCAAAGGCGTATCGGCTGCCGGGGACCAAGTTGGTCGAGCGGGTGCAGTGGGGCGGGTGGTGCAAGTCGCCCGCGGGAGAGGGGCTGCTGTTTGGCGGGGAGGATCAGGCAGCCGACGACGGCAATCCGCATACTCAGGTCTGGCAGAACAGCGGTTGGGTTTCGATTTACCAGGATCTCCGGGCTAGAAATCCGCTCCAGAAACTCCGCGACCAGGCGTGGGCGTTGCGCGTCCGGCAGAAGAATGCCGCCGCCCGGGCCCGATTCATCTACTTCCAGGGCCTGCCCGCCAGCGACGAGGCCAAGGCGTGCCGGGCTGATCTGACGCCGCTGCTAGTCAACCTGAGCAAGGACCTGGACGGGCTTGTTGCGGCGCTCAAGGCCAAGGAAGTGAAGGATTATGAGGCCGGCCAGGCCGCCTTCGCCCTGAGCTTCATCGAGCAAGCGGCGGGCATTGCCCAGTCCTTGGTCAAGACCGCGGATAGTTCGGTCTCAGCCGACGCGATCAAGCAGATGGCCGCTGTGCAGGTTCTGCTGGAGAAGGCGGCTGAAGCCCTGGACGCCGAACCGCCGCCGCGGACCCTCAGCCCGATTGTCTACGACGCCAAGAGCAAGCTGTTCATCATCTTCGGCGGCGACCACTGCGACTACCTGACCAACGACACCTGGGCGTTCGACCCGGCTGAGAAGAAGTGGATGCAGCGGCACCCCAAGTCGGCCCCGCCGCCGCGGGCCAATCATCTGCTGAAATCCTCCGGCGACGGCACACTGACGCTCAGCGACGGTTACACCTACGCCAACTCCACCGGTTACATGACGGGGCAGTACAAGGACCTGGCTGACGGGCCATGGAAGTATGACGTGGCCGCCGACGCCTGGTCGGGGCCAGAAGGGCAGCCGGGCGTCGAGCCGACGGAGCGCACCTACCATACCGGCGCGTTCCACCCGGACTTCTTCCTCCAGGGCGAAAAACCCAATGCCGCCGAGAACGAGGCCCGATTGAAGGCCCTGCCGGCCAACGCGTGGGTGGACATGAAGCCGCCGCAGCGGCCGATGCTCAACCGCGACTGGGGCACCGCGGTGCTGGACCCGGATCACGACCTGATCCTGCGCTGGAGCGGCGGCCACTGCGCCCACGGCGGGACCGATGTGCCGCACTACCACCTGGCGACCAATCGCTGGGAATTGGCCGCCCCGGTCGAGATGATGCTCGGTTTCCTTTATGACGGGACCGAGTATCCGATCGGCTACAACTTCAACCAGCGGCCGTGGATGCCCGGCCACACCTACCGCAGCTACGCCTACGACACGCACGCCCGGCGGCTGGTGTATGTCGGGGCGTACAAGGCGACGCCAGCCTACAAGGACATCAACGTCTACTACCTCTATGACCCCGAGGTCGGCGACTGGGTCGGGCGGGGCATCAAGCCGGCCAAGATGAGCCAGGGCTGCTGCGTCCACGTGCTGATACCGTGCGACACGCCAAAGGGGTTGTTCTGCTGGAACCAGGACGGCGAGCTGTTCCGCTTCGAGGCGGAGAAGAAGACGTGGGCCGAGGTCAAGCTGAGCGGCGCCCGGCTGCCCGGCACGAGCGTTGATTCGTCGAGCATGGTCTACGACGCCAAGCGCGACCGGTTGCTGTGCCTGAGCGCCAAATACATGGGCAAGTTCGACGGCGAGGTTTATGCCATCGACCTGCGGACGTTCGAGGTCAAGGCCCTGGCCCCGGCTGGGAAGGCAGGCGTCACCAAGGCCATGACCGTGAAGCACTACCTCCGCGAAGCGGATTACGACATCGACAACGACCTGCTGCTGGTGGGCAGCCCGCTGGCCAAGGAAAGCGGCCTGATGCCGGCCTACGACTGCACCGCTAATCGCTGGGTAACGGTTAAGTTGGCCGGCCTCGAGCCGGTCGCCAGGGACTACATCAGCCTGGGCCTGTCTTACGACCCCAAGCGGAAGCTGCACTGGGCGATCGGCCAATGGAGCGACGTCCATGCCCTGCGTCTGGACGCCAAGGCCGCTCCGGTTACGCCGCTCGAGGGCGAGTGAACCCGCGAATAGTGTGGAGAACGGATGAGCATGTCGAAACGCGTGTTGATCTGTGCGTTCGTCGGCATCGGTTTGCTGGCGGGGCCGGCGACGACCCGGGCGGCCGAGTCTGCCGCGGCGGCCGGACCGACGAGCCGGCCGGCCGTGACCAACGTCGAGGCGGTCTGCAAGGAAGGCAGGACGTACATCGTCTTCCGCAAGGCCAACCAGGCGGAGGGCGACTACCTGATCTTCAGGAGTTCACAACCGATCAAGAGCCTGAATGGGCTGTCGGCGGTCGCGAAGGTACCGCGACTGTCCCACGCCCACCCGGACAACGGCACGGCCTTCGTCGTGCTCGGAGATTCGCCGCTGGCCGAGAATGACGGCCTGTTCGTCTACACGCCGAAAAAGAAGGAACGAACCTGGTATTGCGTGGTTCTCGAGGCCGCCCAGGGCGAACCCCTGGCTCCTGGCCGAAACGTGACCAGCCAACCGGTGGAGGAAGCCCCGTCCGATCACCCCGGGGCGATCTTCCAGGGGCATCAGAAGCTATCCGGCTATGAAGCCGACACCTTCGCCTCATGGATGGATTACGACACGTGGGCCAACGACAAGGAATATTACGGCAGTTTCTTCACGATCTCCTATGACAAGGAATTGCTGGGCAAGCCCGGGCCGCTGGTCGTCTACATGCACAGCCTGGGCATGGGCAACAAGGGTGAGCCGGCCAGGATGCACTACAAGGGCTATTACACCATCCGCCTGATCGATCACAAGCGGACGTGGTGGGCCGGCCGCACCGAGGGCCGGGTGAACATGCAGGTCGATTACATCCTCAACTGCGGCCGATACAGCCTGGACAAGGATCGGGTTTACGTGACGGGCAGCAGCATGGGCGGCCGGGGTTCGATGCTGCACGCCTTGAAGTACCCGGACCGCTATGCCGCGGCCTATCCGATATTGCCGCAGTTCCTCGATGAGCAATCGCCGCAGATCGCCGTCGGCGCGAACCTGCCGCCGATCACCACCTACTGGGGTTTCCGCGACAACGGGCCTTTCGGGGTCAAGGGGAACGTGCCGTTCCTGAAGCGGATGAACGAGTGCAAGCAGGCGGTCTGGAGCCGCTGGGCCGATCATGGTCACGCCAACCCCACCGACTTTGATTTCGACACGATGATCCCCGGCGGGGTGTTCCGCTTCAGGCGGAACGAGTTGCACTCGGTGTTCCTGAACACCTCAACGGATGACAACTGCGGCCAGCGCGGCGAGGCGAACATCAAACCGGCCGGCAGCGTCAACCCCGGCATCGACTGGGCGTCGAGCCTGCACAGCCTCAAGCTCGACGGCGAGGCCTTGCTGGACAAGGAAGATGAACTGGCCGTGACGTTCCGGGCGGTGCGGGAGTGCATGACCGATCTGGCCTTCCGAAGGGTGCAGCGATTCAAACCGGCGGCCAAGACGGTCCTGAGGTACAAGAATGTGGCCGCACTCGGCAAAGTGCTCCAGGAAGGCACAGTGACGGTGCCCGAGGACATGGTCTGGGTACTCGAGGGCGTGCAGATGACCGCGACCGGAAACCGGGTGACGGTCCGGGCCGCTGCGAAGTAGACGCGGCAACTTGCGGGTGAACAGGGCGGGAGGGCACGCTCCCCGGCAATTGGCGGCAAGATGCGGCAGCTTCCGCAAGGCGCAGCCGGAGCGAGCCGGCCGAACGCGCTGCTCCTGTTTGAGTCCCGCCACGCCGTCAATGCCTCGGCGTCGGCGCGGCGGCTGCCCTGTCCGGTGTTCTTCGCCGGCAGGGATCTTCCGCACAGTTCCACCCCGTTCACAACCGAGTTCATCGGATGTCCCCAGACACGCAAGGGATCAGTCGCCAGCCTGGCCGAAATCGCCTAGTTCCGGCGACTCGACCTGAATGTAGTCGGTGTAGGCCATGCTGACCGAGATGCATTGGTCGCCGGCATTGAAGTTGATCGTCGCGTTGTTGCCCAGGCGGCTATCGCACAGCGTCGCCAAGCCGAACAGGCCCCCGAACGGCGGGATCGACCCGGGCTCCAGGCCGGTCAGCTCCAGGACCTCCTGTTTGTCGGCGAACCGGATCTTCTTCCAGCCCTTCAGTCGGCGGGCGGCCTTGCTGTCCAGTTTGAGGTCGGCTGGCAGGACGAACATGACGAATCGGTCGTCGCACTTGCAGACCAGCGCCTTGGCGCCGCTGGATAGCGGCACGCCACGCACATCAGCCGCCTGCTGGCTGGTGAAGACCGGCTCGTGCCGCAGCACCTGAAAAGGAACGCCACGGCCCTTGAGCAAGGCATCCACCCGGCTGAATACTGTCTCTCCCATCGCCGGAACTCCTGGTTCTGCTCAGACCTTGAATGTCCGAGCGCCCACCCGGCCAAACGAAAAGAGCCGGATTGATATGCCCGCAATGAGGGGGGCATTGCGGGACTAGGGGGATCAATCCGGCTCGACAGCATTGTGGCCAGGCTATCCGTGCGAGTCAAGTCGCTGCGCGATCCGGTTCCAGCAGGGTACGGCTCGTGAATCAGGTGCCGGCCTGGTCTTCTTGTTGGCGTCAAGCCGGCGTGATACAACCAGCCCAAACAGTCTCTTCTGGGAGGAACACGATGTTGGGCATTTTGCGAACGCTGAGCTTCGCCGTCCTGGTCACTTCCGCCGTCGCCATAGCCGAACCGAAGCCACCGCCACCGCCGCCGACTAGTCAGCCCGGCGGGGTGACGCTGTTCACCGTTCCGGAGAGGCTGCTGCCGGACCCCGCTGAACGTGGCAAGCAGTACCCGGTCCCTCCCACGAAGTGGGAGACGCGGCCGGTGCTGTGGGGCTGGTCCAGCGTGTTGCCCGACGGCTCGGGCCTGTCGTTCGGCGGCGTGCACCAACTGGCAGACGACGGCATCGCCCACACCTGCGCCAAGGATGGTGCGAACTGGAAGCCGATCGTGGATGACCTGCGCAAGGCCAATCCGCTACAGCCTCGGGTGGCCCAGGTTCGCGCTCTGCGTAATACCTGCAAGGACGCGATCGCCACTGCCCGGCACATCTACTTCGAGGGCGCAACGAGCAACGAGCAGGCGAGGCTGATCGTCTCCGGCGTGAACCCCTCCATCGACAAGCTGGCCGCCGACCTCGGCAAGTTCATCACGGACCTGAAGGCCCAGGCGGGGCTGCCTGAGTACGAGTCCGGCCAGGTCGCCTACGCGCTGAAGCACCTGACTGCCGCGGCCGGCTGGATCAAGCCCATCAACGGCGCCCCCTCGGTCGAGCCGATGGCCAACCTCCGCCGCGGGCAGATCGAACTGGAGATGGCGGCCGAGGCCTTTGACGCTGAGCCCCCGCCGCGCTCGCTCTCGCTGGTCACCTGGGAGCCTAAGAGCAAGCTATTCGTCATCTTCGGCGGCGACCACGAGGACTATCTGATGAACGACACCTGGGTGCTCGACCTGGACAAGAAGGCGTGGACGCGGGCCGCGCCCGACAAGGCCCCCAGCCCGCGCGCCGGCCACCAGCTCTTCTGGCTGCCCAAGAGCGGCCGGGTGGCACTCTACGAGGGCTACATCCAGACGAGCGACACGACCTACCGTGGTGCGGATCACGCCGTGCTGGCCCCGCTCCAGCTCTGGTTGTTCGACGCCCAGGCCGGCCGTTGGGACCTGGCCGGGAGCTGGCCGCACCCCGCGGCCGGGCCCGAAAAGACCACCGCGCTGCCGCCGGTCGGCCGGTTCTATGGCGGCGGCGGGATGATGAACTCCTACTCGCCGCCGGCCCTGGCCGCCGACGCCGAGGACACCCTGGTCCTGGCCGTGCCCCACATGGACTTCCACTGGCGGGGCTGGAATCATCCGGCGCAAACCTGGGCGCTGCGGGTCGATCCGGCCAAGACCGACAACCCCGGCCGCGAGAAGCTGGGGACGCCACCCAACTCGCGGCTCTATCGCACGGGAATTTTTCGGGCTGAGTTCTGCGAGGTGTCCGACGCGCCGCCCGATACCGGCCTGGACAAGCTGCCCGACAACCGCTGGGTCAAGCTGCCGCCGCCGCCCCGGAACCCCTGCCAGGGCTGTCGCGGGCGCGACTGGGCCACCGCGGTGTGGGACAGGGACCACGACCAGATTCTGCTGTAGGGCGGCGGGCATTGCGTCCGCTCGGCCAGCAGCGTGGCCCACTACTCACCGGTCTCCGGGCGGCTCGTCGAGGGCTTTGACGCCGACGAACCGTACGGGGGGGAGGGCGACGGCGGTTTCGATTCGTCGGTCTTGAATCGTCCGTGGATCCCCCACGGCCACACGTATAGTCAGTACGCCTACAACCCCAAGTGCAAGCTCCTGGTGAACGGCCGCGGTTACCTCTACGACCCGGAGCGCATGGACTGGCTGCGAATCGAGCGTCTGCGGCTGCCCTACACTTTCGGATGGGACTCGACGGTGCTCAAGGCCAGCCCGCACGGAGCGGTGGCGTGGGCGAAAAGAGGCAATGGGGCGGACTCCGGCCTGTGGCTCTTTGACCGCGAGAAGGGCTGGGTCGATCTGGAACCCAAGGGCTCCCCCGGCGTGGCCAGTTTTGATTCCAGGGGGATGGTGTTCGACTCCAAACGCGACCGGATGGTCTTCAGCGGCGCCGGCAGCGCGTACGGGAAGATCAGCAACGGCGGCCTGGGGGCCTTCGACTTCAGGACCAAGGCCGTGGAGGCCATCACGCCGGGGAACATCGAACTGAATAAGACCACAAACGGGCGGGAGTTGGCCTACGTTGACCATGCCGACTGGATGCTGACCGGCGACCTGTACGTCCAGGGCGACGCCAAGACCGGCCAGCGCTACACCCGGGTTTACGACTGCGCCAAGAACAAGTGCTTCCTCCTCGACGCCGGCCTGGTGGCGGACGGCTACAGCGTGGGATGGATGTACGACCCCAAGCGCAAGCTGGTCTACGCGTTCACCACTCAGGGCCAAGCCTGGGCTATGAAGGTGAACCCGCCACCGCCAAGCTGCTGGAACGGCCGGAATGAGCCGCGGAGGGAATCCATTTGCGGAGGCGATCCGATGAAACGCAAGCGCACTTGGCGAATCGCGGCAGCCCAGATCCGCGTCGACTCCGACGACGTGGAACTGAACGCCCTGGCCGTGTGCGAGGCGATCGAGCGGGCGGCGGCCTGCAACGCCGATTTTCTCGTTACGCCGGAGATGGCGTTGACCGGCTATCACGGCCGGATCGACCAGGCGAATCGCGACAGCTCGGTCCGTCGGATACGCCGCGCCGCCGGCGAAGCCGGAGTGACGGTGATGCTCGGGTGCGGGGACCGGCGCGGCGGCCGGGTCTACAACGAGGTGCTCATCCTCGGCGGCGACGGACGGATCATTGGGCGGCGCGCCAAGATGGTCCCAACGCGGACCGACCGGCGGTGGTGCTCGCCGGGCACGCGGCTGCGGGTCTTTCGCGACCGCGGGCTCACGTTCGGCTGCCTGATCTGCAACGACCTGTGGGTCACGCCCGGCTGCGGGCCGTATCCCGACCCGCGATTGACCTGGCAGCTTTCGCGCAGGGGCGCCCGCGTCGTCTTCCACTCCGTGTTCTCGGGCGAAAGCAAGCGTCACATCCCGTTTCACGAGTCGAACTTGTCATTGCGGGCCCGCGAGGGACGGCTGTTCATCGCGACAGCCAACGCCGCGAGGAAGCAGGGCGTGAACTGCGCCTCGGGGTGGTGAACCCGCATGGCGATTGGATCGTCCGCTGCCACCGGCTCGGTCGGCAGTTCGCCGTCGCCAACGTTCACGTCGGTCCCGGAGGCGCGTAGCCATTGAGAAGGCGGACGGGATCTGCGGGGCCTCGCGGCGACGATGTTTTCGGCCAAGAGATCAAGCCGCTCGCGTGCAGGTGTGGCCCAACTGCGGAACAGCAGTCTCAGCAGCACCACGATCGGCCGCAGAAGGCCCATCTCCACACCTCCACTTGGCTTGGCCTGAAGGCGGAATCCCGCGAGCAGGACGGGATCTTGGCAGTGTGCGTAAGTCTTGTAGAATCAACGCTGACGGAGCTATCGGGAGGCACAGCCGCCCTCGGCCGTGGCGTGGCAGCCCGGCAGCACCCTTTGCTTTTGGCGGTGTTTCAGGTTAGAGAATGATTGGGGACAGTCCTGCTTCCGGAGAGAACACATGAACATGCTTCGATGGCCCGTGCTGGCGGTGGCAGCAATTGCCCTGGCCGGCGCGGCCCTGGCCGAGGATTTCCAGGTCACCCTTACCGTCGCCGAGCCGACCGGCGTGGCCCGGGTGGCTGAGCCGGCCAGCGGCGGCATCCCACTGCCCGCCGGGATGCTCAAGAAGGACCAACCGTTCGCCCTGTTCGCCGATGGCAAGGAAGTGCCCGTCCAGGTCCTGCCGCTGGCCGTCGATGAGAATGGATTCCTCCGCTGGGTCCTGGTCGACCTGCTAGCCGACGTCCAGCCCAAAGCCAAGACCGTTTACACGCTCAAGGCGGTCAAGCCGACAGCCTCCCCAGCCAAGCCGCTGAAGGTGGCCGAATCGGCCGACGCGGTGACCATCGACACCGGCAAGGCGGTGCTGGCGGTTTCCAAGAGCAAGCCGTTCGCCCTGTTCGACTCGGTGACGGTGGACGGCAAGCCGGTCATTGCCGGCGGGTCGGCCAGCTACACCGACGCGTCCGACGGCAAGAAGTACCAGGCCGACAAGCCGGCCAGCGTGATCGTCGAGTACGCCGGCCCGCTGCGCACGACGGTCGCCATCAAGGGCCGCTTCGTAGGCGACGGGCAGAGCATGTTGGGCTACGTCGCCCGCGTCACCGCCTGGGCCGGGCATAGCGACGTGCACGTGAAATACTCGCTGGCCAACAGCAACGAGCAGCAGTACACGTTCCGGCAGATCAAAGACTCCTCGGTCGAGCTGAAGCTGGCCGGCCCGCCCAGCGGCACGATCGTCGGGGCCGATAAGCCGGTCGAGTCCGGTGCCGACGTGTGGCTCAATCAGACCTCGCGCGTGGTCAAGGCGGCCGTGC
>JAANMW010003482.1_pt1 | contig 12219 bp, 9 predicted proteins | sample 7279671 | NCBI WGS metagenome assembly JAANMW01 (sample SAMN14094541, study PRJNA606508) | bioreactor metagenome | isolation source: A lab-scale SPAN reactor treating ammonium-rich wastewater day 247 | place: Ireland: Galway | collected 2017-09-19
AGAAGCCCCTTGCCGACGGTCGGCAAGGGCATTACACAGGTCAAAGGTGCTGCACTATTCGACCGCCCACCGCTGCACTTTTCGCCCGCCCTTTACAGCCGGGGTCGTCAAAGCTCTGGCTGTCCTCGGTGGCTGCAACGTAACCCGCAGGCCGACGACCTTCCTTGAGCTTGAACTGCTGGGTCTCGCGCTCATAGGTCCAATGGGCAGCAGGCCGCTCAAACGGCGAGTTGATGATGAGTTGGTCGATCTTGCCCGCCATGCGCCCTCAGCCCCGCTTACCTGATAAGTAGCTTGCCTTACCTGATAGGTTCCCCGCCCTAACCGATAAGCTCCAGCCCGACCCCCAGTCCAATTGCCCCCGAATAGGACCTAATTGGCACCGGAAATGGACCTAATTGGCACCCGAATTGGCCGCCTTACCTTCTTGGCCGTCTCCGGCACCCACCAGGCCCCAATTCGCGCCTCTACCGTGTCCATGCGCTTCCACCAAACCAAGTTCCCTAAGTCGGGCCATGTCCTTCTTGACCGCCAACCACTCCGCCTTCTCCCCCAAAGCCTCCTGCAAGTCCCGTAGCGCCATGCGCTTTTGCTTGCCCAGAAGCTCCAGCAGCTTCTGCTGTCTCTTGGTCAGCTTGTGGCCGCCGTGTTCCGTAGGAACGGGTCGTCCGGCCCTGAAACGAACCGTCACGCCGCCTCCGGCCTCCTCAAACTCCGGGCGCGGCAATCCGGCTCGCTGGGTCAGTTCCATCATCTTGACCGTGCCGCGTCCCCACGACTCGATTAGCCCTCGCCGGTAGAACGTCCGCGCAATCAACGGGTTCCACGGTAGAGACTCGTGCGGCCTCACCAGGCTCTCCACCGTCAGGCCGAAATGCAGCGTGCCTGATGAGGTGATTTCCAGCCGGTCGTCATAGATGCCGATGGCAATCGAACCGCCGCCGATGCTGTAGTCCCGGTGGCAGATCGCGTTGGCCATTGCCTCGCGCAGCGCCGTTGGTGGATACAGCGGGTCATCTTTGCGCTCGAAAACATCTGGCACGATACGCCCGGCAACCGGCAGATGCTGTCGCAGGAAACGATCCGCGTGTACCAGCAGTTCAAAGGCATTGCCGTGAAACTGCCGGTTGTCCGTGAACTCCGTGCGGTCGGTCCCCTTGAACCGCGCCACCCGCAGCAGGCATTGGGGAAATTCCGCCTCCAGCTTTTCCGCACGACCGAAGAGCACCGCCGCCGCCCGCAACATCGTGCCATCCTTCAGCAGGCCGAGGCCGCGCAAAACGTCTTCGGGGTTCCGGGTACCGGGGTCCTCCATGCGGCCTCGCCGGATTCCTTCCTCCAGCGTTCGCGTCACTTCGGTGACGTTCAAGTCTTCTATGACCCAGCCTGCCGCTAGCTGGTTTTCCCAGCGTTGCTCGCCGTGCAGACGCTCAAACAGCATCTGGTTGTATTCGTCGCGGGTCATCTTGCGCGTCGTGTTGCCGACACGCTTGTAAGCCTGGTTCCGGTAGGTGTAAGGCCGGTTCTGGCCACGGCTGACGCTCACGGCAACGACAGAGCGGCCCTCGCCCACGGGCACGCTCTCGACAATTGGCGTGACAGGCGGCTCGATGTCCGCGAGTTCCTGCGCAATTTCCTCAGTGGTCTTGTCAGACACCTGCTGGCCGATCACTGTGTTTGGCTTATCAACGCCAAACAGCACACGTCCGCCCCTGCCATTGAGCATCGCGCACAGAGTCTGCGCCGCTTCCTTGCGCAGGCCGGTGGTGCGTTTGAACTCTAAAGCTTCGGACTCGCCAGCTTTGGCCAGCTCGCGGATGTTCGCTTCCGTCAGCAAGTCAGTTCTCCTGCAACGACACTGCCGCGCTTGACCCCGATGCTCACGGACTCATCGCCCGCAAGCAGCTTCCCCCAAAGTTCGTCGAACGTCAGCATTGGGCTTGCACCTCGGGAGCGTTGCTTTCCGGCATGGCTGCTAAGGCTGATGCGAGGTACGCCACTGCCTCGATTGCGTCCCTGAGACGCTCTTTGTCAATGCTCCTCGGATCGCCGCCACGATGCACGACTTTGTTTCTGCACTCCCTCGCCCAGTCCAACGCCTTGAGTGCAGCGACGGCCTTAGTATCCGTTGACACATCCAAAAGAAGGTTTGCCTGGAGTTGCAAGAGCAGAGAAAGTGACGACACGTCCCGGATACGACTTTTTAGAACATCGTCGGACACGCCGCGCGCCTTCAAGAGCTTTTCGAGCGCGTTTCCCAACAAGCTCTCCGCCGCCAGGCATGTCTGTACTACCGCAAGGTCGAGGTAGCCAAACCTCCGAAATGTCTTAGCTCGTGCCAACGCCACATCGTGGGTTCTGGGCTGGTTCTGGCCAGCAAGTATCTGGTCAACGTGCGGCCAATCGGCAAAGTCCGAGGCCGGGAGCAGTACAGTGTCGTATACGTTTCCAACGAGCTGGCGGACTTGGATAGCATCACTTGACTGCGCACCAGACGCCCAAGCAGCGACAAAGAAGAGGGGCCGGGAATTGGCATTCAAGTGCAAGTCTTGTTCGAGCTTTGCGTACACTCTAATCGCGTCGAGTACAGAGTTCGCGGCTTGGAGCAGGCGTTCGCTCCAGCCCCAGAAGTTGCGCTCGAACTCCTCGGTCCCATTGCCTTGTTCGATTGAAAACGCCATCGACACTAAAGTCCGCATGGGCTCCACAAAGAGAACATTCGCGTCGGCCTCCGTTTTCATGTGGGCAAGATGAAGGTGATGAGCCAAGGTGTAGGTGTACGCATCGACCTGCCTTCCCTTTGGACGATAGCGGCAACGGACCATCCGATTTGCGACCAGCATTGTCCGGTTTCCGGCTTCTAGCTCGAACTCCCACTGTCCCTGTCGGTTCGGGATGAACACAGGTAGCTCGGTGGCGACTTCAACCCGAATCGGCGAACCTGGTTGAGGACTGGGCCACTGAGGCACAACGCCGCTTGCTCGCCGATCCTTGTCAACGAAATTGCCGATCACCTCCGCTCGGTTCATGGTGACAGCGGCGCGAAGCCAGAGCCACTTGCTAGCAAGATCGGCGGCAAGCGGCACGGAGTTGCTGTCCGAAGCATCGGCAAGGCGAATCAGCACCTGATTGAATCGGTCTTTGGCCAAACTCTCATGCTCCCGAAGAGGTACTTCGCAGGTTCAGCTTCCGTCGATTGAAGTTGGCAACTTCAGCATGTCGAAGAAGACCGCGTTGCGCTTCTTCGCGTCCGTAATCATCTTCGTGTAGGAGATGACTTCGATGTATGCGTTCAACTTCTTGTGGAAATAGAAGAAGCCCTGCCCGTCGGGCATGGGACTCAAGTCCTGCAACTCGATTTGCTTCCGCAACTTCTCGGTCAGGTCGCAGATCACATAGCAGTAAAATGGCACGCCGGGCTTCACTTCGACCGGCCTGCCGCCCGGCAGAAGGGCTTTGCCGTCTCGAACTTCCCGCACGTAGTTATAGACCTGCTGAATGGGGTTGTCGTCGTCAGCGTAGTCCTTCCGCATTGGGCGCTTGAACTCCACAACCACGACCGACCCAAACGGCGCGTCCGGCTCATTCACGAGCGCACAAGCCTTGTCGAACACATTGAAGACGGCAATGTCTGGCTCTTTCTTGCTCGTTGAAACGAGAACGTCCATCTCCTTCAAGGCTTTGTCCGAAGCTAGGTAGCGGTGATAGACAAGTTTTTCGTCCACCAGCCAAAGCTGATGGCGGTGGAAAGGAACTTCGTTCGATGTCTTGTGGCGCGGGAACACAACGTCGTGAACGCATTCTTCGAGCGAATACTTGCCGTCGTGCTGCCGCGATAGCTGGTTGTGCAGGAAATCCAACACCGCACGCCGGTGGCAAACGTAACGAGCCAGGTCGGCTTGGTTCAGATCACTAACCTTGTCAAAGTACTCCTTCACCTTCGCTGCGTAGCCCTCAAAGTCGCCGTCTGTCGGCATGGCGTTCAGTAGTTCCGCACCCTTTTCCTTGAGGTCAACCTGAACATCTTGCATCGCCTTGTAGAGTTCGATGTCGAGGTTCTTGGGAGAAATCTCCGGGTCAAGCCGCCGAATCTTTGGTGCAATGTACTTCATAACTGGCCTGTACATCGGACCTTCGGTCTCAATGTACTGCTCGATTCGCTTGTCTTTTTCCTTGGCAACGCTGATGGTGTATGGGGAAAGCTGCTTTGCGCAGTGGTTCTCGACATTCTGCCGAATGACCTTCCAGTCGAGCGTGTCCTTGAGGACGCCGTCGGACTCTTCATCAATGGCAAAGTCCGTTCTGTCCTGCGTGACTTGGCTGTTGAGTACCTTTGAGCTGACGTACCCGGCGTACACAAAGTTGTTGCCCTTGTCGTCCACTAGGGTCTTGGCCAAATCGTCTACGCGCCCCTTCAACTTCTCGGATTTGACCACGCGCTCATCGGCGCAGTAGTGAACGACATGCTCTTTCGCGTGGCTGGGCGACAGCTTCAATCCGCGAAGGAGAAAGGACTCGCCCTTGATGTCGAAGTCAACTTGCTCGGCCTTGCCGATAACCTGACTGTTGAATTCGTCGTTCAGTTTGATCGTTTGCCCGGTGGCAGTGTCGGTCAACAAGAGACGTGGACAATCTGACCGCAGCAGATACTCCAAGCAGTTCTCGATGATCTTGGCTGCAATCGTTTCCAGTTTCTTTGGACATGCCTTGCGGTACTTCTCCTTGTACTGCTGAAGTTTGACCGTAGTGGTTCGCTTCTTCTCGCTTGAGTCGGACACATTCGGGCTCTCTACACCACGTCCCTTGGGCACGAAGGCAAAGGTGCGCCTCCGCATGTTGCCCTTTTCATCAAGAAAGTGGCTTTCAACAGACGCGGACTGGAAGGCAACGAGCCAAACAAAGCGGCCAACGCCCTTCCCGCCTTGCGATGCCTTGTACGTGGAGAACGACGTGTCAAAGGATTTGAAATTGCTCTCGTTGAAACCAACACCGTTGTCAGTGATCTCAAATCCCACTACGTCCAACTGAGCTTTGTCCTCATTGGCTAGAGTCTTCTGTTGAGTGTCGCGGATGACCCGAACATCCACCAACCCCTTCTTTTCCTTGGCTTCAGCGATGGCCTGAATCGAGTTGACGATGGCCTCAAACACGGGCAGCAAGTGCTTCCCGGCTCCCAGAGTCATCGTGCCAATCATGCCCTCGATCTGAAAATCCATAACCCACCCCCAAATTACCCAACCTCCATAACCCGCAGGGATTCGATCCCTCGGTCGTCGATGATCTTCACCGCGATGGTGCGTTCTTTGCCGAGCGCGAAGGACAGCGAAACCGTGCCCCGGTATTGCTCGATCAGGTCGTCGTCGAGTTCGGCATTGAGGCTTTTGGCTAACTTGGCCCAGCCTTCTTCTTTGCCTGCCATTGGGAAGAACACCTGCCTTGGGTACAGGCTGCGCCCGTCGTAGTCGGTGTCGAGCATCCACATGGCGATCTTGTCCGCGCCGCCGCCGTCCACTTTGCCGGTGCGCGGGTCGTAGTAGTCAAAGCCCGCCACCTCGACGACGTACATGCCATCCAGGGCCGCTTGCTCGGCCTTGCGGCGCTTGTCGTCGTTGGGCAGTTGCTTTTCCAGCAGCGCCTTTTGGGCCTTGATTTCATCTTTGCTCAGTTTGCGCACGGTCACGTCCGGCTGGCCTACCAGCCAGAAGCTCTCGTTGCTGCTGCGCTTCTTCTTGAGGTCGTCGGTCAGCAGGTCGGTGTTCATCTGCACCTTGAGCACCTGCATCCCGATCTTTTCCGGCTTGAGTTCGTCAATGTCCTTGGCGGCCTCCGGGTCAAACTGGAACGACGCGAACAGCACGATCTGCGGGCGCGGCTTGAGGTTGTACGCCTCGTCAATGGCCTTCTCGACCTGGCGTTGCTCCAGCGGCGCGTGTTCAGGCCCGAACGAGATCACTACGCGCTGTGCGCCCACACTGGCCGCAGTGAGTTTGCGGGTGTTGGCCCCGGCGACCTTTCCGGTGTCTTTCTTCGGCGCAGCGTCGCCCGCGCCACGGGTCTCGGCCTCGGCGTGGAGCCAGCGAGTACCAGCCAGGGGCTCGACGCGGCTGAAATGGAGCATGGCCCCGCCCTTGGCGCGGATGCCGCATTTCAGGAGTTCGTCGCGCCATTCCTGCTGGCGCAGAGTCTCGCCGGAGCGTGCGACGGAGGCGTCTGCCACGGGCTCGGTGAAGCCGATCAGATTGCGGGCCTGGGGGTCTTCCATGCCGGGCAGGGTCTTCTTGCCGTCAAGGTTGACCAGTTTCTTGCCGCCACGGGCTAGTTCATCCGGCGCAATCGCTGCGGGGGCAGGCACGGCCTCGACGGTGAAGGGGCCGGTGACGCGGACTTTGGACTTGTCCACTTTCGGCTGGTCGTAGAGAGTTTCCTGCTCGGCATGGCGGGCGATGGCGGCATCAATCTGCTCGCGTGTCATGCCCGGCCTGATCTCCGGGTTGTTGGCGATGGACTTTAGAGTGACGTGCGGGACGGTCTTGTAGACAAAGCCGCTATCTACGCCCTGCTGCTCATGCGCCAACTCGAAAAAGTCGAAGTCGGCAGTCATCAACCGTTGCTTCGCCAATGCGACGGCCACACGGCTCGAATCGCAAGTAATCCAGCGCCGTCCCCACTGCTCGGCGACGTAGGCCGTAGTGCCCGATCCGCATGTGGGATCGAACACTAGGTCGCCAGGATCGGTCGTCATCAACATGCAGCGTTGAATCACAGCATTGGCTGTCTGTACCACATAGACCTTGGGATCGGCTCGACTTTGAATGCCGCCGCCAACGTCTTCCCAGAAATTCGTCAACGCCATAGCTCCGAAGTCGTCAAAGTATTTCTTGTACCGAAGACGCTGGCCGCCCTTCATCAGGCGATTCGCGGCGAGGAGCCGATCAACTCCTTCTCTGTTAGTGCGCCATGTACCGACCCGAGACTCGAATTCGTCTCCCTCGAACTTGATCTTGAACTTCTCCTCCTCAGATGCGGCACGTCGCGAAGTGAGTCCTTGATCGGTGAAGTACCGCGTACCCTTTGGCGGTTCCTCGTCCGAGTCCTCAAACTCAGAAGCGAGGCGGACGCTTCCGTCGGGCAACTCGGCATAGCCGTAGCGGGTAGCGCCGCGCTCGCCACGTTTCAGCGTAACGAACAACTGGTGGTACTTGACCTTAGCCTTGTCCTTGGCGAACCAATGAATGTGGTCATGTACGCGATCCAAGTAGCCTCCGCCCAATCCCACCGAGGTCTTGCATGAAATTGTGGCCATGTGGTTGGCGTTCCCAAAGACCTCTTCCAGTAGCTCGCGGACATGATGCTCGTTCTGATCGCCAATCTGGACGAAACACGAGCCGGTCTCGTTTAGAATGTGTTTCGCCAGTAGCAGCCGATCACGCAGGTAGGTCAGGTAGCTGTGAACGCCGAGTTCCCAGGTGTCTCGGAAGGCTCGAAGGGTCTCGGGCTCCTGCGACAGGTCGTCATCCTTCCGGTCCTTGACTTCTCGCTTGTTCACGAACGGCTGGAAGTTGCTGCCGTAGGTGATTCCGTAAGGCGGGTCGATGTAGACCATCTGCACCTGCCCGCCGAGCCCCTCCTTTTCCAGCAGGCTGTTCATCACCAGCAGCGAGTCACCCGCGATCAGCCGGTTCGACCAGCCGTGGGCGTGGCGGTAGAAATCAATGGCGTCGCGCAGGCCGAGCTTTTCCGACGGGCGCTCGAACAGGGCGAACTGTTTGGGGCCGCCGTTCTTGCGTTTGATGGCCTGGATGATGGTGAGCGGGTCAATGCGCTCATGGACGTGCAGGCTGACGCTATCGACCTCGAAGCTGGTGTGCTCGGCCTTGCCTGCCCAGTGAAGCTGGGGGTCAAGGTGCGGGTCGTAGGCGTAGGTCTTCTTGGCGGGCGTTTTGTCGGGGTCGGTCGAGGCGTTGATGAGGCCGACATCGGGGTTGTTCAGGCGCTTGGCTTCGTCGTGGTCGTACTGCTCGATCTCACGCTTCTTTAGCGACCCGCCAACCTTGGGACCACGCTTCGCCTGCGCGGCCTTGGTGCGCGGCGCAGCCTTGCCAGTCCCGAATGCCGAACGCTGGCCTGCATTGGCTGCCTGCTTGCCCCTGCCAGTAGATTTCCGCCCCATACCAACCCCAGAATCTCCCGCAACGCTAAGTGGCCGAGCAGCATACACACCCGTGCGACATTCCCGCCGCCGCAGGCCAAGCAACGCCCGGCGTCGAAGCTCCGGCGCGTCAGGCCCGGCAGAAAATGGGTGTGCAGCAAAAGCGTTTTACCAAGCCAGCGACGACCGGCCTAGCACCACGCCCGAACGGCGGAAAATGGGGGCTCCGGTGGGGCAAAGGAGGCTACGTTAGGCAGTTCGCTGCCGATCCGAAACAAAGCCCGGTCAGGACCACTACTCCTCGAAGATGACGCCTGGAAATGCATTTCGAGCGATTACGAGTTCCTTCTCGAACTTGCCGCGCTTTCCCGGCACGTTCATGTAAGCCCTGAGGCTCTTCCCCGGCTGCGCAGTAACGCAGACGACATAGGTCGATTCATCCTCGCCCTTTGCCTCACGACGCGCAGTCACGAGGTCTTGAAGCTGTTGGTACGAGATGCAACAGATTTCACGCGCCCGAACACAGACCAGAACTACAAAGGTCCGCTCGTTCGCTTCGGCAATGCGATCCAGTTCTTCGAGGTGTTCGGCAGTGAAGCCGAACCTGTACTCGTTGAAGCGGGACTTCGGTTCGTTGCAATACTTGAAGTAAGCGGCGATGTTGTCGTTGATTCGGTAGGCGACCTCGCTCTTTTTCCCACCAACATTGAGGGCATTGATGGCCTTGAACGTTGGATGTTCAGCGATCTGGATCAGGCCCGCCCCGTGGTACATGTGATCGTCGTGAATGTGCATCTGAATCTCTCTCCGGCTCGGTCTCGTTTGCTTGGGACAGCAGGCGTTGGACTACGGTACAGCCGTTGCTGCACCGACCGCTGTGATACCGACCGTGTGCCTTTCCAATGGGAAGTTGACCGCCGACGTGGTCGATCCGCCGACCACGGATACAGGCGTGGGAATCGTCATTGACGGGTATGCCCCGACCAAGTCGTTGTGTGTCAGCGAGCCGCTCGTGTCCCGGTCAACGAACCCGACCACCACGTAGTCCGCCGGGTCCAACCCTTGGATGGAGTAGTTGAACGAAGAGGCCGCACTTGTGAATACCTCCCCATCTACTTGCCCAGTGGTTGCATTGACTGCACGAACACGGACTTGGTACGTAACCGCCTTGGGGGCCAGTTTGTTCACCAGAACGGCGATCAAGACTACGGGAGCACTGGCGTCGTTGGTGGCGACAGATGCGAGCGCGTAGTACAAATTGCCGTTTGTCAGTAGGCCCTGGTTGATCGACAGCACAACTAATACCTGTGAGCCGCTCTGTTGCAGCGACACGCCCAACCAGTTCTCCGTGCCGAAGTGCAGCGCCTGCGGGTTGGAAACGCTCAACGTACCGCCACCGATGTTCACGACGCTGGTGTAGGCCGTCGTCGCCCCAGCAGGGACGAGCACAACGCTGTTGGTGACTGCGGCTGTCGGCGGATTCGCGGGAAGGGTTCCGCCTGCGGCAACCAGCGCAGCCTCTGCTCGCACGAGTCCGAATCCGTACTCTGCGTCATAGCCAGAGGTACCGAGGTCAAGGGCAGTCCCGGTCAGCAACGTCCGAATGTTCGTGGGCGTCAGTGCGCCGTTCACAGCGAGCATCAACGCGGCGACGCCCGCCACATGCGGCGCAGCCATCGATGTTCCTTGCAGCCACTGGTACTTGTTCACGGCTGGCGTCGCGGTGTCGTCGCGCCAAGTGCTGAACACGCCGTCCTGATTCGAGAACGGGAAGGTTTGCTGGCCGCCTGGTGCGCACAACGTAGTTCCGCTGGCGGTGTTGCTGTATACGGCCCGTGAATAATTGCGGTTGATTGCGCCAACTGCAATCACTTCGGTGTAGGCAGCGGGGAAATTCGGCGTATTGTCCTGCTGAGCGTCGTTACCGGCTGCGGCGATGATCGTGCAGCCCGCGTTGAACGCCGCAGTGATTGCGTTCTGATACACGGTCGTACTGCCCTTGCCCCCGAGCGACATGTTGATGACGTGTGCGCGATTGGGCGGCAGGGTGCCGCTGACGTTGGTCAATCGAGCGGCGTATAGAACGGCCTCGGCAATGTCGCTCTGCGCGCCACCAGCCGCGCCCAGCACACGAAGAGGCATGAGTCTGCAATTCCAGTCAACACCCGCGCCGCCAACGCTGTTGTTCGATGCAGCGCCGATGGTCCCGGCCACGTGAGTCCCGTGAAAACTGGAGCCCTGTCCGGGCTTATCGCCAGGATCGTCCGGGTTGCTGTCGATGCCGTTGCCGTCGAGCGCGTTTTGCGGATCGGAAATGAAGTCGTACCCGCCGATGAGCCGCCCTGCGAGGTCTGGGTGGCCGAGCGCGATGCCGGTGTCAATCACAGCGACAATCACCGACGCGGAGCCGGTCGTGATGTTCCACGCCGCTGGAAGGTTCATGGCGTTGTAGTGCCACGACTGGTAGGCGGAAAAATGGGGGTCGTTCGGGGTGAGGTAGTGTTCGCAGATGAAATCGGGCTCGGCAACTGCAACGTCGGGATGGAGCGACAAGTGCGCGGAGAGATTCGCCAATTCCACAAGATGTGATTTCGACGAACGCAGCGGGTCGAGCGACGTAGGTTGCTGCCTTTGCGCAACGATAGCTCCGCCTGAAAGCGTGCGAACAGGCGTGAAGCCGACCGACGCGAGGATGTCAAAGTAAGCTTGCAAGCTGACGTTCTTTTCAAACGTGACCAGCAACCGGTCCGGCACTGCCTCATACCCCGCGAGAGCGACCTCCATAGCGTCGTACTCGTCTTTGGCAAAGTCAGGCCCCGGCTGCATCATCGTCAGAGGGCTGCCGCTCAACACCGTCACGTCCAATCGCCACTGCGTACCCGCACCCGAGAACAAGGTGATGTCGAATATGATTGTGGCCCCAGCACCACCCGCGACGGAAAAGTTTCCGAACTCCGGGTTGGTTGTGCCGTTGAGGGTCAACAAGTTCGTGGTGCTAGTTCCATCGAAACGACTGACGGTGAGGTCCACGTCTTGGTTCGTTCCGTCAAGCCAACTGATCTTGGCGTTGTAGGTTGCTGCGTTGCCTTCGGTGAACGTCACGCGGTCTGCTGTGTCGCTGCTGGAAAGGGTTCCGAGCACGAACAGAAGCTCTCCAGCCTTCGGGCCAGTGACCTGCAACGGACTCGCAGCAGTGGAGTCGGATACCTCAGCGCCAGTCACAACCGGATATTCAGCGAAGGGTGTGATCGTGCCCGAGACGGAACCAGTCGGCGATCCACCTCCGCCGCCAGATCTTCCGCCTCCGCCGTCGTCATCTCCTGCACAGCCAGCCAGCACAATTGCGACGAAAACCGCCGACAGTAAGCGGATTTGCATGACTACCTCCAATGCAAAGGATGCCCTGAGCCGAATGTTTCGCCGGTAGGATACGCCAGCGCACACGATCCTGGAAAGCGGAAAAGTGTAAACGGCGATTGAAAAGTGCAGCGGTAGGCTGTCGAATAGTGCAGTACCTGTGACCTATGTAATGTCCTTGCCGATGGCCGGCAAGAGACTTTTTTCTCTTCTTCTGAACGGCGGTCCAAAAGTGCGGCACCCTTCGGAAAAAAGGGCGGATGATAAGTGCAGCGCCTCCAAGCAGGCCCCCCTTTTGGGCATGGCAGAGCGGCGGTGTTTCGCCGCCGCGCATCGCCAGCCCAAGGGGGCCAGGAGGTGTACACAAACATGGATGTGTGGACGGACATTCGTCGCCGCGTCCCATTTCGGGCGGCGATACAATGAACGCGCCGATGAATTCGGACTAGCCAGAGTTGAAGTGTCGTCGCACACAGAGACCATGCGCGCGGCTGAGATCGCTGCCCTCAAAGCGAAAGCCCCGGTGGATTATTTCATAGCCGCCAAGAACGTCACGCAATCTTCCCACCGCAGCGAGGCGAGAGGCAGCGACGTTGGCGGCTGCGCCATCCTCGTTTTGGCGATTATGCCTTTGACGGACCAGACCCCAACCCATAGGGAAACGAAAACGCCGCGAATAAACGCGGCGTCTTTGCCTTTGGGATGATCTAGCG
>JAANMW010003486.1_pt1 | contig 12211 bp, 6 predicted proteins | sample 7279671 | NCBI WGS metagenome assembly JAANMW01 (sample SAMN14094541, study PRJNA606508) | bioreactor metagenome | isolation source: A lab-scale SPAN reactor treating ammonium-rich wastewater day 247 | place: Ireland: Galway | collected 2017-09-19
GGCCCTCGCCGGCGCCGTCGATGCGGGCGGCCTCGTAATAGGTCTCAGGGATCCGCTGGATACCCGCCAGCAGCAGGATCATCTGGCTGCCCACGCCCGCCCAGACGCCGCAGGCGATGATCGAGTTGACCATGTTATCGGCGCTGAGCCATTCATAGCCGCCCATGCCCAGCGGGCCGAGCAGGAAGTTGAGCAGACCGGCCCGCGAGTCGTACATCCGCTGCCACAGCATGGCGATGCCGACGGCGCTGATGAACGAGGGGAAGAAGATCATCGTGCGGTAGAAGGCCTTGCCGCGGAACATGGGCAGGCTCAGCGCGGCCGCAAAGATGAAGGCGTAGACGAAGTGGAACGCCCCGCCGATCACCATGTAGTTGAAGTTGTGCTTGACGCACGAGCGGAAATAGTCGTCGCCGTCGCCCTTCCAGGCAAACATCCAGATCAGCAGAAAGCCCAGCAGCACGCCGGCCAGCGAAAGTCCGCTGATCCGATTCAGCCTGATGGAACGAAGCCGGGTCTCCGGATCGATGGCCCGGGCCCAGCGGCGGCTGACGCCCATGCCGACCCCGGCCACAGCCAACAGCAGCGCCACCACGGGCAGGGCGAGGGAGGCCTTCTTCCCGAACAGTTCGCCATAGTGCTTCAGGCCGACCGGGGCGCCCTGCGGCGAGAATCCCGTCCACTTCTGCGTGCTCACGACGAAGGCATCGACCGTCGGGTATCCGACGAAGGTGAGAAACAGGACCAGCGCCGGGGCCAGAAAGGCGATGCCGACGAGTGTCTGGCGAAGCCGAGGGTGGCGGCCGCGGACGATCATTGGCCCACCCCGTATTTCGTGTAGTGCTCCTGGGCGCGGCGCTCCAATTCCTCGACGTACTGGTCGGGCCCCAGGGCCTCGGTCTGGCGGATCAGGAAGAACTTCGGGTAGGTCTCGGTCAGCACGAACTTGGCGAACTTCGGGGCGTACCAGGCCGGGCCTTCGTCCAGAAAGTCTTTCGCGCCCGCCCGCACCATGATCGGCTCGATGTCCTTCAGCGCCGACGGGAAGCCCACGCCCCGGGTCGTCGCGATGTAGTTCAGCTTGCGGGCCACCGGCTCGCCGGCGTAGGCGGTCAGGTAGCGCAGCAGCAGGACGGCCGACTCGGTGTTGGCCCCCTGGCGGCACAGCATGTAGCCCTGCGGGCTGATCTGGATGGCGTCGGCGTCGCCCGTGCCGCCCTCGACCCTCGGAAAGAAGAAGCAGCCCAGGTCGAAGACGGCCGGGTCGTTGCTGCGGGTCGAGGCGATCTCCGTCGGCAGCCACGAGCCGGTGAACAGGAACGCGCACTTGCCGTTGCCGAAGTCCTTCTGGGCGGCCGGCCACTTGCTGGACGAAAAGCCCTTCATCCAGAACTCCCCGTCGCGCCATTTCCGCAGCCGCCTGGCGATATCACGGTACCGCGGGTCCCCGTCCGGCCCGGCGAACCGCCTGGCGCCCGGCTTGTTCAGCACCGTGTCGATGTAGTTGGCGTTGCCGATCTGGCGGAAGACCAGCCAGTCCCAGTAGTAGTTGATGTAATCGGCGCCGTCGTTGGCGATCGGCTCCTTGCCCGCCTTGATCAGGTCGCGGCAGACCTGCTCGAACTCGGCCACCGTCCTGGGCGTGTCGTTGGGGTCCCGCCCGATCAGGCGGAAGTGGGCCTTGTTGTAGAAGACGATGAAGGTGTGCACCTGGCGCGGCATGAAGTAGAGCACCCGCTCGCCTTCGGGGAACGGGTTGCGGCTTTCCGCGCGGTCCTCGGCGCCGATCATGTATCGCGATTTCTCCAGGGCCCAGTCGTAGAACTCCGACTCGAACGACCGGCCGGGCGCATCATACGCCGGCTCGCCCTTGAGGATGCCCGCCTGACGCCAGGCGGCCGGGTAACGCGGGTCGTCCAGCGGGCGGTCCAGCGGCACGCCCAGGTTCTCACGCATCAGGATGCGCAGCTCGGCCAGCGCCCCGGTGATGATGTCCGGCACGTCGGTCCCGGTCAGGAACCGCGGGCGGTTGGACGACAGCACCCATCGCCCGTCCCACCGCTGCACGACCTTGTATTCCGGATGACGCCGCTCGAAGTCCTCGAACAGCCCGACGACGTAGGCGGGATGGAGGTGCTCAAACGTCAGAATGAGGCCCCCCCTGTCTCGCCCCAGTTCGCTTCGCGAGCCGGGGGCCGACCCCGCATCGCCCTGCGACGCTGGACCGCCCTGCGAATCGCCCTGGGTCGTCGCCGACGCGGTCGCCGCCGGCGGGACCGGGCGCACGTCGAACTGCGGGTGGGCGTCGGCGAAGGCGTGATAGAGCTTCAACCGATTCTCGCGGTCCGACTGGCCCAGGGCCTCCACCAGCTTGTCCACGTAGGACGGCGACAGGGCGGCGTATCCGGAGATCAGTTCGGCGACCTTCGGCGGGACCGGTGTGGGCGGCTGGGGGTGCGGATACGTCTTGTGGTAGACCTTCCGGTAGTCGGCCTGGAGGCGGTCGCGGTACCGCGGCCAGGCCAGCATGAGGGCGTCGTAATGATCCAGGTGGCCGGCCAGGAACGCCCGGCCTGGCACGGTCGGCGGGGCGGGACCGGCGTAAAGCACCTGCATCGGCTCGCCGGGTCCGAACATACCGGCGTAGATGATCAGCTTCTTGCCCGGATAGACCAGCCGCTCCTGGCTGAGGTCCCAGACGAGGATGCCCCCCATGATCACGACGGCGACCAGGACCAGTCTGGAAAACAGGCTCATCGACGCCGCTCCGCACGTTTGGACGCAAACGCGAACGGAGACTCTACCACGCCGGGGCGGCGAAGTGAACAGCCCCGTTTCAGACCGGGCGGCGGCCGATCCATTGACTTGTCGCTTCGCCGGGACTGCCCCGCACTGCCCGCCCCGGGACCCGGAGGAATTGCAGAGGGTAAGCGAACAAAGGGCAAAGGGTAAAAGGGCAAAGAGCAAAGGATTATTGAAAATCCACCACGACCCGAAACCCGATGACGCTGCCGCGATAGTCGGGCTCGAGCCTGAAGCGGAGGGACGACCGGCAGAGCCGCGGATTGCGGCGCCAACAGCCGCCGCGCACAACACGGGCCCATCCCGTCGCAGGGCCCGTCGGGTCCACGACGCCCGCGTTCGCATACGACTCGGCGTACCAGTCCGAACACCACTCCCACAAGTTGCCATGCATGTCGTGCAGGCCGAAGGCGTTCGGCCTCTTCTGCCCCACCGGATGCTGGGTGCCCTCACTGTTACCAGAATGCCAGCCGAAGTCATCCAGGCCCTTGTCGTCGTCGCCGAAACTGAATCGCGTCTTGCTGCCCGCCCGGCAGGCATATGCCCACTCCGCCTCGGTCGGCAGGCGGAACGTCCGGCCGGTCTTCTCCGACGCCTTCTTGCAGAACTCGACCGCATCATCCCAACTCACCTGTTCCACCGGCCGGGTCGCGCCCTTGAAGTGGCTCGGGTTGCCGCCCATCACGGCCTCCCACTGCTCCTGCGTCACCTCGCAGATACCCATGTGGAATGGCCGGGTGATCGTCACCTCCCGCTGCGGCCCCTCGTCGTCAAATCGGCCCTCTTCGTCCGCCGGGCTGCCCATCGTGAACTTGCCCGGCGGGATGCGGACAAACTCCATCGACACCCGGTCGCCGAGTTTCACCGTCCGCCGCCCAATGGCCTTGAGCACCTCTCGGATGCGGTGGGCGATCTCCGGGTTGGGCTCGGGCGCCGCAAGCCGGGCCTCCAGCATCGGCCGGACCGCCTCGTCCAGCTCGCCCAACTCGATCAGCCTGCGCGTCGCCGCGTCGCGCACCTTGAACTCCGGGTGGTTGAGTTGGTCCACCAGCTCGGACACCGCCTCCGGGTCAGCCGGCTGGGTCGTCGGCTGCGTAGTGGGTTGGGTGGCGGCAGGCGGCGGGACCGTCGGCGGCCCGTCCGCCGCCACCGCCCGGCCGAACTGCCCGACCAGCACCAGGACCCCGAGAACGCCGATGGGCTTCTTCATCGCTGCGCATCCCACCTGGATTTGAACCGCAAAGCACGCAGAGAGCGCAAAGAAAGGCGATCGTTCCGCCGCGTTCCCCCCTTTGCGCTCTTGGCGATCTTTGCGGTTCAACCCGTTTCGGTTCGCCGCCGGCGGCGGCTCAGTTCCCCGGCGCCAGGCCCAGCGGATCCTGCCCGGGCGGGCGGACCAGCGACGGGTCGCTGTAGGAACTGGGGAAGATGCCCTCGCGGAGCCGGGCGTAGACCTTGTCGGCGCGGGCCCGCGAGTCGCGGGCCAGGTCCTCGGGCTTGTAGTCCGGGTTCATCAGCATGCGGTCGAAATAGCGCTGGACCTCGCGCATGATCTCGTCCATGCCAAGCTGCCCCGTCGCCGCCCGCCCGTAGTCCCGGGCGTCGATGAACAGCTTGACATTCGGCCACATCTCCTGGCGATTCTTGCCCTCCAGCGACCCGGTGAATGTCGGGCGGATCGGGTTGTTGCGTCCCAGGTCCAGGTATTTCTGGACCAGCGACATCCGCGAGGGCATGTTGGGTCCGGGGATGGTTACCGTCCGGCCGCCCCCGGCGTCCAGGTCGTACTTGCCGCGGATCCACTGGGCCTCGGGGCCGACCAGGAACTTCAGCAGGATCCACGCCTCGTCCTGATGCGGGGAATCAACGCTCATGCAGTACCCGATGCCCGTCGCCGTGCAGCCCCGCAGCCGGAACGGGCCCTGGCCCGCGACCCCGTTGATCCAGTGGACCGCCCCGGGCAGGACGACGTGCTCGTTGGACAGCCGCCAGCCGGTCGTCCGGCCTTTCGAGTCGCGCATCGGCGTCGGGGTGTAGTCCAGCACGGGACCGAGCGGCCAGGGGGCGACGTCCCAGGCATAGTTGAACTTCTTCGACTGGGTGGTGTAGGTGTAGCGGACGTGCTCGGGCAGGTGCCAGCCGCGGAAGCCCAGCATCGCCGTCTCCTGCGCCCGCCAGGGGTTGCTGGCGCCCAGCTCCGGGGTGTAGGGCTTGGCCACGTTGTACTTCCACGCCAGGTCGTAGACGAACTGGAGCCCGCGGACCGATTCGGGGGCGTCGATCAGCAGGTCGCGGGAGTCGTCCGTCCACAGGCCCCCGCCGGCCTGGAGCAGGATGTTGTGCCAGTAGGCCTCGTTGAACGAGTCCTGGAACAGCCCGAAGACGAACTGCCGCTCCCCGTTGACCTCAAACTGCCCGGTCAGCTTCTGGAGATACTCCAGGAACTTCTCCCAGGTCCATTCGTTGCGGGCGAACAGGTCGTTGGGGTCCTCCAGCCCGGCCTGGGCCAGCAGGTCGGCGTTGTAGCCCAGCCCGGTGGTCTTGTAGTCGCGGGGGAAGCCGTAGAGCCGTCCGTTGCAGTAGAAGGTCTTCATCGCCTCGGGCAGCAGGTCGGCGAAGTCCAGCTCCTTGCGGGCGCCCGCCGGCAGGGCCGCGTCCTCGGCGATCTCGCGGACCACCCGATCGGTGATGTCCACCATCAGCGGCTGCTCGCGGTCGGCGAACTTGGCGATGCTGCCCGGGGCGACCATGAACACGTCCGGGGTCTGATGCCCCGACATCATCGCCTGGAGCTTGGACCAGTAGCGCATCGACGCCGGCAGCAGTTCGACCTCGATGTCCTCGCGCCCGATGTCCTTGAGGTAGGCCTTGAATGCGTCGTGGACTTCGATCTCCTGGACGAGCTGCTCGGGTCCGCCCCAGAACATGAATCGGAGTTGCACCTTGCCGCCGTCGCGGGCGGACCGGTCGCGGTTGATCAAAAGCGACGAGAACCCCGTCAGGTAGACCACGGGGACGATCGACCCGAGCAGGAGGAGCAGGAAGACCGCGTTGACGGACAGCTTGATCCGTTCCCACGCCGACTCCCCGCGGCGCTCGATGCTCTCGGACCGTTGCTCGCTCATGGCCCCCATTCTAACAGACGGCCCGGCCGGCGGCGAGCGCCGGCCGGGCCGCGTGATCGCTTCGCCCGTCCACTGCCAACGGGTCAGCGGCGCTCGCCGACCAGCTTCTCGAAACCGGCCATGTCCAGCCACTGGACGTGGCCATCCAGGAACAGCACCACGGTGCCCTTGTTGTCGTAATTGGCCAGCCGCTCGTAGGCGACCACCACGTACGACGCGTTCGGCGCCTCCGGATTGGCCGGCTTGAGGTAGACGTAGGACGGCCCGGGACCTTTCTGCCGCGGCGAGCGGAGGACCTCCGGGCTGACGTACTTCCCTTTGACCAGGTCGTCCAGCGTGTCGGGATAGCGGCCCTCCTCCGACGTGGCATAGAGCCGCATCGTCAGCCCAAGACCATGCAGATTGGCCGCCGACTGGGTCTGCTGGGCCGCCGACCGCGCACTGTAAAGCGCCGGCAGCAGCACGCTGGCCGTCAGGGCCGGGTTGGTGATCAGTGCCCCGACGACGCTGGGCAGGGGGCTGGAGCTTCGCCCGGTGCAAAGGATGCCCTCGGGGTCGGGCACGATCGCGCCGAACGAATCGCCGACATACTTCAGCAGCAGTTCCTGGCGCGGCAACGCGTTGACGTCCAGTTGGACGCCCGCCTTGGCGGCCATCGCGCAGCCCATCTGCCACAGCGGCAGCAGCGCCGGATAGATGATCCGCGTCAACTGGCGTTCATTGACGTAGGAGATGGCGCACGCCCCGCGGGCGGGACCGGCCAACTGGCCCGACAGCCACTGGTTTTCCATCAGCGAGCCGGCCCGCCCGGCCTCGATCTGGAGAAGCCCCGCCTTCATCGTCTGGGGGAAAAGCGAGAAGACCAGGTACCTGTCGGTGACGCACCAGCTCGGGGCGACCGGCACGGGCAGGCCTTTGAAGACCAGGTAGTCGAAGGTCTTTCCCTTGAACGTGCCCTTGGCGACCGTCACCTGCTCGCGGATCTCAGGGTCGCTCTGGGCCGCTTGCCCGAGGATTGCGTCGATCAGCTTGGGCATGGCCGCCCGAACCTTGTCCGCGTTCTTCACCTCCGCCACGACGGTCAGCCCGCTGAACAGGAAGCCCCCGGCCGACGGGGAGTTGTAGACCGCGATGCCGTCGCCGACGGCCTCGGCCAGGTCGGTCCGCAGGTTCATCCCGATGGCGTCTTCCATCGCCTTGCGGGTCTTGTCGAACTCGGCCTTGACCTCCGGGAACGCCGCAAGCTGCGTGGTCAGCTCGTCCATCAGCCGCCCGCGATTGAAGTTGCCCACCATCGCGAAGGTCGCGTCGCCGGGCACGACCGACAGCAGGTCGGGCGAGACGGGCTTCTGGTCGGCCAGCATCAGCAGCCCGCCCTTGGTCCTGGTCAGCAGGTAGGCGTTTCGGACGAAATCCCGCCCGTCGGCGCGCATGGCCGCCCCGACCGCGTCGATCGCGTCCAGCCCGAGGGCGTGGAGGACCTTGTCGACCTGCCCGCGGTCCTGCTCGTCGGGGACGTTCAGCTCCAGGATGCTGGGCAGCAGGTCGCGGCGGAAGCGGGCGACGTCGGCATAGAAGCAGCAAAGGCCGCCGCCCGTGCGGGCCAGGACCTTGGCGAACTGCGGATTGCCGGAAAGTCGGGCCCCGCCGCCGTCCAGGGCGGCAACGACCTTGGCCGCGGCTTCCTGACTGATTGCCAGCAGAAAGTGACGCTTATGCGCGCCCCACAGGATCGAGGGCCCGTCTTCGTCAGGTTTGATCGATTTCAGCGCCGCCCCGCCGACCTGCACCGCCTGGATCTGCTGTTGGGCGTCCGGCGGCAGCAGCAGCTTGAGCAACTTGTCCACGTTGGCCGCCGCCGCGTCCGTTCCGTCGCCGGTGTCAATCAGCAGGGCGATTTCAACGACCGGGGCCTCCGGGCCGGGCGGCTGGATATCGATCACCGACACCGCCCACGGACGGTCCGCGACCACGTCCAGCAGCAGCGAGCGGATCGCTTCGAACGCGCCGGCCGGCAGCTCCTTTTCCGCCTGCTGCTTGAGGAAGGCCTCCAACTGCCGCAGCATCGCGTCCAGGTGGGGCTTGACTTCCGGGTCGTTGGCCAACAGACCCGGCCCGGTGGCCTCCAGCGCCGCCCGGTTCGGGCCCAGCCCGCCCCAGCCCAGGTAAAACAGCGATTGCTCGGGCAGCCTGTCGGCCAGCGGGGCCGCCGGCTGGGCCGTCGCCATTGTCGCCCCAATCGCCCACGCAAACAGACACGTCACTGCCGTCAGAGTTTTCCGCATGGTCTGCCTCCTTGTCTGGGTCGTTCCGATGCCGAAGCCTGCCGTCGTTCACGGGAATATGTGTCGCCGCCCCGTAGCGGTCGAATCAGGGCCCCTCCCCGCCGCCGGGCGCCAATGCCGTCGCCATCAAGGCGCCCAGCCCCGGGAGCGCCGCCATCGGCCAACCGCTGAGCGCCATCGAGCCGATCTCGCTGAAAAGCACGCCCTCCTCGTCCGCCGACGCGGTCAGCACCACCGGCGAAACATTTCCGACGACTGCCCTGGCGTCAGGCAGGGGTTTCAATTGGACTTTGACGCCGGCCCGGCCCAATTCGTCGGTCAGGCCCGCCAGGCCCCCCATGGCCGCCTCCGCAAACTGGCGGGTGTTGACGTAGGCGAACATCGTCACGTCCTTCGGCCGGCTGGCGGCGTATCGGGCGACCGGTTCGGATCGCACGGCGGCATCTTCGGGGCGGGCGGATAGCACCCTCACCACGCCGGCGATCGAGTTGGAGACGACCAGGTAGTCTCCCTGGTAGACCCAGGCGACCTGGCCGCCCTGCCCGTCGCGCATGTACAGGACCACCTGGTCCTTCCACTGATGTTTGGCCGGCTCAGGCAGGTTGGTCAAGGGGGCGTCGAAGCACCTGAACAGGTGGCGGCCGACCACCGCCGCCGGGGTCGCGCCCGTGCCGACGGCCTTGGCGACGTCGATCACCTTCCACTTCAAGACGATCTGCCATGGCTGGGCGAATTCGGCTGGGTCGTCGAAGGGCGGGCGGGCGTCCGCGGGCCTGACCGGCGCCTTCCCTGTCCCGCCGCCCGCGAACGACAGGATATCCGCGGCCCGCTGCCGCAGGGGTTGCGACGGGTTCTGATACAGCACAAAGCCGCCCGTGTCGCCGAAGGTGGACAGCGCGATCGTCACCCCCAGGTCGCGGGCCGCGCTCAGCGCCGTGTCCATGTCGAAGACGTTCCGTTCCACCGGAGGCTCTGCCAGGCGCATCCGCGCCTGGGCATACCCATATAACTGCCGGGGCGAGGCCCGGAAGACAACCCCCGCCAGCGCATCGGCCGGGACGATCGACTGCTCCTCCTCGCTCAGCGGGCGGTTGACGAACGGGAACAGCACGCCCTCCTTGCCTGGCGCCAGGACGTAGCGGTTGGCCACGACCGCCCGTCCGGCGAAGCGGATCGACCCGCCGTAGCAGGCGCGGTCCAGTCCCAGCGCGGTCAGCTTGCGGCGGAATGTGCCCCGGTCGGCGTCGGCCTCCCGGGCCTCGACGACCTGCACGATGCGCGTGGCGTTCACCCACGAGCGGGTCAGCGGCGTGCCCGGGCCCCAACGGGCGCGGACGGTCCGATAGGCGGGCAGGTCGGCCAGCCGCGGCGCCTTGCCCGCCGCCGCATCCACCGCCCGCCGGACGGTCTGTTCGCTGAGCCCGAAGATGAACACATTGCCGCGCACGGTCCAGGTCGGGCGGACCATCACGTCCCGCTCAATGCGAATCTGGTGCAGCGCCGCCCCGCCGTGCTCCAGTGACGCCACCTCGGCGCCCGGCGACGTGGACAAGATCGCCCCGAGCATAGGCCGGTAGACCCTCTCGGCAAATGCCTGGCGGTCGTCGGCCTTCTCGCCCACGTCGACCATCGCGATCAGCATGGGCATCGCCCCGTAGGTGTCCCACAGGTCGTCGTCCTTGGGCAGGTCGGGCGAGTAGACCAGGGTCAGCGCCCCGGGGCGCCGGTAGCACAGTTTGATCAGTTCCCACATCTCGGCCAAGGCGGCGACGGGGGCCCGCTCCTCGGCTTCCATCTCCCCCAGCCCCTTGCGGAGCAGGTCCATTCGCGCCTCGACCAACCCCGCCATCCCCGTGCGGAACGCCGCCACCGAGGGCTCGTCCCACAGCCGGGCGAAATCGCTGGCCAGGTACGCCTGGTGCACCGCCTCCTGCCCGCTCCAGCTTCCGTAGACCAGGGCGTCGGCCGGGACGCATTCCGCCAGATCGGTCGGGGGCTTGGCGTCAGCGGGTCGGCCGAACGCCAGCGCCGGCAGCGTCGGCGCTGCCTGCCTGGCCTGGGCCGCACCGGCCTGGCCCAGCAGGCCGCCAACGCACGCCGCCAGCGCAATCGCGGCCCGTTTGCTGCGAAACATCGTCCGGCTCCTTCGCCCCTCGCGCTCGCCCGGCGGCGCCGCCCCGCTGGGGCGCGATCGGTGAATCCTACAGTAACCTCCGCTACAGAGGCAACACCCGGTGAGCGTTGTTCCTGTAAACGTTAGGCAGGAACCCAGCCGTTTTCCCGCCCTGCCAGTGCGACGTGCCGCCGCACCGGATCACTTGCCGATGCAGAACCGCGAGAAGATTCGCGACAGCAGGTCTTCGGTGACGACCTGGCCGCTGATCTGCCCGAGCCGGCCGATCGCTTCGTGAAGGTGTCCTGCCAGCAGATCGGCACAGGCGTCCAGGGCGCCGTCGGCGCCTGCCAGAAGTTCGCCGGCGAGGGTGAGGGCGGCTTCGGCCTCGGACAGGGCGGCCCGGTGGCGGGCGTTGAGCATCAGCGCCTCGCCGGGCCGGTCGGCCGGTCCGCCCTCGTCCGAAAACAGCCTCGCGTTGACGGCCGCCTGCACGGCCGCGATGCCCTGACCCGTCGCCCCCGAGGCGTCGATCGCATCGGGCGGGCCAGGCCGCTCGGACTGCCCGAGCAGGTCGATCTTGTTGCGGACGATCACGACCGGCCTGCCCGCCAGTTCAGGCCGCCTCAGAAGGGCCAGTTGCCCCGCCGGTTCGCCGGTCGCGTCCAGGACGAACAGCAGCAGCTCGGCCGACCTCGCCGCCCGCAGCATCGCCGCCTCGGCGGCCTGGTTCAGGGCATCGGCCTCCGGGTCCCGACACGTCGGGACTGGGCCCAGACCCGCCCCGTCCAGCAGCAGGGCCTCGCCGCCCGGCAGCGTCAGCGGCGCCGCCAGCACGTCCCGCGTCGTCCCCGCCAGCGGGGAGCACAGCGCACGTTCCAGCCCGCTCAGGCGGTTCAGCAGCGTGCTCTTGCCAGCGTTGGGGCGCCCGACCAGCGCGACAGCCGGGCGGTGCTCCAAGGCCTCGAAGGCGCCGGACTGCCGCCGCAGTTCCCGGACCGACGTTTGCACCGAGCGAATTGTCTCGTCCACGCGATCGGCGGTGATGAAACGGATCGGCTCGTCGGCGAAGTCCAGCCCGGCCTCGACCTCGGCCAGAACGTCCAGCAGGGCGTCGTTGATCGACGCCACCCGTCGGGCCAGGGCGCCGTCGGCCAACTGCATCGCCGCGCGGAGCTGCCCGTCGCTGCGGGCGGCGATCAGCTCGGCGACCGCCTCGGCGCCGGTCAGGTCGATCCGGCCGCTCAGCACCGCCCGCAGGGTGAACTCCCCGGGCCCCGCCGCACGGCCCCCCGCCGCGAGCAGTCGTTCGACCACCCGACCGGCCAGCGGCGCCGATCCGGGCAGGTGCAGTTCCACCACGTCCTGCCCGGTGTAACTGCGCGGTCCGCGGAAGCACCAGGCGACGGCCGGAAAGCGGAGACCCTCGTCGCAGCTCACCGTCCCGGCGACGGCGCGGAAGCCGGATGATTGTGAGAGGTCCGCGCCGGAGTCGGCCAAGAAAACGCTCGACGCGATGCCCAGGCAGTCCGGCCCGGAGATCCGCACCACGCTCCGCATCGCCGGCGCCTCCGGTGAGCCCGGCGGGGTCGAGACCGCCGCGATCGTCGCCTCGATGTCCAGTCCGATCATTTCCACGCCGCTACTCTATCAGGTTCGGCGGCGCCATGAACGTTGTCGCATCCGCCCCGAGTCACTATATTCGTCCGCGATGACTGATCGACCCGACATCGCGGACGCAACGTTCGACCCGGCCGCCGCCCGCCCGCCGGGCCGTGCGTGGGACCTGTTCTTCCTGCTGGCCGGGCTGGGCCTGACTTGGCTGCTCAAGCCGCCCTACTTCACCGACTGGGACAGCTTCGACTACACGGTGGCGGCCATCCAGG
>JAANMW010003487.1_pt1 | contig 12210 bp, 10 predicted proteins | sample 7279671 | NCBI WGS metagenome assembly JAANMW01 (sample SAMN14094541, study PRJNA606508) | bioreactor metagenome | isolation source: A lab-scale SPAN reactor treating ammonium-rich wastewater day 247 | place: Ireland: Galway | collected 2017-09-19
GTATTTATTGTCCCTGGTGCCATTCGGCCTTCCTTACCGACAGATCTGGGATCATTCTGGATCAACGCTGAAGCAAGCCGGGCCTGGCCCTCTGGACAGATCCTCTTCTTCCTCGTTAGGCTTAAACAATAAGGAAAATTCCGGTCTTGAATCCGAAGGGTATCAATGCGCTGGCTTGGTGAAGCCTCCCTCTGGTTGGTGATGGACGGCTGTCAGCCTGATACAACCTGAACCCTGATATGGATCGAATATGATAGAAAAATTCGTTCAGATGCTGATTCTCGTGATCGTGTCATTTGTTCTTGGGCTGGGTATCAATGCCCTTTCCAGCAAACCATTGTCCCTGCTGGCTCACCCGGACCAGTTCAAGGTTGTTCATGAGAATGAGGCCAAGTCTCATGAGATTATGGACCTCTGGAAAAGTGGCATGGCCATCTTTATCGATGCACGCAGTGCTGAGGCCTATGCCGAAGGGCATATCCCGGGGGCCTTCTCGATACCTTACACCCTTTTCGATGAGGGCCAGCCACCGGAGGTTGAGATGATCCCCCGCGACCAGGATGTCGTGATTTATTGCGATGGGGCGGATTGCCATGCCAGCCAGGTGGTCGCCGACAGGCTCGAGGAGCTGGGGTATGTGAAAACCAGGTTGAAAATTTTTTCGGGTGGCTGGCAGGAATGGACCGAACTGGGGGGAGAGGTTGAGCAAGAGGAGGGGGCAAATGAATCCTGAGGGACAATCCAGGCAAGGGGTTTGCTGGACTCTTATTATCCTCCGTGTGGTTCTCGGTCTGGTGATGCTGTATGCATCGGTCCCGAAGTTTTTCAACTGGGAGGGGGCCAGCTGGGCGAACCCGGTTCCACCGATCGACATCGCGCCTTTCGCGCGCAGTGTCTACAATTATCGTGTACTTCCAGTTCCATTGGTCAACCTGGCGGCGATGGTGATCCCGACTCTGGAAGCACTTTGTGCCCTCTGTCTTCTGGCGGGAGTCTGGCTGCGATCCACTGGCCTGTTGCTGGCGCTTCTGCAGGGTGCGTTTCTTCTGGGAATGGTCCAGGCAATAATCCGGGGGCTGGATATCGGGTGTGGTTGTTTTGTTGGAGTGGATACCAAGGTGGGATATCTGACCCTGGCACGTGATTCGATTTTCTTTATCGGCTTTATCGCCCTGTACTTTCTCTCAGGAAAAGAACCCGCTCCTGCAAGAGAAGAAGCAAACGAATAAACGAGGCATTGCTGGAAGGATCCCGGCTTGCGGCTGGACCGGGGATCCAATTGAATGCCTTGCCACTGGATTCCCGCTTTCGCGGGAAAGACGATGAAGGAAGCGGGAAAGACGATGAAGGGAGCGGGAAAGACGATGAAGGGAGCGGGAAGGATGATGGGGAGGGCAGGAATGGCAATGGAAGCGAATGCGAATGGTGTTGGTGGATGATGGCTCCGCCGGGCAGCAACAGGCCCTGCGGCTTCCCCCCCCTCTTCCATCGGTCAGGACAATCCCAGGCCAAGCACCTCCCGGCAGTAGCTGAGGCTCTGCTCGAGATCAAAGGACTGCTTCAAGCGTGAAGTTTCCTGTTCATCTTTCCCGGAGGGCGTCCCCTCAGGTTCCACTGGGGGCTTGCCGTTCGCAGCCATCCGCACGAATCCAGCCAGATCCCTGGCGCGTGCTTCCGGAAAAGCCTGCCAGAACTCGGGCTTGTAATAATCAAAACTCCTTGGGCCTCCGGAAATAATTTCCAGCTGAAAAGCAACACCCGGACACAGCTCCTGGAATCGATCCATGTAGCGATTCCAGTCAACCTGCCCGCGCCCCATATTGGTCCATTGAACCTGTGCCCCATCGGGACTCTGCCAGACAGCGCTGTCACGCATCCCGGTGGTGGCTGCATAGGGTCCCAGTATCTCCAGGGCCGCCAGGGGGTCTTCCAGTGTCCAGACTGAATTGCCCGAATCCATTGTCGCACCGACAAAATCCTTCCCGGCTTTCTCGATCAACTCAGCCAGCTCCCAGGCCTGAAGATCCCCCGCATGATTTTCAATGGCAATTTTTACCCCGGAACGCAGCGCCTGGTCTTTTCCGGTTTCGATGACCTTTATCATGTTGTCGATATGGACACGGATTCCGCCACCTTTTACCCGGTCTCCTCCATGACCCAGGTAACACCTTGCCACAGGGGAGCCGACCTTTTCAGCGACCCGTAGCAGCAGGGAGAGATGTTCTTCCGCACTTCCAAACTTTGGATTGAATGCTTCTGAACTGGGGCAGAGGCTGACAGTTCCAACCTGAATTTTTATCCCCCGCGCTTCTGCTCGATCCCTTACCCCTCGAAGGTATGGATCCTCGAATGAATCAAAGACCTCGAGGTTGGAAAACAGAACCGAATCGACCTTCAGCCGGATGGCATAGTCGAGAAGCTGATCGGCATTCCACCCCCATGCACGGACAGAAAAATTATCAAATCCGAGTGGGATATTCCTCTTCGGGGGTGGTTTCTGCCCGCCATTTTGAACTGGATTTTCACTGCTCGCAGCCCCGGAGAGGAGGGTTCCTCCGAGCGCAGTCAGCATCCCTGTGGTAAAGTCACGGCGGGAAAGACCGATCATAATCGATATCTCCTGAGGGTGTTTTTTCAAGAAATCCAATCATCGTGCCGAAAATACGATGGAATGGCAATTCCTGAGCCGGAAACGAATAGATTGAGTTCTGAAGCGTCAGAGGATTGTAGAAAGATGTAAAACCAGAGTCACGCAAGGGCTTCGCCGGGTATTACCATTGGCGAAGAAGCGGGCTGTACAGGGGATTTCAGGGAGGATTTGAGCGATGTCTATCAAGCAGAGTCTGCGATTATTTCCGGTATTACTCCTCTTTGCAGGGGTGGCTGGCGCTCCGGCGATTGAGCTGATGCCGAAGATTGGTGGCGGCTCCGGCCAGGCCCCCAGCGGTTTGATTTATCCATACTGGCTGATGTCCGGGGGAAGTGCGGTCGGTTTCAAAGTCAAAGTGGCTATCAATGGCCAGAACATCACAACCATCAAAAAGCCTGGTGAAACCATGGAGGTGACCAATTATCTCCATCTTGGCCTGAATACGGTCAGGTTTACAGCCATCGACGAGAAGCGCCAACCTTCGAGTTCCAATGCCCAGAGCGTTTTGAACATAATCATCGGCCCTGAAGATAAACGGGAATCTGTTGGAGCATTCGGGAACCTGTCCATCACTTTGCGTGAAATGGCTGTGGTCTACACACGCCCGATCATCCATCGTGCCGGCGATGGGGTTGTTGAGATGCGCTTCACCATCCGGGATGATCCCAATCCGAATAAGCTGGCTAAAAAATATGTCCTTTATGGTTCCGGGCGTTTTACCGGCCATCTCATTCAGGTTGCAGTCAATGGGGTTCCGGTGGTGGATGTCATGTCACCCGAGTTCCACTGCGACTTGAATCCCTTCCTCGGCAAAGGGCCGAATGAAATCACATTCTCTTCGGTTCAGCTGGAAGGATATCCTTTCACTGCTACCGAGAGGGGCACCTTCAAGGAAAATGACGGACTGGAAGTGGGTGTGGCCGAGGCTGGCGAATTCGATCCGGTCACCTTCGATGAACCGGTCAAACAGGTGTTCCGCCTCAGCCAGCGCTACCTCCAGGCAGGCAATCAGGATCAGCCCGAAGGGCGTGAATCTTTCAACCTGATGACTGAATAAATTGTCAACTCAAGGGCGGGTCTGGCAGCCCGCCCTTGCCGCTTCTCAAATCCCTGCAATAAACAGTTGGGAAATTTTTCACGGTATCCAGCCTTCCCGGGCTGAATCTCTCCTGTTTTCCGGCCTTCCGCGCTTTCAGGAACACCCGGACCCCTCTTGCCAATGAATGAAATCTGGCATAAAATAACTTGTATTGATCGGGAGGGGGATGCCAGAAAATGGTGAAACGAAACAGCAATGGGAAGACAAATCCCAAAAAAACACTCGGAATCTGGATTCAGGCCTCCCAGCTGAACCTGAATAATTCCCTTTTCAATGGAATTAATCCGAAGTCGACAGCCCTGTGCCTCATCGAATCACTCCCGACCTTCAGAAAATACCGCCATCATAAAAAACGCATCATACTGACACTCTCTCTGCTGCGGCATTTTGTGGAGGACCTTCGGAAGCAGGGATTTCGAGTGGTCCATTACAGCCTGGATGATGCGGGAACAGCAGAGTTATGTGCGGAGGGGGAGCTGGCCTGCCTCAAAGATTTTGTCCAGACACAGGGCATTGGATCGCTTCGTGTGATGGAAGCCACAGAATATGATCCAGATCAGTTTTTGAAAGCGCTCGAAACCGAACTGGGTGTAAAAACCGAAATTATTCCGAATGACCAGTTTATGGTGAATCGGCAGGAATTCGCTGAATGGTTCAACAGCGCCGATGACACCTCCATGGAAGCCTTTTATAGGAAAAGGCGGCGCGAGACCGGGGTGCTGATGCAGGAAGATCAACCCCTCGGGGGGCGATGGAATTATGACGCCGAAAACCGTGTCCCCCCAACCGGCAACATGCCGATCCCGGATTCCCCCTCTTTTCCTCCCGATGCAATCACACAGCGTGTCATTGATCTTGTCGAGGAATATTGTGCTGACCATCGAGGCAGTTCCGCGGACTTTGACCTTCCGGTCAGCCAGGAGGATATCTCCACCTGGCTGCAGCACTTCCTCGAGCATCGCCTGCGGCTGTTTGGCATGTACCAGGATGCCATGCTCAGCAAATCGCACCGGATGTATCATTCCTTCCTCTCACCCTATTTCAATCATGGTGTTCTATTGACATCGGAGGTGCTCAGGAAGGTCGAGGATGCCTATGACGCAGGCGAGGTTCCGATCAACTCTGCAGAAGGGTTCATTCGCCAGGTGATGGGGTGGCGTGAATATCTTTACTGTGTCTACTGGATGAGGATGCCGGAATTCCGGGATAACAACTTCCTCGAATTTCATCGCCCCATCCCGAAACTTCTCAATGATGGCGATACCCATCTGAAATGCCTTGCCTGTGTGGTCCAGCAATCCCAGACTGAAGCCTATGCCCACCATATCCAACGGCTCATGGTGGTCGGAAATTTCGCCCTTCTGATCGGAATCGAGCCGATGGAGCTGCTGGGCTGGATGATGGAGACATACATCGATGCCGCCGAGTGGGCGGCCGTCCCCAATGTGCTTGGAATGACTTTGTATGCCGATGGCGGACAGCTTGGCTCCAAGCCCTATGCCGCTTCCGCGCATTACACCGACAAAATGAGCGACTACTGCAAAGGCTGTTATTACCGTGAACGCAAACGGGTGGGCGAAAAGGCCTGCCCATTCAACTATCTGTATTGGAATTTTGTCGGGACATACCAGGAACAGCTCAAACACAATCCACGGATGCAGACAGCCATCCAGATGTATCGGCATAAATCCCAGGCCGAAAGAACCCTGATTGCCTCATCCTCGAAAGAATTCCTCGAGCGGATTGACCAATTCGGGACTGACCGGAAGCTCAAGAAAAAAGTGGTGGCATAAAGGTCACAACCCCAATTTCTGTTTGATGGCTGGGAGTTCCCGGGAGATTTCATCCTCGAGCAGATCGATCTTGGCCTGGATCATTTCTGTTCCATGTGAGAAAGAATGATCTCCTCCGAAATAGAAATCCAGGCGGATATCCTGTTCCTGCAGCGGCAGAGCTGTCTTCGCATTGTCCAGCTCATCCTTGAGAACTGCCTCCCAGCGTTTCATAAGACCCTGGGCGGATTCCCGCTCCGGCTGGGATAACTTTTCCTTTTTGATTGCTTCCCTGAGGGAGTCACGAATCCTGCAGGACTCATAAAAATTCGCTTCGGTCCGGACAGTATGGTAGAACCAGCGGATCGGGATCTCCTCCGCACGAAAGGTGTGGCGGTTGCGTTCGGGAACCGAGTCGGAGGCACGATCGATTTCCTCAACTGCCAGTTTCAAATTCTTTTCCATTTCACGATACATTTCACCAAAGACCGGGACATTTCCGGTGGGCGAGGTCACAAATGTCGGGCGCAGGGCCAATCCCTCCGATTCTGTCATCTCGGCCAGAAAGAAATAGCGCCCATAGAAGACCGGGGGTAATTCAGCTTCCGGGCTGACACACATGGGCTGTGCAGGGCCGAGGTAATACGGCCCATTGTAGTAGGAGGGCAGCTCCGGAGAGAATGGGATGGCTTCCGAGACATGCGCCCAGGCTTTGCGAAGATGAGGACCCGCCTGACCTCCGGCAATCCGTGCTGCGAGCTTTTCAAGAGTTGTGTCTTTATTGGGAACCGGATCCCACCAGAAGAATCGATTGACTTCAGCCGCGCTGGTTCCATAGTTGGACCGGAAAGCCGGGAAAACCCAGGCTCCATCTGCACCGCAGGAGGCCAGTGCTTCGGCACGATCGACCCAGCGGTCCAGGCAGGGTACATGGGGCAGACGAGGGGCTTCAAACGCCAGCTCGGGTTCACTCTTCAGGAAAATTGGAATCCCCTGTTTCCGGCAGGCGGCGATCTGATTTTCCGCACGTGCTCCGGGGCCGATCAGATCGATGCTGTAATCCCACAGATGCTTACGGACTCCCTGGCCTTTCTCGACATATTCATCCTTTTCGATTTCGGTAAAGATGGCGGTTCCCGGACCGAGTTTTTCGATCAGGCCAGCCTGGGCGGGATCGGCTGACCAGACATGCTCGGCGGAATAGGGCCAGGCGACTATCAAAGCTTCCGGATTGGCACGGCGTGCCGCTGCCGCCAGCCGGTTCAGGAGGTTGGCAACCACTGTCTCGGCTCCAAGAGGCTCGCAGCGGGAGCAGTTGGTATGCCCTTTCTTGACTCCGAATGGGCGCATGTAGCAGTGATAAAAGCCTTCACCACCGATAATGAGGGTCATCCCCGAAAGGCCTGGTGCCGATCGAAACAGCTCCTCTACACTTTCCTCCAGATATTTCTGAAACAAGGGATGTTCGGTGCACAGAACATATTCTCCATCGGCTTTCCAGGTGAGCGCCCCGCGCAAATCCGGGTATTTCTTAAATAGTGGGTCATCAGCCGGGAATTTCTGGCGAATATCGACCAGAGTGAAAGATTTAAGGTTGTATTCAGAGGCCTGGTTGACCGCCTGGCGAAGGTTGTCGAGGGATGAAGGATCACGGCGGGACACCAGTTCGGGAATTGCATCGCTCCGGGACAAACCATACAGGCTCCCGCCTCCGACAAACACAGTGTTGTAACCCATGAAAACCAGATCTTTGTTGGACCCCATCAGTGGAACCGCCCCGAGGCGTACCGCAATGCGTGGCCTGGAGGCAGATGTTCCCCGGGCCAGGATGGGAGCTTCCCGGAATCCAATCCTGTGAACCAGCTCCACGATCCCATCCCTCAGCCCATCGATATCCTTTCCTTGAACCATGACGGAAGAAGGGCCAACTGCCAGGCTGAATGACCCTTCGGGCTGGCCGGTGTCAGATGATTTTTCGAGCAGAATGACCTGTTTATCGCCTTGAGGAGTTTGACCGCCCCAGTCAGCCTCGATGGCCAGATCGGCTCCCATGATCCTTTTTAGAAAATCCTGAAGATGAACGGCCATCCGTCGATTGACCTGGGATGTGTCCGGGGAAAGTTTGATAACCCAGGTTGAATCGATCGCTGTTTCATCAGGGGAAGGAACTGCCATAGGATCATGGCTGAAGCGCAGGAAGAAATCCTTCGATAAAAATGAGAATGGACTCCGGGTGTAGGCCTCCGAAAACTCGGCAGAAACTTTGGCGGCTATTTCCCCCAGGCTTTCACCTGAAGCCTTGCCTGGCTGGATCGGGGCTGAACACAAAACCAGCGCCATCATCCAGAGGAGCCAGCCGGTTGCTGATTCCGGTAAGGTGTGGGCTGTCTTTTCCATGTGAAGGATCCCCTCTTTCGTCAGATTCATCAGGTGCCATTGACTCTTTGAGTCCTGTTCAAAAAATGGAGTCTATGTGGGTATGATAAAGTGATTGAGAAAAAGAATCAGCAAGGAGCCGCTTTTTTTGAATAAAGTTATTCGACAATGGAAACGCTTCCGATCGCGTCTGACCACACTTATCGGTGGAAAAACGTTCCTGTGTGACAGCTGCAAACTGAATTATGGAAGCGCCTGCCGTCGGCGTGAGCGCCCCAATGCGATCATTTGTGAAGATTACATCAAAAAGTATTGAACCGCCTCGATGAAAGAAGATCCATTTGAGGTGGAAGCCGGCCTGGTATTCTCGACGAAAGGGTCCTGAATCGGCCATACTTGCGCAGGCTGCATGGCAATCAGTGACATACCGGCAGGAGCTGTTATCGGAGGGAAATAGGTGATGACAAATCGGATCGAGCTTTTTCGCGAGGCTTTGAAATCGGATCCGGAAAACGAACTGGCTCACTTTTCACTGGCCAATGAATTACTGGAACAGGAGCTGTTTTCCGAGGCACTCGGTCATTATGAAAAATGCCTGCTGATCCGCCCCTCATGGATGCGGGTCTTTATTCAGGTCGGACGCTGCTGTTATGAACTGGGTGATTTGGAGCGGGCAGTCGATGTATTGAATCAGGCAAAGGCTGCCATTCTTCAATCCAATGATCACGAAAATCTCGATGAGGTGAATGACCTGCTGTCACGATGTGAGGAGGAAGGGGACTGAAATGCGAAAACTGTGGTTCATTTTGGTATTCATGCAAGTCTGTGGAATTGGCTGGTGCCAGGCCCAGTCCCCGGAAGATGGCCCTGACAAGGTTGTCGCTGAATGTGACGGAGAGGTTATCCGAAAGATCGACCTGGATGTCGCCAGGCCGACCCTTCCTGCCGGTGCTACCGATGAGTTTATTATCGAGCAGCTGGCACGGAACCTTCTGGGCCAGAAAAAAGCGCTCCAGGCCGGAATTGACCAGGAGCCGGATATCAAATGGAGGCTGTGGGCGATCGGAATGAATGCCGCCAGCAGAGATCTTTTCGAACGCCAGATTATTGCTGGAATCAACCCCTCCGACGAAGAAGTCAAAAAGGCTTATCAGGAACGTATTACGAACTATGTGGTTCCTGGCTCCTTCAGTTTTCGCTACATCTTTGGGGACACCACCGAATGCACCAGTAAAGAACAGGTCGCCGAAGTTCGCAAAAAAATCGATCAGGCTCATCAGGAACTGCTCAAACCGCTTGGCCAGAATGCAGCGCAACCCTGGATTGTCGCGGTGACTCATTTCAACGAAGTCGCTGGAAAATATTCGGATGTCCGGGGAGATCCCACCCGTATTGCGGGTCCATTCACTCTTAAGGAACCTCTCCAGCCGGTCATCAAAAAGATGGCTTTAACCTTGGTGCCGGGAGAAATGAGTGAGGTTTTCTCGACCCGGTATGGTTATGAAATCATCCGCCTGGAAACCCGCATCGAAGATGCAACAACCGAATTTGACACGGTAAAGGATACCCTTCGCCAGGAGGTGCTCCGGTCTCAGCAGAACCAGAAAGCGAAGGACTACATCCAGAAACTCAAGGATGACACAAGCCGTTATGAAATTTATGAGGATCGATTTGCTCAGATCCTTCCGGGGGCGCATTTTGAGGTCCCCTCGACGACTGCGGCTATCCGGGTTGGCAGGAAACTTTATCCTCCGGGAGATATTGAGGATTACCTGAAGAACCTTTACCGGAAAGAATGGGTCCGTGCACGAGAGAAAAAAGAGGCAATGAATCTTGCCTGGCAGGCCTTCATTTTACCCCAGCTGCTGCATGAAGAAGCGGAAAAAGCAGGATATACCCGGGAGGCAACAGAGCAGGCACGGGTTCGCATCGAGAAAGCTTCCTTCCTTACCAATGCCCTTTTACGCAAAGAAACGGAGAGGCTGGCCGGGGAGCTTCCAAAGCCCACGACAGATGAGATCGAGGACCTCTATGTCCTTCAAAGTGACAAGCATCGTGTTGCTGCCCAGTACCAGATGACTGTTATCACTCACCCCATCGACGAGCTCAAAAACCGCAGCTCAAACCCGGCACGAAATGAATTTCTGTATCGTGAAGGTGAAAAACGGCTTTCAGATATCCTTGCCTCACTGATTGCGGGCGCCTCCCCTGATCAGGCTGTTAAGGCAACTCAAAGTGAGAAGACACCTCTGAATAAAGATGTTCGGTGGATCTCAAAAGGCCTCGAATTTCAGGAAGAAACCTGGTCAAAGCTCGTCAGCTGGCCTGTCGGACAGTGGTACTCCCAACCCATCCGAACTGAAAAAGGGGTTGTCATTGTTCAAGTGCTGGATATGGCGCCCGAGCGCACAAAACCTCTGAGTGAGGTTCGGTCTCAGCTTGAACGAGAATTGAAAAACAGCACTACCCGGGAAATCTTCAGCCGACAGGCCAGTCAGATGCTGGATGAAGTTCGGGCCTCTCTGAAGATGAAATAGAACTGGCCGTGGGACATTGCAATGCCTTGAATGTTTTGGGCAAGGATCATGGCTTTCGTTGCTCCTCAAGGGCAAAGAGTGCCTGTTTTTCATCCTCTTCAATAGAAACCATGTCCTGATCCCGAAGATAAATCGTGGTTTCAACAGCCTGAAGCGATTGCAGCTTGCGGATCACTTCAGTGATGCGCAGTGCCATATCCCGGATGACTTCAAGAGAATGTTTCTGGGGGCTTGATTCGGACTGATCGAGGAGCAGCAACTCGCATTTTCCAAGCAAGGCCGCCAGAGGGTTATTGATCTGGTGGGCCAGGGTGACCACAGTCGCTTTCAGTGTCTGCAGCTTGCCGATTTCAATTTCACGATGCTGGGCTGCCTTGAGCTGCAGCTGTGCCTCTTCGAGGCGTTCCATCAGATGGTTGAAGACACCTGCCAACTCCCCGATCTCATCGTGGCTCACAACTCGTGCACGGATTCCATAAGACTCCGGCCCGGTGATTCTTAGCATGGTGCGGTTAAGAACACCCAGCGGACGCAAGACGATATGGGTGGCCCAGGCTGCCCCGAACAGAGCCGAGAGGATGATGGCGGTCAGAAACAGGGCGGGGAACCATACCAGGCGGGTCTGCAAGCTGTCAAACAACCCCCCTTCCTGGGTCAGGCGCAGCCGGTAACTGCTGCCGGAAACCAATCCGGGGAATTGTTTTTCAAGACTGATTCCCTCTGCTGTTGATTGTGGCTGAATCGTGGCAGAAAGTTTTGTGGCTTCCTGCCGGGCATCATCCTCAACCAGAACCAGTTTGTCATTCAGGACTTGCTCAATTCCTGGAAAAAGCGAGGTCTCAACCGCGACACCGATAAAGAGCATCCCAGGATCCGGTGTGCTTTTTAATTGCACACTCTGAGCCAGGTAGATGGCCCCATTCACCTTCATGAATCCTGAATACCCCATCCGCCCGGAATGCATCGCATACCATTCCTGCAGATGAAGCTTCAATCGGGATTGCTCTTCGGTTGCGCCACGGATGGCAATCGGATGGACCACCCCTTTTTCAATCTGAACAATGAAATCGATCCGGCTGACAGTTTCAAACCATTTTTCGAATTGGATTTCCTTCTCAAAATCGAGCAAGCTGGAAGAGCCAGGGTTCATCGATGCCTGAACATAGGCTCCAACTTTATCCAGGCTGCTGAGGCGATTTCTGATAATCGCATCCACCTCATAGAGATCATCCTCGAGTGACCGGGTCTGGATTTCTTCGATCATTGCCAGGCAACGGACGATGAAAAACGCACAAAAAACAAAAGATATTGATGAAGCCAGAAGGATAATGGCCAGGAATTTCTGCCTTAATCTGATTTTTGCGACAAATCTCATGGTTTTTATAAATAACGCTTTCCTGGCACCGGAGGTGACTCAGGCTATTCCCTTTATATGAAAAATTCCGGGAGTCTGTTTCAGACTCTGACTGTGTACACCCAGGCTGGGGGCACATTGGCGAAAATCGGCCTTCTGGACCAGTGGTGCTCAGACAGGTGCCGATCAACAATCTGGCTGATATTTTTCATTCTTTCCCGATCACTCTGCTTCCCGAGATGCTGCCGGATCTCACGAATCCAGATGTACTCAAAAAAGGTGTGGCTTCCCTCAGGACTGAGGGATCCAATAAATCCTTTGACTAATTCGGAAACCAGTGGCGAGGGGAAGTTGTTCAATGGGAGGCCGGAAACGATAAAATCAAACCGGCCTTCCTCGAAAAGTTCTCTGACATCCTTCTG
>JAANMW010003489.1_pt1 | contig 12207 bp, 13 predicted proteins | sample 7279671 | NCBI WGS metagenome assembly JAANMW01 (sample SAMN14094541, study PRJNA606508) | bioreactor metagenome | isolation source: A lab-scale SPAN reactor treating ammonium-rich wastewater day 247 | place: Ireland: Galway | collected 2017-09-19
AACCTGGTATCGCGCGGAAGATGTAATCCGCATGCTCGATTTCTTCGAGATCGATCTCGCGCATCCCTCGTGGCCGGTGAACCGCTGGATCAGCGCGATCATCCCGCTGTTCCGGCCGCAGATCGAGTGGCTGCTGAAGCGCCGTGACGACGCCGTGGCCGCCTGGACGAAGAAGAAGCCGAAGGGCGGCGTTTACGAGGACCGCGGCCTCAACGTCGTCTCGGAGATCGCGATCGACGTGGAGCGGCAGATCGCGGCGATCGAGCAGGCGCTGGAAAACGCCCGCTGATTCGCAAACGTGCCGCGGCGCCTTCGCTGCGAAGGCGCCGCGGGTCTCGCAAGGCCGAATTCCGCCGGCTTAACGGCGGTACAGGTAATAGAGCTTGTAGCGCGGCGGCAGCGGCTGCGGGTTCAGCAACACGTTGCCGTACTTGTTGATGTAGACGTACTTCTGCTTCGGCGGCAGCGGCTGCGGATTGAGGGCCAGGGCGGGCGCGGCAGTGGCGGCAACGGCCGCCAACGCCGCGAGAGCGGCAAGTTTGCGCAACATGGGCGTTCTCCTGTCAGTGCCCGTCGACCCGCGCGCATCATACCGTACGGCGCTGAACCCTGCCTGAACCGGAAGCAGACACCGGCGTGACGGGAGTCACATGCGCTCGGCTACGGCCGCTTGCCGCACAAAAGCGTAGGGGCGGGTTTCAAACCCGCCCCTCTCGCCGCGAACAAAGCGGATGGATTGGCTGACTACTCCGCCGCCTTCTTCATGCCGGTGAAGTGCGGCATGACTTCCTTGGCGAACAACGTCATCGAGCGCAGCGCGTCTTCGTAGCTGATATTGTTGAAGTTCACCTGGATCGACGCGATCTCGAAATCGCCGTTCTGCTCGACGAAGTTCGCGATCTGCTTCTTGATCTGATCCGGCGAGCCCACCCAGGCGGCGCCCTTGGCCGTCTGCGTATCGAAGTTTTCGTTCGCGAGGCCGGCGATGATCTTGTCATAGCCGGGGTAGTCCTTCGAGGTCGTGCCGCTCGTCCAGTCCGAGGCGGCGGAGACCAGCGACTTCAGGTAGCGGTTCAGCGGCTCGCGCGCGATGTCGCGCGCCTTGGCGCCGTCTTCGTGGCAGAACATGTGGAACGCGAGCATCACGCGGCCGTTGCCTTTGTGGCCGGCCTTGCGCCACGAATCGCGATAGAGGCCGACCAGCTCCTTCATCCTGCCGCCGGCCATCGGGATGGCCATCACGCTGTGGCCGGCCTTGCCCGCCTTCTCGAAGCTCGCGGGCGTTCCGATCGCCGCCACCCAGAACGGCGGGCGCGGATGCTGCGTCGGGCGCGGCAGCGACGTCACGTTCTTGAACTTGTGGAATTTGCCTTCGGAGGTGACATTCTCCTCTTCGAGCAGGCGGCGCACCTGCTCCAGGCCCTCGTCGAACCGCGCGACGCTCTCATCGACCGGAATGCCGAAGCGCGTGAACTCGTGCGGAAGGAACGCGCGCGCGAAGCCGCACTCCAGGCGCCCGTTCGAGATCGCATCGACCATGCCGATCTCGCCGGCGATCTTGAGCGGATGGTTGAACACCGGCAGCACTGCGCCGGTGACGAGGCGCGCCTTCTTCGTACGCTGCGCGGCGGCGACGAGGAAGATGTGCGGGTTCGGCGTATAGCCGCCGTAAGGCTCGAAATAGTGCTCGACCGTGCGCACATGCGTATAGCCGAGCGCATCGAAATGGTCGCACAGCCGGAGCGCATCGTCCCAATAGGCCTGCGCCGACTTTACCTTCGGTCCGATATCGGGGAAAAACTGGATGCCGAATTCCATGGCCCGTGCTCCTTCTGCTCTTGGCGCGGCGGCTCTGTGGCCGGATGCGCGACGTTCCTCGCCGGATTCTTCTGGACCGGCGCCGAAGCACCGGGCATAATTCATCAGTATACGGATTAATTACGTAGCGTCAAGAACGGACGGCGGAATGGCAAACGGAGCGGCACGGGCAAAGGCGGCGCCACGCGCGATCGACCTGATCGACATCCGCCGCACGCCGGGGCATTTGCTGCGGCGCGCGCAGCAGCGCGCCGTCGACCTGTTCGTGCAGGCCGTGGGCGAAAATGGCTTGCGGCCGCCGCAATTCGCCGTGCTGGCGACCGTCTATCAGAATCCCGGCCTCAACCAGACGCATCTCGTCGACCGCACCGGCATCGACCGCAGCACGGTCGCCGAGATGATCGACCGCATGGTCGCGCGCGGCTATATCGAGCGGAAGCGCGACGCGGCGGACCAGCGCGTGAACACGCTTTGGGCCACCGCCGCCGGCATCGCTGCGCTCGAGGCCTGCGCGGATGCGGCGCTGGCGGCGCAGGATCAGATCCTGGCGCCGGTGCCGCCCGAGAAGCGCGCGCTGCTGCTGGAAGCACTGGCGCTGCTCGCCGAATTGCCGCCCGACGCCTGACGCGCGCCGGACGGCCACAACAAGCTTCGATCCAATCCAGAGGGAAGCGCCATGAAGATCTGCCGATTCGACAATGACCGCCTGGGCGTGGTGGAGGACGGCCGCGTGCTCGACGTCACCGGCGCGCTCGATGCGCTGCCGAAGGTCACGTGGCCGCTGCCGCAGGGCGATCTCCTGATCGCGAACCTCGACAAGGTCGTGGCGCGCATCAATGCGATCAAGCACGCGGCGACGCCGAAGCCGCTCGCCAGCGTGAAACTGAAGAGCCCGGTGGCCAATCCTTCGAAGATCATCGGCGCGCCGGTGAACTATCAGCTCCACATCGAAGAGGCGACGAAGAACCCGAACGCGTTCGCGAATCCTTCGTCGAACATGCTCAACATCCGGACGGCGGGGCCGTTCTTGAAGGCGAACTCGTCGCTCGTGGGGCCGAGCGAAGGCGTCTCGCTGCGTTTCACCGACCGCCGCAACGACCACGAGGTCGAGCTGGCCGTGATCATCGGCAAGGCCGGCTCGGCAATTCCTGCCGCCAAGGCGCTGGACTACGTGGCCGGGTATGCGATCGGCCTCGACATGACCGTGCGCGGCACGGAAGACCGCTCGGTGCGCAAGAGCGTCGACAGCTATTCGGTGCTGGGTCCCTGGCTCGTCACCGCCGACGAGATTGCCGATCCGAACAATCTCGATCTCTGGATCACGGTGAACAACGAGCCACGCCAGAAATCGAACACCAAGATGCTGATCCTCAATGTGCAGCAGTGCATCGAGTTCTTCTCGAGCTACTACACGCTGCTGCCGGGCGACATCATCATGTCGGGCACGCCCGAGGGCGTGGGGCCGGTGAAGAACGGCGACCTGATGATCGCCGAAGTGGAGAAGGTGGGCCGCATGGAAGTGCGCGTCCGCAATGCGTGAGCATCTGGGCCGGCGCGCGTGATGCGGGCGGCGGCGCGATGAGGCCGCCGTTCGTGCTCATTCATGGTGCGTGGCACGGCGGCTGGTGTTGGCAGCGGGTGGCGCCGCTGCTGCGGGCGGCGGGCCATGATGTTTTTGCCCCGTCGCTGACGGGCCTGGGCGATCGCGCGCATCTCGCGAGTCGCGCCATCGATCTCGAAACCCACATCGCCGACATCGCCGGCCTGCTCGAGATGGAAGACCTCGCGGACGCCGTGCTGGTCGGGCACAGCTATGCGGGCATGCCGATCACCGGCGCCGCCGACCGTTCCGCCGGGCGGATCGCACGCCTCGTCTATCTCGACGCGTTCGTGCCTGCACATGGCCAATGCGTGCTCGACTTCTGGCCTGCCGAGGCGCGCGCCGATCTCGAGCGTCGCTGCGCGGCGACCGGATTCATTCCGCCGACGGCGTTGCCCGCCTATGGCGTGACCAGGCCCGCAGACCTCGCTTGGGCCGAGCCGCGCATCCGCCCGCATCCGTTCGCCACCTGGACCCAGCCGCTTGCGCTGAAGCACGGGGAGGTGCGCTCGCCGCGCGCCTATATCCGCTGCACGAACCCGGCGCGGCCCGTGTTCGAGCAGTTCAGCCGGCGCCTCGCCGCCGATCCGGCCTGGACCTATCGCGAGATCGATTGCGGCCATGATTGCATGATCGCCGATCCGCACGGCACCGCCGAGCTTCTCCTTTCGCTCGCCTGACGCGCTCCGGATTCGTCAATCGCGCGCGGCACAAGCGCTCGGCCGCGGCTTGGCGGCCGTACGCAGATGACCTATTCTTTCCGCAAGCGCCATCGCTGCGTCGTCGAACATACGCGGTCGCCCTTCAGCTTCGCTGCCGTCGCTATCGGGGGGATCCGATACTGACTTGCCAGGGGAGGCGAGATCGATGAAGCGAACCCGCGCGGCCGTGCGTCCCGCCACGTTTCTGACCGCCGTTGCGTCGGCGTGCGCCGTTCTCGCCGCGAGCGGCCCGGCGCGCGCGGACGAACCCGGCGCCCTGCGGCGCGAGATCGAAGCGCTGGGCGACCGCTTGGCGCGGATCGAGGCGGATCGCGCGCAGACCGCCGCGCGCCGCGTCGCGGCCGCAGCGGCCGTCGAGCCGGGCAGCAAGCCGCGCAGCTGGAAACTTCCGGGCACGGACACGTCGATGACCATCGGCGGCTTCGTGAAAATGAGCGTGCTGTGGGACTTCTCCGTCTCGCGCCAGACCACGGGCTCGACAACTTCGGAAGGCAGCGGTGCTGGCGGCACGGGTGTCGTCGAAGGCGCCCAGGCCGACAACATCTTCAACGGCGGCAATTTCCAGTTCTTCGCGCGCCGGTCGCGCTTCTGGATCCAGACCTGGACCCCGACCGAATGGGGCGAGTTCCGGACCTACATCGAAGCGGACTTCGCCGGCAGCGGCGCCACCGCGGGCTCGAGCACGAAGCTGCTGCGCTTGCGCCAGGCGTTCGGCGTTTTGGGCCCTCTGTTGATCGGCAAGACGCAAACGATCTTCTTCGGCCCGATCGGACTCCCCGAACGGCTCGACGACACGGGGCCGATCAAGCCCGGCGATCAGCGGATCGAGCAGATCCGCTACACGCACGCTTTCGGAGGCGGGCTGGTCTTGAGCGTCGCCCTCGAGGAGGCCGGCAATACCTCGGACGCGTCCGGTCCCGGCGTCAATGCCTGCACGCTAACGGGCGCGTTCTGCACGGCGCTGCCTGCCGCGTCGTTCGGCGCCACCGCGAGCTTCGCCGGCCCGCAGCGCTGGCCCAACGCGACCGCGGCGCTGCAATGGAACTTCCCTGGCGGCGCGCTCTACGCCTCCGGCATGATCGGCCAGCTTTACGTCGATTCGGGCGGCCTGACACAGCTTTCCGCGCATGATAGCGCGCTGCGCTGGGGCGCGGCACTCGCCGGCCGCTACGCGTTCGGCCGCATCGAGATCGGCGGCCAGGCCGGCATCGGCCAAGGCATCGGGCGCAAGTATTTCGACCAGAGCGTGACCGGGTTCCGCGACGCGGTGCTGATCGTGAGCGGGAACGACGCCGAGCTCAGGCCGGTGCTGGTCTATAGCGCGACCGGCTACGCGCAGATGCGCCTCACCGATACGATCCGCGTGATGGGGGCGTATTCGTGGGGCATGAACGAGGCGGCCAGCGAGGTGCCGGGCTACTATCTGCCCGGAACGGCATCGCGCGCCACGCTCTCGGCCGTTACCAACTGGTTCATGTCCGCCTACGGCAATATCCTCTGGAATCCGATCCCGCAGGTCACGTTCGGCGCGGAGTATTCGTACCAGTTCGCCGCGCGCTACAATTCGCCGGACACGGCCGTGCACCGCCTGCAGTTCGCCGCGATCTATCGCTTCTGACAAACCGCGCGATTCGATTTGCGCGCGTGGCGGCGTGCTCTAGACTTGGCGTATGACTGAAGCCGCCTCCAAGTTTCGATCCGACGCCGAGTTCTTCGCGCCCGAGCACCAGCAGCCGCAGGAGTGGGCGCGGCTGGCCGAATACCTCGCGGCGAAAGGCCATGCCTTCGCGCCCGCGCCGCCGCCCAAGCAGTTCACCGGCGGCATGGGCAACCTGAACTTCCTCGTCACGGTCGACGGCAAGGAGGCCGTGCTGCGCCGCCCGCCGGTGGGTCCGCTACCGCCCGGCGGCAACGACATGGGACGCGAGTTCCGCGTGCTCTCGCGGCTGTGGCGGAAATTCCCGCTGGCGCCGCGCGGGCTGATCTTCTGCGAGGATCCGGCGATCCTGGGCGCGCCGTTCTTCATCATGGAATACCGCGCCGGCCTGGTGCTGCGCGACGACCTGCCGCCCGCGATCGCCGCGCGCACCGGCGAGCTATCGGACAAGCTGATCCAGATCCTGGCCGACGTGCACGCCGTCGATCCCAAGGAAGTCGACCTCGACACGCTCGGCAACCCCGACGGCTTCCTGAAGCGCGCCGTGGAGGGCTGGATCAAGCGCTGCGCGGTGGCCAGCGCCGACGTTTATCCCGGCAAAGTCCCGCACCCGGCGGCGCGCGAGATCGGCGAATGGCTGCAGAAAAACCTCATTCCCGAGGGCGGCGCCGCGCTGATCCACAACGACTTCAAGCTCAACAACATCATCTGGCGCGCCGACGCCGCGACGGGCGGGCCGATCGAGCCGGTGGCGCTGCTCGATTGGGACATGTGCACGCGCGGCGACCCGCTGTTCGATCTCGCCACGCTCGTGAGTTATTGGATCGAGCCCTCCGACCCCAAGTCGATGCACGAGATGGGCCAGATGCCGACGGCGCGCACGCCGGGCTGGCTCACGCGGAAGCAGGCGGTGGATCTCTACGCGCAGAAGACCGGGCGTGACATTTCGAACTTTCACTTCTATCGCGTGCTCACGGCGTTCAAGCTCTACGTCATCTTCCTGCAGATTTACGCGCGCTATTGCCGGGGAACGACGACCGACCCCCGCATCGCGGCGCTCGGCCCCACCGCCGACGGCCTCATCGATTTTGCGCACCTGATCATGAAGCGCCGCGTGTTCTGAAAAGCGAAAGCGCGACGCGGTTTCCCGCGTCGCGCCCCCTCGTTCGACAGGATCGGCTCCCTCGTCGCGCGGTTCCCGCGCCGCCGCCCTTCTACAGACAGCCCGCCATTTATGCTGTGATATCGGTCGGTATACGCAATATCTTCGTTAGACCGCTCAAATTCATGCTGTTGTGGCCGCCCAACCTTCGATCTTCGGCATAACTCCCGATTCGTCCGGCGGATGAGCCTCATTCGAGAAAATCTGCGGCGGGCTCAGCGCCGCTTGCGCTTCAGCCCCCAAAGCTCGTCGAGCGCAGCACCGCTGTCGCGCTCCCGCACCGCCTGCTTGAAGCCGACTTTCTCGGCGCGGCGCTTGAAGGCCATGCCTTCCGGCGAGTGGCGCGCGATGCCGTCGAAGACGGTGGCGAACATCTGCGTCGTCTCGAGGCCCATGTTGTGAAGCGCCTGGTTGATCATCAGCTTCTGAATCATGAGCTGGTTCTGCGGAACGCCGGCTAGCCGCGCGGCCAGCGCCTCGACGCGCGCGTCGAGCGCCTTCGTCGGCACCGCATCGGCGACGAGACCCATCGTCTTCGCCTCGCGGCCATCGACGAGATCGCCGGTGAGCAGCATGCGCTTCGCGCGCTCGGCGCCGAGGCGATACACCCACATCGCCGTGGTTGGGCAGCCCCAGACGCGCGCGGGCGGATAGCCGATGCGCGCCTCCTCGGCCATGACGACGAGATCGCAGCACAGCGCGATATCGCTGCCGCCGGCCACCGCATAGCCGTGCACCTTCGCGATCGTGGGCTTCAGACTGCGGAACAGCGCCATGAAGTCTTCGGTGAAGCGCTTCATCACCGCGTAATCCTTCATGGGATCCCACGGCATCTCGGCCTGGATCAGCGGGGTCTTCTTCTCCGCGTATTCGACGAGATCGTAGCCGGCGCAGAACGCCGGCCCGGCGCCGGCCAGCACGATGACGTGCACCTTGGGGTCGGCGTTCGCCGCCTCCACCGCCGCCCGGATCTCGCCCGGCATGTCGGCGGTGATCGCATTCAGGCGTTTCGGGCGGTTCAGCGTGATGCGCGCGATGCGCCCCTCGCGCCGGTAGGAGATCGTCTTCAAGGCCGTGTCCCCGCGTTGGTTTGCATCGAGCCTAGCAGGGGCGCGGGCCAAGCGTCTCGCCAAGGATTTGGGCGCATGGTAGGGTCGCAATCTCGCCTGAATTCCGGACTCTCTCACCCCCACAATCGCGAAAAGCCGTAGAATAAGGACGCCCAGAGGAGACGCCCTTGGAGGAGATTGCCCACCTAATCCAGAAGTACGGCTACCTTTTCTACGGTATCACCTTTCTCTGGACGTTCCTCGAAGGCGAGACGTTTGTGATCTTCGCCGGCGCGCTGGCGGTTCCCGGCCTGGGCGGCGCCACGACGCCGCCGCCGATCAAGATCTATTATCTGATCGCGGCGGCCTGGATCGGCAGCTTCTGCGGCGACCAGCTCTACTTTTTCCTCGGCCGCAAGTTCGGCAATCGCATCCTCAGGCGCTTTCCGCGCATCCAGGGCGGCGTGCAGCTCGCGATCGACATGCTGCACAAGTATCACACGTTCTTCATCCTGACCTACCGCTACATGTACGGCGTTCGCAATTTCGCGAGCCTCGGCATGGGCATGAGCGACCTTTCGTGGCCGCGCTTCGCGGCGCTCAACTTCATCGCCGCGTTTCTCTGGGCCAACAGCTTCGCCTGGGGCGGGTATGCGCTCGGTTACTTTGCGGCGAGCGCGCTCGGCCAGATCAACTTCGTCTACATCATGATCGGCGTCGTCGTGTTCGTGTGCGCTCTGTTCGCGTTCATGCATTGGCGCGGCAAGAAGCGCTACAAGCAGGCGCTGGCGCAATCGACCGCGGCGCACGCGGCCGAAACCGCGCCCGAGCAGCGCAAGCCGTGAGCGGCGCCTGCATGCAGCATCGCCGCATCGCTTTCCCGCTCGCTCTCGCGGCTGAGGTTCCGTTTCTCGAAGAGCCCGCCTGGGCGCTGGCGGCGCAGCCCGAGCGCCTCAACCGGTTCTGGTCGATCTTCGCCGGCTTCGTGCTCGCCGGACTCGCGATCGCGAGCTTCGCGTGGTTCTTCGGCATCACGCGTATGCATTGGCCGATCGTTTTCGTGCTCTGGATCGCCGTTACACTGATCCTGCGCTACCGAACGACCCTGTAGCGCCCGGCGGGGATTAAACGTGTCGAACCGGACGCATGCGGCATTTCTCGGTTGGCGGGTCGTGGGGGCGACTTTCGCGGTGCTGACGCTCGTGTTCGGCGCCGCCTATGCGTTCCCTGCCTTTTTCGATCCGCTCGCGCGCGACTTTCCGGGCTCGCGCGGCAACATCGCGCTGCTGTTCGCCGTGTGCGGATGCCTGTTCTTCACCGTCGGCGCGGCGGCCGGTCCCTTGGCGGACCGCATCGGCTCGCGGCCGGTGGTGACCGCCGGCGTGCTTCTCGTCGGCGCCGGGCTCGTGCTGGCGAGCTTCGGCCAGACATTGTGGGAGGTGCTGCTCGCGTTCGGCGTCGGTGCGGGACTCGGCGTCGGGCTCGCCTATGTGCCGGCCGTGAGCCCCGTCCAGCGCTGGTTCCTGCGCCAGCGCGGACGCGCCTCGGGCTTCGCCGTGGCCGGCATCGGCGTGGGCACGTTCGGCGGGCCGCTGCTGGCCACGGCGATCATGGGCTTCGCCGACTGGCGCACGGCGTGGCTGGCGATCGGCATCGCCGTGGCCATTCTGGGCGTGCTCGCCGCGCAGTTCCTGATCGACGCGCCGGACCGCGTGGGCCAGCAGCCCGACGGCGACGCGGCGCCCGCGCCCGGCGCGGCCGCCCCGCCCAAGGGCTGGCCGCTGAGGCCGGCGCTCACGACCAAGCCATTTCTGCTGCTCTACGCGGCGGTGGGCGCGCTTTCGATGCCGCTGTTCGTGCCGTTCGTGCACATCGTGCCGTTCGCGCGCGATCTCGGCATTTCGCAGGGCACGGCCGTGCTGCTCGCGAGCCTGATCGGCATCGGCAGCATCGCCGGGCGCTTCGGGCTCGGCACGATCGCAGACCGGCTCGGCCGCCGCGCCACGATGACCGCGATGTTCCTGGGCCTCACGATCATGCTGGCGTTCTGGCTCGTCTCGGGCAACGCCTGGATGATCGGGATCTTCGCGCTCGTCTATGGCGCCTGCTACGGCGGATTCGTGGCGCTCGTGCCGGCCGTGCTGATCGACTATCTCGGCACGCGCAGCGCCGGCGCCACGATCGGCGCGCTTTACACGAGCGTGGCGCCCGGCACGCTGATCGGCCCGCCGCTTGCCGGCTATGCCTACGATCTCTGGGGCAGCTATACGATCCCGCTCATCGTCGCGATCGCGATGATGGCGCTGGCGACGCTGATCACCTTCGCCGCGCCCGATCCCGCGAAATGGCGCGCGGAAAACCCGGCGCCGTAGCGGAGCGGCAGCGCCGCTACAGCGCGGCTTTGATCTTCTCGTACGCGGCCTTGATCGCGGCCATGTCGCCTGGCTTGTGGCCCCAGTTCATCTTGAGCTCGTCGCCGATACGGCGCGGCAGGATGTGAACGTGGAAATGAAACACCGACTGCGCGGCGCCGGGGCCGTTGGCCTGCAGCAGATTGATGCCGTCGGGCCGCAGCACGCTCTCGATCGCCTTCGCGACGCGCTGCGCGGTGGCCAGCACCGGCCCAAGCAGCGGCGCCGGCATCGCCGCCAGATTCTCCCAATGCTCCTTGGCGATCGCGAGCGCGTGGCCGGTATTGCCCGGGTTGATATCCATGAACGCCAGCGTGTGCTCGTCCTCGTGCAGCCGGAAGCACGGGATTTGTCCGGCGACGATCTTGCAGAAGATGCAATTGGAATCGGTGCGCATGCGCTGGCCCCCTAGCCTTTGGCGATGAGACTAGCCAAGGCCCCGAGGCGCCGGAAGGGCGAGGCATCTCGATCGCGCGGCTGCGCGCCGGCGCGCGCGGCGCCGGCGCTGCCGAAGCGTTCGCGCAGCGCTTCTGCGAGCCACGCCTCGGCCTGCTCGCTCCGCTTGGCGGCGAGGCGGCCGGTTTCGGCGAGCAACGCGCGGTGGCGTTCGAACGCGGCCAGGAGATCGCCGAGGCCCGCGCCGGTCTGCGCCGAAACGATCAGCACCGGCGCGCTCCAGCCGCCGGCCTCGAGCGAGAGCGCGCCGGCCGCATCGGCCGCCGTGCGCCGCGCCGGATCGCCCACGTCGCCCTTCGTGACCGCGACGATGTCCGGGATCTCGACGATGCCGGCCTTCATGTATTGCAGCGAATCGCCGGAGCCGGGCTGGAGGCAGAGCAGCACCGTGTCGGCCACGCCGGCGATCTCGGTTTCGGATTGGCCGACGCCGACGGTTTCGATCACCAGCACGTCGAACAGCGCGCGCATCAGCACCGCGGCCGGATAGGTGAGCGCCGCCAGCCCGCCGAGGCGATCGCGCGCGGCCATCGAGCGGATGAAGATCGCGTGATCCTCGGGATCGGTGCGGAGCCGCGTGCGGTCGCCGAGCAACGCGCCGCCCGAGCGCCGCGACGACGGATCTACCGCGATGACGCCTACGCTCTTGCCGTCCGCGCGCCAGCGCGCGATCAGCGCGCCGACGAGCGTGGATTTCCCCACGCCGGGCGGGCCGGTGATGCCGATGACATGGCATTGCGCGGCGCGCGGCGACGCCCACGCCTCATCGAGCAGCGCAAGCGTGGCCGGCCCTTCGGGCGCGGACTCGATGTCGCCCAGCGCCTTCGCCAGCGCCGCCTTGCCCGCTGCCGTTACGCGCAGCGCCTGCAACGCCACGAATGGCCGCGCCGGCGTGATCATGTGAAGAAGAAAAATGAACCACAGAGACACAGAGACACAGAGAATGAGAGAATGCGCGCCTGCGGCGCGCCAACAATCCTTCTCTGTGCCTCTGTGTCTCTGGGGTTCAATTCGGCCTACGCCGTGGCAGCAACTTTGCTGACCGCCTGACCGGATTTGGCGGCGAGGGCGGCTTGGGCGGCGGCGAGGCGCGCAATCGGCACGCGATAGGGCGAGCACGAGACGTAATCGAGCCCCGTCTGCTCGCAGAACGCGATCGAGGCGGGATCGCCGCCGTGCTCGCCGCAGATGCCGACCTTGAGATCGGGCCGCACGGCGCGGCCGCGCTCGGTGCCGAATTTCACGAGCTCGCCGACGCCCTCGACGTCGATCGTGACGAACGGGTCGTGCTCGAAGATCTGCTGGTCGATGTAGGCCTTGAGCACGTGCGCC
>JAANMW010003493.1_pt1 | contig 12180 bp, 10 predicted proteins | sample 7279671 | NCBI WGS metagenome assembly JAANMW01 (sample SAMN14094541, study PRJNA606508) | bioreactor metagenome | isolation source: A lab-scale SPAN reactor treating ammonium-rich wastewater day 247 | place: Ireland: Galway | collected 2017-09-19
GCCGCACCGCTGAGGGGTTTGAGTTGGAGGAGTTGCTCAGCGGGAGGAATTTGGGTGGAGGGTTCACTTGCAAGTGAACCGCTTACCTCTGCTGATTCACTGTCGGTTGCTGCCGCACGGTCTTCTTCATCCAGGATGGCTTCCGGTTCAGGGGTGGGGAGGGCGGTTTCCACGGCTGGATCCGAACTCGCTAGCTGGCCCTGGTCGGTCTCCGTGGGTGCCGCCTCTGTGTCCGTTTGCGCAAGGGTCAGGCACGGCCACATTGCCCAAGTGAGGGCGCAGCAACCAACAAGTAACAGGTCTCGAAAACCTCCAGCGCGAGTACGAACTTGCATGAAGCCACCTATTCGGTCTACTGAGTGATTCTCTTTGGTGCGGACAGATGAGTAGGTCTAAATGGCTCTGTCAGACTAAGGTCTCGAAGCGTACAGTATCCAGGAGCCTATAGCTTGTCAAGAAATCGGCGGAAGCGACTCAATCGATTGAAGATCCAAGAGACGTCAGTTAACCAGCGAACGGCGCCTTTTCGGCGTCTTGTCGGTGTATAAATCAGATTGAAACTTGCTGAAAAGATAGGCAAGTTTCCGATTCGTTTCCTTGACACCTCCTGAGGGCTGTGATAGCGTACGCGCCTTCCAAATTCCTGACCCGTTCGTTCCGTACAGTGAGGAGGTTCGTCGTATGCTGAAACGGTACTTGCTGGCTCCAGGGCCTACTCCGGTTCCACCGGAGGTATTGCTGGCTATGGCCCGTCCGATGATTCACCATCGGGCTCCTGAATTCGACAAGCTCTTCGCCGAGGTCCGTGAAGACTTGAAGTGGCTCTTTCAAACCAGAAATGATGTGCTGATTCTTGCGGCTTCGGGTACGGGGGGAATGGAGGGCTCCGTCTCCAACTTCCTCTCCCCAGGAGATAAGGCCCTCACTATCAATGGCGGCAAGTTTGGTGAGCGGTGGACGAAATTATGTAAGACATTCGGCGCTCAAGTGACCGAAATCAAGGTCGAGTGGGGGCGTGCCGTTGACCCGCAGGCCGTGGCCGACGCATTGAAGAAAGACCCATCGATCAAGGCGGTTTATGTACAAGCGAGTGAAACCTCGACGGCCGTCGCGCATGATGTGAAAGCCTTGGCTGATATTGTGAAGGGTTACGAGGAGACGATCTTGGTGGTCGATGCGATCACGGCGTTGGGTGTCCTCGATCTCAAGACCGATGCCTGGGGACTCGACGTGGTCGTGACAGGCTCTCAAAAGGCGTTGATGCTGCCGCCGGGACTAGCCTTCGCTAGTGTGAGTGAAAAGGCATGGCGCCTGGCCGATAAGGCGAAGAACGCGGCTTTCTATTTTAATTTTAAGAGGGAGCGCGACAATCAGCAGAAGAATACCACCGCCTATACCCCGGCGGTGTCGCTGATTTTGGGTTTGAAAGAGGTTTTGAACATTCTCAAAGCAGAAGGCCTGGAATCGATTTTTTCCAGGCACGCCACGTTGGCCACAGCCATGCGCGAAGGAGTGAAAGCGGCAGGTCTGAGCCTGTTTCCCCAGGAGCGCCCCAGCGATGCTTTGACGGCGATCCTGGCTCCTCAAGGGGTTGACGGCCAAGCCGTCTATAAGAACCTGCGAACCCAATATGGCATGACGGCCGCGGGTGGTCAGGATCACCTGAAAGGGAAGATCTTCCGTATTTCACACATGGGTTACATCGATAGTTTCGACGTTATCACCGCGCTTGCCGCCGTGGAAATGGTGGTCAAGGGGTTGGGCTATCCGGTGAAACTTGGCAGTGGAGTTGCGAAGGCTCAGGAAATTTTTATGGGGAAGGCGTAGAGCCAAATAGATCCATCCTCAGGTAAGGCGCCACGACAATGAAAATCTTGGTTAGCGATAGCTTGTCGAAACAGGGGGTCGAGCTGCTTGAGAAGGCGGGCTTTTCGGTGGTTGTGAAGACCAAGCTCCCCAAGGAGGAACTTCTCAAGGAAGTCAAGGACGCCGATGGTCTGATCGTGAGGTCCGGGACGAAGGTGACGGCGGAAGTCATCGCCGCCGCCGAACATCTGAAGGTGGTCGGACGTGCCGGATCCGGATTGGATAACGTCGACACGCCGGCTGCGACACGCCGAGGCATCGTCGTCATGAACACGCCGGGGGGAAATACCGTTACCACCGCGGAACACACGATGGCCATGATTTTCTCCATGTCGCGCCGCATTCCCCAGGCTACAGCTTCGACCAAGGCCGGGAAGTGGGAAAAAGAAAAGTTCATGGGGGTGGAGCTGCAGGGCAAGACCCTGGGCATTGTGGGGGTTGGGCAGATTGGTGGATACCTTACGAAGTTAGCACAGGGTATCGGGATGCACGTCGTCGCCTACGATCCCTATCTGGCGCCGGAGCGTGCAGAGAAAATGGGCGTCGCGATCGTGGCGTTGGACGAATTATTCCGTCGTTCCGATGTCATCTCCGTGCACACGCCGCTGACCCCTGAAACTAAAGGGCTCATCAACGCTCAGGCGATTGCGAAAATGAAGCCGGGCGTCATGATCGCCAACTGTGCTCGCGGCGGGATTGTGCACGAAGGCGATCTGTGCGAGGCACTAAAATCGAAACGTGTGGCGGCTGCCGCGTTTGACGTTTTCGAAGAAGAACCAGTCAAGCCGGATAATCCGCTGCTGGCATTGGAGAATTTCATTTGCTCGCCGCATATCGGGGCTTCAACAACAGAGGCCCAGGAAAATGTGGCCGTTGGCATCGCTGAGCAAATTGTCGAATATTTTACCAAGGGCATTGCCCGCGGCGCTGTGAACATTCCATCCGTGGCGCCAGAATTATTGCCCCAGCTGCAACCGTACCTATCGCTCGGGGAGCGCGTGGGGCTTCTCCAAGCGCAACTGTTGGAGGGCGGACTGGAGCGGCTGACCGTGGAGTACAGCGGTGAGGTGGCCGGATTGAACGTGGCGCCATTGACCATTGCTGTGCTCAAAGGGCTTTTGACGCCCATTCTCGAAGATCCGGTCAATTATGTGAACGCACCGGTTGTGGCAAAAGAGCGTGGCATCGAAGTGAAAGAGGTCAAAAGCAACGATGCCGGTAATTTTTCGAGCGTCATCCGTGTGCGAGTGGAGGCGGGGAAAAAGGTCCACCAGGTGGCCGGCACGCTCTACAATCGCAAAGATCCGCGGATCATTGAAATCGATCAATTCAAGGTCGAGGTGGTGCCTGACAATCACCTCCTGTTGATTTTAAATGAGGATCGTCCGGGTGTCATCGGAACGGTTGGGCATGTCTTGGGGGACCACAACATCAACATCGCGCGCATGCAGTGCTCCCGGGAAGAACGCGGCGGGAATGCACTCCTGATCTTCGGGTTGGATGCGCCACTTTCGGGATCGGTGCTCGACCAAATCACAAAGAGCAAGCACATCCTGTCCGTGAAGGTGGCTGATCTGTCAAAAGGCTTATAGCCCCACCGGCGACCCCACCATGGGCTCCCAGTCCTTGAAGGCCTCTTCTGTATCCGCTCCACATTCGGGAGGGCACGAACGGTCGCTCATTCCAGTTGGAATGAGCACCATCCTTCCTCAGGCTGCTCATCGTATTCGTCATCTCGAACACGCACTGCTTGCCGTTCTCTCCAAGGGGGGATATGAGGAAATCATTCTCCCCATGTTCGAGTATCACGACGTACTCGCACCGGGTTTGGAGGCTGATCTCCTCGAGAAATGCTATCGCATCGTCGATCGAACGACAGGACGACTGCTGTTGCTCCGACCCGATGCAACTGCACAGATCGCGCGGACGGTCGCCATGGGCATGATGGGAAACCGGTTGCCGATTCGCCTGTGTTACCGGACCTCGGTCTTTCGCCATGAACGCGAACATAGCGGGCGCGATCGAGAAATTTTTCAGGTCGGGGCAGAACTCATCGGCGTCGCAGGTGTGGCAGGCGATGCGGAGATCTTGACGTACCTCATTGAGTGCCTGCAACGGGTCGGTTTGGCATCGTTCAAAGTCGCGGTCGGGCACGTGGGATTTTTCACTGCTCTGCTGGTTCGTTCCGGCTTGTCCACGGAGGGGCAAAAGCGCGTGGAGCAAGCGGCTGCCCGGAAGGATCTGCCACTCCTAGAGGAATTATTGGCTCGAGAGGGAGTGTCTCGTGCCACGACCGGCGTCATTCTCAATGCCCTTGAGTTGTGTGGCGGACCCGAGGTGCTGGCTCGAGGTCGAAAGCTTGTCGGGCGTGATCGCGCGCTTCTTGGTACCCTCGATCACTTGTCCCAGGTCTATGACCGATTGAGTTCTGCCGCGCAACGACAGGTTGTCCTCCTTGATCTAGGTGAGTTTCGTGGGTTCGAATATTATGACGGAATGGTGTTTGATGTGTTTGCGTCGGGAATCGGTGCGGAATTGGGGGGGGGAGGGCGGTATGACCATCTTTTGGGGCGATTTGGGCATCCGGCGGCCTCCACTGGGTTCGCGCTCGACGTAGATCGGTTGTTCCGTGCCATCGACTCGAGTGAGGACGGCGCACCTTCCGCGTCAAAAAGTCCCACCTGCGGAGCCAAACCAGATTCATCATCGCTTCGAACGAAACGTCGAGGGACGCGCGCATGAAATCGCTGTCGGCTGTTGATCTGGCTTCCCCCAAATTGCCGCCGCAGAATGTGGAAGCCGAACAGTCGGTGCTGGGGGCCATTTTGCTGGACAACACCGCGATGGCTAAAGCCATGGAAATCCTCACCGACGAGGAGTTCTATCGCACCGCTCACCGCAAGATTTATCAGGCCATGTTGGAGTTGTCTGATCGCGGCGAAGTTATTGACCAGATCACGTTGACGGAATGTCTGAAGGGTCGGTCCGAGCTTGAGAGCGTCGGGGGGGCGGCTTATCTGGCAGAGCTGGTGCAAGTTGTTCCAACCGCAGCAAACGTTCGCTACCACAGCAAAATCGTCCGCGATAAGGCGTTGTTACGTGGGCTCATTCAGACCTCGACGGAGGTGATCACCCGAGGGTACGACGGAACCGTGGCGGTCGATGAATTATTGGATTTTGCCGAGCGCTCCGTCTTCGGTCTGGCCCAGGGCAAGCTTGACCGCTCGTTCACGCCGGTAAACCAGATCATCAAGGAAAGCCTTGATGTCGTGGATCGCCTGTCGAAGCGAAAGGAGCGCGTGACGGGTGTGCCGACCGGATATCTCGATCTGGATGACCTCACCTCCGGACTGCAGCCGTCCGATCTCATTGTCATTGCGGGCCGTCCCAGCATGGGAAAGACCAGTCTTGCGTTGGGCATGGCGCAACACGCTGCACTGCGAGCCGGCACCGTGGTCGGTATCTTCAGTTTGGAAATGTCGAAACCGCAGCTGGTTCTTCGCATGCTGAGCTCCGAGGCACGCGTCGATTCGCATGCCCTTCGGACCGGGCGGCTGCAGAAAGAAGACTGGTGGCGGTTGGCTGAAGCGGCGGGGAAACTCGAACAGGCTCCGATTTACATCGATGATTCGGGTGCCGTCACCGTGCAACAGATGCGGGGAAAGGCGCGGCGCCTGAAGGCTGAGCGGGGGCTGGATTTGATCATTGTGGACTATCTTCAGCTTATGCAGGGACGGAGCGATGCCGAGTCGCGGCAACAGGAGATTTCCGATATCTCTCGCTCTCTGAAGAGTTTGGCGAAGGAACTTAGCGTGCCGGTGATCGCGCTGTCGCAATTGAGTCGAGCCGTAGAAGCCAGAAAACCTCCCATTCCCATGCTCGCTGATCTGCGGGAGAGCGGTGCTATTGAGCAAGATGCCGATGTGGTCATGTTCATCTACCGCGAGGAGGTGTATGAGGCTGGCACCGAGCGGAAGGGCATCGCGGATATTCTTGTCAGCAAACATCGCAACGGCCCGATTGGAAAAAAAGAACTGTTTTTTCATGACCGGTTCGCCAAGTTTGAAAACCTGGAGACGCGCGAGTCGGTTTGACGCTTTCTTCCACGGCTCAGTATAATCTCCACACATTCAGTTGAATCTCAGGAGCTTCATTGCAAAGTGGGTGGATGATTGTGCGAGGATGGTGTCTGGCTGAACGGCACAGGAAGGGAGTCGGTGAGAGCCACTTGGTACGACTTGCATCCGTCCTAATGACGGTGGGAGGGCTGATTACAGCCTGTCAGAGTGCTCCTCCTGTGCTTCCCGTTGCACCGCCTCCACCTGCAGTTCCAACTGCCTCTCGTCCGATTCCATCTTCAACGGATTCGCGAGCCTCCTATCATTTCATGCTTGGATACCAAGCTGAGTTGGAGCAGAACACCGAACAGGCCATCAAGGAGTATCAACTCGCGCTCCAGACCGACCCGACGTCACATTACATCAAGGCCCGACTCGCCGTCCTATCATTTGCTGCTGGTGATGTGCCTGCCGCGGTTCGATTTGCAGATGAGGTGGCGAATGTGCCGGGACTGGATGCCCAGATGCTCGGTCAGATCGGCGGAATGTATGCGGCTGCCGGAAAACCCGACAAGGCTTTAAGGCTTTTCAATCAGGCGATTGAGCAGGAGCCGCAGCGGAGCGAGCACTTTTTTGCCAAGGGGCTCTTGCAAGCCAATCAAAAGCAGTATGCCGAAGCGGAGGAGACGATTCGATCCGGCATCAAGGTGAGCCCCGATTCGGCGGTCGGCTATTACTATTTAGGACGGATCGGGGTGGAGGCCAGAGATTTCGATAAGGCCATGCTTGAGTTTGAGCAGGCCGTGACGTTGAACCCCGCTTTTGAACCCGCTTACGTTGCGCTCGGTTCCGTCTACGAAGCAAAGCAAGAGCGAGAGAAGGCCATCGGGGTCTATCGCAGGTATTTGCAAAACGTCAATCCGAAGAATCGGGAGATTCGGCACCACGTGATTCGACTCCAGGTGTCGGCCAAGCAGTATGATGATGCGCTCCGGGAATTGGAGGACATGCTCGCGGAGGATCCGGCGGATCTCGATGCCCAACTTCGGATGGGGCTCGTCTACGGTGAAAAAAAGAACTATCCCAAGGCGATCCAACATCTAAATCAAATCTTGACCGCACGGCCGAATGAACTCAAGGTACGGGATTACTTAGGGTATCTGTATGAAGAAACGAAAGATTATGTCAAAGCGGTTGAGGCCTATCGCCAGAATCTCGTGATTGAACCTTCGTATTTCGAAGGGCACTTACATTTAGGGGTATTGCAGTATCGCTTGAAGCAGTATGCCGATGCGATTTTGCATTTGAAGGAGGCCAGCCGGCTGAATCCGAAGCAGCCGGAGGCGCACATTGTACTGGGCTTGTCCCATTTCCAGGCAGAGCAATATGAACCATCGCTGCAAGCCTTCCTCGAAGGGATTCGTCATAATCCCGACAATGCAGACCTGCATTTCAATGCCGGTACTGTGTATGACAAGCTGAATCGCTTCGACGACGTCGTGAAGTCCATGGAGACCACCCTGTCCCTGGATCCCCACCATGCCGATGCCTTGAATTATCTGGGATATAGTTACGCGGAACGCGGGGTGAAGATCGAAGAAGCGATCACATTGACTAAACAGGCCGTGGCCCTCCGTCCGACCAACGGCTACTATGTGGGTAGCCTTGCGTGGGCCTTCTTCAAGAAGGGACTCTTGGCGGAGGCGCTAGCCGAAATGAAGCGGGCTGTCGTGTTGGTAGGGGACGATCCGGTTATTTATGAACATCTTGGTGAAATTTACCTCAAGCAGCAGCTAGTCACGGAGGGGCGAGAAGCCCTTCTACATTCCCTTGAGCTCGATCCATCCAATGACAAGCTTATGCAGCGATTTCGTGACCTTGGGTTGGGTGACCCGACCCAGGAAGAACGGATTCGCCAGGCACTGAGACGAGTTTCGGATCGAAAGACCGCCGACCAGATCCAATAGTTTCTCCAGCCTTCATCGAATCAGACCGTTCCAATTAGCTGTCTTCTCCTAACGCCGCCGACCAAGCCCCCTCTGGGGCTCCGCCTCCTGAGCGTTCTCTTTCTCTCACTGCCCGCCACCCATGGGATAACTTCGGTTTGTTTTTGCGTAGAGCCAAAACTTGTCCCCAGGTGACGGAAAACGGGACTGGAGACTGGTTTGGCATAGGGAGCGGAAGCGAAAGAAAAACATAAATCATTGAGAATGAAGCCATACTTCGTTCCTGATTGGTGTCGAATTGTCAGGCACGGAAGCTGCTCCCATTGGGCTCCGCAGTGAGTGAGAGCCAAGATTCTGGGGCAAGCTGGTTGTGATTTGATGGGTCCGGTAATGAGTCAACAATAGGAAAGGGAGGAGTCTGTATGTTGAAGCAACTCAAGGGACAAAAGGGTTTTACATTGATCGAGTTGATGATCGTGGTGGCGATCATCGGTATCTTGGCGGCCATCGCTATTCCCAACTTCTTGCGGTATCAGGCGAAGTCCCGGCAGTCGGAGGCCAAGACCAACCTGGGCGCCATTTTCGTGGCTGAGACCGCGTATCTCAGTGAAAATTCGCGCTATGGGAGCTTCTCGGAGATCGGGTACGCCCTCGCCGGTTCTACGAACCGGTATACCTATCGGAGCCCGGCGATCGGGGGTAACGCAGCCTCCACGGGCGCGGCCACAGACCAGATTCCGTGCGGTGCTCCCGTGGGCTGTACGGTGTCCAGCGATGCAGCCCCGGCTGTTCCGTCAGCTGCGAGCACGGCAGCCGGTGCGGTGGGCTTCACAGCCTCGGCAGTCGCGAGCATCGACAATGACCCGACCATCGACGGCTGGTCTGTGAACGACATCAAGGGTGGTCTCACGCAAGCTGTTCCGGACGACGTGATCAGCTAACCAGCACTCACCGGACATTTCGGTGCGGGGGAGGGACGTTGTTCCTCCCCCGTTTTATTTGTTCCTGACCATTCATCATCGGTTGCAGTATCGCATTTTGCTTTGTGATCTCGTTTGTCTCTGATAGAGGGTAAGTACTGCAGTGCCTCTCCCACATGTTGGCAGTCATGAATGTTCGGTCGAGTATCGCCCTGTTTGTGACCAGCGCTCTCCTATGCTTCTCCCCTCTTCTTGACGGGGGAACAACCCACCTCGCGCAGATGATCATTCGGTTGTTGATCCTCACCTGGCTGGGACTTGTTGCTGCCGAGGGGATTCGAACCGGTGTGTTTATAGTTCCGAAAATCTCAAGTGAATATCCGGTGCTTTCGTTTGTGGGGCTCGCGATCGTGTCTACGTTGCTGGCTCCGTATTCTCATCCTGCGCGGAACTGGCTACTGACGATCGCTCTGTACGTCGCGTTGTTCTATTTGCTTGTCTCTTTTGTTGACCGATGGGAGCATGTTTTCACGCTGACTTGTGTGATCGTGCTGATGGGGACAGGAGAGGCTGTGTTCGCCATAGTTCAGAGCGTACGGTGGGGAGCCGCGAGGCCGTCGGGGACGTTTTTTAATCCCAATTTCTTGGCCGGTTATCTTTCGGTCACCTGGTCGCTCCTGCTCAGTTACGGCGTGTACGGGTATAGGCAAGCAGCTATCAGGGTTGGAATGTGGCGTCACCCTTTTCTCTGGTGGGGTGTGTTCGGGCTTATGTTCAGCTCCGTGCTGTATGCCGTCATCCTGACTCAATCCCGTGGAGGGTTACTCGTCCTATTTGCTGCCACCCTATTCGTGCTGATCTGCCGGTATGGATGGGCTCGGGCAGGAGCCTGTGGGGCGCTGCTTGTCTTGGTTGGGATTCTCCTGCCTTCGCCCGCACGTGAGCGAGCCCTTGCCGAGCATCTCCACAATCCTGCCGCCTATGCGCGTTGGCAGATGTGGCAGGGTGCATTCAAACAGATGGTAGATCATCCCCTGGGGATCGGTCTTGGACTGTATCAGTATACCTACCCAGGATACGCCTTTCCGATCGAGGGAGAGATCGCGCGATATGGCAAAGTTGCCCAGACGCCACATAACGATTACTTGCAAATCGGTGTTGAGATGGGGGGGGCGGCGATTCTCGTTGTGTTCGGTGGTATCTACACCGTGACACGGGACCTGTGGCGTGTGGTGGGAAGGCGACTCCGACGTGGACAGCGGAGCCTCATGGTGGGGCTGGGAGGGGCTGCTACTGCACTGCTGCTGCACGCGGCGTTTGATTCAAGTCTACGAGAGCCAGCTCTCGCGATCTTGTTGGTGCTTTGCTGTGCGCTGATTACAGCTGCTGGGCGTATGTCTAGGAAAGGGACGGCTGCCGCATATGTCATTGGCACACACCCACGTGCCATCTGGGCCATCGGAATTGCATGTGCTGTCGTGGTCGTGAGTGTGGAGCTGGTCCGGTTTGGGATGGCCTGGTCTACGTTTGAGTCTGCATCGCGTCATGCAGTGAACGGTAAGCTGCACGAGGCGGCCGAAGGACTCAAGCGAGCAATCGCATGGGATCCTGATAAATCCCTTTATCATCATGGTCTTGGTTCTGTCTACACCAAGCAGTTCGAAGTGACGGCGCATGAACAGGACTTTCTCCAAGCGAAGCGAGAATTTGAGCGAGCGATCGAATTGAACCCCCTTGATAGTCGTGTATTCGCCCTCCTCGCTCAACTCTATCTCACGGCCGCGCAGAGTTCGCACATGTCTTCCGACGAACAACGTCGGGCGTTGTTAGCCGGTTCGGCGCGGCTTTATGAAGAGACGATCCGACTTGCGCCGTTCTCCGCGGTATATCGATATGAGCAGGCGCGAGTGTATTGGCTGATGGGAAACTGGAAGAAAGCCGAGCGTCGAGCGCAGGAAGCCCAGGAGTTAGAACCGAACTTTCTGCCGGCCCGCGCCTTTCTTGCTCGTATGTGGGCGAAGGAAGGCCGTATGGAGGAGGCGGGGCAGCAACTACGCGAGATCCACGGGCGCCAAGTACGGTACCAATCCGTGCGCAAGGATAGCCTGGATCAGGCATTCCTGAGTGTGGACGTGAACCTGCTCCGCCCGGCGGTTAACCCTGCGGGGGCGCTAAGGTGAGGGGACCTGAGGTGATGGCATCCGTTACGCGCGGCGTACTGCATGTGTTGTGCATACTGATACTCCTCGTCGGCGCATCCGGGCTGCTTCATGTGTTGAGTCAGGAGCGGAGTGCCACAGTGAGGGTCGAGCAGTTGGCCTACCTTCCTAAGGGAAAATATTTGAAGCTGGCGGTCTTGGGCTATCGCCAACTCGTGGCGGACTTCATCTGGTTGCAGGCTGTCCAGCATATCGGTTCTACCAGGAACACCGACCAAGGATATCAGTGGACGTATCATGCGGTGGATGTGCTGACGGATTTGGACCCGACCTTCGTCCCCCCTTATCAGGCGACTGGTGTTTTTCTGGGAGTTCTCGTGGATCACCATGAGGAGGGCCTTGCTCTTTTGAAGAAGGGGATTCACGAGAATCCGTCGGTTTGGCAACTGCCATTTTTAGCTGGATACATTTCTTATTATGAACTGTGTGACCCCGTGGCAGGAGGTCGATTCCTACAGGAGGCGGCGCAAGTGCACGGTTCTCCGAGCTATCTGGCTCGTTTGGCGGCTCGCATGACGGTTGAAAGCGGTGATCTTTCGGCGGCGTTGGAGTTTCTCGACCGCTTCTCGCGCACGGTGAACGACGAGCGCGTTCGAGAAACGCTGTCGCTCCGGATGAAGGAAATTGTTCAGGAGAAGGACCTCCTCTTTTTGGAGGAAGCAGTTCGGCGGTATCGCTCGCGGTATGGTCGGAGCCCTGCCAAGGTTGAAGATTTGATGTTGCATGGGGTGATCGGGCGATTGCCCGAAGATCCGTTGGGCGGAGAGTACCGAGTCGATTTCCTGACAGGGGCGGTGAGTGCTTCTTCACGAAAAAATCGTTTGCGTATTCATGAGAAGGTGGCCTGTCGGGGAACCGAGGGAGCGGTGCCTGGTCAGCCCTGGGCAAAACCGACGTCTGTCACTTTGCCGACTGTACCGTAGGAGGAGTGTTCAGTGAACGACATCGTTATTGAAGATCTTACCAAGTCGTATGCATCTGGGTGGCCCGGGCGACCACCGCTGGTGGCGCTGAACGGGCTTTCGCTGTCAGTCGCACGGGGAGAAATCTTCGGCTTCTTGGGCCCGAACGGGGCGGGAAAAACGACTACGTTGAAGATTCTCATGGGCCTGGTCCGTGCAACCGGACGGAACAGAAAGTAGTGATTCAGGTGGGCCTTCTCCAGCCACGG
>JAANMW010003494.1_pt1 | contig 12173 bp, 9 predicted proteins | sample 7279671 | NCBI WGS metagenome assembly JAANMW01 (sample SAMN14094541, study PRJNA606508) | bioreactor metagenome | isolation source: A lab-scale SPAN reactor treating ammonium-rich wastewater day 247 | place: Ireland: Galway | collected 2017-09-19
TCGCCCCGCTTGCTACCCTTGCGGCATGTCCGACCCCGCCCTAGACACCCTTCGCCGCATTTTCGGCCACGACGCCTTCCGCGGCCGCCAGCAGGAGATCGTAGGGCGGGTGGTCGAGGGCGGCGACGCGCTGGTGTTGATGCCCACCGGCGGCGGCAAGTCGCTGTGCTACCAGCTGCCCGCGCTGCTGCGCGAGGGCTGCGGCGTGGTGGTGTCGCCGCTGATCGCACTCATGCAGGACCAGGTGGACGCGCTGCGGCAGCTGGGCGTGCGCGCCGCCTTCCTCAATTCCAGCCTCGACGGCGCCGAGGCCGCGCAGGTCGAGCGCCAGTTCGCCGCGGGCGAGCTGGACCTGCTCTACGTCGCCCCCGAGCGCCTGCTGACCCCGCGCTTCCTCGGACTGCTGGAACGCGCCCGGATCGCGCTGTTCGCGATCGACGAGGCGCACTGCGTGTCGCAGTGGGGCCACGACTTCCGCCCCGAATACCGCCAGCTCACCCTCCTGCACGAGCGTTGGCCGGAAGTGCCGCGGATCGCCCTGACCGCCACCGCCGACGCCCCCACCCGCCGCGAGATCGTCGAGCGGCTGGCGCTGCAGGACGCCCGGCAGTTCGTCAGCTCGTTCGACCGCCTCAACATCCGCTACAGCGCGGTGGCGCGCGACGACGGCCGCCGCCAGCTGTTCGATTTCCTCGACGGCCACCGCGGCGAGAGTGGCATCGTCTACTGCCTGTCGCGGCGCAAGGTGGATGCCACCGCCGAGCTGCTGGCCGGGCAAGGCTATCCCGCGCTGGCCTACCACGCCGGCCTCGACGCGGCCACGCGCGCCGCGCGCCAGCGCCAGTTCCTGCGCGAAGACGGCGTGGTGATGGTGGCCACGATCGCCTTCGGCATGGGCATCGACAAACCCGACGTGCGCTTCGTCGCCCACCTCGACCTGCCCAAGTCGCTGGAGGGCTACTACCAGGAAACCGGCCGCGCCGGACGTGACGGCGATCCGGCCGAGGCCTGGCTGGCCTACGGCATGGGCGATGCCGTGCTGCTGCGGCGGATGATCGAAGAGGGCGATGCCAGCGACGAACGCAAGCGGCTGGAGCACGGCAAGCTGGACGCGCTGATCGGCTATGTCGAGTCCACCGGCTGCCGCCGGCAGACCCTGCTGGCGTATTTCGGCGAGGCGCATGCCGGCGCTTGCGGCAACTGCGACAACTGCCTGGACCCGCCGCGCACCTGGGACGCCACCGAAGCCGCGCGCAAGGCGCTGTCCTGCGTGTACCGCACCGGCCAGCGCTTCGGTGCCGCGCACGTGGTCGACGTGCTGCGCGGCGCGGATACCGCCAAGGTGCGCCAGTTCGGCCACGACAGTGTCAGCACCTATGGGATCGGCAGCGACCTCGACGCCCGCCAGTGGCGCGGCGTGTTCCGCCAGCTGCTGGCGGCCGGCCTGCTGGAAGCCGACCTCGACAGCCACGGCGCCCTGCGCCTGACCGCGGAGGCCACCCCGCTGCTGCGCGGCGAGCGCAGCCTGCACCTGCGCATGGAGGCGCCGAAGCCAGGGCGCCGGCGCGCGCGCGGCAGCGGCGAGGCGCGCGCCGCGGCGCTGCCGGTGGACCTGCCGGAAGAGGCCGCCGCCCGCTTCGCCGCGCTGCGCCGCTGGCGCGCCGAGGCCGCACGCGCGCAGAACCTGCCGGCCTACGTGATCTTCCACGACGCCACCCTGCGCGCGATCGCGGTGGAGATGCCGCGCGACCTCGACGCGCTGGCCGGCATCGGCGGCGTCGGCGCCGCCAAGCTGGAGCGCTACGGACAGGACGTGATCGACGCGCTGGCGGCGGCGTAAAGGTCCGCCCCACTACAATGCGCCCATGCGCATCGGCCCCCACCTGATCGACCCGAAGGTGATCCTCGCGCCCATGGCGGGCGTGACCGACAAGCCGTTCCGGCTGCTGTGCAAACGCCTCGGCGCCGGGCTGGCGGTGTCGGAGATGACCATCTCCGATCCCCGCTTCTGGAACACCAGCAAGTCGCGCACGCGGATGGACCATGTTGGCGAACCGGACCCGGTCAGCGTGCAGATCGCCGGCACCGACCCGGCCGCGCTGGCCGAGGCGGCGCGCTTCAACGTCGACCACGGCGCGCAGATCATCGACATCAACATGGGCTGTCCGGCCAAGAAGGTCTGCAACGTGCTGGCCGGCAGCGCGCTGATGCGCGACCCGCGGCTGGTGGCGCGGATCGTCGAAGCGGTGGTGGCCGCGGTCGACGTGCCGGTGACACTGAAGATCCGCACCGGCTGGAATCCGGACAACAGGAACGCGCCGGAAATCGCGCGCATCGCCGAGGACGCCGGGATCCAGGCGCTGGCCGTGCACGGCCGCACCCGCGATCAGCACTACACCGGGCAGGCCGAGTACGACACCATCGCCGCGGTCAAGGCGATGCTGAAGATCCCGGTGATCGCCAACGGCGACATCGACTCGCCGCAGAAGGCCGCCTTCGTGCTGGACAGGACCGGCTGCGACGCGGTGATGATTGGCCGCGCCGCCCAGGGCCGGCCCTGGCTGCTTGGCCACATCGCCCACTACCTGCGCACCGGCGAACAGCTGGCGGAGCCTTCGCCGGCGCAGGTGCGCGACATCCTGCTGGGCCACCTCGAAGCCCTGCACGCGTTCTACGGCGAGGAGATGGGCGTGCGCATCGCCCGCAAGCACTTGGGCTGGTATGCGAAGGACCGGCCGGAGAACGCGGCCTTCCGCGCGGTGGTCAACCGCGCGCAGAGCGCCGACGAACAGCTGCGGCTGACCCGCGATTACTTCGACGCGCTGGCCGCCGGCGTCTCGCCCACGCTGCCGGCCGCGGCCTGAGCGCAGCGACTCAGGCGGCCGCGGCCCTGTCCCGACCCGACGGCAGGCCCATCGGCCCCGACTTCGGCGGGATCTCCGCCAGCACCTGGCCCAGGTGCGAGAGCAGCCGCAGGGTGCCGTCGTGCTCCTCCACCAACGCGCTCAGGCTCTCCACCCAGTCGCCGTCGTTGGCGTAGACCAGCCCATCGCGTTGCAGCAGCGCGGCACGGTGGATATGCCCGCAGACGATGCCATCCAGCCCGCGCCGGCGCGCATCGTCCAGGCCGGCGCGGACGAAGCGCCCGATGTAGCGTTCGGCGGCGCTGCTTTTCGATTTCAGGAACTCCGACAACGACCAGTAGCGCAGCCCCAGCCGTCCGCGCAGCGCGTTCAGCCACTGGTTGCCGGTGAGGATGCGGTAATACAGCCAGTCGCCCAACGCGTGCTGGAAATCGCCAACGAAGCGATCCCAGCCCTCTTGGGCCAAGCGGGCGATCGCATCGCCGCTGTTGGGCGATGCGATGGGGGATGTGGAGGCGCTCCTGCTTCCCGTTGGCATCGACAGGTGCCATCGGGTGATCGCGTCGTAGTCGTCGCCGTGGGTCACCAGCAGGCGGCGACCGTCGGCGGTGACGTGGACCGCGCGGCGGCGCACCTGCATCGCCGGCAGCGCCAGCCCGCAGAAGCGGCGGATCGGGCGATCATGGTTGCCGGGGATGTAGACCAGCCCGGTGCCGCGCCGGTGCAGCGCGTGCAGCGCTTCCACCACGCGGTTGTGCGCGCCGCCCCAGCTGGCGCGGCGCTGCGCCATCCACCACAGGTCGACGATGTCGCCCACCAGGTACAGCCGCTCGCAGCGCAGCCCGTCGAGGAAATCGGCCAGTTCGGCGGCATGGCAATGGCGTGCACCCAGATGCACGTCGGAGATGAACACCGCGCGCCGCGATGGCGGTAGCGGCGGCGCAGGCCGCGGCAGCGCTGCAACCGCGGGTGTGGACTTGCCATGGCGGACGGGCGCGCCCACCTATCCGGCCACGTCCGCCGCGGCATCCGCCGTCGCGCCGAGATAGCGCTGGCGCTTCTTCGGCCGCATCCGCTGGATGTCCACCTCGATCAGGCCATCCACGGAATCGCTGAAATCGGGATCGACGCCGAAAGCGAGGAAGCGCGCGCCGCCCGGTTCGCACAGGTCGACGTACTGCTTGTAGAGCATCGGCACCTGCGCGCCCAGCACGTCGAGGTTGGCCTTGAGCACGCGGAAGGCGGTGTCGGCATCCAGCGCGGCATCGGCGGGGTCGGCGGCCTCGTAGTGGAACGGGCGGCGCGACACCGCATCGCCCTGCGGGCCGCCGTGCCAATGCGCGTAGTGGGCGACGATCTGCGCACGCGCCGTCGCCGGCAGCGCGGCGCTGATCGAGACCGCACCGAACAGGTAGCGCACCCGTGGATACGCGCGCAGGTAGGCGCCGATGCCCTGCCACAGGTAGTCGATGCTGCGGCTGCCCCAGTAGTCCTGCGCCACGAAGCTGCGCCCCAGCTCCATGCCCTGCGCGATCCGCGCCAGTGCATACTCGCCGTAGTCGAACAGGCTGGCGGTGTAGAGCCCGCGCAGCCCGTGCGCGGCCAGCACCGGCGCGCCGCGGGCGATGCGGTAGGCGCCGGCGATCTTCGCCGCCGCCTCGTCCCACAGCACGATGTGTTCGTACCAGCTGTCCCAGGCATCGAGGTCGAGGCGGCGGCCGGTGCCCTCGCCCACCGCGCGGAAGGTCAGCTCGCGCAGCCGGCCGATCTCGCGGAGCAGCGGCGAATCCACCGCCAGCGTGCCCACCCGGATCTGCTTGCCGTCGCTGGTCCGGCCGAGCAGGCGCAGCCCGGCCACGGCCGCGCCGACCAGCGCCGGATCGACCGCGGCGGCCACCGGTTCCGGGCCTGCATCGCCGGCCTGTTCCACGCGCTGCCGGCGGGTGCCCAGCGCATACAGCTCGCGGCGGATCTCGCGCAGCAGGCGCTCGTCGCCGGCATCGGCCGGGATCGGCCGCGGCGTCCCCACCCGCAGCCGCACCCGGCGCGCGCGGCGGGCGAACATCTCGCGCGCCAGCAGCGCCGTGCCCACCGGCTTGAACAGCGCCGAGGCGCCGTAGAACAGCATCGAATTGCGCGCATCGATGCGCACCGGCAGCACCGGCGCAGCGCAGGCGCGGGCGAAGCGCGGGAAGCCGCGCCGCCAGCGGCCGTCGCGGATCCCGCGCGGGCCCAGGCGCGAGACCTCGCCGGCCGGGAACACGATCACGCACTCGCCGCGGGCCAGCGCCGCGCGCACCGCGCGCAGGCTGTCCGGCGCGGGCCGCCCGCCGAGGATGCGCACCGACAGCAGCAGCTCGCCCAGTCCGCCCAGCGCCGACAGGAAGTCGTTGGCGACGATCCGCACGTCGCGTCGCACCTGTCCCACCAGGTCCAGCAGCGCCAGCGCATCCAGCGCGCCGGAAGGATGGTTGGCGACGATCAGCAGCCGCCCATGCGCCGGGATCCGCGCCCGGTCCGCATCGCTGGCCTCGTACCCCGCCCCCAGGTGGCGCATCGCCGCGGCGACGAAGTCGAAGCCGTGCACATGCCGGTTGGCGGCGAGGAAGGCATCGATCTCGTCCAGCCGCGACCAGCGCGCGATGCCGCGCAGCAGCGGCTTGGCCAATACCGCCCGGCGGCCGCGGAACCAGTGCGGGAAACGCTGCTGCAGGCGGTGTTCGAGCTGGATCATCGCGGGCTGTACCGGCCGGGTTCGCCGACAGCCTGCGCGGCAACCGGGACAGCCGGGTTTCACGCCGGTTACCCGTTGGTGACGGCATGCTTAACGCGCGCCCAACACCCCCGGCAGCGGAAACAGGGCAGGATGCACATCCAGCCGCGTCGCTGTATCATTCGCGCCCATCTTTCCATCCGAATACAAGGATATAAAGCGATGTCCAGCTATCTGTTCACCTCCGAATCGGTCTCCGAAGGCCATCCGGACAAGATCGCCGACCAGATTTCCGATGCGGTGCTGGACGCGATCCTGGCCCAGGACAAGCAGGCGCGCGTGGCCTGCGAGACGCTGGTGAAGACCGGCGCCGCCATCGTGGCCGGCGAGGTCACCACCAGCGCGTGGGTGGACATCGAGGCGCTGGCACGCAGCGTCATCAACGGCATCGGCTACGACAACTCCGACGTCGGCTTCGACGGCCACACCTGCGCCATCATCAACATGCTCGGCAAGCAGTCGCCCGACATCAACCAGGGCGTGGACCGCAAGAAGCCGGAAGACCAGGGCGCGGGCGACCAGGGCCTGATGTTCGGCTACGCCTGCAACGAGGCGCCCGAATTCATGCCCGCCCCGCTGTACTACAGCCACCGGCTGGTGGAACAGCAGGCCAAGGTGCGCAAGAGCGGCAAGCTGAAGTGGCTGCGCCCGGACGCCAAGTCGCAGGTCACCCTGCGCTACGACGGCAACACCGTGCTGGGCCTCGATGCGGTGGTGCTGTCCACCCAGCATGACCCGGACATCAAGCAGAAGGACCTGGTCGAGGCGGTGCGCACGCACATCCTCGCCCCGGTGCTGCCGAAGAAGTGGCTGGAGGCGCTGCCGAAGAACAAGGTGCACATCAACCCGACCGGCAAGTTCGTGATCGGCGGCCCGGTGGGCGACTGCGGCCTGACCGGCCGCAAGATCATCGTCGACACCTACGGCGGCATGGCCCGCCACGGTGGCGGCGCGTTCTCCGGCAAGGACCCGTCGAAGGTGGACCGCTCGGCCGCCTACGCCGCGCGCTACGTGGCCAAGAACATCGTCGCCGCCGGCCTCGCCGACAAGTGCGAAGTGCAGGTGTCCTACGCCATCGGCGTGGCCCAGCCGACCTCGATCTCGGTCACCACCTTCGGCACCGGCAAGGTCGGCGACGACGTGATCGAGAAGCTGATCCGCGCGCACTTCGACCTGCGTCCGTACGCGATCACCCGCATGCTGGACCTGGAGCACCCGATCTACCAGCCCACCGCAAGCTACGGCCACTTCGGCCGCAAGCCGAAGGAAATCAGCTACACCGACGGCGAAGGCAAGAAGCACAAGGCCACCACCTTCTCGTGGGAGAAGACCGACAAGGCCGAGGCCCTGCGCAAGGCGGCGAAGCTGAAGTAAGCCGCGCTCCGGCAAGGCGATTTGCGAACGGGCCGCAGCGATGCGGCCCGTTTCCGTTGGCGGGCCCGTAAAATGGCCGCATGCCCCTCCTCCATTTCCAGAACGTCGACTTCAGCGTCGGCGGCCCGCTGCTGCTCGAACAGGTCAACCTGACCATCGAACCTGGCGAACGCGTCTGCATCGTCGGCCGCAACGGTGCCGGCAAGTCCACCCTGATGCGGCTGATGGCCGGCGACATCAAACCCGACGACGGCGAGCTGCGCGTGCAGAACGGCGTGGTGGTCGCGCGGATGGCGCAGGAGGTGCCGCAGGACACCCACGGCAGCGTGTTCGACGTGGTGGCCGAGGGGCTGGGCGACCTGGGGGCGCTGCTGGCGCGCTTCCACCACGCCGTGCACGACGGCGACATGGATGCGATGGCAGCGGCGCAGGCGCAGATCGAAGCGCGCCACGGCTGGGACCTGGATCGCCGCGTGCAGCAGGTGCTGGAGCGGCTGGAACTGCCGGAGGACGCCGATTTCGCCGCGCTCTCCGGCGGCATGAAGCGAAGGGTACTGCTGGCGCAGGCACTCGTGCGCGCGCCCGACATCCTGCTGCTGGACGAGCCCACCAACCACCTCGACATCGAGGCGATCGACTGGCTGGAAGGCTTCCTCAAGGCGTTTTCCGGCAGCATCGTCTTCGTCACCCACGACCGCAGCTTCGTGCGCGCGCTGGCCACCCGCATCGTCGAGATCGACCGCGGCCAGGTGACCAGCTGGCCGGGCGACTACGACAACTACCTGCGCCGCCGCGAGGAACGCCTGCACGCGCAGGCGCAGGAGAACGCGCGCTTCGACAAGCTGCTGGCGCAGGAGGAAGTGTGGATCCGCCAGGGCATCAAGGCCCGCCGCACCCGCAACGAAGGCCGGGTGACCGCGCTCAAGGCCATGCGGCGCGAGCGCGCCGCGCGCCGCGAAGTCACCGGCAAGGTGAAGATGGAAGCCGCCAGCGCGCAGGCCTCCGGCAAGAAGGTCATCGAGATGACCGGGGTGTCGCAGGCGTTCGGCGACAGGGTCATCCTGCGCGACGCATCGACCACCATCCTGCGCGGCGACAAGGTCGGCATCATCGGCCCCAACGGCTCCGGCAAATCGACCCTGCTGAAGATCCTGCTGGGCGAACTGACGCCGGATGCCGGCACGGTGGCGATGGGCACCAACCTGCAGATCGCCTATTTCGACCAGCATCGCAGCCAGCTGGACGAAACCCGCAGCGCGCTGGAAAACGTGGCCGGCGGGCGCGACTTCGTGGAGATCAACGGCAGCCGCAAGCACATCATCGGCTACCTGCAGGAGTTCCTGTTCTCGCCGGAGCGCGCGCGCGCGCCGATCACCCGCCTGTCCGGCGGCGAACGCAACCGCCTGCTGCTGGCCCGGCTGTTCGCGCAGCCGTCCAACCTGCTGGTGATGGACGAACCCACCAACGACCTCGACGTGGAAACGCTCGAGCTGCTGGAGGAGCTGCTGCTGGACTACCAGGGCACCCTGCTGCTGGTCAGCCACGACCGCGATTTCCTCGACAACGTGGTGACCAGCACGCTGGCGCTGGAAGGCGACGGCCGGCTGGGCGACTACGTCGGCGGCTATACCGACTGGCTGCGGCAAAGACCCGCGCCGCAGGCGCAGGCATCGGTCGCGGCTTCACCTGCGATGCCGGCAACGCCAGCCGCGCCAGCGCCAGCGCCAGCACCAGCGAAGAAGAAACTCAGCTTCAAGGACCAGCGCGAGCTGGAACTGCTGCCCGCGAAGATCGAACAGCTGGAAACCGACATCGCCGCGCGCAGCGCCGCGATGCAGGATGCCGCTTTCTACAAACAGGACGCCGCCGCCCAGCAGCGCGCGAATGCGGAACTGGCCGCTCGGCAGGCCGAGCTGGACGCCGCCTACGCACGTTGGGAAGCGTTGGACGGCTGAGCCGTCAGCCGCAGTTGCCGTCCACGTTGCAGGCCGCGCTGCTTGCGATGGCCGTCATCGGTTCGGCCGCCAACATCGCGATCTGCGCGCCCAGCAGCAGATCCTCCACCTGCCCGAAGTGGTGCTGGCGCAGGCGGCCGGCACGGTCGACCAGCAGCAGCGTGGGCGTGCCGCGCATGCCGTAGGCGGCCATGGTGCGCGGCATCGGGCCAGCCTCCGACGGTGCATCCACGCCCACCGGGAAGCCGATCCGGTACTCGTGCAGGAACGCCTCCAGCGCCACCGGCGTCATCGCCGCATGGTGTTCGAACACGGTGTGCAGGCCGATCACCTCCACGTCTTCGCGCGCGAACACCTGCCGCACCCGCTGCGCCTGCGGCAACCCGTGCGAGACGCAGCCGGGACACAGCATCTGGAACGCCTCGACCACCACTACGCGGCCGTGCAACGCGGCCAGCGACAGCGGTGCAGGGGTGTTGAACCAGCGCGAGACCTGCAGCTCGGGGGCGGCTTGATTGTCCATCGGCATACGCTTCTCCACGATGGAAAGCCCGCGCCGTTGTCGCGGCGCGGGCCGGTTGCTCAGCGGTTGGGTTTTCCCGACAGGCTGAGGTTGCCGGAGGCCACCTTGAACACATCCGCCACGCAAAGCAGCGGCGCATGCACGCTGGCATTGACGCGCAGGCCAGCGGTCACCCCATCGAAACCACCCGCCGTGACCACACCGATGTCATCGAAAGGGACTTTCACCTCCACCGTTCCGGCATCCAGGGTCGGACTCCAGCCGGGGCTGTCGAGCAGCAGCGGCAATCCCGGCCAAGTCCTGGGCAGGCGCGGCTTCGCTCCTACGGGGATATCCACCACTGCCAACGCATCCTTGCCGCAGGCCGGGTTCGACTGCAACACGACCCAGTGGCTGTGCCAGAGGTCGCCGTCGTTGTCACGGCGCCCATCGCCGTTTTCATCGAACAGGGGGGTGTCATCGAAGTCCGGGTGCGCCGTCACCGCCAACGCAAGGATGCCGGCCTTGCGCTCGAAGCCGACTTCCCATGGATCAATGCTGGTCGGCCATACGTAGGAAAACACCTGGCTTCCGGCCAGCTTCCCGGAGGCGGACGGGCGGGTCTGGCCAGCCCTCCCGGACACCGCCATGTGGAACGTGGCGACATTTCCGTCGGTGCTGATGCGGGTATGGACGATATCGAAATCGGCCGAAACCGCGGATTTTGCCGGCGTGGTGATGCCGCCCTCATGCGCCAGGACGGCAGGCGCCGCAACCAGCAGCAGCGCCGCAACGATGGGATGCAGATTCATCGTGGTCTCCTCAGCGCAGGTCGGCCAGCGAGGCGCCGAAGTTGACGTGCATCGGCACCCCGCCGATGACCAGCGCCGGCACTGAACGGACGCCGGCGGCTTCGGCTTCGCCAAGACGGGTGCGCTGCTCGCCAAGATGCACGATCTCGACGTCGTAGCGCTGCGGGTCCAGCGCATGCGCGAGGCCTTGTTCGGCCTCCACGCAGACGGGGCAACCGGCGTGATAGAAAACAGCTTTCTGGCGCATAATCTTCATTCCTCTTGCTTGCTCGTGACGGGTAGGTGGGGGAACCGGGCGACACTCGACTGCAATCGGGTGCCGCCCTCTTTCATTCCGCGGGATGCGGAATCCGTTGCCGGAACCGTTCCCGGTTCGCAGCGAAATCCCATGGCTCGGCGCGCTCATGTTCGGCACAGTCCGCGCGCAGCTCCAGATCGCCGAACGGCTGGCCGGTGAAGCCGCACAGATGTGGCCGTGCGGCGTCGCCACTGGCGAAGGGCCGGAAGAACTTGCAGCCCACGCAGGTGCGCAGGCCCGTCGCCAGTCCCTGTCGCTGCGCCTCGCCGACCAACAATTGGGTACAGCGCAGCAACGCCGCAAGATCAGCCTGCTCCAACACTTGCAGCAACCCCAGCGCGCCTTGGCCCGGCTGTCGCTTCAGCGCTGCCTGCGCGTGCCCTTTCCGGCTCAGGCGCAGCAGCCGGGCGCGGCCGTCCCGCGGATCCGGGCTGCGTTCGATCCAGCCATGGGCCTCCATGGTCTTCAGGGTGTCACTGAGACTTGCAGGGGTGATCCCCAGTTGCTCAGCCATCCGCGCCGCCCGCATGCCGTGCCGGGCATCGGCCAACAGCTTCAGCACGCCTGCCTGCACCGGCGGCATGGGCCGACCGGCATCGCCATGCCATGCCTGCGCGCGCAGCAGCCGGGTGAGCTGTTCCAGTGCGGTGGCGGCCTGTTCGCGGGTCTTGCCGGATGCGTGCATGCTTTAATATTAGGACTCCTATCGTTTTATGTCAAGCCCCACGAGGGCACTGGCCTGTAGCCACTGCGTAGGCACCGCAGACAGGCCGCTCATCCGCAGGCTGCATCCGATGGCGCCCACCGTCGCTATAATTCAGGCATCCCGAGGGGCGCTGCGATGGGCCGGCCTGCACAAGCCGGCGTCCGCCAGGCTCGGTTTTGCAGAAAACGGCGCCCGGTTTGCACTCACCCAGCCCTCCCCCGCATAGCGGGAGGCGGGCATGAAACCGGAAAACCACATGAACGCAGTTGCCAAGACCTTCTCGACCGAGGGCGACTACAAGGTCGCCGACATTTCGCTGGCCGATTGGGGCCGCAAGGAACTCGACATCGCCGAGCACGAGATGCCGGGCCTGATGTCGATCCGCCGCAAGCATGCCGCCTCCACCCCGCTCAAGGGCGTGCGGGTGACCGGCTCGCTGCACATGACCATCCAGACCGCGGTGCTGATCGAGACCCTGAAGGACATCGGCGCCGACGTGCGCTGGGCGTCCTGCAACATCTTCAGCACCCAGGACCACGCCGCCGCCGCGATCGCCGCCACCGGCACCCCCGTGTTCGCCTGGAAGGGCGAGACGCTGAAGGAATACTGGGACTGCACGCTGGACGCGCTGACCTTCACCCTGGCCGACGGCACCCTGACCGGCCCCGAGCTGGTGGTCGACGACGGCGGCGACGTCACCCTGCTGATCCACAAGGGTTACGAGCTGGAACAAGGCGACGACAGCTGGGTCAATTCGGCCTCCGGCAGCCACGAAGAGCAGGTGATCAAGAACCTGCTCAAGCGCGTCGCCAGCGAGCGCCCCGGCTACTGGACCCGCGTGGTCAAGGACTGGAAGGGCGTCTCCGAGGAAACCACCACCGGCGTGCAC
>JAANMW010003503.1_pt1 | contig 12149 bp, 10 predicted proteins | sample 7279671 | NCBI WGS metagenome assembly JAANMW01 (sample SAMN14094541, study PRJNA606508) | bioreactor metagenome | isolation source: A lab-scale SPAN reactor treating ammonium-rich wastewater day 247 | place: Ireland: Galway | collected 2017-09-19
TTCTGCAAACGGGGCGCCGTTCGGGAGCCGCTCCCCCGACCGCCGTGCGACCCTTCGGGCTGCGCCCGATGGCGACGGCGCATCGCAAGCAGAACCCTGTACCTCGAAGACGCAAATCCCTCCGGCATGCACCCCCGGGTTCCCCTCCGGGAACCATCGCGGTCGATCCTGACGCTCCAGCCCCATCCGTGCGGGTTCTGGGGTATGGTCCGGATACATTCCATGAAGAAGAAATCCAGGATTCCGGCCGCCTCAAATCACTGGCCGCCACTTTCCCGGTCACCTGGATCAGCGTGAGCGGACTGGGAGATTCGGAGGTTCTGAGCCATATCGCCCAGACTTTCGGCATACACCCCCTGGCCTTGGAGGATGTGGTGAATGTTCATCAACGCCCCAAGGCGGATATGTATGGCGATCTGCTCTTTGTCGTGATGCGTGGGGTCTATCTCGATCAGGATCTGAAAACAGAACAGGTGAGCCTGTTTCTCGGAAAAAATTTTGTGCTGACCTTTCAGGAGGGGCATCACGATAGCCTGGAGGTCATCCGGGAGCGAATCCGGCTGGCCAAAGGGCGGATACGCAACCACAAGGCGGACTACCTGGCCTACTCCCTGCTCGATGCAATCATCGATGGGTATTATCTGCCACTCGAGGTTTTTGGCGAACGGATCGACCACCTGGAGGACACGGTTCTCATTCATCCCTCTCGCCAGGCGGTGCTCGAGATTCATTCCATCAAACGGGATCTTCTCGATCTGCGCCGTGCCATCTGGCCGGCACGTGAGATGATCAATGACCTCCTGCGTGATCCCATTCCTCTCCTCTCGGAGGAGACCCGTCCTTACCTCAAAGACTGCTATGACCACATCATTCAAATCATCGACCTGGTCGAGACCGACCGTGAACTCGGATCGGATCTGATGGATCTCTACCTGTCCGCAACCAGCAACCGTTTGAATGAAATTATGAAGGTACTGGCAATTATCACCACCATCTTCATGCCGATGTCCTTTGTGGCCGGGCTTTACGGGATGAATTTCAACTCCGAGAGATCCCCCTGGAATATGCCGGAACTGAACTGGTATTGGGGGTATCCCTTTGTTCTGGGGATGATGGGATTGATGGCTGTCCTGCTCATGGGGCTGTTTCGCTGGAAAGGCTGGCTCGAACCGCTCGATACCCCCACCGATCCCGCCCGCCTGGAAAAACGCCGGTTTGCCGGGAGAAATCATGGGGATGGGCTTGATCCATGACCCGGGGGGTGTCAAGCTTCGAAGATTCACGCTCTCCGGGAGCAGGATTGTTGGAGCTTTGAATTGTTCCTGCTAAACTGAGACCATTCTTTCAGACTGAAGGAGAAAATGGAAACCAATGAATTTGAGAACACGCTGTTCAACATTGTGGGTTGTACTCATGGCCATGACCTGTGTTTTGACCGCAACCAGCTGCTGGGCTGATTCAGTCCTCAAGGCTTTTGTTGAGAAACCCGATCCCACGACACACTGGGAAATTGTCGGTTCAGCAACGGAAGAGGGTGTGACTGTCTATAATATTCTGCTCACCTCACAGACCTGGCGCGATATCCCCTGGAAACATCATCTCGCCCTGGTTGTTCCCGAAAAGAAAAAAGACACGAAACATGCCCTTCTGTTCATCAGTGGTGGCAGCCTGGATGAAAATGGGAATCCCAGGATTAAAAATAAATCCGATGAAATCGCACGAATCGGCAAGATCGCCACTCTGACCGGTTCACCGGTCGCAGTTCTTGGCCAGGTCCCGAACCAGCCCCTTTATGGCGGTAAAAAAGAGGATGACCTGATCTCCTACACCTATGACCAATATGTTAAGACAGGCGACAATACCTGGCCGCTTCTCCAGCCCATGGTCAAAAGCGCAGCCAGGGCGATGGATGCTGTCCAGGATGTCGCCAAAACCAAAGCGGGAGTTACAGTGGAAAAATTTGTCGTTTCCGGCGCCTCCAAGCGTGGATGGACCACCTGGCTGACCGGGGCTGTCGAGCCGCGTGTGGCCGCCATCGCCCCGATGGTGATCGATACCCTCTATTTTGAAAAACAGATGCCCCATCAGCTCGAAAGCTGGGGCAAATACAGTGAACAGATCGAGGATTACACCCGCCTGGGGCTTCAGGAAAAACTGGCCTCAGATGAAGGCAAATCCCTTCGCCAGATTGTAGATCCTTATTCTTTCGTTGACTCTCTGACGATGCCCAAACTCCTTTTCATGGGGACCAATGATCCCTATTGGGTGGTGGATGCAGTCAAGTTTTATTACGATGACCTCAAAGGCGATAAAGGCATTCACTATGTGGCCAATGCCGGCCATGGCCTGAAGGATGGGAAAGAAGCCATCGAGAACCTTGCCGCCTTCTTTGCCACCATCGCCACCGGCAGGAAGGATCCAATCCTCAACTGGAAAACAAATGTCGAGAATGGCAAGGTTACAGTCAATCTGACAGCCAATGTCGATGCGGTTTCAGGGAAACTCTGGACTGCCACACAGAGTGACCGGGATTTCCGGGATGCCACCTGGACCAGCCAGGGGCTTGATTCAGATGATTCCCGGGCGGCTACAGTCTCTGTTCCATTGCCAAAAGAGGGCTTCAAAACCTTCTATGTTGAGGCCTTTTTCCCAAGCCCGCTTGGCGGAGACTGGTCGAAATGCACCCGGGTTTTTGTTCTTGATAAAAACGGAATTCTTTGACCCCATCTTTTTGTAATGGCCAAAGGAAGGATTTGCTATTATCCTGTTTGACGAAACTCGATTGAAGGAATCAAATGCTATGATCGATCTGAACCGGTCCGTTCCGGGAAACCCTCCCCTTCGTGGCGGGCATACATTCCTGATCCCTGTTATGGGAACTGGATTTACAGTCGATACCCCGTTGAAAGTGGCTCGTTACGGGATTTCATCGGTCGTCTCGATTGTTGATGACAGCCTCGCGGAAAATGTGCGGCGGTATCATTCAAACCGGCTTGGTGAACCATTTGAGCCGATCGAAGAGCGCGAGGAAGATTCGCGTGCGCGGAGGATTACCGCTTATCTGAACTTCCTCCAGAGAATGATTCAGAAGCAGGTCGAGCAGCTGAAGTCATCACCATTCGAGCCTGGCAGCGAAATCACCCGTTATTACAGCCTCCTTCCCGATGGGCCGCTCAAAGATCTTTATAACCGCATGTGCGCCAGTGGAGATGAGGCCACATGCCTCGCTCTTCAGGCTCAGCTGCGCGAGCTTGCCGAACCCGGAAGCATCGATGTCAACATCATGACCAAGGTGGACCGGGATCATTACAAGAATGGAGTCAAGCTTCCACCTGAATTCAGCGATGCCCTGTCTTCCATGCGGGGGTTTGCACGCAGTGATCTCTCCTCCGGGGTTGTTCTTTCCGCCGGGCTGAATCAGAGGCTTTATTCCTATATCGCCCAGTTCGAGGATTTCTTCCCCAATCCGGAAGGATTCCTGAAAAAGAAGATTATCCTCAAAGTCAGCGATTTCCGTTCGGCTGAAATCCAGGGCAAATTCCTCGCTAAAAAAGGCATCTGGATTTCGGAGTATCGAATCGAGTCGGGCCTGAACTGTGGCGGACATGCTTTCGCGACCAAAGGCCAGCTCATGGGGCCGATCCTTGAAGACTTCAAGAACAAGCGAGGACAGCTTACCCAGGAGCTGTTTGCGGTTTATAACAAAGCCCTGGCTTCCCTGGGGAGGCAGCAGATGGATCACCCCGGAGAAGTCAGGGTCACTGTCCAGGGCGGGATCGGCACTTCTATCGAGCATTCCTTCCTTCTCCGTTACTACGAAGTGGACAGTGCCGGCTGGGCCACTCCTTTCCTCCTGGTGCCGGAAGTGACCAATGTCGATCCGGAGCACCTGGAGAAGCTCTCCCGCGCGGGTGAAGAAGATGTCTACCTGAGCGATAGTTCTCCCTTGGGTGTCCCCTTCTGGAACCTCAGAATTTCTACTTCAGAGCAGGAGCGTGAAAGGCTCATCGAGGAAGGCCAGCCCGGCAGTCCCTGTCCCCGGAAATATCTTGTGTCCAATACCGAGTTCACTTCGGTTCCGATCTGCCTCGCATCGCAAACCTATGTCAAAAAGAAGCTGAGAAGCCTCGATCAGGAACCTTTGCCAGGGAACCACCTCCAGCGTTTGCGGGAGTATGTCCTCGGGAAATCCTGCTTGTGCCGTGACCTTGCGGGAGCCTTCGAGCGCATCACGGGAATCAACCCGGCTGCAACTCCGGCAGTCTGCTGCGGCCCCAACATCATCAACTTCAATAAGATTGCCAGCCTCGAGGAGATGGCCGGTCATATTTATGGGCGCCTTTCCCTCCTCAGCAATCCAGACCGGCCTCACATGTTCATCAAAGAACTTGGCCTCTATATCGATTTTCTTCGCAAGGAAATCGACAAGTACATCGATGGCCTCTCTTCCCACACCCCGAGCTACTTCCAGGAGTTCAAAGAAGGGCTGCGCAGCGGGATTGAATATTACCGGAACCTTGTCGACCGGCTGGATCACTCGGAGCAACCAGGTTTTGTCGAGAAATTGACCGCACTGGCACAGGAACTGGAGTGGATTCCATCTGCTGAAGCCACAGCACCTGTCTGATACATGGATGTCGCCGTGTGATTCTCAGCCCGGTGTCGGAGAGGCATTGGTAACAGATCAATCTGTATTGTGGCTGGAGAACCGGCTGCAATAAAATGAAACCACCCTGGTGGACATCCGATATCTATCAGTAAGGAGTTTTTCAAAAAATGGTGACCCTCCGCCCGATCTTTTCACTCCTGGGAAAATCGATATTCTTTCTCCTCTGCTGCCCGATCCTGTCCTTCGCGTTGGAAATCAAGCTGAACGAAAATCCGATTTATCAGGCCCCACCTGTTTTCGTGAAATCCTGCCCGAATGGAATCCTCGAAAAGGTGGGCGAAGGAGATGATACGATCCAGATCGTCCACCTCTGGGGAACCCCCAGAGAGATGGGAAAAGCCCATGGCGAGCTGTTCAAAGAGGAAATCGCCGAACACCTCAAAAACATCAGCGAAGCGATGGCGCGGGATATGGGCGCCGATCTTTCAATACTCGACCATGTCTGGGCAGCCGCCAAACCTCATGTCAGCCCTTACTTCATTGAAGAAATGGAAGGCCTGGCCGAGGGGTGTGGTGTCGATGTTCAATCGGTGATTCGATCCAATATGATCGGTGAAGCCAGCGAGTGGCACTGTTCGCTGTTCGGCGCCTGGGGCAATGCAACAAAAGAAACCGGGCACCTGCTCCAGCTGCGGTCTCTCGATTACGAGGTCAATGCCGGCATCCAGAAATATCCGGTCATTTTTGTTTATCATCCGAATCCGGGCCAAGGCCATGCCTTTGCCAATTTCAGCTGGGCGGGAGTTATCGGGGCTGTGACTGGAATCTCCTCCGAGCGCCTGGCGATCTCCGAAATCGGCGATGACTATGACAAAGCCAATGACACTTTCGATGGAATTCCCTTTGTTTTCCTCCTCCGTGACATCCTCCAGTTCGACCATTCCCTCGATGAAGCGACCAGCCGGATCAAAAATGCCAAACGCACCACCTCTCTGATGTATGCTGTCGGAGATGGTGAGATGGGGCAGGCGCGTGCTTATCAGACCTCGCACACTCTGTGCAATGTCTATGACCCCGCCAACCTGGAACCCCTGGTCGATACCCACCCCCGGATCGATGATATCGTCTACTGGGGGATGAGCTGGAATGTGCCCGCATTCGACAAACCGCTCCATGACATGCTCCAGAAACATTATGGAAAGCTCAATGGCGAAGTCGTGGTCCGTGAAATCCTGCCCACAGTTCGCACCGGCAACCTTCAGGTGGCGGTGTATGATCTGACAGACATGGTGGTCTGGACTGCCAATGCCCGTGCCGATGGTGAGAAAGGTCCACGCAATGCCTATGAACGCCAGTTTGTCAAAGTCGATATGAACAGCCTTTTCAACCGTGAAAAACCGACCCCTCAATGACAGGGCTCCGATGCGCCCGGCTCCAACATTAGCCCGGCTTCTCTGTGCCTCTTTCCTGCTGCTGATTCCTTCTTTCAGCCAGGCTGTGGAACTCGTTTACCTCAAATCGGGCAGCACCCTGGTTGCCGAAGAGGTCCGCCAGAATGTAAAACAGACTGAGGCCCTGCTGATCTCCGGAGCAAAAGTAATTATTGATAATGCAGATATCGACCGGATTGCCACAGAAAGCACACCCCCGGTCGACCTTTCGAGAATTCAGATCGACCCGGAAAAAGCCCTGCCGGAAACCAAAGACCCCCTCGATTGGTGGCTGGATTACCGCACCCCGCCCGAAGAAACTATCTCAAAGCGAATTTTTCTGAGTTTCGAACAGCAGGTCGACCGAGGTGAGAAAAATCCCCTTGCGCGCAGCCTTGAGGATGTCAAATTCGCAAGAAAGAAGAGAGTCCCCCAGATTGAGTTTGCCGATTCGATCCTGTACCTGGGAATGGACCTGCAGTTCCATGACACACCCGGCATCACCTTCGAGGAAGCTTATAAACGCCTTCGTGCCCTGGAGCAGGCCCCGGCCCTGCAGGAGGTCATTGACCTGATCGCCCAGGTGCGCCGTTCCGCCCGGGATCCCCGCAAGGAACAGATTATCGCTGCGGCGATCGAACTGAGAGACCGCCTGGATCCCTCTTTCCAGTATCAGATCCTCCAGATCGAAGGACAGGCTGCACAGGCTGAGCGGGAACGCAGGGGAATCCACTCACTCCGTCGGCAGTAACTCAACTGGACCCATCAGTTCCCTCTGCTGAACAGGCCACGCAGCTTCCTGCGGGTGAAGTACTGCTGAGCGAAAACACGCGCCTTGATCTGGCGGATTTTTTCGGCACGCGCAAAGCGTTTCGGATTATCTCCGAGAAACCGGCATTCATCCGGCAGGAGCACCAGGCTGACATGGATGTTTGGAGCCAGTCCGATCGGCAACCCTCTCTCCATGGTGGCGCTGTAAAGGCGTTCAAAGACAGGGAGCAGATCCTCTGAATTGGGAGGAGGGAACTCCTCCATATCGGTGCCCTTCAGTGGCCGGAACACACACACAGTGGGGATCGCCCCGATCGAAGTCATCCAGTCGATGGCGCGGATCGAGGCCTCCGGCGGCTCCAGACCGACTATGATTTCACCATTGGCGACCCAGGGATTCTTCCAGGTCCCCTTCCGGGATAACTGGGCACAGTATTCCACAGCATCGAGGTAGCGCTGCAACCCATACTCACGGTTTTTCCCCGGGCATATCTTTTCGAAAGTGTCCTGATCGAACAACTCGAAGCAGAATGACACCCGGTTCACTCCAATGGCCTGAAGGCGGTCGTATCGCGACAGATCATGGTGAGGCGGCGTCTGCACCCCGATGAACAGATCGGTTTCGGTTTTGATCCTGCGGATCATGGGTTCGAGGATGTCGAGATAGGTTTCCCCTGTATAATGGCCGGTATTGAAATCAACATAGGTGATGCCTGTTTCCTCCCGGGCGGCATGGACTACATCCATGATGTCCTCGATGGTTTTATCGTCTGCGTCATCGTATCCCAGATTGAGGCCGACTGAGCAGAAACGGCAATTAACCCGCGGCGATTCTTTCCAGTATTCACAAACCGCCGCTGGATAGATGGCCAGGTATGTCCCCTGCAGTGTCCCGATCCGGTCCATGCGTTTTCCTGAGCGCGACTGCTGATCATACCAGAGCGGGCGCGGGGCGATCCCCACCTCCACCAGCCTCTCCCCTTCGTAATGGACAAAATACCCATGCTGGTCGTGGATAAGCTCATACGGGCTGTCGGCAGCGAATTCCTCCGTAACCGGGACATTGGTCCAGAGGTTTTCCGGGAGGATGAGCTCGATTCCGCTTCCCAATCCCGCACGAGTCCGCAGGATGGGCCTTCCATGCGTATCTTTGGGTAGACACCCTTCCGACAGACGGATCCCTTTGCAATACAGATCCAGTTTCAACCAGGCGGGATTTGTTCGATCGATCCCATTTCCATTCACGCAGCTTTTCATGGTTTGAAAACTCCCAGTCACCTGTTCATGGCATCGGGTTATTTTACCTTACTTTTGCCGCTGAGGGCACCTCTTCCCAAGGTTGCCGATTCGCATATCATCACCCCCTTGTTGATTGATGATTGGAGTCTGAAGGATATAATTCCTGGAAGGAGCAAGACCAGCGTGTTTGAAGAACAGCAGCAGATGGCGAAAGCCCTCTTATCACGGGTGACCGAACTCGGAGGCCGTCTTTGACGTTGCCGGAAAACGGCAGCGCCTTTCCGAACTCGAAGCCTTCCTCGAACAACCGGATGTCTGGGGAAATCCCGCCAAAGCACAGGAAATCGGACGTCAGACCAAACGCCTCAAAGATGAAATCAACCGCCATTCCGGTATCAATGGCCGTGTCCATGACCTTCTCGCCCTGATCGAAATCGCTGAGGAGGAAGGCGCCGAGTCTGAGGCCCCTGAAATCGACAGAGAACTGAATCAGATCTCGGAATCGGTCGATTCGTATGAACTCGAGTGCACCCTTTCCGGGGAGCACGATGCCGAAAACTGTTATCTCACGATCCATCCAGGAGCGGGTGGCACCGAGTCCTGCGACTGGGCTGATATGCTCCTCCGGATGTACCTTCGTTATTTTGAACTGCGGGGCTACAGCATCGAAGTCATCGACCACCAGCCGGGAGATGAAGCCGGAGTGAAAAATGTCACTCTATGGGTTAAAGGGGATTATGCCTTTGGAAGGCTTCGGGCCGAGCATGGCATTCACCGGCTGGTGCGGATTTCCCCCTTCGATTCCCAGAGCCGCCGCCATACATCCTTTACCTCGATCTCTGTGGTGCCGGAAATCGATGATGACATTGAAATAGAGATCGATGAAAAGGATCTGCGGGTCGACACTTATCGATCCAGTGGTGCGGGCGGCCAGCATGTCAACAAAACCGATTCGGCTGTCCGCCTGACCCACCTTCCCACCGGAATCGTGGTGTGCTGCCAGAATGAGCGCTCTCAGCACAAGAACCGTGCAACCGCTATGAAGGTTCTCCGTTCCAAACTGTACGAACTTCAGATCAAGGAGCAGGAGGAGCGTCTTGCCGCAGCCAGTGATGAGAAAAAGGAGATCGCCTGGGGGCACCAGATCCGTTCCTATGTTTTTCACCCCTATAACCTTGTCAAAGATCATCGTTCGGGGTATGAAACAAGCAATGTCAGCGGGGTCATGGATGGAAACCTGGATCCATTCATTGAATCTTACCTTCGCTGGCGCTTGGGAAAGGTTGTCCAGCAGGAACCCTGAGAAGCCTGTTCTCCTCCATTCTGCTGATTTTTACATGCCAGGAATCATTAACTGAAAAACAGGCTTGAAATTCAGTGGCCATTTTATCCGGATGTGGATAGAATAGATTGTGGTCGGAGGGTGTGGGAAATTTTATCCGTATTGTTTTCGATAATCCGTTTCATTCTCACCCCTCCACCACCTTGTTTTGTTCGAAATCCGCCATCTCAGCCACCCAGTTGACACAGGCATACCCTCCTCATGCGTGTCGATGATTTTGATTACCCTCTTCCTGAGGAACTGATAGCGGATCGCCCATCCCAAAATCGCGCAGATTCCCGGCTGATGCTGGTGAACCGTGAAAAGAGCACGATCGAGCACCACTCCTTTCGGGATCTTCCAAGGCTTCTGCAGGCCGGAGATGTCCTTGTCTTCAATCACTCACGGGTCATACCCGCCAGATTATTCGGGACCAAACGTGGCGGGGGAGCCAGAATTGAAATTCTTCTTCTGGAAGAAAAAGGGGATCACTGCTGGGAGGCTCTGGCCCAAAGAGCCATCCGCCTCAATCCGGGAACCTGCATCGATTTCACGGATGGGGATTGCTGCCATGTGGCGGAAATCCTTGGTGAAGGGCGGTTTATTCTTCGATTCGCTTTCCAGGGAACCTGGCTGGATTTCCTGAACCGGGTCGGTTCAGTTCCCATACCACCCTACATCCTGAAACAACGGGAAAAGTTACCGGCAGAAGAACAGCGTGCTCTGGCGGAGATCGATCGAGAGCGTTACCAGACCGAGTTTGCGGAGATTCCCGGTTCTGCTGCTGTTCCTACTGCCGGGCTGCATTTCGACCAACCCCTTCTGGCTGAATTGCGGACTCAGGGGCTTCAGCTGGCCAGTGTGGTCCTTCATGTCGGCCTGGACACCTTTTCTCCGGTTGTGGTTGAGCAGGTGGAAGATCATAAAATGAAAAGCGAGTGGTGTTACTGCCCCGGAGAAACTGCACAGCTCATCGAAGAAACATCCAGAAGGAATGCTTCCCGTGTTATTGCTGTTGGAACAACCTCATGCCGAGCTTTAGAGGCCTGTGCCCGCCTGGAATGGCCCGCCGACCCAATCCGGACCGCCCTGTTCATCAAACCGGGCGACCCTTTTCTCGTGACAGAGGGCCTGTTGACTAATTTCCACCTGCCGAAAAGCACTCTCTTGATGCTGGTTTCGGCGTTTATGGGGAATGACCTTCGAAAAAGAGCGTATGAGGCCGCTGTGAAAGAGAAATACCGCTTCTATAGTTACGGCGATGCCATGCTGATTATATAGGTCATTGAAAAACCTGAGGCTGATTTCTGATCTTCCCTGCTGTGATGCTCAAATCGAAATGTCCAGCCGTGGCTGTTAAGAGAATAGCGGTTTTTCAAATATGACGCGATGTATTGCGTTTCATTTTCTGAAGGGAGTTTGTTTATGAACAGAATCTTATCCTGTGTTCCTCAATTCCTCATATTCCTTTTTCTCGTCACACTCACAAGAACGGGCATGATGGCTCAGGAAACCCCATCGATAAAACCCTCCCTCTGTGATGTCGTTGGCATCAACCATATCAACTCCATCTACCATCTGACCGAAGAAGACTACATCAATGAAGGCGCAGACAGGATCCTTGAGCTCGGCAGCCGGGTCATCAAACTCATCATCCGGGATCATCTGGAAAAATATTACTCCTTCAATTCCGAATGGCCTGAAATCACGAGCCTGGTTCAGGCTGCCGAGACGCCCATCTTCCAGAAAGTCTTCGCTAAACCATTCACCACCTATGTGCTGATGACCTTCACTCCAGGGCACGATATCCACTATTTCACCAATGGCATGACAAAAGAGGATGTAGAGCGCGAACGAAAGGCCTGTTACGATTTCACCAGGTATCTGCTCACCCGTTACAAGGGCACGGGGAAGACCTTTGTCCTCCAGAACTGGGAGGGAGACTGGGTGCTGACCCCACCTCCCCTCGATATGGAAAAGAAACCGGATCCGAAGGCCATACAGGGTATGATTGACTGGCTCAATGCACGCCAGGATGGTGTGCAGCAGGCTCGCGATGAGGTTGGCATGGAGGGGGTGAGGGTTTTTCATGCAGCCGAGGTGAATCTGGTCGAGAAAGCCTGGCTGGGGCATCCCACTGTGACCAATGATGTGCTGCCAAAAACCCACTGTGATCTGTATTCATATTCAGCCTATGACACCATGGCGCAAAGCGAGGAGAAATTCCGTAAAGCGCTGAATTATCTCGAAGAGAAGGCTCCGGACAGTGCTGCTTTCGGATCGAAAAACATTTATGTGGGTGAGTTCGGCTGGCCGGAAAACCTGGTTGGGGAAGAGAAGCGTGCGGAGATGATCCGCTATACCGTCGAAACCTCCCTGGAACTCGGTGCACACTATATCCTCTTCTGGGAGCTCTACTGCGATGGCCTCAAAGCCCCGGTCGAGGGACGCTCCATCGGGAATGCCGACATGGCGGGCAACTGGCTCCTGCGCCCGGATGGGACCAAGTCGGCTGCATGGAATTATTTCGAAGCTCTCTATAAAAATGATGATGCCATCAAAAAATAGGGCCATAGATTCATTAAGTAATGAGATCTGAGCTGGTCCTGCTTATCTCACAGAACAATGTTGCTGTGGTTCGATCAGAATCTGCTGACAAGCCTGATGTCGATCACTGGATGATACTTCACAACCCTTGCGGGGGCCTCATTTTCGAATTAAAGTCAATTTTATCGGCACTGATAAAGTGCTCTGGCGCCCGCCAGCCTATCAGAACAGA
>JAANMW010003504.1_pt1 | contig 12147 bp, 9 predicted proteins | sample 7279671 | NCBI WGS metagenome assembly JAANMW01 (sample SAMN14094541, study PRJNA606508) | bioreactor metagenome | isolation source: A lab-scale SPAN reactor treating ammonium-rich wastewater day 247 | place: Ireland: Galway | collected 2017-09-19
CGTTGACGGGCTTGAACCCATCCAGGTCCATCACGAAGACCGCCACCATGTGCTCGGTGCTGCAGTGCGCCAGGGCACTCGACAAGGCCAGGCCCAGGCCACGGCGGTTGGGCAGGCCGGTCAGGGGGTCTGTGTGTGCGAGTGAATGCAAGGTGTCGCGCTCGGCGCGGGCACTTTCAGCAGCGGTGCGCAGGGCTTTGGAGCGCAGGCCGAGCACTCGCATGAACAGCAGCATGTCGATCGTCGCGCCAAACTGGAAGGAGTGAAGAGTCCAGAAGTTCACCGGGACCCAGCCTCGGATGACGCCAATCACCGTGGCGGTGGTCGTAAAGTAAATCAACCAGGCCCATAGCAGCGTGCTCCCCACGGCGTCGCCCTGGCGCATGCGTGCCACCGCACCGGGAATGCCCATGAGCGCAGGCAACAGGCCCAGGATGCTGACGATGGCGGTCAATTTTCGAGTGTCATACAGGTTCAGCGCAAAAGCTGCGGCCAGAGCGGCAGTGCATGCAGCGCCTACGCGCATGGCCCTCATGAGTCGGTTGCGTGGGTCGTTTGCGGCCAGTGCCTGGCCGAAGAACAGAAAGGAGCCACAGGTGGCCAGGAGGGCTGAGAGGCCACTGGCATGCTGTTCCATCCAGAGGTTGCTGCCCCAAAGGTACTGCGCACCCACACCGAAGAATTGCAGTGAAAAAAGCAGGCTTCCCGAAATCAGCACGGCGTACTGGATGAACAACACATCGCGCAGACTGATCCACAGGGCCAGGCTGTAAGCCAGCAGGCACAGTGCCAGACCGGTGAGAACACCTTGCAGCATTTGCTCCTGCAACGCCTGGTGCAGCAATGCCGGGGGTTTGCTCAGGGTGATGGGCAAAATCATGGCGCCCTGGGCCTGCACGCGCAGCAGCAGTTCGTGCTGTGCGCCCGGCGCCAGGCTCAGCGCCACCGTAGGCACCCGGCTGGGCAGTGGGCGCAGCGCCGACCCAACGAGGTTGCCCAGAGCCGTTTGCTGGACGATGCGTCCGTCCCGTGCCAGAAACACATCGATGCGGTTGAGCGGAGCGTAATCGATAGACAGTATCCATTGCCCGTCCGACTGGGGCGCCAGAGCCAGCGGAACGCGCAGCCAGACGGCCTCGGGGCGCACGCCCAGGGTGCCCTGGGTGGTGGGCATGGGGACAAAATCGGTGTTTTGATCGAGCAGCTCCTGGGCCGTGAAGCGGCGCTCGGGGTCGGGCAACATGGCCAGAGCCGACCACAGTGTGATGGATCGCGCGTTGTCGTCCAGCACCACAAGGGCCTGGTCCGCCCGGGCCCAGGGCGCTGTCAGCAGCAGCGCCAGCAGCACCCACAACACGGCCGTCCCCTGAATGCCCGCCCTGCACCGTGTACCTGCAGTCAAGAGCATCAGGCGCCGCAAGGCAAGAGGGCGGTTCATGGCGGGTAGGGCGAAGGTGTGCGGGTCGGGGTTGTGGCAGCACCAAGGCGGCCAGTGTGAAAAAGTGTAAATTAAAAGCGAAACTCTGGCTGGACGGCTCCTGCAGTGCAGCGGGTCAGTCCGAACCGTTCAGCGATGCCAGGTTGAGCAGCGAGGCCTCAATGGCGGCGGCAGTCATCTTCGGTTTTTCCATCGGAAAGAGGTGGCTGCCGTCGACCATGGAAATACGCCCCTGGGTGATGCGCTGCACCAGTGCCATGCCCACCTGTTTCAGCTCGGCCGATGCGCGCCCGCCAATAAAGGCGGCCGGGCAGCGCAGCGGGTGCTTGCGCAGCAGGCCGCCCAGGTGGTGCGGCATGGTGTTGTAGATGGCCGTCTCCACGGCGCGGTCGAAGGCCAGCACGCGGCGGTCTTCTTCATCGTAGAGGCCGTGGGTCACATAGTCGCGCAGCACCTGCGGGTCCCAGCGGGCGAAGGCCTTTTTCTTGTGGAAATGCTCGAAGGCCTCCTCGGTGCTGGCCCAGCTGTTGCGGCGCAGGCGGCTCACCCGGCCGGGCGACACCGAACCCACCACCTGGGTGCGCTTGGCCATGCCCACCGTGGTGGCACGCCAGCCGCTGATCAGGGGCGAGTCAACCATTAGCACGCCGCGTGCCAGCTCGGGGTGCATGGCGGCGGTCATCACGCTCAGAATGCCGCCCAGCGAATGGCCCACGAGGTACACCGGGCCGCCCGAGGTGCGCACCTGCTCGGCGGCGAACTCGGCCAGTTGCTCCACCAGGTTGGGCCAGTTGTTGGTGACAGGAAAGCGCGGGTCGTGGCCAAAGCGGTCCACCGCGCTGACATCGAAACCGCGCTGGCGCAGATGGTCAAAAAGCACGCTGTAGGTGCCCGAGGGAAAGCTGTTTCCGTGGGAGAAAACGATTGTTGTCATACCTTGTGAATGAATGGACCGCGCTCAGATCAGCTTGTCGCGCGGCGTAGTGATTTTTTTGAGTGGCTTGCAGCGCACCGGAGCCACCAAAATGGGCACCTCGGTCGCCTCGCCGCCCCAGTTGGGGCTTTCGATGCTGTCGAACACCTGGCGCAGCTTTTCGCCCCAGCTGTCGTGCAGCATGCGGAAGTAGGGGTTGTCCTCGGTGATGCAGACGATCTTGTCGGAGCAAAAGCGGTCCGCTTCGTACAGCACCAGGTCTAGCGGCAGGCCCACCGACAGGTTGGATTTGAGCGTGCTGTCCATCGACACCAGCGCGCACTTGGCTGCATCGTCCAGCGGCGTTTCGGGCGTGAGCACGCGGTCGAGCACGGGTTTGCCGTACTTCGATTCGCCCACCTGGAAATACGGCGTCTCGGACGTGGCCTCGATGAAATTGCCGGCCGAATACACCTGGAACAGGCGCATGCCCTCGCCCTGGATTTGCCCGCCGAGCACCAGCGAAACGTTGAAATCCACCCCCGAGCGCTTGAGCGAGGCGCCGTCGCGCTCGTGCACATGGCGCACCGCTGCGCCCAGCACGCGCGCGGCGTCGAACATGCTGCGCGCGTTCCAGATGGTGATGGGCTCGCCGTCGTGCTCGTCCTTGATCTGCGTGGTTTGCAAAATCTCGCGCACCGACTGGGAAATGCTCAGATTGCCCGCCGACAGCAGCACCATGAAGCGCTCGCCCGCCTTCTCGTACACCATCATCTTGCGGAACGAGCTGATCTGGTCGAGCCCGGCATTGGTGCGCGAATCGGACAGGAACACCAGCCCAGCGTTGAGTTTGATGGCGACGCAATACGTCATGGGGAAATGCGTGAAAGAGGAAAAACCCTGAGTGTAGTGCTGCGCCAGAACAAGCCTGCACTGATTCCGTTTTACGGAAGGTTGGTATCAAAATAATAGCTGCCAACGCTTATCCAGTAAGCGCCAGAGGTTTATTTCATTCAAACTTCCCAGAACGCCTCGATCAGCTCGCCCTGCGCATCCAGCAGCCACCACTCGATCACCACATCGCGCTGGCCCACACCCAGAATGCCGAGCAGCCCGCGCGGCGCCGAGCGGCGCGGGCAGCGCCACAGGTGGTCGCCCGGTTGGGCCAGGGCCTGCACCTTGGCGCGCACGGCGGCGGGCACCTCGGGGCTGTGCAGATCCACCAGGCGGTCTTCGCCGTCGCCGATTTCCTCTGGAGTAGCAGGGCGGGGGCGCATGTCAGGCTCCGGTGGGTGTGCTGCGCTGCGCCTTGCGCTGTGCCCCAATCCAGCAGCGCATCGCGGCATTCGATGTGCTCCAGGGTGTCGAGCACGGGGTTGGTCTTGAACTCGTAGCCGTGCGCCAGGCGCCATTGCAGCTCGCCGATCCATACCGTGACGCGGGCGAGTTCGGCGGCATATTCGTTCAGTTCGATGCCCAGCACGTTGTGCGGGCCGGTCACCAGGTCGGCCTCACGGTCCAGGCCCAGTTCGGCGGCCTGCAGGTGGCTGTGGTGCTCCATGTCTTTGAGGCACTTGAGGGCCAGGAACAGGAGGTTGCTGCTGCCGCAGGCCGGGTCGAGGGCGCGGTAGTTTTTGCGTTCGTCGAGCCAGGTGACGAACAGCGCATGCGCTGCGCGGTAGTGCTTGTCGCCTTTTTTGGTGATTTTGGCTGCAATCGCTTGTAGTTCAAGCGCTAATAGCTCCCATTTTTGTAGCAATGGGCGGCGGATAACGGGGTCGATCAGGCGCTCAATGGTGGCCGGGTCGGTGTAGTGGGCGCCGAGCTGGCTGCGCTTGGCGGGGTCGAGCCCGCGCTCGAACAGGGTGCCGAAGATGGAGACGTCGATGGCGCTCCAGTCCAGGTCGGCGGCGCGGCGCAGTTCGTGCAGGTCGGGTGCCGAGAGGGCGGGCACAGCGATGGCCTGGAACAGGCCGCCGTTGAACCAGGGAATGTCGTCCACGCCATACAGGCCGCCGGTCTGCATGGTGGTGAAAAGCTGCGTGAGGCCTTGGGTGAGTCGCTCGGGGGTGATTTGTTTGTGGGCTACCAGCCGCTCGAACATGCGGCCCGGCAGCAGTCCCACGTCTTCGGTAAAGAAGCAGAACAGGCATTGCGTGAGGAAGTGCGCCACCTGGTTGGCACGCTGCTGGCGGGCGGCGGCGGTTTCTCCGTCCGTGGTGCCGCGCTGGCGCAGGTTCTCGGCCAGGGCGGCAAAGCTTTGGGCGGCGGCTTCGGTGATGTCGCGGCTGGTCTGGCGTGGCTTGAAGCTGCCCGGCGCTGTCCAGATGCGGCGCAGCAGGGCGAGCTTGTCGGGCTGGTCCATCTCGGCAATACGCACTTCGTGCGTCTCGCTCGGGTGGCCGGTGAACTGCGTGTGGATACGGATGGTGAGCCGGTCGGACACCACCAGAATCGGCGGGTTGGACAGCGCCAGGCTGTAGGTGAGCAGTTGTTTGAGGGCGGTGTCGAGGTTTTTGCCCGGCGCTTTGTTCTCCCAGGCAAACACGCCGCGCATGAAGACGTCGGCATAGCCCGTCTTGCCGCCGATGACCGCGCTTTTTTCTTCAAACCGGTAGCCTTCGGCACTGCCGGGCTTGGGTACGCCCAGCAGTTCGCACAGGTCGAGAAAGTGGCTTTGCGCGCCTTGCTCTTCGTTGAGCGCGTAGGCCGGGCCGGGGATGCCGCCGGGCGTGCCCCATTTGGCGATGAAGTCTTGGGGGGTCATGGGCGGGGTGTGGTCAGTAGCCGCGCAGCAGCATGTCCAGCGCGGTTTCAATGTCGAGCATCTGGGGCTTTGCGCTGGCAAGGGGGTGGGACAACTCGTTGTGCAGGAAAACGGCGATGCCAAGGGGGTGCAGATGGGCGATGTGGTCGTTCACTGCAATGGCGGGGTTGAAGCGGTCGGTCATGCCCGGAAAGGCGCCCGGCACGGCCAGTGGGACGCACACCCGTTCGGCAAAGCGATAGAGCAGGTCGCTCTGGATGTCCATGACGTAGGGGAAGGTGTCACGGTCTTCTTCGATGGGGTTGGCGTAGATGTCCAGGCGCGCCATGGCTCATTTTTTCTGTTCTGCGCGCCAGCGGCGCACTCGCTGCGAATACGGTTCGCGCTGTTCGGCCCAGGCGTTGTATTGGTCGATGTCGGTGGCGTGCTGCGCGGACCAGTCGTGGATGCTCTGGGCCGCACGCTCCGGGGTGCGCCCGCTGGTGTTGCGTCCGCCGGGCGGCGCTGCGGGGGCGGCGGCGTACACCGCAGGCTCTTCCTGGGCGGTCAGGGGCACGGCCTTCATGGGCTGCAGGGTGATGGTGCCGTCGGGTGCCGTTTGCACGTCGAACAGCTGGCCAGCGTACTTTTTGCCCAGCGAGATTTGGCCGCTGGCGCCGACTTCCTTGAGCATGGCGAGAGTCCTAGGGGGTTCTCATGCCATCATGCCGCATGAAAGGAAGCGGGGTCAAGCGCCCTCGTTACCAGGGCAGCGGCTCGCCGGTGTACGCAAAGAATCCGCCTGATTCGGCCGGGGTCAGGCGGTCCAACACGCCCAGCATGTCGGCCGCGGCCTCTTGGGGCGCACGGCCGATTTGCGCGCCCCGGAAGGGCTGGGACAGCGCGGTGTTCACCGTGCCGGGGTGCAGGCTGACCAGCACAGCCTGCGGGTGGCTGCGCGCCACTTCGATGGCGGCAGTTTTCACCAGCATGTTGAGCGCCGCCTTGGATGCGCGGTAGCTGTACCAGCCGCCCAGGCGGTTGTCGCCAATGCTGCCCACCTTGGCCGAGAGCAGCGCCAGCACGCCGCGCTGCCGGTCCAGCAGCGGGACAAAGTGGCGCAGCACCAGCGCCGGGCCCAGGGTGTTGGCGCGCAGGGTGGCTTCGAGCTGGGCGTAGTTCAGGTCGCCGAGCTTTTTTTCAGGCATGAAGCCGGGGCCGTGCAGCACGCCTGCCGCGTGGATGATGAGGTGGAACGTGCCGCCTGCACGCAGGGCGTCGGCGGCCTGGCCGATGCTGGCTTCATCGTCCATGTCCAAGCGCGGCTGGGACCGGCGGTGCAGGCCCACCACCTCGGCGCAGCGGGGGTGGGCGCGCAGGGCCTGCACAAAGGCCTGACCGATGCCGCCACTGGCACCGATAACCAGGGCGCGAAAGCCGGGGGGAAAGGAATCCAGCGTCAAGGCGGTGGTCAAGGAGTGGTCTCGCTGTCCAGCGCGTGGGCCAGCAAGTCCTCCAGTGCCAGCACCTGCAAGGCGCTGTGGTGGGTGCTGCGCAGGAAGATCGGCGGCGCCACATGGGCCAGCAAGGCTTCGCGCCAGCGCTGCACGCACAGGCACCAGCGGTTGCCGGGCTTGAGGCCTGCGAAGCGGTACTCCGGGCGCGGGGTCGTCAGGTCGTTGCCATGCGCGAGGGAGAAGTCCAGGAACGCCTGGGTCATCTGAGCGCAGACCACGTGCCTGCCGTGGTCCGCGTCATCCGTGGAGCAGCAGCCATCGCGGAGGAATCCGGTCAGCGGATCGTAGGAGCAGGGCACCAGGGGTGTACCCAATACGTTGAGATCGGCCATGGCGGTGGGAATTGGATGGCGTGGATGCGCCATTGTGGGCAAATCACCCGATGGCGCAGATCTAGCCGCGCCATACACCCTGCGCCATGACGGGCTTTGCCGCGCCTCGTGTCAGCGTGGCAGCAAACCCTTGAGCTGGTACAGCGCATCCAGTGCCTCGCGCGGGCTGAGCTGGTCGGGCTGGATGGCTGCCAGGGCGGCTTCGACCGGGCTGGCGGCTGTCAGCTCGGGCTCGGGCGGGGGGGCGAACAGGTCCACCTGCAGTTCGCCTTCGTCGGCACGTTCTTCCAGCGCGGTCAGGGTGTGGCGGGCGTGGTGTAGCACGGGGGCGGGCATGCCGGCCAATTTGGCCACCTGGATGCCGTAGCTGCGGCTGGCGGGGCCGGGTTGCAGTTCGTGCAGGAACACGATATCGGCCCCTGCCTCGGCGGCGGCAACGTGCATGTTGACCGCGTGGCGCGCCTTGGCAGGCAGCTCGGTCAGCTCGAAGTAGTGCGTGGCAAACAGGGTGAAAGCGCGGGTTTTGTCGTGCAGGTGCGTGGCAATGCCGCTGGCCAGCGCCAGGCCGTCGAAGGTACTGGTGCCGCGGCCGATTTCGTCCATCAGCACCAGGCTGTGCGGTGTGGCAGCGTGCAATATTTGCGCGGCTTCCACCATCTCCAGCATGAAGGTCGATTGCGCGTTGGCCAGGTCGTCGGCGGCGCCAATGCGGGTGTGTATGGCGTCGATGGGGCCCAGGCGGCAACTGGTGGCCGGCACATGGCTGCCCATGCTGGCGAGCAAAACGATGAGCGCCACCTGGCGCATATAGGTCGATTTACCGCCCATGTTGGGGCCGGTGATGATCTGCATGCGGGTGTTGGCGTTGAGCCGCGTGTGGTTGGCGATGAAGGCGCCACTCGACGTTTCAGCTAGGCGCGCTTGCACCACGGGGTGGCGGCCGCCTTCGATCTCGATGCAGGGGTCGCCCGCGAACTGTGGCGCGCACCAACCCAGGGTGAGGGAGCGTTCGGCCAGGGTGCACAGCACATCCAGCGTGGCCAGGGCCTGGGCCAGACGGGTGAGCTGGGGGATATGCGGTTGCAGTTGGTCGAGCACCTGCTCGTACAGCCACTTCTCGCGTGCCAGGGCGCGTTCGCTGGCCGACAGCGCCTTGTCTTCGAAGGCTTTGAGCTCGGGGGTGATGAAGCGCTCGGCGTTTTTGAGCGTTTGGCGGCGGCGATAGTCTTCGGGCACCTTGTCGAGGTGGCTGCCGGTGATTTCAATGTAGAAACCGTGCACCTTGTTGAACTGTACGCGCAGATTGGGGATGCCGGTGCGGGCTTTCTCGCGGGTTTCCAGGTCGAGCAGGAAGGCATCGCAGTTGCTCTGGATGGCGCGCAGTTCGTCCAGCTCGGCGTCGAAGCCGCTGGCGATCACGCCGCCGTCGCGTACCAGTGCGGCGGGCTCTTGGGCAATGGCACGCTGCAGCAGGTCGGTGCAGTCTGGCGGCGGTTGCAGGTGACTGAAAATTTGAGCCAAATAGGGCTCTGGCGCTTGTGCGTTGTGCGCTAGATGCTCTGCTTTTTGTAGCGTATTGCCCAGTGCCACCAATTCACGCGGGCGCACCTGGCGCAGTGCGGTGCGGGCGGTGATGCGCTCGACGTCACTCACGCCCTTGAGTTCGCTGCGCAGGGTATTCCAGGGGCCGTGGCCGCCGCCTGCACCGCCGGGGCCGCGCAGAGCGGTGGTGGCCGCCAGGCGCTGGCGGGCGGCGCTGCGGTCGCGTGGGGGTTCGAGCAGCCAGGTCTTGAGCAAGCGGCTGCCCATGCCGGTCATGCAGGTGTCGAGCAGCGAGAACAGCGTGGGGGCGTCTTCGCCGCGCAGGGTCTTCACCAGTTCGAGGTTGCGCCGCGTGCTGGCGGGCAGGTCGATGAGGTCGTCCGCACACTGCACCTGCACGCTGTGCACATGGGTGAGCGCGCGGCCCTGGGTGTGTTCGGCGTATTGCAGCAGGGCAGCGGCGGCGGCGTGGGCGTGGTGCAGGTCTTGTGCGCTCCAGGCTTGCAGACTGGCCGCGCCCAGGTGTTCGAGCAGCTTGCGTTCGCCCAGGGCGCCGTCAAACTGCCAGTCGGGCCGGGGGCTGGCGGGGCAGGCGTAGCTGCCGCTCTGGCGCAGCACCTGCAGTTGTTGCTCGAAGCGGTCGGTGACGCCTGCGCTGTAAATCAGCTCGCTCGGGGCCACGCGCGCCAGCCAGGCGCCCAGCTCGTCGTGCGCGCATTCGGCCAGGTATACGCGGCCCTGCGTCACGCTCAGCCAGGCCAGACCGCAGCGCGCCCGCGCGCCCTGGTGCACGGCCAGCAGCAGGGCCTCGGCCTTGTCGGACAGCAGTTCGGCGTCGGTCAGCGTGCCGGGGGTCACCACGCGCACCACCTTGCGCTCCACCGGCCCCTTGGCGGTAGCCACGTCACCCACCTGTTCGGCAATGGCCACCGATTCGCCCATCTTGATCAGGCGGCCCAGGTAGTTTTCCAGTGCATGGAAGGGCACGCCTGCCATCAGTACCGGCTGTCCCGCAGACTGGCCGCGTTGTGTGAGGGTGATGTCGAGCAGGCGCGAGGCCTTCTCGGCGTCTTGCCAGAACACCTCGTAAAAGTCGCCCATGCGGTAGAACAGCAAGGTGTCGGGGTACCCGGCCTTGATGGACAAGTATTGCGCCATCATGGGGGTGTGGTTTTCAAGCCCCGTGGGCAGGGCGGTTGTGCGGTCGTCGGTCATGCGGGATGGGTCAGGCCTGGTTTTCCTGTTGTGCCAGAGCTTCGAGTTGCGCCAGGTCCAGGATGGTGATGCCGCGCTGGGCCATGCGGATCACGCCGTCGCGCTCCATGGCTTTGAGTTCGACGTTGACGCGCTGGCGCGAGCAGCCCAGCAACTGGGCCATTTCGTCCTGCACCAGGCTGATGCCGACCGGCATCTCGCACGTGGGCTGCGGGGTACGGGGGCCAAAGCGGCGCATGAAGTGCAGCAATTGCTTGGCCAGCCGGGCACGCAGCGGCAGCGTGGCCATGTCTTCCATCATCCAGTAGAGAAAGCGCATGCGCCGCGCCTGCAAGGTCAGCAGGGCTTCGCCGAATTCGGCATGTTCGTGCAGGAGTTGCCGGAACACGGTCTCGGCCACGCCCAGGAGGGTGGTGTTTCCGTGGGCATGGGCGTCGTAGGTGTTGGGGCCACGGTGCAGCACTTCGGCTTCGCCGACCCAGATGCCCGGCTCCACATAGGCCAGGGTCACCTGCCGTCCTCCAGGGGATGTACGGCGAAAGCGGATGGCGCCGCTGGCGCAGGCAAACCAGTGCTGCGCCAGTTGGCCCTGCTCTACGATCATCTCGCCATGGGAATAGCGCGTGACGGTACCCAGGCGAAAGATGTCGTGCCGCAGCGAGGGGGAGAGCGCGGCAAACCAGCGGCCCCGGTCAATGGCAGCGCGTTCGCTGACGCAGAGCAGGGGGCGTTGGTGGGCGCCGTGGGGCACAGTTTCTTGCATGGTGGGGGAGGCGGTTGCCGGGCGGCTGGGTTCTGGTCGCAGAATGCGCATTCTAGGAGGCCGTGCGGCAGAAGGCAGACCTGGCCTGGGCCCGCTTCTCGATGCAGAGGTCGAGCGGCGGTGGGGAGGGGCTGGCCGTACAGAGGCTATGCTGCCAACCGACCCATGGTTGCATGTGCGTGTTTACCCGTAAGTTGTTACGGCGACAGTACATGTTGTTACGCTTTGCCATACGATGGCTTGCTTGGGTCGCGGGCGCAGTATTTTTGCGTTGCTGTGACATGTGTTTTTTGTGAGAGGCTTCTACGTGAACGTCACCCCGTCAGTACAGCCAGAGCCTTCCATCCTGCCTACAGAAGCCACTGCTGCGCAGGTGGGGCAGTCCAGCCTGCAGTCCATGCTGGATGCTGTTCCTGTGGCCTTGCTGGGTTTCCATTTGCAAGGCAGGGACTTGCGACTGGTTTCCGCCAACGCGGCCGCTCGCCGCCTGCATGGGCTGCGTTCGGCGAGTACGAGTGGAGTGTCTGCCGCCCAGGTGTTTTTGCTGTTGGCGCAAACCCATGTGCTGGAGCAGCTCCATGCCGCGGCACGCACGGGCGAACCGCTGGAGTGCCGCCACGTGCTGCGCGACCAGGGGCGGCTGGTGCTGGCCTGGAAGATCCATGCCCAGTCCACCGGCATCGGCAGTATTTTGGTGACCGTGCAGGACGTTTCAGAGGCTGAGCTGCTGCGCATCACGCTGGCGGGCACCGACGAGGCGTTGCAAGACACACGGCGTGAACTGGACGAGCAGACCGAGGTCTTTGGCACCATGGAGAGCATGGCGGGAACGGGCTATTGGCGCCGCATCTGGGATGAGGGCGAGACCGTGTTGCTTTGGTCGCCCGGGCTGTGTGACATCGCCGGTTTTGAGCGCCAGGAATGGATCAGTCCCGAGCGCTCCCTCAGCGGTATCTTGCCCGAAGACCGGCATATCGTCGCATCGGCCCAGGCCGCTCAGGACGGTGGCGACATTGAATACCGCTGGCGCCGCCCCGACGGGCAGGTGCGCTGGATGCGCTCGCGCGTGCGCCGCCCGTCGCAGCAGGGCGGGGTGATGGTGGAGATGGGGGTGGTGCAGGATGTGACCGAGGAACACCGCTCTGCCGAGCAACTGCGCGGTCAGCTGGACTTCATCCAGAGCATTGCCAGCAACATTCCCGGCTTCATCTACCAGTGCCGCATTCGCCCGGACGGCAGTCCGAGCCTGCCTTATGTCAGCGAGGCCGTGAACGATTTGATGGGGGTGTCTGACCAACTGGTGCGGCAAGACATTCAGGCCTTGGAGCGCAATGTGGTGGAGGAAGACCTGCCCAGGGTGCGCCGTACCATGCGCCGTGCCGTGCGCAACCTGAGCCCCTGGCATTGCGAATACCGGGTGCGGGCGCCCGACGGTGACGTGCGCTGGCAGATGACCAGTGCGGCCTTGCAGGCCGAGCCCGATGGCGCGGTGCTGATGCACGGCTACACGCTGGATGTGACCGACAGCAAGCGTGCTGCCCAGGAAATCGAACGCCTGGCCTTCTACGACGCCCTCACCCAGCTGCCCAACCGCCGCCTGCTGCTCGACCGCCTGCACCGCCTGGTGCTCAGCAGCCAGCGCACCCACCATCACGGCGCCCTGCTGTTCATCGACCTGGAC
>JAANMW010003505.1_pt1 | contig 12145 bp, 6 predicted proteins | sample 7279671 | NCBI WGS metagenome assembly JAANMW01 (sample SAMN14094541, study PRJNA606508) | bioreactor metagenome | isolation source: A lab-scale SPAN reactor treating ammonium-rich wastewater day 247 | place: Ireland: Galway | collected 2017-09-19
TGATGTATAGGAATTTCAATGTTTGTTGTAGGGGCGAAGCATTTGCTATTCAGAAAATAGACTGCATTCAAATGGAATGCCAGCAAATGCTTCGCCCCTACGTGTGACCGCAAACAAAGTCGCCGAGGGGCCTAATTTGATGCATATGGGATTCAGAGGCGAGGCAACACGTTTGAATTTCCTATACATTTAATGAGACCTTCGATGACTTTTCAATCGTAAAGACGTGTTGTGGTGTAGTGGCAAGGCGCGCCTTGCCACTACAGAATCGCTTTGAAATTCCTCTGCGCCGAGTTATAAGTAGGTCGGATTAAGCGATAGCGAATCCACCTTTCCTGGAAATAGTATGGGTGGATTCGGCGTAAAAAACAACGCCTTAATCCACCCCACTCATACCTTGAAAAAACTGAGAGGACAAAGAGAAGATATCTTCGGTAACTCCTTATTTTCCCTATCAATCCGGTTTTACCGTATCACCCAGTGTATCCTCAAGGTAAAGCATTTTTACCAATACAATAATGGCAGCCACAAGAGGAGTTGCAAACACGAGGCCCAGAAATCCTAAGAGAACTCCCATTAACACCTGAGCAATAATAACCAGAGCTATTGGTATTGATGTGGCGCGCCGTTCGATATAGGGTGTGATCAAATAGCTCTCGATACCCTGGATAGCGAAGTAAAGGAGTACGATATAGAATGCCTTCATAGGACTTTGCATGAGCGCGAGTAACACGGCCGGTATAGCCGAGAGGATCGGACCTATATTGGGAATGAATGTGAATATCCCGGCGATGAAGCCCAGTGCCATTGCAACAGGTATACCAAGCAGGTTCAACCCAAGTCCGGTAAATATGGCAATAATAGCCATTGATATAATCTTGCCCACAAGCCACCAAAATAAAGTCTCTTCAACGTTATTCAAAACCTCCTGAGCACGCTTCCGTTTCTTTATAGGGACGAGTTTTACAATACCTTTTATGTAAGATTGGGGATTAATAGAAAGAAATAAACCGACAATTATAATGATGAGGAAATTTGCTACAAGACCGAATGTCGCTGAAAAAAAGCTGCCGATTTTTGATAATACATTCATTTTTCCAGACATAATCTCGTTGATACTGGGTACTTTTGTAAGGAGTGTCTTGACCCATGTATATTGCATGAGTTGATCTCTGAGCTGTTGTATCGATTGCGGAAGGGTCTGTGCTAATTGGTCAATTTGTTCCGTTACTTTAGGCACAATAAACCAGGTAACTATACCAAAGATGCCGATAAGGCTAAACAAGACTATTATCAGCGATAAGCCGATGGAGAGATGAGTGTATTTTCTGATAAGATTGCTGAGGCCGCGCAGGAAAATTGCCATTAATGCGCTTGCAAAGATAAGCAAAAGCACATCAATAGTCTTCCAGAATACTAGCAATAAGATAATGATGAATGTGCCAATCCCTACTGCTAAGAGAACACGTTGTGCAAAAACAGAACGATTTGTATGCACAGTATCCGGGTCTATCTCCTGGTTTCTTTGTTCCTGCCCTGCATGCTCTTTATTCATAATCCGGATCTCCTCTGCCGGGGAGATTTATTGCAGAGAAATTCCCGTTTCAGAGATTGAGTAGCTTTTTAGTTAAGGATTGAAATACGGATAGAACTCTCTGCTGGTCTACTATTCAATTCACACATGAGATTGCCCTTGTAGGGCAAGGCTTTAGCCTTGCTCTCCCATCTGAACATAGAGATGGAGTAGCACAACTCTAAAGGGTTGACCTATCATTACCCACAAGTCCCAGTACACTGTCAACTTAATTTATCATAACGTACTCTCTCGTATGTGTCATTGCGAGGGGTATTTTCCCGAAGCAATCTCTTTTGAAATGTCCAGGGGATTGCTTCGGACAATAACCCTCGCAATGACACAGCCCCATGCAGTTGAACCGATACAAATCGTATTATCATGAATCATATTGACAGTGTACCAGATAGGGTGACACGGAAAAACCCTATATACATTTAATCTCCCTTGATCTCCCTTTAAAAAAGGGGGAAATCCCTTGTTCCCCCCTTTTCTAAAGGGGGGTCAGGGAGGATTAGAGGGGAACAGGGACACATATTGCCCTTTTTCCAAAGGGATGCTTCCTTTTTTGATGCTATTGCCCTCATAGTATATCTTTCTTCTGAAAGATATTACTTGTAAAAATTAGTAGACTCAGTTTCTTCGACGGGTTTATCCAGACAATCTTCTATCATACTGACCTTGAACCGGGTATCACCCTGATCAACTGCCTTAACGACGATCTGCCAACTTGCCTTTGCTTCTGGATCCAGGGTTGCCAAAGGATCGAATCTTACCGTCTTGCCATCAATGGCTCCTTTCGTCGGACCTGTGGATGATACATACTGCATCGCATCTGCCAGCATGCAATCGACCTTGATGTTGGTGCTAACCTCAGAACCCTGGTTGGTTACACTGACCGTGTACGATGTGGTATTACCAACTACGACCGGGTCCTTTGTGTCAACTGCTTCAAGCAGGAGAGCTGGAACACCCAGCACCTCAGTTGTAACGGCGGCAGAAACAGGCTCTGCGCAGTTAGCCTTAGCTGTTGTTATGCTTTTTGCGCTCCCCAAACTCTTGGTGAGCAAAGTCATACTGACTTTCCTGGAATCTTGAGGCTGCAGGGTGCCTAAATTCCATTTGATGGTGCCATTTGCTACCGTAGCGCCTTCACTGGCGCTCTCATAGGACATATTTACCGGTATTGGGTTTTCAATAATCGTGGATGCTGCAGGGCCATCGCCTGTGTTTTCAACCGTAATATCATAGGTAGCTTTACGATTGATGTATCTCTTTTCAGGTCCTGATTTTTCAATCGTAAGCACGGGCTGCCTTACAACAATGGTTGTTGGGGCAGACTCAGCGCTCAAACCGCCTTCACCGACTGCTTTTGCAGCGCTTGTAAACTTGCCGGTCTTATCCGGCCTGACTGTTAACGATATCTCCCGGGTCTCTCCCGGATTTAACGTACCAATATTTTCTACCACTTTGGTATCACCTTCCGGCGTTTTCAATCCTGCCGGCAGAGCTTCCTTTATTTCTACATTTTTTACGGCTCCGCTACCGGTATTGCTTGCGACAATAGTTACCGGAATCGCATCACAAACTAAAGCCTCTGAAGGCGCATGCATGGTAACCGCTAATTTAGGCTGCACGACATTTGTCATAAGACAGAGCTGGGGTAAATGATAGGTAACATCGGCGCATATCGGGATTTCCCCTGGTTCTCCGGATATACCGGTGATCCGTATTACTTTTGTTTCCTCTGGTTCTAAGTCTCCTAAAGACCATTTTGCAGTACCGTTTTTCACGCCTTCCCGCATTGTGGGATCGGAGCTTTTTATCTGGAACTTTTGGGGAAGGTGTTGAATAACTTCGACATTTCTCACAGGCATCTTCGTAAGGTTAGTTACGGTAACAGAATACTCATAAGGTTGATTTATATTGATTTCTCTCGGTGCGGTTCCCTCTAAAGAAAGAACGCTGCCTTCAGGAGGGTATGATGCAGTGACTTTCAGTATGTCAGCCCCTTCTTTTGCTTCTTCCTTAGATGGACGTTCTTCTTTTGTCTCTTCCGTAGAGATATACTCTTCCTTAGATACTGTCTTTTCTTCTTTGCGCTTGCAGCCATACACACTCACTATGATAATTACCAGCAGTAATGAATAAAAACTCGCCATTTTCCAACGACTCATACATACCTCCCTTCAAATTACAATGAATTATTAATATCAAATTTTCTCTATACTACTCTTTTTTCTCTTCACCTTTTTCTGGCTGAGCCTGAGGTGGTCCCTCTCCTGGAGTCAGGGCATCGATTACCTGTTCTACCACACCTTCCTTTTCTGGCGCAGTTGGTGGTGGCAGGTTGGCAAATCCTGCGGTTATACCTTCAACGAAGGCATTACGGATAATTCCCAGGATAGTAGGGAGGATTTGTGGATTGGGATCTGTAATAGTACCTTTGATAGGAATGATAGTAGCTATCTTTTTTTGCTCCGGTGCATGTTCTGGACTGCTGGAGAAGATTGACAGAGTTGTATCCACAACCTTAGACTTGATCCAGTCTAAGAAGGAGGGCTTTTCAGGGGCGACATCTACATTATGGAGGACGGGCTTAACTCCGCCGGTAATTTGATTCTTTTCAACTTCAAATGAAACAAAAAGATCGACAGTACCCCTTATCGGTTTGAGGTCTGACTGAGCAACGGCGAATTGAGAGAGATCAGTCAGAGCCAGGCCTTTTAGTGCTGTTTTCCCCGTGAAGTTGAGTCCCTTCTCCCAGGGATTGGCAGAAAGGGAAAAGGTGAGATTCCCTGATTTTTGCAGTATTGCATTAGCGGATACGGTAGTTGGCATATCTTGCGCCAGTTTTTCCCGTGTGGCAATATTTTTCACCTTTACCTCCATATCATGGAGCCAGATCCGAGGCTGGTTTTCCTCTGTTGCGTCGATAAAAATAATCTCGGCTTCATTTACCTCTACACGGTCTATGCGCAGGGGCGGAGCTTTTTTGAGTTGTGCGCCTATGTCAGGGATACGCACAGGTTTCTTTTCTTCCGGTGGCACTGCCCGCTCCTTCACAACCGTTACTTGGGGATGATCAACATCTACCCGTGCAACCAGGGTTCCCTTCAGGAGCTGTTTCCATACCATGGTAACCTTCACCCGTTCTGCAAAAAAGAAAGGCTCATCTGATCTGCCGGCAGGTTCCTCGAAGATCTTGACGCCGGTGATCTCATATCGGGGAGGTATGATTGACAGAGATACGTCCTGAAAACTCCCTTTATAATTTTCTAATCCATCGAGTGCCTGCTGAGTAAAGTAGCTGGCTATAGGATCAAGCGCCAGGCGGAAAGCAAAGATCACAACTGCGGCAATAGCAATCCATAAGAAGAGTTGTTTATACCAGGTATTGAAAAACTTCTTCTGGTGTTTGCGGGTATCGCTTTTCTGTTCTGACATGATGTGATACTCCTGTAAGTGAGTGCCCCGGTTGCTTACGTATCTGCTATACAAGGAACTCACCGCCTGAAGGGAAATGAGGCGCTTCTCTGGAATATAAACTTGGCAGCATTCCAGGCTCAACAGAAGAGAAACGCCTAGTAGGTCGCTTATGGACGCGGCCCGCTCTCTTACCCGGCGCTCTTTAAGAAATTTTATCTTTTAGAATTTATATCCATTTATACCTTTTTTAAATCCACAGTGCAGTGTGCGCACCGCGTTGCCTTAATGGGAATTGTAGATAAACAATAAGGACAATCTTTTACCGTAGGCTCATCTGATGTTACCTCTTTCTTGCTCTTGACCCGATTGACTACCTTCACAAGCAGGAATACGACGAAAGCAATAATTAAGAAATTAATTACATCATTGATAAACGAACCATAAGCTACAATCGGAATTCCTTATGCAGTAGGCTGAATCTTATATTTACTATAAGTAATGCAACATGCTTGCCAAAGAATTCTTGAGGTGAAATTTGTCGCGATAAGGATGGGATTAATATATAAGTGCTTTATAAATAGTTTGTTATAATGATAACATCAGGCATATAACTATTTTCCATTCCTGAGATAAATCTTATTTTCGTATGCCCATACATACACATATATTGCCAATTCATTTTAAACAGTTGTCACATAGATATATAAGTCCTGTTTTGTAAATTTATAAAAATATACGATAAGTCGGTAATTGCATACATTTTATTGCAAACGGGTCTATAAGAATGAGATATGGAATGGAGTATTAAACCATTCCTGTTATTTCTTCAATCCTGTCCGTGCGATGAAAGATGTGGTAGAGTATGGGAAGCACCAGTAAGGTAAGGATGGTTGATGATAGTATTCCGCCGATTACTACAGTTGCAAGCGGACGTTGTACTTCCGCTCCGGTTCCTGTAGCTACCGCCATGGGAAGAAAGCCTAGTGAGGCAACAAGGGCGGTCATAAGCACCGGACGCAGCCGGGTAATTGCCCCATCAATAATCGATTGACAAAGAGAGTTGCCTTCCGAACGGAGTTTGTTAATAAATGAAATCATGACAAGTCCGTTGAGCACGGCTACACCGGAGAGTGCAATAAAGCCAACGCCGGCCGAGATTGATAACGGGATACCTCTTGCCCAAAGTGCGACAATTCCTCCGGTAAGAGCAAAGGGAACGCCCGTGAAGACCAGAAGGGAATCCTTTACCGTCCCGAATGTTGTGAAAAGCAGGAAAAATATTAAAGCGAGTGCAATAGGGGTGACTATTTGTAACCGATTCTTTGCCGATATCATTTGTTCAAATTGCCCTCCCCAGGATATCCAGTAGCCTGCGGGGATGTTGACATGTGTTTTTATTACCCTCCTGGCCTCTTCGATAAAAGAGCCGATATCGCTTCCTCTTACATTTGCTGTTACAACGATGCGACGTTTACCGTTTTCCCGGCTAATTTGGTTAGGACCGGGCGCTACGGTAAAATCTGCAATAGATCCGAGGGTTATATAACCGGGTTTATTACTATCCTCAGAGTGAACTGCCGGGATGAGGCCCCCCGTAAGGAATGTATCTTTCTTGTCAGGAAGAGGGATTGGTAATCTCCTGAGTGCATCAACATTGGTACGTATCTCTTCGGGAAGACGTACCAGAAGCTCAAATTGTTTATCTCCTTCAAAAACCTTACCGGTGCTTTTCCCTGCAATAGCAATTTCAATTACTTCCTGTACATCGGATATATTGAGTCCATACCGCGCCATCTCTTTACGATTCATTCGTATGGTGAGGACAGGAAGGCCGGTTACTTGCTCCACCTTAACGTCCGATGCCCCCTGGATTTTTTTCAGGACATTTGCTATCCTTTCGCCGGTTTGCAGAAGTACCTCTGTATCATCTCCAAATATCTTTACTGCTACATCGGTGCGTACGCCTGCAATAAGCTCATTAAACCGCATCTGAATGGGTTGGGTAAATTCATAATTATTCCCGGGAATTTTTTTGAGATGTTCTTCGAGTTCGTGTATGAATTCAGTTTTTGATTTGCCTGGATCAGGCCATTCAGATTTCGGTTTCAGCATGACAAATGTGTCTGCTACATTCGGAGGCATGGGGTCAGTTGCTATTTCTGCCGTTCCTATTTTGGAAAAGACGTTTTCTACTTCAGGGAATTCTCTTATTTCTTTTTCGAGCATACATTGCATCTCTATTGCCTGCGATAAGCTTGTTCCGGGGATACGTATGGCATGAATTGCAATATCCCCTTCATCCAGACTGGGTATGAATTCACTTCCCATGCGTGTTGTCATGAGTCCGCTCAGGATAACAAGTAACGCCACTGCAGTAATAACAAACATCTGGTTCCGCATCGCAAGGTTAAGAACGGGAATATATCCCTTTTTAGCCCAGCGAATGACAGAGTTATCTTTTTCAGAAAATTTCCCTGTAAAAAATAGTGCTGCGGCAGCAGGAACGAACGTCAGAGAAAGGATGGTTGCGCCGATGAGTGCAAGAATTACGGTAAATGCCATAGGGTAAAACATCTTTCCCTCAATACCTGTCAGGCTCAGGATCGGTAAATAAACGATCATAATAATTAATTCACCGAACATGGTTGCCTTCCGGACTTCTTTCGATGCATCAAAAACAACCTCGAATCTTTCCTGACGCGTTAACAGTCGTCCAAGTCGATGTTGTTCTTCTGATAGCCTGCGGATGCAATTTTCAACAATTATTACAGCGCCGTCGATGATAATTCCAAAGTCAAGCGCGCCTAAGCTCATCAGATTCGCACTTATCTTATTGCTTACCATCCCGGTAATAGTAAACAACATGGATAGTGGTATAACAAGAGCGGTAACGAAGGCTGCCCGTATATTTCCCAGAAAGAAAAACAGAATCACCATTACCAGAATGGCGCCTGCCGCTAAATTTTCCTTCACCGTTTCGATTGTTTTATCCACAAGGGCTGTACGGTTATATACTGTTTTCGCAACAACACCTGCTGGCAGTGTATTGTTGATCCCAATCATCTTGTCAGCTACTTTTTGCGAGACAGTTCTGCTGTTATCTCCCATAAGCATGAAGGCCGTACCGAGGACAACCTCTTCTCCATTTTCTGTAGCAGCGCCGGTACGGAGCTCCTTCCCGATTGCGACTTCTGCCACATCTTTAATGTAAAGAGGAATGCCCTTATGGCTTCCAACAGTAATTTGCCGGATATCTTCTCTGTGAGTAACCTGTCCGGGTGATCGAATCAGATACTGCTCTCCATGGTGTTCAATATAGCCTGCGCCCACATTGGCATTATTCCTGGCAAGGGCCTGAACTATATCATGGAATGATAATCCGTAAGCGATAAGCTTTTCCGGATACGGTGTTACGTGATATTGTTTTTCGTATCCGCCAATAGTGTTTACCTCAGTAACACCGGGTGTTGTAAGCAACTGAGGCCGGATAATCCAGTCCTGGATGGTTCTTAAATGAGTGAGTGTATATGGTGTATCCTGCGGGAGCTTAAGGGTATTGGCTTTTGGTTCAACTGTCCACATAAAAATCTCGCCAAGTCCGGTTGCAATCGGGCCCATAATAGGGTCGGCACCAGGCGGCAAATTACCCTTAACCTCCTGTATGCGTATGTTGATGAGTTGTCGTGCAAAGTAAATGTCCGTTCCGTCTTCAAAAATAATAGTTACCTGTGAAAGCCCATAGCGTGAGATGGAACGTGTCTCAACGAGATGAGGTATACCCGACATGGCCGTCTCAAGGGGAAAGGTAATACGTTGTTCTACTTCTAAGGGAGAATATCCGGATGTTTCGGTATTAATCTGCACCTGAACGTTCGTGATATCGGGTACTGCATCAATAGGAAGTTTCTGGTAATTGTAAATGCCTAAAATAGCAACCGCCATGGTCGCTATAAGAATTATCCATCGGTGGTGGATTGAAAATTTTAAGATTCGTTCAAGCATTTTAAGTTGAAAGTTGTAAGTTATTTTTTATGTGTTCGCATTAATGCTTGCTCTAATCCATAAAGCATCTTTAATCTATCCAAAAACATACCAGATACACCTGAATAGTCAGGTTCAATGCTCATGCACTGCTCCTGCTTTGCCCAATTCGGCTTTGAGGATAAAGCTATTCTCTGCAGCATACTGCTGGCCCGGTGATATGCCGTGCAATACCTCTATCCATTGTTCACCACTCCGGCCTAACTCTAATGGACAAAACTCAAACAGATTACCATACCTCGCAAAAACTCCGGGATGGTCATAGAGCGATTGAATTGCATCTGCCGATACTGCTAAAGGTATGGTTATCTCTTCTTGTACGATTTCAACTGTCACGAACAGGCCCGGCCGCCAATGTCCCTCTGTGTTCTGTATAACAACCCTTCCTGTGGCAGTTCGTGTTTGCTCCCCGACAAGGGGCCCAAGGTAGGTAAGAGTACCCTTTGTTTTTAGGCCTAACACGTCAGATTTTACCGTAGCATCTTGCCCGACCCTCACCGCATTGAGATTGCTGGCGTATACGGTAACTTCGGCCCAGACTGTTGAAAGATCTGCAAGGACAAAGATGTCTGCATCGGCCTCGACCGCCTCGCCGACAGAGATATGTTTTTCAATAACCACGCCGTTGAATAGCGCGCGGATCTCGTATCGGGAAAGATTTTTTCCTGTTTTTTCCGGTATGTTTTCTAAATCAGCTTGTGAGAACCCTAAGGTTAATAGTTTTTGTGTAACCTCTTGCAGCTTTATTTCTGCCTCTGCCAGATTCTGCCGGCTTTCGAGATATTCTTTTTCGGAGGAGATTTTCTGTTTCCAGAGACGCTCTTTCCGTTGAAAAGTTGCTTGTGCCAATTCCAATCGTTTCACGGAAGCCCGATATTCACTCTTGATCTCTGCTACTTCATGGCTGTCAAGAATGGCAATAACTTCGCCGTGCTTAACGGTGTCGCCGAGATTTTTATATACCTCTACTACCACGCCTGATACCCTTGGAACAACATGGATTACCTTGTCTGCATTCAGCTTGATTTCGCCAGGAAATTCGAGTGTGATTTTCATTTGAACAGGACCTGCAGTCTCAATAACAATCCCCAGATCGCGTATTAATTCAGGGGAAAGCTCTACCCTTCCTTCTCTTTGGGAATATTCCCATTGGTATGTAGTATCCCTCCATTCCGCTATTACTGTGACGTCAAAGGAGTGTGGCTCTTCAATAATCTTATCACCACGAAGATACTCGCCTTCAGGCTGGAAATTAATTACTTCTCTATGGCCGCCAAGTCTCTGCAGCTCAATGGTTACTTTTACCTCATGAGGGTCAATCCTTTCCCCTTTATCATATACATAGACCCTGAATTGAGGAGGAATACCTTGCTCGTAGATCAGAATCTCCATTTGAAAACCCGCCTCTGATACTAATTTTCCTCCATGAGGTCCTCTTGCTTCATCATCTTCCTCATGGTGTAATGCCGTATCTTCATGAGTATGCTCATGATTCTGTTCTGTTCCTGTTTTCTCCATACGGAGAATAATGAATGCCAGAATAATCCCTACGAGAATAAGCACGCCAATCGCTGAGATTTTTTTAAAACGAGGTATTGGATTTTTCATAGTTTTATTTTGCTACCTTAATAGTCTTAATCCATTTGCGATAGCCAGCAATCCTCCCAACTCATTAATCAGGAGCCCGGGCATAAAGTCTATCCATCCAAAAACTGCTATGGGTAAGAGAATGATAATAATAAGAAAGGAAAAGATAATATTCTGGTAGATATTCTTTACGGTCCACTGGCCGAGTTCAATAATATCGAGGAATCTTTGTCAGAATGCCATGAACACCCCCTAACCCCTCTCAAGAGGGGAATTGGAGAAGTCCCCTCTTGGGAGAGGATTGAGAGGTGGATAAAAAGTCGTTGGGTTTTGTCTTTTAAAACCCAACCTGAATTTATGTTAAGGAATTTCAATTCCGTAGGGCAATCCTTTAGGGTTGCTCTTATCCAGGTACATTCCAGCGGAGAAGCAAGGCTAAAGCCTTGCCCTACATTTTGATAAACAAATACTTTCTGGACAACCCCACATCACCATCTTTGTTGTGACGATTAATACTCTATCAGGAAAGAACCATAAAAATCAAGACTGGTTATCCATTCACGTTTAGAAGCAACAATACAGATGCGCTATCTCTCCGTTATATCCCTGAATATACCCCCAATTCTGATTGGCTTATCGCTTTCATCATACTCAAGATTACATGTCGTCTCAGAAATGAATCGCTCACCATTTTTCTTCTTACAATAGGAAACAAAATCTCTCCATACGCCTTCCTCTTTCAATCTCCTGATCAGTTCTTTTCGATCATTGGGATTTACATACACATCCTTTACCCGTATCCCAATAACTTCTTCAGGTGAATTATAACCCAGTATTTCTGCTCCTGCCTGGTTGATCCAGGTAAATACTCCATCTTCTGCAGTCTCACACACGTATATCCCTTCCTTCAGGGAATTCAGTAATTGCTTGTGCTGTATTTCAGATTTTAATAATTCTTCCTCTAGTCTTTTTCGCTCGCTAATATCCCTGAATATTCCATCTATGCGGACGAGTTTTCCTTCCTCATTAACAACAAGATTTGACGTCCGTTCCATGAAAAAGTATTCCCCGTTTTGCCTCTTACATAACGATGTAAAACTCTTCAGTATTCCTTCCCTTGTCAGTTTCTCGATGATTTCTCTCCGTTCATCAGGATTCGCATATATATCCTTTACCTTTGTTCCTATCGCTTGCTCTGAGGATGCATAGCCCAAGATCTCTGCCCCTGCCTGATTAATCCAGGTAAATACCCCGTCCTCTACAGGTTCACACTGATAGATCCCTTCCTTTAAGGAATTCAGCAGTTGACGATGATGCCTCTCCGATTCCTGTAACTCCTGCTCCAGCTTCTTCCGTTCGGTTATATCCCTGAATATCCCGTCTATCCGGATTGGATTTCCCTTCTCATCCATCACCACGCTCGATGTCCTCTCCATATGGAACCGCTCGCCATTTTTCCTCTTGCAAAACGAGGCAAATCCCTTCCAAACCCCTTCCTTCGAGAGCTTTTCTACC
>JAANMW010003506.1_pt1 | contig 12145 bp, 11 predicted proteins | sample 7279671 | NCBI WGS metagenome assembly JAANMW01 (sample SAMN14094541, study PRJNA606508) | bioreactor metagenome | isolation source: A lab-scale SPAN reactor treating ammonium-rich wastewater day 247 | place: Ireland: Galway | collected 2017-09-19
AAGGAGGTCCGGGGAAGGCAAGGATTCGTCGAACGAGCCCATCAGCACCACCGGCCATTCGACGAGGCCGGACACCTCATCGAGCAGCGCCTGATCCTCGACCAACTCATAGCCTTGCGCGAACGCCAGTTCTTTCGCATCAGCCAGAATGATGTCCTTGCGCCGCTGCGGATCGAGCACGACCTTGGCGTCGTGCAGCTTCGCCTCGTAATCCTCGAAGCGGCGCACGCTGAATTCGCCCGGCGCCATGAAGCGATGCCCGCGCGTCGCCTGCCCGGCTTCGATGCCGGCGACGTCGAACGGCACCACGTCCGGCTCCTCCGTCTCCATGCCGAAGGTCGCGATGATGGAATGCAGCGGCCGCACCCAGGTCAGAGCGCCCGGCTTCCCCGAACGCTCGCCCCAACGCATCTGCTTCGGCCACGGGAAAGTGCGCACGATCACGGGCAGGAATTCCGCCAGCACATCGATCGCGGGCCGTCCCGGCTTCTCGATCAGCGCGACATAGAAATCGCCCTTCTTCGGGTCACGCTGGATCTTGGCTTCGTCCAGCGATTTCAGCCCGGCGGCCTTCAGAAAACCCTGCACGGCGGCGTCGGGCGCGCCGACCTTCGGCCCCTTGCGCTCATCCTTGAGATCGGGCTGGCGCGCGGGAATGCCGTGCACGGTAAGCGCGAGGCGGCGCGGCGTAGCGAAAGCTTTCGCGCCCTCATAGACGAGCCCCTCGGCGACGAGCTTGTCGGTGACCATCCGGCGCAGATCATCCGCCGCCTTCGCCTGCATGCGCGCGGGAATTTCCTCGGAGAACAGTTCGAGCAGAAGATCGGGCATTTAGTTCTCGCCGCGCAGACTTGTCTCCCCTCCCCCCGCTTGCGGTGGGGAGGGGTCGGGGGTGGGGGGCGTTTCGTTCGTCGCATCGAAGATTGTCGCGAGAACGCCGGGCAGATTCTCAAGGAGGTCGTTATTCCAGAAACGCAAAACGCGATAACCTTTGTTGACGAGACGGGCCGTGCGCCTATCGTCCGCAGAATTATCGGCATGTTGCCCGCCGTCGACCTCGATGACGATTTTGAATTGGTGGCTAGCAAAGTCGCAGAAATAGGGACCGATCGTAGCCTGACGTCGGAAGTGGCACTCCTTGAATGGAGGCTGCCGCAAGTGTTGCCAGAGTTTCTTCTCAGCTTCCGTCAGATCGCGGCGCAACGCGCGGGCGCGCAGCACGCGCGTATCTACGAGGCTGGGTCTGCGCATGAACATAGGCCCCCCACCCCCGGCCCCTCCCCGCCGCAAGCGGGGGGCGGGGAGCAGGTGCACCGGATTCTCACAACTGATCTTTCGCGAGAACTGTATCACCCCGCCCTGCCCGCGTCGGTATGGAGCCACGCGTCGCCGCAGGCTTTCGCCAGCTCGCGCACGCGCAGGATGTAGCTTTGCCGCTCGGTCACGGAGATCACGCCGCGCGCGTCGAGCAGGTTGAAGACGTGGCTCGCCTTGATGCACTGGTCATAGGCTGGCAGCGCCATCAGATGCGCCGCGCGCTGGCCGGGCTGTTCGGGATCATCCCGCCAGCCCGCGGCGAGATATGTCTTGCAGGCATTCTCGGCCATCCTGAACTGCTCGAAAAGCATCGCGGTGTCGGAGTGCTCGAAATTGTGCCGCGAATATTCCTGCTCGGCCTGCAGGAAGACGTCGCCATAGGTCACTTTCTCCGCGCCCTCACGGCCGTTGAAATTGAGATCGTAGACGCGGTCAACGCCCTGCACGAACATCGCCAGACGCTCCAGCCCGTAGGTGAGTTCACCCGCCACAGGTGCGCATTCGACCCCCGCCACCTGCTGGAAATAGGTGAACTGGCTGACTTCCATGCCGTCGCACCAGCACTCCCACCCCAAACCCCACGCTCCCAGCGTCGGGCTTTCCCAGTCGTCCTCGACGAAGCGGATGTCGTGCAGCGCGCTGTCAACGCCGATCGCGGCCAGCGATTTCAGATAGAGATCCTGGATGTCAGGCGGCGACGGCTTGAGAATGACCTGAAACTGGTAATAGTGCTGCAGGCGGTTGGGATTCTCGCCGTAGCGGCCGTCCTTGGGCCGGCGCGAGGGTTGCACATAGGCCGCGTTCCAATGTTTCGGACCCAGCGCGCGAAGCGTGGTCGCGGGATGAAAGGTACCCGCCCCGACTTCCATGTCGTAGGGCTGCAGGATGACGCAGCCGTAATCCGCCCAATAGCGTTGCAGGGTCAGGATCAAACCCTGGAACGAGCGTTCCGGGCGCATATGCGGGGGCAAGGGGTCCATTCGTCTTTTTTGGGGATTCGCGAAATTAGAGCATTTTCCGGCGAAGTGGATGACCTGTTCGCAGCAAGAAAATGCGACCAGACAATCATCTCCAGAACATGGTCCGATTCAACTTGATCCGGATCATGCTCTAGTCGGCGCGACGCGACCGTATCGGCGCGCGTTCCTCAAATCAAGACAACGGCAAAACCTTAGCTGCCGAATACCCTTGCACACGGCAGAACAGCGGCAAGGTCGCGCGAATCATCCTGCGAGCCTTGTCGCAGAAGCGGCGACCTGCGGGCCCGCCGGGCCTATCAGTCAGGCCGATAGGCGCCCGTGCGGGAATCCCGCCGCAGGGTCGGGATATCGCGGCGCGCCGGCTCCGCCACGCGGGCCATCCGCGCTTCCTCGAGTTCCTGATTAATCCGCCTGGCGGTCTGGAAAAGCCAGCGGACCGCGATCAGTCCACCCAGGGTAGCTGCAAGTGCGATCAATGGCGGCATCGGTCGATCCCCTTCTTTCGTTACGGACCCCATACAAACAATATTCTCGCCTAATCCGATCGTTCCCGCAATCGCCGTTTCGAGGCCAGATAGCTTTGGGAATGTCGGAGGGGGCCTGCTCAGAATCCGAATCTGGCCCAGATTGCCCGGGTTTCAAGCGCCGAAATCAGCTCATCCGGCATCCCCGCCATGCCGCCCTGTGAGGTCAGGGTGCCGGCGCCCGCCTTGCGGCCCAACAGTCCCGACAACAGACCGGTCGAGGGCGCGATCAGCGGCGTGCTCACCTTATCTCCGAACCGGGCCCGCAAGGTCGAACGGAGATCGCCGATCGCATCCGCAAGACCGAGCGCGACCGAGCGCTCGCCGGCCCAGTATTCGCCGGTGAACAAAAGCTCGTCCGCTGCTTTCAGCCGTCCCCCGCGGCTCGCCTTCACCAGTTCGATGAAGGTGGCGTGGATTTCGCGCTGGATCGTTTTCAGCCGCGCCACATCCTCGGGATTCTCCGGAAGAAAGGGATCGAGCGTCGCCTTGTGTTCGCCCGCCGTATACAGCCTGCGTTCGACGCCGATTTTCCTGATCAGTTCTGTAAAGCCGAAACCGCCGCCGACCACGCCGATCGAACCCAGGATCGACGAGGGATCGCAAAAAATCTCGTCGCCCGCGCAGGCGATCATGTAACCGCCCGAAGCGGCGACGTCCTCGACGAACACCAGAACCGGAATCTCTTTCTCTCGCGACAGTTGCCGAATGCGCAGATAAATCTGGCGGGACTGCACCGGCGATCCGCCCGGCGAGTTGACCACCAGCGCCACCGCTTTGGCGTTAGCCACCGCGAATGCCCGCTCCAGCGTTCGGGCGACGCCCGCCAGCGTCATGCCCGGCCTGAGCGGCGTGACCGCGCCGATCACCCCGGACAGCCGCACCACCGGCACCACACTGGTCCCGCGCCGCCATCGCCTGGGAATGAGCTTCGTCAGCGCTGTTTTCACCCGGCTCATGGCGTTTTCCTGGGTTTCGGCCATTTCATCCACTATTCAATTCAATCGTCCGATTAACATGCACACAGTATCTATCTACGAGGGACAACCACCGGTAGCCTTCATGCGACAATTCGTCAGAACCGCGCCGGACAGCGAGCGCGGCCTGCAAGGGACGTGAAGGCTTGTCGGGGTCAGCCACGCGTTCTCACTGGAACCCGCCTTTGCCGGCATGAGCGAAGGCCAGCGCCTCGCCGCCCGCGAGAGCTTCCTGAGCCTCCTTATCGGGCTGGCCCATCTCGTTGCTGAGCATCAAGCCCGGACAAAGCCTGAGCGGCGCCCGGCTCCCTTTGATTGCGCGAACCAGGATGCGGATCGCCGGCCTGCGCGGGTCCGGATGCACGGGCCGGATCGCGATGCCCCCAAAGCCGCGGCCAAGCGCGCCAAGCACCTCCGCCAGTCCGTCGCTGCGCCAGATCAGGCTGAGCGCGCCTCCGGATTTCAGCATCCGCCGGGCGGCGTGAGTCCAGATATCCAGGGTCGAGGGGTCCGCGACATGGGCCGCGCGACGGCTCTGGTCCGGCGATGGCCGGTGCCGTGCCGCATCGTTGAAGGGAGGGTTCATCAGCACCCCGTCGGCGCTGTCGGGACCAAGACCGGCGGAGGCGAAAGCATCAGCCTCCGCCGCGATATCGAGGACGCAGACCCGCGCCGCGAGGCGATTGAGAAGCACGTTGCGGCGCGCCAGACCGGCGAGGATTTCGTCACGCTCGATCAGCACCAGATCGATGTTATCGATCCGCGTCGCCACCGCGAGCCCGGCGGCGCCAACGCCCGCACCGAAATCGACGATGCGATCGCCGGGTCCGCCCGGCGTCGCGGCGGCGAGCAGCATGGCGTCGTGGCCGGCGCGATGACCCGACAGCGGCTGATACAGCCGCAGCCGCCCACCGAGAAACGCATCCTCGCCCATGTCAGATTGCGCGCAGGTCATCAACGTCGTCGGGGCGCAATTCATGAGCCAGCCCGGCTTCGGCGAGAAGTTGCCGCGCCGCGCGATTGTCGCCGTCATTCACCAGAATGCGGCGAGGCAGCACCCCGAGCGACCCCTCAACCACGCTCATGTTCTGGTCCAGCACCAGATGGAAAATCCCCGCGCCGTCCAGCAGCGCGCCGACCGCCGACACCAGCACCATGTCGTTGGTTCGAACCAATTCCCGCAACGTCACGCTCTCCTGCCCGCTGAGCGTCGCATCCCTGTGGCCCATGTCAACGACTCCCTGTCAACAATTACCTGCGCTTGCCGGGCCAACCAGCACTTTCTATGGTGCAACGGTTAGAATGAGACGAAATTCGAAAACCGGAGATCCTCAGCTTGGCGGTCATCGTCCCCTTCGAAAGCCAGCCGACAGGCTCCATCGACCAGCTCGTCGAACTCGTCGCCGCCGACATGGAACGCGTCAACGCCACCATCCTGTCGCGGACCGGGTCGGACGTCACGATGATTCCGGAAGTCGCCAACCACCTGATCTCGTCCGGCGGCAAGCGGCTGCGCCCGATGCTGACGCTGGCGATGGCCAATCTCGCCGGCTATACCGGCGAAGGCCATGTGAAACTCGCAGCCTCGGTGGAATTCATGCACACCGCGACGCTGCTGCACGACGACGTGGTCGACGAAAGCGAGCTGCGCCGCGGCAGGCTGTCGGCCCGCATGGTGTGGGGCAACGAGGCCAGCGTTCTCGTCGGCGACTTCCTGCTTGGACAGGCGTTCCGCATGATGGTCGAGGTCGGCTCGCTGCGCGCGCTCGACATCCTGTCTTCGGCGGCGGCCACCATCGCCGAGGGCGAAGTCATGCAGCTCGCGGCGGCGAAGAACACGGCCACGACGGAGGACGAATACCTCGCGGTCATTCGCGGCAAGACGGCCGAACTGTTCGCCGCGGCCTGCGAGGTCGGCCCGGTGCTCGGCGGCCGTCCGAAAGCCGAGCAAACGGCGGCCGCCAGTTTCGGCATGAATCTCGGCATCGCCTTCCAGCTTGTCGATGACGTGCTCGACTACGGGGGCAAGTCGGCGAAGCTCGGCAAGAACGTCGGCGACGATTTCCGCGAAGGCAAGATCACGCTGCCGGTGGTGCTGGCGTTCCGGCGCGGCAACGATGTCGAGCGCGAATTCTGGGTGCGGGCGCTCGAGCAAGGCAGGATCGGCGACAACGACCTCAATCACGCCATCGGGCTGATGACCAAGCATCGCGCGCTGGAGGATACCCTCAATCGCGCCCATCACTACGGCGCGATGGCCGTCGATGCGCTGGCGCTGTTTCCGCCGTCGCCGATGAAGGGCGCGCTGGAGCAGGTCGTGGCGTTCTGCCTGGCGCGGTCGCACTGACGAGCCACAGCAATGCGTGCCCGCCGGCGTCGCGGAATGACAACCTTAAACGCCGTCACGAGCCTTATAGCGTTTTCGAGCGAAGTGGATACCGGTTCGCGTGAAGAAAACGCGTCAGATCAATATCTGAGAGCCCCGCTTCTGACTTCATCAGAAGCGGGGTTCTAACCCAGCGTCCCCACATGAACCCACCATTGCGGGCGATCGAGCCGGATCGTCTGCGCGGCATGATGCGCGGCCGCCTCCTCGTCGAAGATCGCAAAGCAGGTCGCGCCCGAGCCGGACATCCGAGACAGCCGCGCGCCGGTTGCCCGCAGCCTCGCAAGCACCTCGCCGATCACAGGCTGAACGCGGACCGCCGGTGCTTCGAGGTCATTGGTGCCGTCCGACAGCATGGTGAGCCAATCGTCCACCGGCGCACCGGCCTTCGGCCACACGATGGCCTCGATCACGTCATTAACGCCGACATTCAACTCGCCTTTGCGAAGGCCGAGCGCGGCGAAGACGTCCTTTGTGGCGACGGGAACGCGCGGGTTGACCAGCACAGCATGCATCGCCGGCAGATCCAGCGGCAGCAGCGATTCGCCGACGCCGGTCATGACGCAGCTTTCCGAGCGGACACAGACCGGCACGTCGGCGCCGGTCAGTCGCGCGGTCTCGATCAATCGTGGATCATCGATCGAAAGGCCGTTGATCCCTGCCAGAAGCCGCAACGCCGCGGCCGCGTCCGCCGATCCGCCCCCAATGCCGGCAGCGACCGGCAAATGCTTGTCCAGCGCGAAGGCCCCTGCTTTCAGGCTCGGTATCCGCTCGCCAAGCAGCCTTGCCGCCTTCAGAACAAGGTTATCGGCTGTCTGACCGCACTCCTCCGCCCGCGGACCAGCGGCGACAAGCGACAGCTCCGCGCCCTGCGTCAGAAAAAGCCGATCGACGCAGTCGGCAAATGCCACCACGCTTTCGAGATCGTGAAAGCCATCGGCGCGCCGGCCCACGACCCGCAGGGTCAGATTGACCTTGGCGCGCGCCGTCTCGCTCCGCGCCGGTGCGGCCGTTTCCAGATCCGTGACGCCGGTGACGATCATGATGGATGACAAATCCAAAAACGCGCGCAAAATCAAATGATTTCTGCGATCGCGTTCGGCGCGCGGCCCAAAAAAAATGCGGCGGAGAAATCGTGACCCTCTTCTCGACCACGCGTCTCAGCCGCCCTTGCCGTCGTCCTTTTTCTTGTCCGCCGAGGCGGCGGACGGCGTGTCATCCGCCGGCAGGCCGTTCTCGATCTTGGCCTCGATCTTCGGCAGTTCTTCCGGTTCCGGCTTCAGATCGCGCGCATGCGCCCACTGAAATTTCGCCTCCAGCGTCCGGCCGACGCGCCAGTAAGCGTCGCCGAGGTGATCGTTCACCGTCGGATCCTCGGGCTTGAGGTTGATGGCCCGCTCCAGCGTCTTGACCGCCTCCTCATAATTGCCGATGCGGTAATAGGCCCAGCCGAGGCTGTCGACGATATAGCCGTCGTCCGGCCGCTGATCGACGGCGCGCCTGATCATCTTCATGGCTTCATCGAGATTGAGGCCACGGTCGATCCAGGAGTAACCGAGATAGTTCAGCACATGCGGCTGCTCGGGCTGAATCTCGAGCGCCTTCTTCATGTCGACTTCCGCCTTGTCCCAGTTCTTTGACCGTTCCAGGCAGATTCCACGGAAATAGTAATAGACCCAGTTCGGCTTGTCCTTGGACTCGGCAACGACGTCGATGCCTTTGCCATAGGTCTTCGCGCAATCGGCGAACTTCTTGCGGCCGCGCTCGACGTTGCCGAGCGCCATGATGGCCTCCAGGTCGCTCGGGTCCTGCTCCGTCACGCCCTTGAGAATCTTGATCGCCTCGTCGCTGCGATCGACGGCGTCGAGATTGGTGGCAAGTTGAATCTGGGCATTGCGCCGCAGCGGCGAACCGGCTGGCACACGCTCATAGACGCCGATCGCCATCTCCGGCTTCTTCACCGATTCATAGAGATCGGCGAGCGATAACAGCGCCATCGGATGATCAGGCGAGAGATAAAGCGCGAGTTGCAGATAGACCAGCGCCAGATCCTCGCCGCCGCGCCGGGTCAGGGACGCGCCGATGCCGTAAAGGGCTTCGGCGGCGCCGGTCTGCGGCGAATTGACAAGCTGCGGCAGCTTCTTGCCGGCCTTGAGTTCCTTGATACCTTCCTGAATCAGCGGATGCCGCGCCAGCTTCTTGTCGAACGACCCATAGACGTTCAGCGCCGCCGCGGCGTCCTTGTTGCGCGACAGCCACCGCGCATAAGCATCCGCCACGCGGAGCGCCGAATCGTCGAGCTTGTAAGCGCGTTCGAGACGAGCCCCGCCCTCTTCCTTTCGGCCTGCAAGATCGAGCAGCATCCCCGAATGCAGATCCTTGAAGATCGGGTACCATTCGGGGCCTGTCAGCGCATCGATAAGGGCGACGGCCTGCCGGGTGTCGCCAGCGCCATAGTCGGCCCATCCCGACAGCAACGTCGCCACCAGGTCGGTGATCGGTCCGCGAATCGACAGTTTGATGTTCTTCCGGGCGGCCGCGTATTTTTTCTGCTTGAGATTATCAACGCCGACGACCAGCCGCGCAACACGGTTGGATTTGTCGATGGCGAGAATGCGATCGGCCAGCTTCACCGCGGCGGCGATATTGCCTTCGGCCAGCGACGAGATGAACGCGCGATCCAGAAGTTCATTGTTCTTCGGATCGGTGCGCAACGCCGAACGATAGAAGGTCGCCGCGGACCTGGCGTCGCGCTCGACGCTGGCATGACGCGCGGCGAGATAGCTGCCCGACGTCGTCATGCTGCGCAGGTCCTTGGCGCTCGGAAATGGCGAGGTCTCGGTCGGATGGTCCGGTGTCTGAGCCGCCAGCGGACCAGACGGGGCCAGCAACGCCGCAGCGGCAACAGCCATCGCCAGGCGATTGAAACGAATGGACAACATCGGGATGCCTAGCTCCAGATTTCTTGGCACGAACATCAGGTCTGTCGGTACGCAACCCGCGCCGGCGCCATTGCATGATCCGCTTCTAACATTCGCGCCGGGTTTCAGCCAGCCGCTTGCATCTTCGAGTGTGGCGTCATCATGGCCGCGCGCATGGCCTGCGGTTGCCCGCGGATTCACATCGCCTCGTAGTTAGGCCCGCCGCCGCCCTCCGGCGGCACCCAGGTGATGTTGCCGTTCGGATCTTTCACATCGCAGGTCTTGCAGTGTACGCAGTTCTGCGCGTTGATCTGATAACGCACGCTCGCGCCGTCCTCGACCCATTCATAGACGCCGGCAGGACAGTAACGGCTCGACGGACCGGCATAGACACCATGTTCCGAGGTTTTGTGCAGGGCCGTGTCCGCGACCTTCAGATGAACCGGCTGATCCTCCTCATGATTGGTGTTTGAGATAAACACCGACGAAAGTTTGTCGAAGGTCAGCTTGCCGTCCGGCTTCGGATAGGCCATCCGCACATGGGCTCTGGCCGAATCGAGCGTCTGACGATCGGGTTTGGTGTGCGGCCAGGTTCCCAACAGCGAGAAGCCGAACAGGGTGTTGGTCCACATGTCGAGGCCGCCCAGCGCCACGCCAACGACGGTGCCGAACTTCGACCATAGCGGCTTGACGTTGCGGACCTTGAACAGGTCCTTGCCGATCGCGGAACCGCGCCAGGCATTCTCGTATTCGGTGATCTCGTCATTGGCGCGCCCGGCGGCGAGCGCCGCGGCGACGTGCTCCGCGGCCAGCATTCCGCTGCCCATGGCGTTGTGAACGCCCTTGATGCGCGGAACGTTGACGAATCCCGCCGCGCAGCCGATCAGCGCGCCGCCCGGAAAGCTCAGGCGCGGCACCGACTGGTAGCCGCCCTCGGTGATGGCGCGCGCGCCATAGGCCAGCCGCTTGCCGCCCTCGAACACACCCCGGATCGCGGGATGGGTCTTGAACCGCTGGAACTCCTCGAAAGGCGACAGATACGGATCTTCATAGTTCAGGTGAACGACGAAGCCGACCGCGACGCGATCGTCGTCATAATGATAGAGAAACGAGCCGCCTCCGGTGGAATTGTTCAGCGGCCAGCCAAACGAATGCTGGATCAGCCCATTGCGGTGCCGGGCGGGATCGACCTGCCAGACTTCCTTGAGGCCGATGCCGAATTTCGGCGGGTCGCAGGTCTTGTCGAGTTCGAATCTCGCGATCAACTGCTTCGACAGGCTACCTCGGGCGCCTTCCGCGAACAGGGTATATTTGCCGAGCAGTTCCATGCCGCGTGTGAAGGAATTTTTGAGCGAGCCGTCTCGCGCGATACCCATGTCGCCGGTCGCAATGCCGCGCACCGCGCCGTCGTCGTCATAAAGCACTTCCGTCGCCGCGAAGCCGGGATAGATTTCCACGCCGAGCGCTTCCGCCTTCCGCGCCAGCCAGCGGCAGACGTTGCCGAGCGAGCCGATGTAGCAGTGATGATTGTTCATCAGCGGCGGCATGAGGAAGCCCGGCAGCCGGATCGCACCGCCCCGCGTCATCCAGTAGAACCGGTCGTCCTTGACCCTCGTCTTGAGAGGACAATCGGCATCGTCGCGCCAGTCCGGCACAAGTTTGTCGAGCCCGGCGGGATCAATCACCGCCCCGGAGAGAATATGGGCGCCGACTTCCGACCCTTTCTCAACGACGACGATGCTGAGACCGGAATCCAGCTGCTTGAGCCGGATCGCCGCCGACAGGCCGGATGGCCCGGCGCCGACGATAACCACATCGAAATCCATGGATTCGCGCGGCGGCAATTCGTCGCTGCTCATGATCTGCTTCCGCAACCGGCGGCCTTCGCGTTTGTAATGCCCCTGAGGCTTGTTGTTTCCGATTTTCTGCTCAAGAACAACCGGGGAAAGCAGCCCTCCGGCGTTCCACGCAAACCTCTTACGCAGCTTGCCCTTCACAGGTTAGAGCATGATCCCGACCCGAAGGGCCGCGCCAGCGCAAAGTGGGAACCGGTTTTCGCCAACATGACATCAGATCACGCGACCACTGTCCGGGAACTTCTGGCCTTCTATCTCGAAGCGGGGATCGACTGTGCGCTGGGGGATGAACCGATCGACCACCTCTCCGCGCCGGATCTTGCCACGCCGAATACTGCCACGCCCGCCCCGGCCTCCGACGGTCCGATCACCGCGAAAACCGGAACCGCTCCCGTCGTGGCGGCACGGCAGCCGTCTCGCCAGGCCACGGCTGCACCTCGCGCAGGAATCGCACCGCCGCCGGACATCGCGATCGAATCCGCGCGCGAGGCGGCCCGCAGCGCTCCCTCGCTCGAGGCCCTGCGCGCCCTGCTCGAAAGCTTCGAGGGCTGCGCGTTGAAATTCACCGCTTCGCGGCTCGTGTTCGCCGATGGCAATCCACAGGCACGGCTGATGTTCGTCGGCGAGGCGCCAGGACGCGACGAGGACATCGAGGGCCTGCCGTTCGTCGGCCGCTCAGGCCAGCTTCTCAACCGGATGATCGCCGCGATCGGCCTCAAGCGCGGCGACGTCTACATCGCCAACGTCATTCCATGGCGGCCGCCCGGCAACCGGACGCCGACGCCGCAGGAAACCCAGATCTGCCTGCCGTTCATCCGGCGCCAGATCGAACTGGTGAACCCTGACGTCCTGGTCACGCTCGGCAATCCCTCGACGCAGACGCTGCTGCAGACCCGCGAGGGTATCATGAAGACCCGTGGCAGATGGTTCGATTACGACACCGGCACGCGAGCGATCCGTGCGATGGCGACGTTCCATCCGGCCTACCTCCTGCGCTCGCCTTCCTACAAGCGGATGGCGTGGCTAGACCTGCGTGCGATCGCCAAGGTGCTTGAAGATAAGGCGCTGGAGCAGCCGGCCTCCACCTAGAGCCGATCGACATTCAGGATTCCGAAGATGCGTAATTGCTGATTCATAGGGTTCCGTGACTTGCACGGAGCGTGTGATGGCGGCGAAGCGGTACG
>JAANMW010003508.1_pt1 | contig 12137 bp, 8 predicted proteins | sample 7279671 | NCBI WGS metagenome assembly JAANMW01 (sample SAMN14094541, study PRJNA606508) | bioreactor metagenome | isolation source: A lab-scale SPAN reactor treating ammonium-rich wastewater day 247 | place: Ireland: Galway | collected 2017-09-19
TCACAAAACGTGCAGCCATGGCCTTTGGATCCGTACCGCCCCCTTTTTGTTCAAATTATTTTCAGAAATCTTTCGCCCTTAAGTCCGACAGGCTGCTAGTCCCGTGACAAACAAATTCTGACACAAGGTAGGGCGCGTCACTCTGTGCGCGCCGCAGCCGGCAAATCGCTTTCCCAAAGGCGCGCACGGAGTGACGCGCCCTACCCGCCCCCCGCCGGATGGATCGAAACTTCTTTGTCGCAGCACTAGTCCCGCCGACGAGTCAATCCCATCTTCTTCATCCGCGAGAGGAGTGTGGTGGGTTTAATGCCCAGCAACTCCGCCGCGCCGTCCGGCCCCTTGATTTTCCAATTGGCTTCTGCGAGCACCGCCAACAAGTTCTCACGCTCGCGCTGAAGCATTTCCACCTCCGTCAGAAACTTCGCGCCGGGCGGGCTTGGGGCGACCGCTTTGGGGGGTTGGGTCGGGGTGGCCATCGGCAGACCCGGTAGATCGAACTGCAACCCACCGCCGCGCGCGAGGATGACCGCGCGCTCAATCACGTTGCGCAGTTCCCGCACGTTGCCCGGCCAGTCGTAGCTCTGCAATTGCACGACGGCAGCGCGGGTCAGGCGCGGTTTCGGACAACGCAGTTCCTTCGCCGACAGTTCGACGAAATGGTTCGCCAGCAGCGGAATGTCATCGCGACGTTCACGTAACGGCGCGACCTGAATCGGAAACACATGCAGACGATAGTAAAGGTCTTCGCGGAAGCGGCCGGTGGCCGTGGCCTTCTTCAAGTCCCGATTCGTGGCGGCAATAATGCGGACGTTGGCCTGGCGCGTGCGATCATCGCCCACGCGTTCATAGCGCTTTTCCTGCAAGACGCGCAACAGTTTGCCCTGCATGTCCAGCGGCACTTCGCCGATCTCATCCAGAAACAGCGTGCCGCCCTCGGCGGTTTCGAAGCGGCCGGCGCGGTCCTTGATGGCGCCGGTGAATGAGCCGCGGACGTGACCGAAGAATTCACTCTCAAATAATTCCTTGGGGATCGAGGCACAATTGACGCGTACCAGTGGTCCATCCTGGCGCCGACTGCGGCGATGAATTTCGCGTGCGACCAGTTCCTTGCCCGTGCCGGTTTCGCCCATGATGAGCACCGAGGCTTCCGTCGGCGCGACCAGGTCAATCTGGCTGATGATCTGGCGCAGCGCAGCGCTTTGACCGACAAGGTCGCCGAAGGCCCGGGCCTCGATCACTTCCTCGCGCAGATACTCGTTCTGTCGCTCCAGTTGGGCCTTGAGCCGACGGATTTCGTCAAAGGCGCGCGCGTTGGCGATCGCCGCACCGATGTGATCCGCAAAGACCTGGCCCCACGGCCGGCCTTCCTCCGGCAGCCGCTCCCGGCTGAAAGCGGCGATGACGCCCAACGGTTCACCCTGGTAGGTGATGGCCGTGGCGCCGCAGGCGCAAATCTGTTCCGACTTCAGCCAATCGAAGCCCAGGTTGCCTGGATATTGGGTCACGTCCCGCACAAGCACTTGGGTGCGCTGCATCGCCACCTCTCCGAGCAGCCCCACTCCCAAGGGATTGCGCGCCGTGAGGTCATGCAACTCCGGGGAAGGGGAGGTCGCAGCACTCAAAGGTACGCTTTTACCGGCCACCAAGTGGAGGCAGCGTGTCTGGTCCGGACAATCCGGCCGCCGCGGACAATGCGCGCACCGGTCCCCCGGCTCCACCAGCCAAACCTGCACACAGGAAATATAGGGTCGCTGCACGGCGTGACTCACGATCTTGTGCAGCAGTTGCTCCAGCGAATGTTCGTGCGCGATGTCCAGCAACAATTGCAGCGCCGTGTTGGGATCAAACCGGCTGTCGCTCTTGGATTCCATGACGCGATGAAACTGCCCAATGCCCTTCGGTTCGTCCATCAAGTTCGGACGACATTTCGGACGTTCGAATATTCGGATCGGGTGTGCCAAACTCCAAAACCACTTGGCACGTTGAACAGCAGCGGCTTACGAAGTTGCGCAAAGAGGTGGCACGGTCGCTGCAAAAGCCAAGAAGCAACGATAACGCAGTCGAGAAAGTGAACGCGAACCAGGACCAAATCCGAATTGCCCAAGTCACGGCGGCCAACTTCGAGGCCGAAGTGATCCGGTCGCCGCAACCGGTGTTGGTTGAGTTCTCGGCGACGTGGAGCCAACCGTGCCACATCCTGGAATCCGTGCTGGATGAAGTGGCACTGGCCTGTGCCGGCAAGGTCAAGGTGGTCCGCATCAACGCGGATGATAATCCCGATCTCAGCCTGTGGTACGAGATTCAATCCGTTCCCACTTTGCTCGGTTTCCTTGGAGGCAAGATCCGCGCCCGGATCGTGGGCACGGCCAGCGTACAGGCGATTCTCGCGAAGTTCCAAACGGCGTTCTTCGCCAGCGACCCTGATTCTAACCTTTCAACTGCACCAGACACCACTTCTGTAAATTGACACGTTCCATGAAATTTGCATTCCACAATCTGCCCCTGGCCACGATCACGGTGATGCTGACCGCCTGCTCACGGGACTCCGCGCCGCCGCTGGCCACCACCCCCGAGGTGGCCACAGTGACAGTGACCAAACAGTCCGTCACGCTGACGACCGCATTGCCAGGGCGAACCGCGCCTTATCGCATCGCGGAAATCCGGCCGCAGGTGAACGGCCTCATACTGAAACGACTGTTCATCGAAGGCTCGGACGTGCAGGAAGGCCAGGCGCTGTATCAGATTGATCCCGCTCCGTTTCAAGCAGCGCTTGATAACGCGAAGGCCGCACTCGGTCGGGCGGAGGCGAGTCTGCCCGCCGTTCGGTCGCGGGTGAACCGTTATCGGCAGGCGCTGGCCGAGAAAGCTGTAAGTCAGCAGGACTTCGATGATGCCGAAGCAACGCTTAACCAGACTGAGGCGGACATTCAGTATTATCGGGCGATGGTGGAAACGGCGCGCATCAACCTCGGTTACGCGCGGGTTTTGTCGCCCATCTCAGGTCGTATCGGGGCCTCGACGGTGACCGATGGCGCCATCGTGACTGCGTATCAGCCCGTGGCACTGGCCACGATTCAACAGCTCGATCCGATCTACGTGGACGTGACGCAATCCAGCACGGAGTTGCTCCGCCTGCAACACCGTTTGCAGGCAGGGCAACTCAGCCAGGACAGCAAGAACGGTAACGAGGTGGAACTCCTCCTCGGCGACGGGACGAAGTACCCGTTACGCGGGAAACTTCAGTTTCGCGACGTCTCCGTGGAACCCTCGACGGCGTCGGTGGTGCTGCGCATGGTGTTTCCGAATCCGGACGGCGTGTTGTTGCCGGGCATGTTCGTGCGCGCCGTGGTGACAGAAGGCGTCAACGAGGAAGCTATCCTGATTCCGCAGCAAACGGTGTCGCGTGATCCCAAGGGAAATCCCTACGCGTTGGTCGTGGATGCGGAGGGCAAGGTCGAGCAGCGCAAGCTCTCGCTGGATCGAGCCATCGGCGATCAATGGCTCGTGAATTCCGGCCTGGCGCCCGGCGATCATCTGATTGCCGAGGGCATGCAAAAGGTGCGCGTCGGCGTCGCCGTGAAGGAAGTGCCGTTTGCAGGCGGGCAAAAACCAGTTGCCAGCAGCGCGGCACCCATCACCACCGCCAGATCGTACTGAGGAGTCACGCCATGTTATCCCGATTTTTTCTCAAGCGCCCGGTGTTTGCCTGGGTGATTGCCATCATCCTGATGGTGGCGGGTCTGCTGGCGATTCATTTCCTGCCCATCTCGCAGTATCCACCCATCGCGCCGCCATCCATCGCCATCCAGTCGTTCTATCCGGGCGCGTCGGCCGAGACGGTCGAGAACAGCGTCACGCAGATCATCGAGCAGAAGATGACCGGCTTCGACAAGATGCTTTACCTTTCGGCCACCAGCGATTCCGCCGGCGCGTCGCGGGTGGAACTCACGTTCGCTCCCGGGACGGACCCCGACCTCGCGTGGGCGCAGGTGCAGAACAAACTTCAGCTCGCAATGGCCAGTCTGCCGGAGGTCGTGCAGCGCACCGGCGTCAAAGTGAGCAAGAGCACCCGAAACTATCTCATGATCGTCGGCCTCATTTCCGAGGACGGCAGCATGGACGGCAACGACCTCCGCGACTATGCGCAGTCGAACCTCGAGAAAGTCCTCTCGCGCGTGCCGGGCGTGGGTGAAGTCGAGGTCTTCGGCGGCCAATACGCCATGCGCATCTGGGTCAATCCCGACCGGTTGACGGACTACCAAATAACAATGCAGGACGTGGTCGCCGCGCTGCGGGCCTACAACGTGGAAGTGTCGGCCGGCCAGTTTGGCGGCGCGCCCGCCATCGAAGGCCAGCGCCTGAACGCCGCCATCATCGTGCAAAGCCTGCTCAAGACACCGGAGGAGTTCGCAGACATTCCCCTACGCACCAACCCGGACGGCGCGATTGTGCGCATCAAGGATATCGGTCGCGCGGAGATCGGCACGGACACCTACGACATTGAGGCGTATTACAACGGCAAGCCGTCGGCCGCGTTGGCCATCCGGCAGGCGGCGGGTGCGAACGCTCTGGAGACGGCCGATAACGTGCGGGCCAAGCTGGCCGAAATGAGCCACTTTTTTCCGGCCGGCATGAAGGCGGTGTATCCCTACGACACCACGCCCTTCGTGCGCGTGGCCATCAACGAAGTCGTCAAAACGCTCTTTGAGGCCATCGTCCTTGTCTTCCTGGTGATGTATCTGTTCATGGGCAACCTGCGGGCCACCTTGATTCCGACCATCGCCGTGCCCGTCGTCATTTTGGGAACGTTCGCGGTGCTGGGCATCTTCGGTTTCTCCATCAACATGCTCACCATGTTTGCGATGGTGTTGGCGATCGGCCTGCTGGTGGACGACGCCATCGTGGTGGTGGAAAACGTCGAACGCATCATGAGCGAGGAAGGGCTGTCGCCCCTTGAGGCCACCCGCAAGTCCATGGATCAAATCACACCCGCGCTGATCGGCATCGGGCTGGTGCTTTCCGCCGTGTTCGGACCGATGGCGTTTTTCGCCGGTTCGACGGGCGTGATCTACCGGCAGTTTTCAGTGACGATCATCGCGGCGATGATGCTCTCGGTGCTGGTCGCGTTGGTGCTGACGCCGGTGTTGTGCGCGTCGTTTCTCAAGCCCGTGCCCAAGGGGCATCAACCGGCCGAGGGCGGCGTATGGTTTTTGCGTCCGTTCTTCCGTTGGTTCGACCGGCTTTTCTTCCGCGCCCGCGAGCGGTATCTGGCATTGGTCGGGGATTCGCTGCGGCGGAAGGTGCGTTATGGTGTCATCTTCGCGGTGATCGTCGGGGCGATGGCGTTCCTGTTCCACCGGATGCCAACCGCGTACCTGCCGGATGAGGACCAGGGCATGTTGATGGTGATGACGTTGTTGCCGGCCAACTCGACGCTGGAGCAAACCAAGGCGGTGATGGACGAGGTCAAGGACTACTTTCTGAATGACGAGAACGAGTCGGTCCATGCTGTGATGACGGTTTCCGGGGTCAGCTTCTCCGGGCGTGGTCAAAATTCCGGCCTGGCATTTGTGCGGCTCAAGGATTGGGAGCTGCGGGATCGGCCGGAACTCCGCGTGGGCGCGGTCGCCGGCCGGGCCACGATGCGGTTCGCGCAAATTCGCAACGCGATGGTGTTTGCCTTTGCGCCGCCGGCGGTCGTTGAGCTCGGCCAGGCGAAGGGGTTCGATTTTCAACTGCTCGATCGCGGCGGACTCGGTCACGCGCAGCTCATGGAAGCGCGCAATCAACTGTTGATGATGGCCGCGAGGAACCCGGCGCTGACCAAGGTGCGGCCCAATGGCCTCGAAGACGTGCCGGAATATCGCGTGGACGTGGATTGGGAGAAGGCCGGCGCGCTCGGCGTGCCCATCACGGCGATTCACGACACGATTTCGGCGGCGTTCGGCAGCGCCTACGTCAACGACTTCATCCAAGGCGGCCGCGTCAAACGCGTCTATGCCCAGGCCGACGCCGCATACCGCATGTTGCCGCATGACATGGAACGGCTCTACGTGCGCAACAGCACGGGTAAAATGGTGCCGCTCTCCTCGTTCGCCTCCGGCCGGTGGACTTCCGGTTCGCCGAAGCTGGAGCGCTTCAATGGCTTTCCCTCGCTGAATCTGCTCGGCGAATCCGCTCCCGGCCGAAGCTCCGGCGAGGCGATGGCCGCGATGGAGAGTTTCGTGTCGCAACTGCCGCAAGGCATCGGGTTCGATTGGCAGGGGCTTTCCTATCAGGAACGGCAGGCCGGCGCGCAAACCGGTCCGCTCTACGCGTTTTCGATCCTGGTGATCTTCCTCTGCCTGGCGGCGCTCTACGAAAGCTGGCCGATTCCCATCTCGATTCTGCTGACCCTGCCCTTGGGCGCCATTGGCGGAGTGATCGCTTCCAGTCTGGTTGGCCTGCCCAACGACGTGTATTTCCAAATCGGACTCCTGACCACGCTCGGGTTGACCACCAAGAACGCCATCCTGATTGTGCAGTTTGCCAAAGCACGCGTGGAAGCCGGCAAGGAATTGATCCAAGCGACGCTGGAAGGCGCGAAGCTGCGCCTGCGTCCCATCATCATGACTTCGCTGGCGTTCGGTTTTGGCGTGCTGCCGTTGGCGTTGGCCAGCGGCGCCGGCGCCGGCGCGCAACGCGCCATCGGCATCGCCGTCGTGGGCGGTGTGGTGACCTCGACGTTCCTCGTGACTATTTTCGCGCCGCTCTTCTTTGTGTTGATTGAAAGAGCGTTTCGCAAACGCAGCACGCAGGCTGCGCAAACGCCCGTGTTTACGCCATCCCCGGAGACGACTTGAGATGAAAGCGAAGATGATTGTTTCCTCGACGACCCGGGTTGAAGCTGGCGCCGGCGGCAATTCGACGACTCTCTCTCCCCCTTACCCTCTCCCGCTGGAAGAGGGCCGGGGTGAGGGAGAGTTTTCCAGATCAGCGCACACGGCAGCGCAGCCCCCGCGCTCAACGCACAACTCCTTTAGCCGGTTGCTGCTCTCCTTGGTAATCACTGTTCCCATCGGGGCGGGTTGCACCATGACGCCGAAATACACCCAGCCCGCCGCACCCATCCCAGCCAACTGGCCCAGCGGCGTGGCGTACGCCGGCACTCACACCACGGCCAACCTCCCGCTCGCGTCCGACCCTGGCTGGCAGGAATTTATCACCGACGAAAAGTTGCGGCAAGTCATCAGCCTGGCCCTGACCAACAACCGCGACCTGCGGTTGGCCGCGTTGAACGTCGAACGCGCCCGTGCGCTCTATGGTATTCAACGAACCGCATTGTTCCCCGTCGTCAACGCCAACGCCACCGGAAGCAAGGCGCGCATCCCGGCCGACCTTTCCAGCAGCGGCAGTCGGCAGACGGTGGAACGTTACGATGTCAACCTGGGCGTGGCGGCGTGGGAAGTTGATTTCTTCGGTCGTATCCGCAGTTTGAAAGACAGCGCCTTGGAGGCTTATTTCGGCACGGAACAAGCCCGCCGTAGCGCGCACATTCTCCTGGTGTCGTCAGTGGCCCAGTCGTATCTGGCGCTGGCCGCAGATCGTGAGGCTTTGGCACTTGCGGAAACGACGCTGGCCAGTCAGCAATCCTCCTATGACTTGATCAAGCGGCGTTTCGACCTTGGCCTGGTGGCCGAACTGGATTTACTCCGGGCTCAAACTCCACTGGACGTTGCGCGCAGAGATGTAGGGATCTATCGCCAACAAGTAGCGCAGGATGAAAACGCGCTCAACCTCCTGGCCGGCGCTCCGGTGCCGGCGGAACTATTGCCGGCGGCTTTGGACGGCGTGAGTCCGACGCAACAAGTGACCGCCGGTTTGTCCTCCGAGGTGCTGCTGCGCCGACCCGATGTCCGGCAAGCGGAACATCAGCTCAAGGCCGCCAACGCTGACATCGGCGCGGCGCGCGCGGCTTTCTTCCCGCGCATTTCGTTGACCGCAGCCATGGGTACGGCCAGCAGCGATCTCTCCGGGTTGTTCAAATCGGGATCGGGTGCGTGGAGTTACGCCCCGCAAATTGTGATGCCGATCTTCGATGCGCGTACCTGGTCCGCTCACACGGTAGCCAAAGTGCAACGCGAGATCGCCGTCACGCAGTACGAGAAGGCCATCCAGGTGGCGTTCCGCGAAGTTGCCGATGCGCTGGCCGCGCGCGGCACGGTGGGCGAACAAGTCGCCGCGCAGCAATCATTGGTGAATGCCTTTGGCGACACTTATCGCCTGGCCCAATCGCGCTTCGACAAGGGCATTGACAGCTACCTGGGCGTGCTTGATGCGCAGCGCTCGCTTTTCGCGGCGCAACAGGCCCTCGTCTTCCTGCGCTTCCAGAAGTCGGCCAACGAGGTGCAACTCTATGCAGTGCTGGGTGGGGGTGGGCCGACGAGCCCGCCGTCCGACCTTGCCACTTCACGCTAAACGCCACCGGCCAACTACCATTGTGGACGCAGTTCAAACCAAAGGAAGCAACATGAAAAAGATGAAACGCCATCCTCACCTGGAACTGGAAATCCATCTGAAATCGCGCCCCACTGAGGAGCGAATCCGCCAACGCGCGCAGGAGATTCATCGGTTGCGCGGCGGCGGGTCCGGCAGGGAATTGGATGACTGGCTGCAAGCGGAACGGGAGCTTCAGGCCGAACAGGAACATCCGGACCAGTAGTCTCCAAACGGACCTTTCCGGTTCGGTTCCGCAGGCGGCAAGACCGGCACGGGCAATCGAGCCAGTCTGAGTGGCTGCCTCCTTCCGCGCGAGGTTGGCTGGCTCGTTCAGTCGCGCTTGGTCCCGCGTAAAGGTGAGGGAGGGGAAAAACATCCGCCCGCCACATGCCACTGGTGACAAGTTTCACGTGATAGCGGCGGCTGCTTTGCGCAGCTCTTCCATGAACACCGCCAGCGGCTTTTCGTCCGACCGATTGGCACGATAACCGACCGCGACACACAGCGGCTCCGGGGGCGCTGACAGTTTCTTCAAGCGCACGCGCTTGGGCAGGCGATGCGTCGTTCGCGCGGTGATCAATGCCGCTCCCAGCCCCGACTCCACCGCCGCTAGGAGACTGTCCACGCCGTCGTACTCGCCCGCGATTCGAAGCCGCAGCCGGTGGCCGCGCAGCCAGCGGGTGATGGTCTCCCAGTAATCCGGGTAGTCCTTCTGGCAGAAGCCGACCAACGGCTCGCGGGCAACTTCCGCGGGGGTTACTTGTGTCCGCCGGGCCAGCGGATGATTGCGGTTCACCGCAAGCTGCCACGGGGCACGCACCAACGGCGTCCACCTAAGCCCGGGCATGGCCGGCGGCAATCGGACCCCAATCGCGACATCCAATTCATCGGCTTCCAGCCCGGCCAACATCTCCTTGGTGGAAAGATCGAACAACTGTACGTGGGCATTGGAGTGAGCCTGCGTGAAGTTCTCCACCGCGACGGACAGCATCCCGGTGGCCAGGGAGGGGGCGTAACCTACCCGCAGGCGTACTCCGCGTCCGGCCACCCGCACGCGTTCGAGCATTTGCTCTGCGTGCTGGAGCAGTTCGCGGGCTTCGCCCAGCAGGGCTTCGCCGACGGGCGTGAGTTTGATTGAATGAGCCTGCCGCTCAAACAGGCATTGGCCGATCTCATCCTCCAATGCTTTGATCTGCCGGCTCAGGGCGGGCTGCGTCAGGAAAATCTTCCGGGCAGCGCGGCTGATGTTCTGTTCCTCAGCCACCGCGACGAAGTAACGCAGTTGTCGGAGTTCCATGCCGGGCAGCATAACGGCAAGACAGGCTCAGGCCAATAACTCAGCATTAGCTGCCCGCGCCGAACACAACTAAGCTGTCGCCATGAAAACAACAGCGAATGAATTGAACATCCGCAGGGCCGACGAACGCGGCCATGCCGACCACGGCTGGCTGGACACGTATCACACCTTCTCTTTCGCCGATTACCATGACCCGGCGCAGATGGGTTTTCGTTCCTTGCGCGTCATCAATGACGACCGTATCGCCCCGGGGATGGGTTTTGGCACGCATCCGCACCGCGACATGGAGATTTTCAGTTACGTGCTGGAAGGGGCGCTGGAGCACAAGGACAGCATGGGCAACGGACGCCAACTCCAGCCCGGACAAATTCAACTGATGAGCGCGGGCCGGGGCATCACGCACAGCGAATTCAACCCCTCCCGCACCACGCCGCTTCATCTTCTGCAAATCTGGATCCGGCCCCGCGAACGCGGCCTGACGCCCGGTTACACGGAGTGGCATCCGCGACCGGAGCAGACTGACGCGGCCAAAGTGCTGGTCATCTCCCCGGATGGCCGCGACGGTTCAGCGATCATTCATCAAGACGTGGACATCTATCGCGTTCGACTCCAAGCCGGACAGACAGTGACGCACCAACTCCGGCCGGGGCGAGGCGCGTGGTTGCACGTTGCCGAAGGTGGTCTGGCCTTGAATGGGGTCGAACTCAACGCGGGCGATGGCGCGAGCACGGAAACAAACGGAACCCTCTCACTCGTGGCCAGCCCATCAGCGGAAGCGATTCTTTTCGATCTCAATTAACGCAACCACCAGCCAGCAACATTAGGACTAGTGCCGTGACAAACATATATCGAGACAAGGTAGGGCGCGTCACTCCGTGCGCGCCGTCGGGAAAGCTATGCGCTGGTTGCGGCGCGCACGGAGTGACGCGCCCTACCCGCGCCCCGCAGGATGTAACGAAACTTCCTTGTCGCGGCACCAGAGCCAGTTCTCTCTCGGCGCGGATTTCACGCACCGCCTAAGTCCGGCCTCAAAGCCAAGGGTTCACCATCCGGCCCATTGCCTTTGCCTTGGGATGCACCACAATGCTCACCATGGACCAGCGAAGAAAATGTCACGTGGTGGTGCTGGGTGCCGGCTTCGGTGGACTGACGTTCTGTCAACAGTTCCGGCATCCCGACGCGCGCCTCACGCTCGTGGACCGCACGAATCATCATCTGTTCCAGCCGCTGCTCTATCAGGTGGCCGCGTGCGGTTTGTCCGCGCCGGAAATTGCCCAGCCCATCCGCAGCATCTTGTCCAAACGGCGCGACATCACCGTACTGTTCAACCAGGCGGTGGATTTCAATCTCGCGAAGAAACGGGTTCTGCTGGAGAAAGGGGCGCTGGACTACGACTACCTCGTGCTGGCCCTGGGCGGCCAGACCAGTTACTTCGGGCATCCCGAATGGGAACAATTTGCGCCCGGCCTGAAAACGCTCGACGATGCGCTCCACATCCGCAGTCAGATTCTGCGGGCATTCGAGCAAGCCGAAAACGAAACCGATCCGGCCGAACGCGACCGCTGGCTGACCATTGTGGTGGTCGGCGGCGGCCCCACGGGTGTGGAACTTGCGGGTGCGTTCGCCGAACTCGCGCGCACGGTCTTGAATCGGGACTTCCGCCGGATTGATCCGACCAAGGCGCGGATCATTCTCATCGAAGGTTCGCCCACGGTCCTCTCGCACTTGCCGCCCGACTTATCGGCCAGTGCGCAACGCCAGTTGCAGGCGTTGGGCGTGCGGATTCGGAACAAACTTCACGTGCGAAACATTCGCGCCGGGGAAGTGGAACTGGCGAATGGCGAAATCATCCGTGCGGGCAACATCCTCTGGGCCGCAGGCGTTGCGGCGTCGCCGCTCACAAAGAAACTCGCGGTTGAACTCGACAAGGCGGGCCGGGTGAAGGTGAATCCCGACCTCAGCCTGCCGGGCCATCCCGAGGTGTTTGCGATCGGCGACCTGGCACTGGCGCTGGATGCGACGGGCAGGCCGATTCCCGGCGTTTCGCCGGCCGCGATGCAGATGGGCAGACACGTCGCGAAGATCATCGCCGGTGAGATCGTCGCAGGCACGAACCCGGCTGCACGACCTGGTTTCAAGTATCGGGACAAGGGCACCATGGCAACGATTGGCCGTTCGGCGGCGGTGGCGTGGGTTGGCCGGTTCAAATTCACCGGCTGGTTCGCCTGGCTGGCGTGGCTGTCCATCCACCTGATATTTTTGATCGGCTTTCGCAACCGCCTCGCCGTGTTGTTTCAATGGGCGTATTCCTACTTCACCTACAAGCGTAGCGCCCGCATCATTACCTGTCCTCCGCCGCGTT
>JAANMW010003509.1_pt1 | contig 12136 bp, 14 predicted proteins | sample 7279671 | NCBI WGS metagenome assembly JAANMW01 (sample SAMN14094541, study PRJNA606508) | bioreactor metagenome | isolation source: A lab-scale SPAN reactor treating ammonium-rich wastewater day 247 | place: Ireland: Galway | collected 2017-09-19
AAACCATCCTCCATCAACATCACTCCCCCGTCGCTGAATCTTCTGCGCTTCATCAACACGGAAGTTCAAATGACAACCCAACCGACCGCAGTCCGCCCTGAAACTGATAGCGCGGCGTCCACCTTCGCCCAGGAAACATCGCCCGCTTCTGTCCCCACCTTCACACAGTTGGCTCGAGCGCCCTTGCTTCCCGAGGCAATCTTAAAGCGTTATGGCGCTTACTGCGCGATTGACACGCGCTTTCGTAGCGCCGCTCGGCTCTTGCAATGTCTTTGGCTAAAAGACCAGGGCATTCCCACCGCGGCATCCGTTCGTAACGGCAACAATTCCGGTTCGTCGTTCGGCTCCATTCTCAGCGCCGAGGCCGCTGGGGCCGGCCGAAACTTCCTTAGCCCGGCCATTTATCGGCTCGTCCTTCAAGAACTGCTGATGCGCGAGGAGGATGCTGCCATTGACGAGGAACGGCTGTTCGGCAACGCGCTCTCTTCGATGCCGCTGACTTTCAATCTGTTCGGGCCGCTTGCGCTCGATCACGATCTTGCCACCGCCGTATTCCGCCGCCTGTTGCCGGATTTTGTACACACCGTCGAGCAGGTTATTTTCGAACATGGCCCCGGCCGGCGCAAAGACCGCTTCCTTCAAGACCGCACCGCCTTTGATCTCGCTGTCCGCGTCGTCACTCTGGATGGTGAGCCCGCCACCGTGTTCATCGAAGTCAAATATTCGGAGAGCATGGAAGGTCCTGCCGCGCGAATGCGCGATCGCTACAACGAAGCCTCCAGGCAAGTCGGTCTTTATCACGATCCTGACAGTGCTATCTTGCGCTCGCTCGCCATCGAACAACTTTGGCGGGAACATCTTACCGCAAGCCTTGCAGTCGACAACGGCGTCACATCTCGCGCCATCTTCATGGCCATCGGCCCGCGCCTCAACCGCCGCGTCCAGGCGGCCTTCCGGGTCTATGAAGCCGAACTGCTCGATGCCGACCGACGTGATCCAGATCGAGTCGCATTTGCGCCCCTGACGCTTGAGACAGTGATCGAGGCGATCGCGGCAGCAGGAGCCTCCGACCTGGCTCAAGCGCTCTGGGCGCGCTACTGCGATCTCGATCAGGTCGTTCGTCTGGCGATGCAAGAAATTGCCGGTGCTGAAGCCCCCGGCCAAGACGCGCCATCGCAAGTTGATGCTCAGGCGCCGAGCAAACCGCCTCTTCCGCGAGTCCGACGCCGATCTCGCTCCTCGAACCGAAGCCGAACGAATGTGGCTTCGTCCACAAGTAAAGGTGATTCCAAGGTAGCCACCAGTCAGGAGGCGATCTAATGGCCGGGAAAGATATTCTCACCGACGCCGATCGTATTTCCCTCTTCGCCAATGCGCTTGCCGACACACGCGATCATGCCCCCGTCGTCAAGTTGTTCACGCCAGACGCGAGCGCGACGTGGCTGATTTCTGAGGTCGATCCAGACGATCCGGACCGATTGTTCGGCCTCTGCGACTTGGGACTTGGCTTTCCTGAACTCGGCTTCGTAAACCTGAGCGAGATTATCGAGGTTCGAGGGCGTCTTGGCCTGCCGGTGGAGCGCGATCTGCATTTTATCGCCGACAGGCTGCTCTCTGCTTATACTGAGAGCGCACGTGCCGCAGGCCGCATCATTACCTAATCAAAGGAGGTCGCCTAAAGGCGACCTCTTGTCCTTATCCCGTCTGGAATGGACTGGCTTGCTAACGCCGCCTACGGCGGCCTTTGTCTATGCCGAAGGCCACAAGCAATTACTCACGCGTGGATTATTGCGCTGCAAGGATCAACTCCCAGACGATCGGCCATCGGTTTCAACGACTACTCCAAACAGGTTATACATCCGCTGATTGCCTGGACGGGCATTGGCATCGAAGCAACGGTGACGCCACGGCCAGCGTACGATGGTTTGGCTTTCCGACTTTGGGTGAGGTAGGACGATCCCGCCAATCCAGCCGTTAACCGGACATCGTTCGATCAATTGTCCTTTTTCTACCTCGCATTTCCATTCGCGCAGAAACTCTAGAACGTCATCCGCTTCATCTTCGTCGAGAAAACGCTCCTCGAAAGGAACTAAGATCGTTGGCCATGATTCTCCGAGCGAGTTGCGGCCGGCCACTGGAATGAGAGATGAGCCAAAAGCCTTTCTGCACATGTAGCGGATCGTCTCTTTAGGCAATTGGATTCCCATCTGGGTCAGGATTATTGCGACATGACGATTGTCGAAGTTGTGTACCCAGGGGGCTATCGTCTCAATGTCAATTTCGCCACGAAGAGCGGCTTCCTGCAGCGGGAAATCGTGCTGACAGTAAGTTTTCAAGTTTTTTGACATTAGTATAGGTTCCCTAAATTCGAGGGAACCGAATTGCTCCCTCTTCACGTGAGGGAGCGCGCAAGGCGAGCGACAATCTCACCTATACATATAATGTTTTGGACGTCCTCCAGCCATCTCCCCATGCATGGCAGCTATGCATTTCTATATGCTGCGTTTCATGATCGATAGTTCGCCTACATGTAGAAAGGAGGCCACTAATTGTAAAATCCTCTCCTCAAAAGACGTACGACATGAAGCCTTGCTTCCTATGGGCTAAAACCATCCGGACCGGGGTGCGCCCGCCATTGCCAAATGCACTTTCGTTTGATCGCGCACAGAGTGGGCATGTGGAGCCGTCTCTCGTTTTGGCATGGCGACCACAAACAAGAAATTTTTAAAGTCCAAATTTTCAGGTGAGCGGCGACTGCCGTGATTAGTTCGTTTTCAGCAACACTTCGATCTGAGCAATAGCGACAGCCAGATCGCGGTCGCTTAATCCTCTCGCCAGGTCGCGCAACCGGAACTCCATCTCCAAACGCGATTCACTATTTCCCGAATCATCCGGCGTCTCGAAGAACTCCGAAATCGGGAGGCCAAGCACCGCCGCCAAGCTCTGGACAGTTTTGATGCCTGGCTCCTGCTGGCCTCGTTCAATATTCGAGATGCTCTCCGACGTTCGGAAGATACGGGCGGCAAGATCTTCTTGAGTCAGCCCAGCCCGCTGACGGGCGATCCGTATTTTCTGCCCCAGATTTCTCTCAAACTCGCCAGCCATACCCGACTTTGACTTCGGGATATGAGCTTGACCACGAACCGGGCTTCGAATTAAGTCAGATAGTTCGGACTATAGTTCGTATTTGTCCGACTTTTCCGAAGTCTGCTTCAGGCAAATGCGCGTTCGAATCCACCGCGGAACAAAAGAAATCGGCGGGACCTGCATCGAGCTGCTGGCCGATGGCGCCAGGCTGTTGCTGGATTTGGGACTGCCGCTGGACGGAGATCCGGACGATGTCGGAGCGCATTCAGCCATTGAGGGGCTGGCGGGCGGCGGCGACCTTTTAGGCCTGGTGCTCTCGCACGGGCACGTGGATCATTGGGGTTTGGCGCCATTGGCGGGTCCTGATCTGCCGGTGGCATTGGGAGCAGCGACCCTTCGTATCCTGCAGGCGGCAACTCCATTCGTGCCCCGGCCTTATGTGCCGGCGAGGCCGGTCGAATTCACAAGCGGCACGACGCTCCAATTTGGCCCGTTTCGGGTGACGCCGCATCTCGTCGACCACTCCGCATACGATGCCCATGCCATCGAGGTTGAGGCCGGTGGCAAGCGGCTGTTCTATTCCGGCGACATTCGCGGCCACGGTCGCAAAGCGGCGCTGTTCGAGAAGCTGGTCGCTCATCCGCCGAAAAACGTCGATGTCATGCTGATGGAAGGATCGAGCTTCGGCCGCCTTGATCCCGATCTGTCCTTTCCGACCGAGTCGGAGGTCGAGCAACGCCTGGTCGAGCTCTTCGGCGAGGCCAAGGGTTTGGCCCTCGTCGCGGCCTCCGCGCAGAACATCGACCGCATGGTCAGTCTCTACCGAGCCTGCAAGCGGACCGGGCGAACGCTGATCATCGACCTCTATACCGCCGAAATGCTGCGGGCGACCGACAACACCCATATCCCGCAATCGAACTGGCCCGGTGTAGCTCTTTACATCCCGCAGTATCAGCGCGTTCAGATCAAGCGGTCCGGGCGCTTCGATCTTCTTGATCACCACGCCACACACCGCATTTTCGGCGAAGGGCTGACCGAGATCGCGCCGAACGCGGCGATGCTGTTCCGCCCGGTGATGCTCGGCGATCTCGACCGAGCGAGGTGCCTGAGTGGCGCGGTTGCGATCTGGTCGCAATGGAGCGGCTACCTCGCACAAGAACGCGGCAAGGCGCTCATGGCGGAGTTGGCGAAGCGCGATATCCCGCTGGTTCATGCCCATACCTCCGGCCATGCCAGCATCCAGGACCTGAAACGACTGGCTCGCGCGGTGGCGCCCAAGATGCTGGTGCCCGTCCATACCTTCGCACCGCATTCGTTTCCGGAGCATTTTGAGGCCGTCGCACTCAAGCAGGACGGCGAATGGTGGGAGGTCGCCGCGTGACAGAGTCGGATTCCAGCTACGGCGTCAGTGACGCGTTTCTCGATCACCTCGATCAACTGGCCCGACAGGACGGCGGATCTTGGTGGCGGGATGTCCTCAAGCGCGATGACGTCTTCCTGGCCGTGCGCCGCAACTCCTTGAACGTTTACTATCGAGGTGGCTCGATCTTCCGGATCGACGACAGGGGCGACGGCACCGCCAGCCCCAAGACCCATGTCAAATATCTGGTCCGCCAACAACAGGCACTGGCCGAACTGGTCGATGGCGAATTCAGGCCGAACGGGATCGGCTGGACTCACTATGCCGGCCAAGAAACGCTTCGGGACATGATCCGCGCGGCCAGCGATCTCGCGGGGGCCGAGAAGAGCGGCTTGCACCCGATGATTATGGGCAGCCCAGCCGTAATTGACGTCGAAATTGCCTTGGGCAGGACACAAGAGAGCGAGGATAACGCAAGCACGGCTGATGGCACCGCTTCATCCGCCAAGCGCAATCTCGACCGGCTGGATGTCGCAACGCTTGAGCGACAAGGCACCGATATTGCCGTGGTGTTCCACGAGGCCAAGCATTTTACCAATACCGCACTCAGGGCGCGCAGCGGAGCGCCTGCGGTGGTTGGTCAGCTTCGCCGCTACCGATCGACCCTCAATCACCACACCCCAGCGCTGATCGCTCGCTACCAGGCCGCCTGCCGCGCCATCGTGCGGCTAGGCGCGATGCGTCGGCACGTGCGTGCGGACGCGGGACCTGGTTCGTCAATTCCGTGCGACCCAATGGTGCAGGAGGTTGCCAAGGGCAACGCCGTCCTCACGATCGATCCTAATCCGCGTCTGATCGTCTTCGGCTTCGATGCCGATCAGAAGAAGGGTCAGTTGCAAATCATGCTGAATGCGCTCAAGAGCACCGATCCGAATCTGGCGATTTACGCAGCCGGTGATCCGTCTTCGGCCGGCGGCGCCTTTCGGCCTCCCGCCAAGCCGTAACTGCGGCAAGAAAGTCACGCCGGAGATTTCTTGGCAAAAGCCCGCAATTTCTCGAGGCCTCATTTGAATCTTAAGAGGATCGACGCTCTCAACGCGACCCGTGTCGACCCGTCCATCCAAACGATCGAGGTTTTCTCGAATGCCGCTTCGGTCCGTCGGCAGATGACGGGCCGACAGTCGCTTGCAACCGGCTTGGATCATAACGGAGAGATATATTGACCGACGACAGCACGACAGACGGCGAGGGGTGGTTTTACACCCAGGGCGGACAGCGCAAAGGGCCATTCCCGGCCGATGAACTCCACAAACTCCTGGCCGCACGAACCATCGACGGCGAGACGCCGATCTGGCGCAAGGGGTTGGCCGACTGGCAGCCCTTGCGCACGACAGACCTCGGTGCGCAGCTCACGGACGCTCCACCGCCCATTGTCCCTAGCCATCTGAACAATGGCTTGGTGTGGGCACTCGCCGTGGCCCCGATTGCGTATGTGTTCGTGGATGCCGCCATTCTCCAATATCAACTTACCCATATCATTCAGTTCCTGGATGGCACTCCCGTCTACGATCCACCATTTCTGGCTTTCCTGACGCCACTCACCTGGCTCATTCCACTTCTGACGAATGCGACGCTGTGCCTGATCGACGCGGCGCAACTCAAGCGCGCCGGCTACAGCTCCGGATGGATGACGCTCTTCGCGCTTCTGTTAGCCCCGGCGTATCTGTTCATGCGCGCACAACGGCTGCGCCAGACGCCGACCTATGGATACGTCTGGATAGCGTCGTTCATCGTCTCAATCATACTGCGAGTATTGTAACATGCAGCTCGATTCTCATGCCGGCGACCTCATCTTCCTAGGCATCGTCTTCCTCATCGCCGGCATCATCTACGTCATTCCGAGCATCGTAGCATTCCGGCGCGACCATCCGAACCGTTGGATCATCCTTGTCATCAACGTCGCCTTCGGCGGCACCATCATCGGTTGGGGGATCGCGTTGGTCTGGGCGATGCGGGCCGCCCACCGCGTGGGGTCGACGAGTAGTGGCGGGGAATCCGGTCTCAACCTCTTCGTCAACGACGTGAAAAGGGTTCAGGTCGTCGAGCCTCCCCCGCGGCCTGAAACTTCCGTCGCTCAGGAGCTGGAGCGCCTTCATGGCCTTTTGACCAGAGGGGCGATCTCTCAGGCGAATTCGATGACCTGAAGGCCAGGCTGCTCGGCGGCGCCGCAACGTAATTCAATCGTGCCCTCGTCAGCCGTATGACCTCAGCTTGAGCTATTCCTGGAGGGAGGTCTCTCCCTTCCGAAAGCGTGGGAAGTCTGCACATGACCGGCTGGACCATCGCCGCTTTCACCCATCGCGGTCGCGTGCGTTCGGCGAACGAGGACGCCATCTCGATCGGCACTCGCGTATTGACCGGCGACATGAACACGCCCGTCGTCATGACGGCACCGGGCGAAGGCTGCCTCCTGATGGTCGCGGACGGCATGGGCGGCCACGCTGAGGGGGCGAGGGCCAGCCGGGCCGTGCTCGACTATCTGGTTGCTGCCGCCGACCGGCTTTCAAATCAGGAAACGTGCGCGGAAGCGATCGAGGCTGCCAATCAGCATTTGTACACGCTGATGGAGCAGCAAGAGGTAACCCTCGGCATGGGAACCACACTGGTCGGGGCGTTCGTCAGTCCAACAGCGCTGCTCACCTTCAACGTCGGCGACAGCCGCAGCTACCTGGTCAGCGACGGCCGGCTGATCCAGCTTAGTCACGACGACGTTGCCGACGATGGGATTGACCGCTCGGGCCGCCGCCGATCGCATGCCATCACCCAGGCGCTAGGTGGCTCCTCGTTTTCCATTGCCGTCGAGCCACACGTCAACGTTGGTGCGCCGCTCGGGGTCGACGAAACCCTGCTGCTATGCAGCGACGGGCTCACCGACATGGTGGACGACCGGGACATCGCACGTACTTTGGGTGCGGCTAGTGATGCGAACCGAACTGTGCGCGATCTCGTCGGCAAGGCTTTCAGCGCCGGGGCGCGAGACAACGTCTCTTTGATCGTCGCAAGCCCGGACGGGATGACCGAAAGGCGAGCGCTGGTATAGAGGAGGGCGAATTCGCTTTCGACGGTCACGTCTGATACCGAGGCTCCGCAGAAATCTTCGAAAGTTCAGGAAGCATCGCGTCCGGCGCAGCCGCGACCAGGTTGCAGAGCTCGGGATGCCCGTCGTAACGATCGTTCACCAGGAAAGCTATCACCGACCGTATGTCTTCAACGTCCGACGGTAGATGATGGTCTGTCCCTCTCGGAAGGAGCGCAGCAGACCAACCCGCAATCAGGATCGAGGATGGGACGAAAGCGTGTAGTGTGGCGCACTAATGGTCTTGGCGATTACGCCGGTGGAGCCCGTCGTTCCGGATTCAATACAGACCACCTACAAACCCGCCAGCAATCGTGGCTTATGAACGTCTCCCAGTTCATCAAGCTGTCAATCGGCGTCGAACTTTGGGCTGCATGCGAAGTGCGAAGCGGGCTCGTTCTTCTGCTCATAATCGGAGAATGCCTTCCCCAAACCGCCGATGACTTCGGCCGAGGTCTCGAACATCACCCTAAGCTGTGGTTCTTCGATTTTGTCGACATTCCTCTTTCAAATGGTCGCGAAGCTCGTCAAAATTGTTACTCGTATGGGTAGCGGGATCGCGAGATTGCTCGTCCTGCATCACTTCCTCCGTATAGTCGGTGCACGCAGGATCGGCTCCGGGCTGCATGAGCCAATGAAGAAGTAACAAGCGGAACGCGCACGGGTTTCAATATCGGATTTCGATATAGTGGATTTGGGATAGTTTCGTCAGATGGACCATCAGGACATCCTCTCCGGTTTCATCCGACTCCATGTCCTGCACCACGCTGCGGAGGGCGATCTCTATGGACAGTGGATGATCGAGGAACTCGCCCATCACGGTTATAAGGTGAGTGCGGGGACGCTTTATCCGATGCTCCACTCGCTGGAGAAGAAAGGATACCTTGTGTCGCGAAAGGAACGATGCGGTCGCACGTTCAGACGGGTCTACAACACGACGCAACTCGGGTGCGAGGCGCTGGAACTTGGCCGCGAGAAGCTTCGGGAATTGTTTCGGGAAGTAGTCGCAGGAGAAGTCCCGAAGCACGGCAACTGACTTGCTCGACGATTTCGTCGCGTCTTGCCCGATGCTCTGAGACAGCAGCCATCTGGTCACTAGGTCGGCTTCCTGGGCGTTCAACAGACCGCTTGGTGTCGAAGATTGCGTATTGCTTCAAAATGATGCGGACGATCTTTCGTAGCGGCGCGTATCGCCAACATCAGTCAGGACGGGCCGACAGCCCCGACCAACCCGGCTCCGTGGCAACTGGAGCAGCGTTCAGTGTAGAGCTCATCGCAACTCGCCCTCTCCGCCTCGGAGAGGGCGAGTTGAACGCTCAATTGCTCAGCGTTACGCTGCCCATGACTACTCCGCTCTCCAAACGATCCAAGCAGCGGCGTTGCCAGGATGCGGATAGCTAATTCTCGGGAATACAACAGCCGCAATCCTGCGAGTTTTCCCTGCGTCCCCATACTAATGGTCGTCTCTCCTCATTCACCATCAGCTAACGCATTCCGCCGGCTGAGCTTCGGTCGCCAAGCGCGCGCATCGAGCGACCAGCGACCTGATCCGGACAGCAACATGAAGGTTGCGCCCATCAGCATCGCCCAGTCGGTGCGCGCCTCATGGGTGAAGCTCAAGAAACCGTAGCGATTGAGGTCGCGCAGGCTGAATATCCACCAATTGCGGCCTAACAGGATCGGGATTTTCGTGGAAATGATCGCCATGATCATGATTAGAATAATCGGTACGGCTGCCGCGCGAGAAGCGTAGCCGATCAGAAACATGATCCCCGCCAGCAGTTCAATCACGCCGACGAACGGCCCAAAGAACTCCGGCCAGGGAATGCCGATTTTAACGAAACGGCCAGCACCGAGAATGTCGGCATGCGTCAGCTTCTGCAGACCTTCGGGGATGAACACACCAGCGAGCGACAGGCGGACGAAGATCGCCCAGGTCGCTTCGCCGGGAGAGAACCACCAGGACTGTTTCATGACAGCGTGCTCCTATTCGTTGCTGCCCAAAGGCGCGGCGCCAGAGTCTTCCAAGCCAGACCGATGAGAATGAGGCCAAGGCCCACAGCCCAGATCGTGACCGGCACCCAGAAGGCGAGGAACAGGCACGCGATCAGCCCGATGAGGGCGACCCAGCGCGGATAAAGCCGCTCCTCAAGCGGAAGCCTGAGCGCCGCGAGATTGGTGATCGCATAATAGATGAGGACGGTGAACGCGCTGAAGGCCCAGGTCGTCTCGACGCTGCCGAACAGGGCGAGGCCTCCGACCGCGAGACCGACCAGGATCACGGCTCCCGTCGGAGCGCGGCCGTCACCCGACAGGCGGGCGAACAGCGGCGGCGCATCGCCCTGCCGGCCCATGGCGAGCACGATGCGTGACAGGCCGATAATTAGGTTCAGCAGGACGCCCAGCATGGCCATCACTGCGCCGATCGCAATCAACTGCGGCAGGAACGCCACATCGAGTGCACGAGCGACGGATTCGAGCGGCGTGGCTCGCTCGGACACTGACTCCGCGAAGCGATCTGCCCCGACCGTGCCGATCGCCGCGACCGCGACGAGAACGTAAAGCACTGCCGTCACCGCCAGCGTGACGATGATCGCCTGCGGGATGGATGTGCGCGGCTCCTTCACTTCCTCGCCCAGCGTCGCAATGCGCCCATAGCCGGTATAGGCGACGAACATCAGCGCGGTCGCATAGAAGAAGCCGTGCAGGGCCGGCCCGTCGGTGGCCGGGAAGAAGGGCGAGAAATTACCGGCCATGCGCAGGGCATTGGGCAGACCGAACGCGACGAACGCGGTTAGCGCGAGCAGCGTCACCGACACGACCGCAATATTCATCGCGCTCGATCGCTTGAGGCCTGCGAGCACGAGCAGCGTGAACAGCACTACCGCGACGACCGCGATCCACGGCATCGCGGTCTCTCCGTCACCTAGCAGGCGGAGCAGATAGCCGGCAAATCCCAGCGCCGCGGTCGCTGCTGACGCCGTCTTGGCACACAGAAACATCCAGCCGGCCGTGAACCCGAGCAAGGGTGTCAGGTAGCGGTAGCCATATTCATAAGTGCCGCCACTTACCGCATGGGCAGCGGCAAGCTGCGCGCTCGACAGCGCGTTGCAGGTCGCGACCAGCGCAGCGAGCATGATCGCGAGGATAGTCGCGGGGCCGGCCGCGCCCGCCGCGATGCCGATGCTGACGAACACGCCCGTGCCCACCATCGAGCCCAAGCCCAGCATCGTCGCACCGCCGACGCCGAGATCGCGCCGCAGCCGCTGGGGATTTTCGCGGGTCACTGTCGAACGCCACTTGTAGGCGCGGCCAGATCGAACACCGGCTGATCATTCAGGAAGGGAACCTGCTCGGCCTCATGGCAGCCCCGGCACGCCGCTTTAGCGCGTTCGAATGCAGCCCAGGCGCGCGCCGGATCGCCTGATTTCAGATTGGCATCGACATCGCCCCATACCGGCTTCAGGAACATTGCCTCGGCATTCTCGCGGCGCTTGGGACGCTTGACGATGCCATTTTCGATCGTCGTGCGGATCTTCTCCCAATGGTAAGTGGCAAGCGGATAGTTGCCGCGTTCCAGTGCAGCGTGGACGCGCTCGAACCTTTCGCCCACTTCCCACATCGGTTGATCGAATCCGCGAAGCTGTCTCTGGAGTGATGCGAATCGCGCGGCATCATCGGGCACCCCTACCAGCCAATCGTTCGGGCTGTTGGCCTTCGTTTGTTGCTCCCTGTCGCCGCATCCGGCCAGTACCGTTAGAATGAAGAGTGGGAACAGCATTTGTCGCATGGGGAATCCTTTCCCTACCCGGGTCACCGCCACAGATTAGCATCTACGATATCGAATGTCGATTTCGTTAAAATGACGCCCGGGATAAGGCAAGGGTCTTTCCCGGGCTGTAGACGTGACGAAAAGGCCGAGCCGTCCCGCGAGAAGCAAGCACCAGCTAACGCGGTCTGCGGGTGCAGCCGAGGGGTCAACACCGGTGCCTATCGTGACCTCACTTTCCCTGGAGAACTGCCTTTACCGGCGAAGACGCCGCACATGCACGAGGCCCCAGGCCAAGCCGATCAGCGCGGCCATGAGGGAGCCCAGGAGCACGCCGAGCTTTGCCGCGCTCAACAGCGCTTCATTCTCAAAGGCTAGCATGGCGATAAAGATCGACATGGTGAAGCCGATCCCGGCGAGCAGGCCGATCAGGGTGATCCCTCCCCAGGTCACGCCGGGCGGCAAGCGGCACCAGCCCAGCCGCACCACGAGCCATGTGACGGTGATGATGCCGAGCGGCTTGCCCGCGACGAGGGCGATGCCGACGCCGATCATGACCCGTTGCGCACCGCCAGCGCCGAGATCGACACCGTCAAGATTGACGCCGGCATTCGCGAGCGCGAAGATCGGCATGACGCCATAGGCAACCCAAGGGTGGAGCGCTGTCTGCACGCGCACGACCGGGGGCAACATCTCGCGGTTCGCCAGACGCAATTGCCGCAAGGACCGCGATAGAAGATTCGTGTCCTTGTCAGACACCGCCTCCTTGTCGCGCAGCTCGTCG
>JAANMW010003511.1_pt1 | contig 12125 bp, 14 predicted proteins | sample 7279671 | NCBI WGS metagenome assembly JAANMW01 (sample SAMN14094541, study PRJNA606508) | bioreactor metagenome | isolation source: A lab-scale SPAN reactor treating ammonium-rich wastewater day 247 | place: Ireland: Galway | collected 2017-09-19
CTCGACGGACACCCCAGATCCCGCATCGAGGACCTCATGCCCTGGTGCTACGCCCAGACGTCAAGCCTCGCCGCATAGGGCCACGTCGTCGCGCTTACGATTGTTGAGCGGCGTGGAATAAGGGCTCTGACGCAGGTTGTGTGATGTCCGTATGCGCCAGCTCTACATTCAGCGTGTTTGTTCAAGGAGGTGGACATCATGCAGGCACGCTACGATACCAAGCTTTTGCCTGAGGGGGTGCGCGCAACCGGATACAGGGTCGACGGCGCCGTGATTTCGGTTGATGCGGAGATGGTCCGGTCCGAAGCGTTCTGCCCGGAGTGCGGCTTCCGGTCAGCGCGCCGACATGGGTGCTATGTCCGCAGTCTCGCAGATCTGCCCGCCCACGGTCGAACTGTTCAGCTGCGCCTTTCGGTTCGACGGTTCCGATGTCTGATTGCGCAATGCCCGGTCAAGACGTTCAGCGAGGCAGTCCCGGTCTCTCTCGCGCAGCCGCATGGTCGGCGAACGGGCCGCTTCCAAGATCTTGTTGCATATCTTGGTCGGGCCATGGGGGGCCGACCTGCCCAGGCACTTGGGCGTCGCATTCTGCTGCGCGTCAGCAAAGACACCTTCCTGCGAGGCGCAGTGCGACCGACGAATGAGCCGTTTCCGCGACCGCGTGTCGTCGGCATTGACGACTGGGCGTGGCGCAAGGGGCAGCGCTACGGCACCCTGGTCTGTGATCTCGAGCGCCGCGCTGTCATCGACCTCCTGCCGGATCGCGAGCTCGCGACTGTGTCCGCCTGGCTGCGACGTCATCCGCAGATCGAGATTGTCGCGCGGGATCGGAATGGCGGGTATGGCCGGGCAATCTCGCAAGCTCTTCCGGACGCCATACAGGTCGCCGACCGCTGGCACCTCCTCCAGAACGCAAGCGATGCGTTCCTGTCCGCAGTCCGCCGCGCGATGTCGCAAATCCGCAAGGTGGCCTATCATGCCGACCTTGACCCTGGCATCCTGACCGCCGCAGAGCGCCTGCAATATCAAGGGTTTCAGAGGCGCCAGCAGACCAACGCACTGATCCAGCGCATGGGACGGGAAGGCGTGCCCATCAAGCGGATCGTCCGTATCACCGGCCTCAGCCGCGGGCTCGTCCGTCGCGTGCTTCGCGGCGAACGTGAAGACGTTTTCCGCCTTCGGCAGAACAGCCTGACACCCTGGGTCCCGGCACTGGAAAGGTATTGGCAAGACGGTTGCCGGAATGGCGCGGAACTCTGGCGCAGGCTGTGCGCGGACGGCTTCCAAGGGAGCCTCCGCGTCGTCGGGGAGTGGGCAACGCGCCAGCGCCGCGCCGAGACGGTAATCCCGACCGGATCAGGAAAATGCCCTCCAAGCCGGCAGATCGCACGAATGATGACAACCGGTCGCCATCATCTCTCCAAGTCGGACAGTATTCTTGTCACCCAGGTTGAGCAAGCCCTGCCGGCTTTGTCGCAGGCACGCCGGCTGCTTGATGCTTTCACGACGATGGTCCGCAACGGCGACACCGCCGCGATGGCAGGCTGGCTGGAAGAAGCCAGCGGATCCGAGATGGCCTCATTCGCCCGGGGCCTCACTGCCGACTTGGATGCGGTGATGGCTGCGCTCCGCGAGCCATGGTCAAACGGTCAGACCGAGGGACAGATCAACAGGCTGAAGATGCTGAAACGGCAAATGTATGGGGCCGCAGGCATCGACCTGCTGCTTGCGCGTCTCCAACATTCAGCATGACGACACCACACAAATTGAGTCGGACCCCCTTTTGGACGCCGATAAGGGGGCACCATTCAACGCCGATTGACACTTCTGGGGCAGCAAGGTCGGTTGAGCGGCGAAAGTAGGATCGCAATGACAACGGGCGGCGTGATGATCCTATTCGTTACCACTCCACCAAATGGCAGTTCCGTCTGGGTACAGGGTGGTGGATGTGGTGCCGGGCACAGTCTTTCAACAGGAGATCATCGCCGATCTGCCCGCCGCGACGCAGTTCCTGTCGTCCGCCCCTACCTCAACACCGGCACGACGGCTGCTGCCGTCACCTACGACTGCGCCGGGGTCTACCTTGAGACGGATTACTGATCGCAGTTCGAAGATCAGGATCTGCTTTAGCCGTGAAAAGGTAGTAGACGTCACCCACGCCATGCAGCGCTAGGTCATTCAATGTTGATTTACCCTCGGCTCCTCAGCCGGGAGCGCCCGCCATCAACCCCCAAGACCTGTCCTGAAATCCAGCCAGACCGGGCTGAGATGAGAAATGCGGCGATTTCAGCAAGATCGTCAGGACGGCCAAGCCGTTGCAGCGCATGCAGTTGCGCAATACCAGCTGCCATCCGTGCATCGGCGGTCAGGGGTTCGGCCAGCGGAGTTTCGGTCAGAGAGGGCGCAATCGCGTTCACCCTGATGTGCGGCGCCAACTCGGCTGCCAAGGCGCGCGTCAGGCCCTCGACCGCGCCTTTAGCCATCGAGATGGACGCGTGATTGGCAAAACCCTGCCCGACCGCGACCGACGAAAACAGCACAACCGATGCCCCGCCCTCTGCCGCCTTCAGGGCAGGCAAGGCCGCCTGTACCGCCAGCGCCGCTCCTAGGGCGTTGAGATGGAAGTCATCAGCCATTGCCCGCGCCGACAAGTGCGCGAGCTGCCGCAGGGTGATGCTGCCCACCGCATAGACCAGCCCCGACAGCGGGTGATCAATCTCGGCGCTGACGCGTGCGAAGCTTGTCTCGTCCATAACATCGGCGACGGTATAGCTCGTGCCAACTTCGGCGGCGACGGCAGCAAGGCGGCTCTCGCTTCGGCCGGTCAGATGCACATTGTGACCTGCGGCGACAAGCAGCCGCGCCAACGCAGCGCCCGTCGCGCCCGAGCCACCATAGATCAAAACCTTGGTCATCCCGTTCCCCCTTGCGTGATGGTTGTTCGGATTACGCGCCATCCGCGCGCGCAGATCGAATTTTCCTGACGACAAGTTTGATCTGGCTGGGGGCGACCTGCGTAAAGAACATCGAGGGCTCGAAACGAGGCCCTTTGCGAAAAGCACTGCTTGACACAAAGGAGAACCGGAATGCTGCGCAAATTTCTGATGGCGACTGCGACGACGGCCCTGCTGGCGGGTGCCGCCATGGCGCAAGATGCCACGTCGGACATTGTCGATACGGCCGTTGCAGCGGGCGATTTCACGACGCTGGTTGCGGCGGTGCAGGCGGCCGGGCTGGTGGACACGCTGAAAGGTGAAGGCCCGTTCACCGTCTTCGCGCCCACCGATGCTGCCTTTGCGGCTCTTCCCGAGGGCACGGTCGATACGCTGTTGATGCCCGAAAACAGGGATCAGCTCGTGTCGATCCTGACGTATCATGTGGTTCCCGGTGCCGTGATGTCCTCGGACCTGACCGAGGGGATGACGGCAGCTACCGTCCAAGGCGGCGACGTTACTTTCACGCTCGATGGCGGTGCCAAGGTCAATGACGCGAATATCACCACGGCGGATATCGCGGCCTCGAACGGGGTGATCCATGTCATCGACACGGTCATCATGCCGCCCGCCAACTGAGGCAAATGACACTGTTGGTCGTGCATGAACCAGATGACCCCGGCCATTGCGGCCGGGGTTTTGATTTATACGGATCAGCGAAGGCTGGATCCGGGGATGAAGCGATCGAACAGCGCAAGCATCAGGATCCCCGCGCCGCAAATCGTGGCGATGAGCCAGTCGCCCGCGCCCACGTTCGCAACGATCACGCCGAACAGCGCCCAGATCACCCCGGCGCGATAGGTCCAGAGGCGCGGGCGGGCGGATGCGACCGCAACAGCCGCAATCAGGACGCAAATGATCAGTGCGATGGCGGCTGTACGCGGCGACAGGATGCCGTATCCGGTCGCCACCACCGAAACGGCCACGCCCGTTGCGGCCGTCAGCCAGCCGGCATAGAGACCGACCGGCGCCAATTCGCGCCAGCTGTCACCGGCACGCAACATCGCAATGATGGCCGCAGCCGCCATTACAAGGATCATCACCGTGGCGATCGGTGGGAACCGCATGGCGGCCTCGATCCAGAAGACGCCGATTAAAAGGCTGATGCCAAGGGGACTGGCGGCGCGGGGCCATTGCGGCATGGTTGCCGGGCGCCATAGAGCCCATGCGGCGGCGAGGATCAGTCCCAGATAGATCAATCCCCAGATGGAAAATGCCCATCCGACCGGCTGGGCGGGCCAGCGGTCTGCCTGCACGGGGAAGCTTTCGCGGTAGAAACCACCGAAGCCGTTCGACAGGAATGGCGAAACGGCAAAGGCCACAGCCAGCAGAAGGACGGTAATCCTTGCGACGCGATCAGTCATGTCAGGTCTCCGATGTGTTGGCGCGGAAATGTGCCAGTGCCGCCAACGCGGCCTTACGCCCCTCCGCCAGCATGGCAGAGGGGCCCGCGCGCCATGGTCCGGTATGCCAGTCGCGCGGGGTGCTTTCGATCCATGCCGCAGCCTCGGGGCCGGCGGCACGGTCGAACCCGGCAAGCCAGCGCCGACGATAGTCGCCACGAGGGTCATATTGCTCCGCCTGCCTTTCGGGGTTGAAGATGCGGAAATATGGCGCGGCATCGGGGCCGCAGCCCGCCACCCATTGCCAGTTCATCGCATTGGACGCCGGATCCCAGTCGGTCAGGCAATCGGCGAAATGTGCCAGTCCCGCCCGCCAGTCGATGAGCAGATGCTTGGTCAGCCAGCTTGCGACCACCATGCGCACGCGGTTGTGCATCTGTCCGGTCAACCACATCTCGCGCAGCCCGGCATCGACCAGCGCCACTCCGGTTTCAGCCCGCTGCCAGCGGATCAGGCTTGCGCCGTCCTTTTGCCAAGGAAAGCCCTCCCATTCGGAACGCCAGCAGGCGACCGGCATTTCCGGGAAGCCGATCAGCAGGTGCCAGGAAAATTCGCGCCAAAGCACCTCGGACAGAAATTTGTCGATGCCGGCAGCATGTTCTGGCGATATCTCCGCCCTGAGCATGGCCCTTGCCCAGATCGTTCGAGGGCTGATCTCGCCTACCGCCAGATGATCGGACAGGCGCGAGGTCGCGTCGAGATCGGGGCGATCCCGCTCGCGGGGATAAGCGCAGGCGCGGTCGAGAAAATCATCCAGCCCGGCAAGCGCGGCCTCTTCGCCCGCAGGCGCGGCAAATCGCTCCAGCGCGGCGCGGCCGCGGTGCAGGTCCGGCGCCAGATCGAGGGTGCTCAGGTCAAGCCCGCCGAGCGGTTCCGTGCAGGGTTCAATGCCCGGCGGGGCATCGGCGGCGGGCCGGTCGGGGCCGCGCTGCCGTACCGCCCGCGCAAAGGGGGAATAGACGCGGTAAGCCCCGCCATTTCCGCTGCGGACCGCGCCGGGATGGACGAGAAGATGCCCCGGATGCAGGATCAGCCCGGCACCCAGGGGCCGCAGCGCCGCGCGCATACGGTCTTGCAGCGCCTGCATTTCCACCGTGGACCAGTCCGACTGGTGCAGCTGACGCACGCTCAGCCGCTTCATCAGCGCCGGCAGGATTTCATGCGCCTCGCCGCGCAGCACGACGATGCCCTTTCCGCCGGTGCGGACCCGAAGTGCCGCATCAAAGATGCGGAGTGCGCGCTCAAGCCGCCAGCGGCTGGCCGCGCCCTGCGCCATGGTCAGCCGGTCGATGAAAAACACCGTCAGCAGCGGGCCGTCGGCAATCGCCGCCAGAAGCGCGGGGTTATCGCGCAGCCTGAAATCGCGGGTCAGCCAAAGAATGCCCGGCGCCGTCATTCAAGCCGCCTCATCCGCGTGACCAAGCGTCACCTGCACCACATCGCAGCGCGCGGTGGCGAAGGCAGCGGCGCAGCCCTCCAAATAGAACTGCCATCCGCGAAGGAAGGTGTCATCATAACCCAGCCGCTGGATACGGGGGCGCTGCTGCATCATCGTCTCGCACCAGATTCGGCATGTGCGGGCATAGTCCTGGCCAAAAGCGTGGCTGTCACGCACGCGCAGCCCGACTTTTGCCGCCTCATGGGCGATAATGGCGGAACAGGGCAGCATGCCGCCGGGAAACACATGCTGACGGATGAAGTCGGAGCGGCGGCGATAGACGGAAAACTCGGCATCCGGGACAGTGATCGCCTGCAAGACTGCCCGTCCACCCGGCGCCAGTCGCGTCTTGAGGGTGGAGAAATACGTTGGCCAATAGCGTTCGCCCACCGCCTCGATCATCTCGATCGACACGATGTTGTCAAAGTAGCCCGTCACCTGACGGTAGTCCTGAAGCCGCACCTCGGCACGGCCATCCAGCCGGGCGTCGGCATAGCCCTTTTGCGAAGGAGAAAGCGTGATCGCGGTCACGTTGTGACCCCGCTCAGCCGCAGCTTCGGCGAACCCGCCCCAGCCGCAGCCGATTTCCAGCAGGCTTTCGCCCGGTGCCAGTTGGGACAGAATCCGCCGGTTCTTGCGCGCTTGCGCGCGGTGCAGATCATCGCCTTCGCCAAACAGCGCAGAGGAATAGGTCATGCCGGGGTCGAGCCAGAGCTGATAGAACTCGTTGCCGACATCGTAATGGGCGCGAATGTTGCGCGACGAGCCGCGAAGGCTGTTTGGCCGCATCAGCTTGTCAACCAGCCGCATCCGCATGGCCTGAAACCGCCCCGGCTCTCCCCACGCAGTCCGAAGGCCAAGGTTGCGCAGGGCCAGCGACAGGGTGTCCTCCAGTGTCTCGCTGTGCCAGTCGCCTGCGATCCAACCTTCGCCGAGCCCCACATCTCCGCGCAGCGCCAGACGCGGCAGCAGCCGCCAGTTGCGGATCTGCAAGTCGGCCTCGGGGCCGGCGGTGCCAAATCGGTGGCGCGTGCCCTCGGGCGTGGTCAGGGTCACGATGCCGTCGCCGATCTCTTCGAGGGCCGAAAGAAAGCGGGTTTTCAGGGAGTGTGTCTCAAGGCTCATCGGGTGATTTCCTGGTCCGGAGGCTCTGGGCGGCGGCGATAGGCGGCACCTTTCAGCTTCAGCCGCAGCGCGTGCCAATAGATTTGTGCAATCACGCGCAACGCGCCGCCAGGCCGACTAAAAACCGTCGCAAGCACTGCGCGGTTGGTCAGCGGCGTCAGCGGCCCGGTCATGGCGGTGTTGATGCCACTCGTGCCATCCATTTGGTCGATGCGGATGGCGATGCGGTCAGGATGCAGGGCGAACCGGAACTGGTATTTCCCCGCCACATCCTGAAAGGGCGAGACGTGAAAGACCTTGCGCGCCGTCAATACCGATTCGGCGTTGATCGGCGCAAAGTCGGGCTGGGCCAGCAGGTAGCTGTGGCGCTGGCCGAATGTGTTGTTGACCTCTGCAATCACCGCGATCAGCGCATCATTTTCGATCAGCATCCAGAAGCTGACTGGGTTGAACCAGTAGCCCAGAAACCGCGGCTGCGTCAGCAGCGCCAGCACCATACCCCGGCGCGGCGCAAGCCCGGCAGCGGCAAGCTGTGCCAAGGCCCAGGGGGCGCCGGTGCCCGAGCCGCGCAGCCCGCCATGGTCACTATCGTGAAACGAAATCAACCCTAATCGGTTATGCCTCATCAACCGGGGCGGCTGGACATGCTCGGGCGCCAGCAACACATGATCGGCATGGGTGCGGAAGCTGTGACGCAAGTCGCCGCGCCGGGCATGTGTCACCAGCGCCGGCATTGCCAGCACTTCGCCTGCCTGAAGACGCGCCGCGAGAGTCATGGCAGCACCGACGCAGGCAGTAAACGACGCGCGATGCGCATGGCGCTGGCAAAGCCGTCTTCGTGAAAGCCGTTGCGCAGCCAAGCGCCGGCAAACCAGGTGTTGCGATTACCCTGCATCTCTGCAATCCGCGCCTGCGCGTCCAGCGCCGCCAGGTCAAAGACCGGATGGCGGAACGTCACCTGATCGTAGATCAGTCGCGGGTCGATGCCGTCACGCTGATTCAGCGTGACAAACAGCGGATCGTCGTCGGGGATGTTCTGAAGCCTGTTCATCCAGTATGTCACGCCCACAGACGCAAGCCCTGTATCGCCACGGCTGACCCACGAACTCCAGCAGCGGCGGCGGTGCGGCATAACGGATGGGTCGGCGTGCAGAACGGCGTGATTGGGCTGGAATCGGATCGACGAAAGGGCCGCGCGTTCGGTGCCGTCAGCATCTGTGAGCATCGCGAGCGCCTGGTCGGCATGGGCGGCAAGGATGACGTGGTCGAATACCTCAGCTTGCGCTCCCTCCGCGCTCAGGGTGACAATCCCGCCCGTTCGCGTGACCGCCCGCACAGCGGTTCCAGTGCGTAAATCAAGCCCGGCCCGCACCAGCGCCGCCGTCAGCCGCTCGATATAGCGGATCGAGCCTCCGTCCACCGTCCACCACTGATGATGCTGGCCACGCGCCAAGAGCCCGTGGTTGCGCATGAACCGCACAAGCACACGGGCCGGGAATTTGCCGATGTCGTGATCGGGCGTGGACCAGATCGCCCCGCAAAAGGGGTAGAGGTAATGAGCGCGGAAGCGGGAGCCCAGACGCATCCGGTCGATCAGCGCGCCGATGGTCAGGTCGGGAGTTGCCGCAACCTCGGACTCGGCCCCAGCGTTGAAGCGCAGGATGTCGCGGAGCATCAGGTGAAAGCGCGGGTCCACAATATTGCGGCGCTGGCCGAACAGCGCGTCGCCGGACCGCAGCGCATATTCCACCCGCCCGCCATTCAACGAGACACCGAAGCTCATGTCGCTTTTGACGATGGGCACATCGAGGTCGCGGAACATCGCCGTCAGATGCGGGTAATTCACATGATTGAACACGATGAAGCCGGTATCCACCGGCTGATCGCTCCGCTTGCCGGCAAGAACCGTCCGCGCGTGGCCGCCAAGCCTGGGCGCTTCCTCAAACAGCGTCACCTGATGGTGGCGTGACAGCAGCCAAGCACTAGCCAAGCCTGAAATGCCGCCGCCGATGATAGCGATCCGCTGCGGAGAGCCTCTGGTCAAGTCAAAAGGCATCTGGCCTCCACTGGTTCTTTGCCATCCTTACGCGCGCAGATCGGCTTCGGATCAATCAGCGAAAAAGTTTCTGTCAAAATGATCTGAAACGCACTGTCCCCCGTAAGTGCCGCATGAACGCCGCATTTGCGCCTGTCGGGCCAAGGTCCTATGAAATGCTAAGACCCACGGTCCTGCCGTTGGTCGATGAAGGTGCTCTGGGTTTCAGGGGGGGGGGAGATCAGCAACCGATGGACGATCTTTCCGAGTTGAGTCGCGATCTGATCGCCGTCCGCGACAGCCGCGACCGCGCGGCGTTCGGGCGGCTTTTTGACCATTTCGCGCCACGGCTTAAGGCGATGATGCTCCGCGGCGGGTTGCGCGACGGCACTGCGGAGGACGTGGTGCAGGATGTGATGCTGGCGGTCTGGCACAAAGCCGGACAGTTCGACCCCCACCGCGCGGACGCAGCCGGCTGGATCTATGGCATTGCCCGGAACCGGCGCATCGACATGGCCCGCCGCCGTCCGCTGGCCCAGCCCGACGAGATGCCCGAGATAGAGAGCCTGGAACCCGACGCCGCCCAGATCATTGCGCTGCAGCAGGAAGCGCGCCACCTGGCAGACGCACTTGCGCGCCTCGCACCGGAACAGGCCGAGGCGCTGCGTGCTGCCTATTTCGACGACATCCCACACAGCCGCATCAGCGAAATGACGGGCTTGCCGCTTGGCACCATCAAGTCCCGCATCCGCCTTGGCCTTGAACGTCTCAGGCATGAGCTGAGGACAATCGCACCATGATCAGCATCCACCACCATATTCCCGACGACATGCTTGACGCGTATCGCGCAGGCACCTTGCCACATGCCTTTGGTGTGGTCGTGGCCGCGCACCTGTCGCTTTGCGATCAATGCCGTGCCGGCCAGGAGGCGGGCGACATGATCGGCGGTGCGCTTTTGCAGCATGCAGAAGGCGCAACCCTGCGACCCGACGCGCGTGACCGGATGATGACTGCACTAGACGCACCGCCCCCGCCGCCGCCTCTGCGCGCATCTGGGCCGTTTCCGTCTGCCGTGATGCACGAATTGGGCGGAAGGCCGCCGCGCTGGCGCATGCTGGGCGGCGGCATCCGCCAGCAGATCCTGACCGCCGATCGCGAAGGCTCATTGCGCCTGTTGTACATTCCGCCGGGAAAGGCAGTCCCCGAACACGGGCATCGGGGGCACGAACTGACACTTGTTCTTCAAGGCAGCTTTTCCGACAGCGAAGGCAACTTTCATCGCGGCGACGTCGAAGTGGCGCATGCCGACATCCACCACCAACCCGTTGCCGGCCGGGACGAGCCATGCATCTGCCTGGCGGCCACCGATGCGCCCTTGCGCTTTCACGCGCTGATCCCGCGGCTGTTGCAGCCGATCTTCCGGATCTGAAGATGAACTATGCGAACCGCCGCATCTGGATCATTGGCGCCAGCGCCGGGATTGGCGCAGCCCTTGCCCGTGCGTTGGCCGGGCAAGGGGCGCAACTGATCTTGTCCGCCCGCGATGGCGACGCGCTGGAGGCGCTGGCGGCGGAGTGCGGCGGCGCGCAGGCCAGGCCGCTGGATCTGGCCCAGCCTGAAACGCTGGGGGCAGTGGTGGCACAGCTTACGCTTGAGGCACCGCTGGACGCGATCATCTGCACCGCCGCGCTTTATGATCCCGGTCGCGTGGCGGATATCGATCCCATGCGGGCCGAGGCGATGGTGCGCGTGAACATACTGGGCATGCTTGAGGTCGCCCGCCTTTGCCCGCCGCTGCTGCGCGATGGCGGTCAGCTGGTGCTCTTCGGCTCGGTTGCCGGTTACATCGGCCTGCCGGGGGGGCAGCCATATTCGGCAACCAAGGCGGCGGTCAACAACCTTGCCGAAACGCTTGCGATCGAACTGGCCCCGCGTGTGGACGTGCGGCTGGTCTGTCCAGGCTTCGTCCAGACCAGACTGACCGCCCGAAACACCTTCGCCATGCCTGCAATCATCACCCCCGAACAGGCGGCAGAGTCCGTGCTGCGCGGGATGCAACGGCGGGGATTTGAGATCCATTTCCCACGCCGCTTCGCCCTTGCGATGAAGCTGATACGGGCCCTGCCTTATGCGCTGTCGCTGCGACTGATACGGCGCTTGCGCTGATCGTTCAGTTGAATCGCCCCGACAGCAGAACCACGCCGGCCCAGGCTGAAAACCCGGTCAGGAACGTGCCCCACAACCCGTCGATAATGACCTGCTCCCACGACCAGTCGGCAAGCGTGGCGTAATTTGTCATCTCATAGGTGCCATAACACATCAGCCCAATGATCAGGCCTCCGATCAGCGCGTGAACGGGATCATTCGCTTTCAGCGCCGGCCAGGAAACCAGCCACACAAGCCCGGCGACATATCCCAGATAGAACAGCGCAGCCGGACCAAGCCGCAACGGCTCGGCAAGAAGGTGGCCGACATTGCGCTCAAATACCGGCCGGATCAGAAACCGGATCCCCAGCACATCCAGAGCGAGGAACACCCCGGCGGTTGCAGCATAGAGGAAGGTAGCTTGAAGCATGAGAAGTCCTCGTCCCAGTTTCCGTCCAACCGCCGCAGATAGGCGGTGGCCTTCTGTCATATCAGCCTTTGACTTGCTCTACGCACGCAACCTTGCAGCAGATCAATTTCTCCGTGAAGAAAGGCAGACTACTCGCCCCATCCTCATAAACAGCAGTGCCGCACGCATTCCTCGGGTGGATGTCAATATCCCCTAACGGCATCGAATGTGCCAAACTCGTGATGCCGAAGCACCAGCTGAAGGAGACGGCTTCATCAAAACATATAATAGTATCAGCAACTTGAAAGTGGAGAAGGTTGGATGTTAGGCCCATCCCCTCCGCCACTTGCCCTCGCGAAAGGTGTCTCCCGATCCGGCCGCGGCCGGATTTTCCCGTTGTTTTCGAGGGTTATGCGGGAGCGGCTGAGCACTGCCCCCAGTTCCAAGATGCCCGAAATCGGTCTCTCGGGGCCGATATTCTCCTGACCTGATGACTGTGCCGGTTGGTGAATTTCTTACAGCAAGCTGAAATTGTGTGCTTTTCGGCTTTTCGGGATCGCCGGCCCGAATACTTCGA
>JAANMW010003514.1_pt1 | contig 12109 bp, 22 predicted proteins | sample 7279671 | NCBI WGS metagenome assembly JAANMW01 (sample SAMN14094541, study PRJNA606508) | bioreactor metagenome | isolation source: A lab-scale SPAN reactor treating ammonium-rich wastewater day 247 | place: Ireland: Galway | collected 2017-09-19
CAGGGCTTGCGCCCGCGGGTGCGGAGGGCAGCATGATGCCGCGCCGCACCTGCCAGGAGCTGGGTGTATGCCAGGGCCGCCCGGGCTGCGCCTGCAGCGCGCCCGCCGCGCGGCGCGTGGACACCAGCACGCTGCCGCCGGGCGAGTTCTACTTCGCGCCAGGCACCCTGATCGAGACGCGGCCGCGCCGTGGCTGGCGCTTGTCCAGCCAGGTGGTGGAGGCGGTGTCGCGCGCAACGCTCGCCGTGGCGGCGTGCGGGGCGCTGGCCGCCGCCATCGGGTTTTCCGCCGGGTGGCTGACGGCCAAGGGGTGGCTGCTGTGAGCGCCGACCTTGCCTGCCCGGTGTGCGGCTCCGAGCTCGACCTGGCCGTGCTCTTTTCCCACGAACACGACCAGCGTGCCCTGGCCCGCCTGGCGGCCGTGAGCATCCCCATCGGTGCGCGCGTGCTGCAGTACCTGGCGCTCTTCACCCCGCCGCGCCAGCGCCTGACAGCGGCCAAGAAGATCAAGCTGATTCTGCAGCTGCTGCCCGACCTGGAGCGCCAGGCCGTCACCCACAAAGGCCGCGAGTGGCCCGCGCCGCTCGCTGCCTGGGCGGCGGGCATTGACCAGATGCTGGCCGCGCGCGACGCGGCGCGCCTGGATCTACCGATGAAGGGCCACGGCTACCTGTACGCCATCCTGGCCGGCATGGCCGACAAACACGAAGCTCAGGCCGAGGAGGCGGGCCTGCTCGTACTGCGCAGCGGCCCGCGCCCGGCAGCAGCGCACGGCCCCGCGCGCATTGCCGACGTGGTGCTGCAGGCCGCCCCCGGCCGGCCGCCGCGCCCGGCGCTGGCCCCACAAGCGGCAGTAGCTGCCGGCACTTCTCCCACCGTGCGCGCCATGCGCGCCGCCCTGGCGGCCAAGGCCGCCGCCCACCCCACCGAGGACGAAACACCATGACCGTGAACTTGAGCGCCGCCAGCATCGAGACGCTGGAATATCTGCACACACACGGCGCAGCCACCGCCGAAGAGTTGCACGCCGCCACCCGCAACGGCCGCCCGCACCAGGTCATGCGCGACATCGTGCGCCGCCTCACCCGCCTTGAAGAGCTGCACTGGGTGTACAGCGAGGTGGGGGCCGATGGCCTGACCCGCTGGCACGCCCTGGGCGGCGCACCCGAGCCCGCGCCGCGAGCCCGGCCCAAGCCCTACGTGGGCCAGGTGGTGCCGCCGCGCCAGTTCGACGTGATGCGCGCGCCACCCTACACCGGCGCGCCGGCGCCGGCGGCGCGCCTGGGCGCGCTGGACTTCCAACGCTTCGCCAGCCATGGCGTGCGCTGCTGAAAGCCCCGCATGAACGCCCGCCCAACAAAAGCCGAGCACCACGCAGCAGTGATGGCGCTCGCCCACCGGATGGTGGACATCGTCAGCGAGCAGCCCACGCACCAGGTGGCCCTGGAGGCGCTCATCAGCGCCTACGCCTCGGTGGCGGTGTGCCACCCCTGCTGCCAGCAGCAGGCGGCCGACCTGGCGCGCCGCGTCGCCGATGTGCTCGATCTCGATCCCGCCGCGCCACCCCACGCACCCCACGTCCACTGAAAAGGCTTTGCCATGACCGAAACAACCACCCCCATCGCAACGCCGGCCGGCTACTGGAAAGACGCCGCCGGCAACCTCATCCCCGAGGCCAAGGTCAAAGACATCGACAAGCTGCGCCACCAGGTCGTGACCGACCTGTGCACCATGGCCGAGCGCGCGCGCGACGGCCTGGCCGACTTCAAGCTGCACGCCATGCAGGAAGTGGCCGCGCTCGTCTCCACCAGCATGGAGCAGTACGGCGTGAAGAGTGGCGGCGACAAGGGCAACGTCACGCTGACCAGCTTCGACGGAAAATACAAGCTGGTCCGCCAGATGCAGGACCGCATCGTCTTTGGCGAAGAGCTGCTCGCCGCCAAGGCGCTCATCGACCAATGCGTGCAGGACTGGAGCGAGGGCGCGAACGACAACATCCGCGTGCTTGTGAACCACGCCTTCCAGACCGACAAGGAGGGCAAGATCAACACCGGCCGCGTGCTCGGCCTGCGCCGCCTGGCAATTGCCGACGCAGCTTGGCAGCAGGCCATGCAAGCCATTGCCGACAGCATGCAGACCGCCAGCACCAAGCCCTATGTGCGCTTCTACAAGCGCAACGAGGCGACGGGTGGGTACGACGCGATCAGCCTGGACATGGCGGCTGTATGAGCAACATCACTACCTACCGCGTGTCTGCTGACTGGTTCGGCGATGCCGAGGTCACCCTGCAGGTGGACCTCGACGTGCTGACGCCAACACTCGCAGCAGAGATCAACGGCTTTTGGTCGGGCGCCGTGGAGCGCCTGGGGAACGAAGACGATGACGTGGTTCGCGCGGTCGTCCGCATGTTCGGCGCAGCTGCGATCCAACACTTCATGAGCGATGGCGGAGCAAGCTTCGGACCGTGCCCGTGGGGCGACCGCCAGATGACAGCGGAAGTGCTCAAGGCCCAGGTGGAGGGCTGGCCCGACATCGACGGCTTGGGCATCGGGATCGTGGGGGCGGAGGTTTCTGCCGTGGGCTATCACGATGTGACGCTGGAGGCGGTATGAGCGCAACGCCTGACACCTGCCCGAACCAGCTTCAGGTCAACACAAACGGTGCCTGGAAGAACGTGATGACGTTCGGCCACGGAGAAGAGGCCATGGAGCGTGTGAAGCAAGCGGCGCAGGCGCTGCACGAGGTATCGCCGGGCACGGCCTGGCGCATCACCACCACGCACAACAACTCGCCGACGGTACTGGCCCATTTGGGCAAGAGCACCTATGACCTTTGGATCACCCGCCCGTACGGCTGACCACACCAGGAGCATTCATGTTCAAGAACCTCATCATCTACCGCACCAGTCCCCTGGCCGTCACGCTCGACCAGGCCGAAGCCGCGCTCCAGAAAGCACCCTTCATCGAGTGCGGCGCCACCCAGGAAAAATCCAGCGGCTGGGTGCCGCCGCGCGGCGAGGCGCACGGCGCGTTGGTCGAATCCATCGGCGGGCATTGGATCGCGCGCCTGATGACGGAGACCAAAGTCGTGCCCGGCGATGTGCTGCGGCGGGAAGTGGGCGCCCGCGCAGCGGCCATCGAAGCCGAGACGGGCCGCAGGCCAGGCAAGAAGGAGCGGCGCGAGCTGCTGGACGAAGCGCGCCTGGCGCTGCTGCCCCACGCGTTTTCCCGGCGCGTATCCACCTGGTGCTGGATCGACCGCGAGGCGAGCCTGCTGGTCATCGATGCGGCCAGCCAGACGCGCGCCGATGAGGTAGCAACTCTGCTGGCGGAAGCGCTGCCCGGCCTGTCGCTGTCGCTGCTGGACACTGAGACCAGCCCCCAGGCCGCGATGGCGCACTGGCTGCAGGAGCAGGAGCCGCCCGAAGGCTTCGCCGTGGACCGCGAGTGCGAGCTGAAAAGCACCGGCGAGGAAAAGGCCGTGGTGCGCTACGCCCACCACCCGCTGGACATCGCGGAGGTGCAAGCCCACATCGCGGCGGGCAAGCTGCCCACCAGGCTGGCGCTGACGTGGGATGACCGCGTGAGCTTCGTGCTGACCGAGAACCTGCAGATCAAGAAGCTGGACTTCCTGGCGACGGTATTCGAGGGCACGAAGGCCGAAAACGGCGGCTTCGATGCCGACGTCGCCATTGCCACCGGCGAGCTTCGACGGACCATCGGCGGGTTGATCAGTGCCCTCGGCGGAGACGTCGTGGCCGCATGCCCCGAGGGGGCTGTATGACCGCCATGCAGTTCGTGGAAATCCTCTCGGCCGCGCTCGGCCTGCTGGGCGCCGCGCTGCTCGCGTCGAAGAGCCGCTTCGCCGGCTGGGCCTTCGTGGCCTGGCTCGTCAGCAACATCGGCTGGATCGTGTTCGGCGCGGGCAACCAGCACTGGTTCTTCATTGCCCAGCAAGTCGGCTTCGCGGCCACTTCGGTGCTGGGCATCTGGAACTGGTTGGTGCGCCCGGCCTCGCAACCCTTATTCAAATCTATTCCGCAGGGCCTTGCGCGGCCGATCGTGCCCCGGCATGGGCGTCGGCCCGCCCAGCGCCCCTAGGCGCCTTGTAGGCCCGCAAATCGCCCCTCAGTTCCTGCCCCCCAAAAAAGGCCAGCGCCATGCCCAACCACATCGCCGCCATTCACGTCCTCAAAAGCCAGCTGCGCCTGCAGGACGATGACTACCGCGCGCTGCTGCTGCAGCTCACCGGCAAGGCCAGCAGCAAGGCGATGGGCGTGTGCGAGCAGCGCAACGTGCGCGAGCACTTGCAGCAGCTGGCGCTGCGCATGGGAGTGGCGCGGCCCGGTACGGGCGCACGGCCCCTTGCCGAGCCGGCCTTCGCCAAAGCCAAGGCGCAGGCCAGCCCGCGCGAGCGCAAGGTGTGGGCGCTGTGGCACCAGCTGCACCGCGATGGGCTCGTGCACAACCCCGGTGCGCCGGCGCTCAACGCCTGGGTCGAGCGCACCGTGCATGTGAGCGCGCTGCGCTTTTGCACGGCGGCGCAGCTTGATGCCTGCATCGAGGCGCTGAAGTCCTGGCAGCAACGCGCAGAAGTGAGGTAAAGCATGCCACCAGCTAAACACATGACGGCCGCCGAAGCGGCCGTGCTCGAAGCCCAGCTGCCCGCCGGCCTGACGGAGGAAATGCGCGACGTGGCGCTGTGCCTGTACGAGGCCATGGTCCTGACCGATTCGCGCGTGGGTCAGGCGCAGCCCGATGCAATCTGGATGAAGGTGCTTGTGGCCATGGCCCGCGTGGCGGCCATTCAACTGCAGCATCTGGCGGCGCAAAAGGGCGGCAAGGTCATCTATTTGGCAAAGGGTCTTGTTGCGTTCTGGACGGCGCGCGACTTGCAGATGTGCGCCGAATTCCGGGGCAACAACTACGATGAGCTGGCGCGCAAGTACGATCTGACCGAGATGCGCGTGCGCCAGATCGTGGGCGCGTGGCGCGATGAGCAGTACCGCCTGCGCCAGGGGCGCCTGCCAGGCCTGGACGAGGCCGACACCGCGTAGCCTGCCCGCGCTGGCGTGCAACGCGACCGGCGCATTTAGTAAAACGCTTTACTTCTCCCGTGAAGGTGTTCGCCTCAATCATGGCGGCATGCTTCGCACAGCACCCCGCCTCTCTGCCCTTGCCTGCGCCATTGCCATTGCGGCCTGCGCGTTCGATGCGTCTGCCGTAGCGCCGGCCGCTGCGGGTCCGCCGGGCGCGGGCCTGGTGTTGCTGCAGCTGACCCCGGCGCAAGACTTCACGCCCGCCGACGGGCGCGAGATGGACGTGCCCGCCTGGCGGATTGATCAGGCCATTGCGGGCCGTGTGATCGCCGCCTTCAACGCGGCGCAACCCCCCGTGATCGACTACGAGCACCAGACCTTGCACAAAGAGTCCAACGGCCAGCCGGCGCCTGCCGCTGGCTGGATGCATGGCCTGCGCTGGATCGAGGGGCGCGGCCTCTTCGCAGAAGTGGAGCTGACCCAGCGCGCCCGCGAGCTTGTGGCCGCAGGCGAGTACCGCTACTTCTCACCCGTTTTTGAATATGCCAAGGCCACTGGCGAGATCGTGCGCATCTTGATGGGTGCGCTCACCAACAACCCCGCCATCGCGGGGATGGAAGGCGTCAGCTTGACCGCTGCCGCGACCGCCCGCTTTGCGAGCCCCCTTAACCCACCGGAGACCACAGTGAACCTGCTGGAAAAACTGCTGGCGGCCATTGGCCTGCCTGCCACCACCACCGAAGACGCGGCCGTTGCCGCTTGCACCGCGATCAAGGCCCAGGCCGAAGCGGCGCGCGCTGCCCTGCAGCTGGACGGCAACGCCAGCGCCGAAACCGTGACGGCCGCGTGCACCAGCTTGCGCGCGGCGGCCACGCCCGACCCGGCCAAGTTCGTGTCCGTGTCCGTGGTCGAAGAGCTCAAGACCAGCGTGGCCGCGCTCACTGCGCAAGTTCAAGGCCGCCAGGTCGACGACCTGGTCGGCCCTGCTCTGGCGGATGGCCGCCTGCTGCCTGCCCAGGAAAGCTGGGCGCGCGATTTGGGCAAGACCAATGTGGCCGCGCTCACGCAGTACCTCCAGACCGCCCGGCCCATCGCGGCACTGACTGGCACTCAAACCGGTGGAAAAGACCCGTCGGGTGGCGGCAATGACAGCCACGGCCTGAGCAAGGACGAGCTCGCCGTGGCCGCTGCCTGCGGCCTGACGCCCGAGGCCTATGCCACGGGCAAGGCCTGAACCACTTGCACAAGGAGTAACGACGCATGACTGCTTTGACCAAAGACCGCCCCACGCCCGAGCGCGATGGCCGCCTGGTGGCCGACCCGCTCGCTGTTGCGGCGGTGATTTATGCCGGCGCCATGTACATGCTGGACGCCGACGGTAACGCGGTGGCCGCTGCGCCCCAGGCGGCTGCCACCACGCTGGTGGTGCGTGCCGTGGCGCGCAAGCGTGCGGTGCAGGCCGAAGGCGACGCGCAGACCGATGGCGCCCGGGGGGTGTTCTGCTTCGACAACGCCACGGCGGGTGACGCGCTGGCACGCACCGACATCGGCGCTGCCTGTTACGCACTGGACGACGCGACCGTTGCCAAGGGCCACGACGCCAACAAGCGCCCCAAGGCCGGGACGGTGCTGGATGTGGATGCGCGCGGCGTGTGGGTGCGCGTGGGCTGATTTTTTTCAAAGGACTTTTCCGCCATGCAAATTAACAACGCCAACCTGAAGGCGCTCTACGCAGCCTTCAATGCCGCCTTCAAGTCGGGGCTCGGCCAGGCCGCCAGCCAGTACCAGCAAATCGCGACGGTGGTTCCGAGCACCACGGGCAGCGAGGAATACGCCTGGCTGGGGCAGCTCCCCGGACTGCGCGAGTGGCTGGGCGACCGTGTGGTGCATGCCATCGGCAACCACGGCTACACCATCAAGAACAAGCCGTTCGAGCTGACGGTGGGCGTGCCGCGCACGGCCATCGAAGACGACCAGTACGGCGTGTACACGCCGCTGATGACGGAGATGGGCCGGGCCGCCGAGGCGCACCCCGACCAGCTTACATTCGGCTTGCTCAAGGACGGCCGCACGGCGCTGTGCTACGACGGGCAGCCGTTCTTCTCCACGGCCCACAAGGTGCTCAACGAGAAGGGCAAGGAAGTCAACGTGTCCAACCTGTCGGACGACGGCGGTAGCGGTGCGAGCTGGTACCTGCTGGAGACGCGCCGGGCGCTCAAGCCGCTGATCTTCCAGAGCCGCAAGAGCCCGAACTTCGTGGCGCTGACGGCCGAGACCGATGCGAACGTGTTCAACGCGGCGCAGTATGTCTACGGCGTGGATGCGCGGCGCAATGCGGGCTTTGGCTTCTGGCAGCTCGGCCACGCGAGCAACAAGGAGCTGACGGCGGCGAACCTGAAGGCGGCCATTACGGCGATGGAAACGCAGACTGGCGACCTTGGCCGCCCGCTGGGCATCTCGCCCAACCTGCTGGTTGTGCCGAAGTCGCTGCGCTTTACGGCCAAGCGCTTGCTGGAAGCCGAGCTGGTGAGCGAGGGCGGCGTGCAGGTCAGCAACGATCTCGTCGGAGCTGTGGACCTGCTGGTTGCCGACTGGCTGTAAGCCGCCCACGCCGCCATGCCCTACATCACGCGCGCAGAACTGGCCGAGAGCCCCGGCGCCCTGGAGTTGTCCGAGGTGGCGAGCGATGAGCATCGCACGCCGGTGGCGCCGGAGCTCCTCGACGCCTGGCTGCGCGGCGCGGATGTGAGCGCCTGGCCCGGCGCCGAGGTGCAGGCCGCGGAGCGCGCCGCGGCGCGTATCGACACGGCCGTGCGCGACGCCGGCTCGCTGATCGATGGCTACCTGGCCAAGCGGGGCTACGTGCTGCCGCTGTACCCGGTGCCGCCCCTGGTGACCGCATGGGCGCGCGGCATTGCCCGCTACCTGCTGCACAAGAACCGCACGGCCTTGGAGAGCAAGGACCCGATCGCGCGCGCCTACACCGATGCGCTGCGCCTACTGCAGCAGACGGCGGACGGCAAGTTCAGCCTGGGCGCCCAGGACGCGGTTGCCAATGACAAGACGGACGCACGTTTCTGCGCAGCGCCGAGCGTGTTCGGGCGCAATGAGCTGAAGGCGTTCCGATGAATTTCGAGCCGTTCGACACCAGCCTGATCGTGCGCCGCCTGCAGGACCAGGTTCCCGATTTGCAGTCGATTGGCGGGGCCGCGGACTACGCGGCCGTGAAGGAGCTGAGCGGCTTTCGCACGCCGAGCGCGTACGTGGTGTTCTCGGAGGAGACCAACACCGGGAAGATCCCCGCCAGTATCGGCGTGACGTCCCAGGAGGCTCTGGTGCAGTTCGGCGTGGTGCTGGCGCTGCGCCACTACGGCGACCGGCGCGGCGAGCACATGGCCGACCAGGCCCGCCTGTTGATCGGCAAGGTGCGCACGGCGCTCATCGGCACGCGCCCCGACGTGGGCGCGCGTGTTGTGGCCTGGGCTGGCGGCGCGGTGCTTGATTACAACGCATCGGTGCTGCTGTTTGCAGACCGGTTCCAGATCCACCACCTCTTGCACAAGGATTAAAGATGGGTGCAGTGAATTTATTGGCGGCTGGAAGCGACGAAGCCATCAGCGCAACCTTCACGCTCGAAGCTGGCGCGACCATGACGCTGGCCGGCGCGGCCCGCCCGGCCGGTGCGACGTACTGGCGCGTGGATGTGGAGCGGCAGTTTTCCGACGGCGCCTGGGAGGCCGTGGGCCAGCTGCGCTGGGATATGCGCATGCTGACGCTGTACGGCGACGGCGTGTACCGCCTGCGGCGCCTGGCCGGCGGCGGCTGCCTGGTTGACGGGGCGCAAGCCTGAGGCACGGAGGCGACCATGTACATGCAACCTTGGAGCGTGGCGGCACTGCGCGGCCCGGTGGCCGCAGGCGCATTGGGCGCTTCCGCCGCGTCTTTGGCGGGCGGTCCGTGCCTGCAGAAAACCGGCGCTGGGGCGCTGCAACTGCGCGCCGGAACGCAGGTAGAAGTGGGCGGCAGGCTGCTGCGCTTTGCGGATGCCAAGCCGGTGGCCATGCCCGCCCTGGCGGCCGGGTCCGACTATGCCGTATGGGTGGCGCAGGACGGCACGGTGCAGGCCAGCAGCAACTTCGTCGCGGCTCCGGGCGCCGGCACGTGGCGCCTTGTGGGGGGCTTTCACTACGCTCCTGGCGGCAACGCCGCAGCCCGCGAAGGCGGCGACACGGTGCCGGCCATCAACGAATTCAGCCTGTGGGACGCCAAATGGCGCCCGGCCTGCGCCGACCCACGCGGCATGGCGCTGGTGGCGGGCGCCTTCTGGGCCGATATTTACCTGTGCGGCGTGAACCACCATCTGGACGGCACCAGCAAGTTCAACGTGACGATCGCCGATGGCGCGAGCTTGCCCAAGGTGCCTCTCGCTTTTGGCGGCGATGGCAGCGCTGCATACGGTACCTGCGACTGGTGGGCTGCCGGTGAAGTGCTGGCCGCGTACGGCAAGCGGATGCCGACCTATCACGAATTTGCCGCCCTGGCCTTCGGGGCCACCGAGCTCACCAGCGGCGGAACCGATCCGGTCAGCACCATCTTGCGCGCGGCGCACACCAGCCGTTGGGGTGTGATGCTGGCCACCGGAAATCTTTGGACATGGGGCCTGGCGCAGGGCGGCGGTCAGCAGGGCGCTGCCTATACGGCCAACACCCTGGGGCGCGGCAGTTCATATCTGCTGCCGAACGCCGTGCTTTTCGGGGGCGGCTGGAACTACGGCGCGATCTCCGGGTCGCGCGCGTCGTACTGGAGCCACGTGCCGTCGTCCTCGAACAGCGGCATCGGGCTGCGCGGCGTCTGTGACCACTTGAGGCTTGGCTGAGGCGGCGGCAGCCGCCGAGGGAATTGGTATGGAGCCAGAAAAAGAAGCCGTGCGGAGTTACGAGCAGATGGCGATCGTCGAGAAGTACGAGACGGCGATCGCCTATCTCTACCCGGTGGCGCAGAACCTGCCGCGCAGGCACGGGGTCGCTCGGGAAATGTTTTTGGCGTGCCTGCTGGGGCAGGTGCAATTGTTTGTGGAGGCGGGGAAGTCGGGACAGATTTCGCGCCTGTACGTCGCAGATGCGGGACTGGCGCAACTGCGATTTTGGCTGCGGTTTTTGACCAGCAAGGCAGTGCGCGGCATGACGCCGCACCAGGAGCAAACAGCACAGGTGCTGCTTGCCGAGGTGGGGCGGCTGCTTGGCGGCTGGATTGCAAAGCAAAAACGCAGGGGGCAACATGGGTAAATTCGCCGTGCTTTTCGGGGGCAACTGGAACAACGGCGCGATCTCCGGGTCGCGCGCGTCGAACTGGAACAACGTGCCGTCGAACTCGAACAGCAACATCGGGCTGCGCGGCGTCTGTGAGGACGGGGATTGCATGCCTTTTGCGCTCTGCCGCCGCTACGGCGCGGCAGGCCGGCCGCTTGCCTTGTGGTCAGCCGTGTTGTCCTGCTTCGGCAAACACCCTTGGGGGTCTGGTAGAGCGCCTAGTAGCTGCCGTGTTGCAGCGAACGGCGCGGCCAGCATGTGCCATGCCTAAGCGCCACAACGATCTGATTGGGCGCGTAGCCGACATGGACAACCTGCGCTGCGCCTTTGCCAAGGCTGCTCGGGGCAAGCACGCGACCTGGGGCTATCTGGAATTCAAGGAATTCGCGCAGGCTAACCTGGCCGCCATGCGCGAGCGCATGCTCGATGGTGCATGGGAGCAAGGCGCCGGCCACTGCTTCACGGTGTTCGAGCCCAAGCAGCGACTGATCACGGCGCTGGGGTTTGCCGACCGCGTGGCGCAGCACGCATTGGTGAACGTGATCGGGCCGATCTTTGAGGCGTCGATGCTGCCCTATGCATTTGCATGCCGTGCCGGTCTTGGCACGCATGCCGGCGTGCGTCACGTGCAGGCCGGCCTGCGCCGCACGGGCGCCACCCATTTTCTGAAAACCGATTTCAGTGCGTTCTTCGCGTCCATCGACCGCGCGCGGTTGCACAGCCTGATCGAGCGGCGCATCAAGTGCCGCAAAACGTTGGAGCTGATTGCCGCCATGGTGCCGCGCAGCGGGTGCGGGCTGCCCATAGGCAGTCTGACGAGCCAGCTGTTCGCCAACGTCTATGGCGGCGTGCTGGATCGGCTCATCCATTTCGAGCTGGGCGCGCAGATCTGGGCAAGGTACATGGACGACGCGGTGATCCTCTCGTCAAACCCCTACGAGTTGCGCGAGTGGTTCGGGCGAATCGAGGTGTTCAGTGTGCAGCGCCTGGGGCTGCGCATCAGCCGCTGGCAGGTCTCCCCGGTGGCGCGCGGCATCAACTTCCTGGGCTTTCGCATCTGGCCGCGCCACAAGTTGCTGCGCAAGCGCTCGGTGCTGCTCGCCAAGAGACGTATTGCCCATTGCGTGCGCGCCAATGACAAGCCGGGGTTGGCCCAGTTCATGGCCGCGTGGGGTGGCCACGCGCGACACGCAGACACATGCAACTTGTTCAATTCACTGGAGGAGCGCTATGGCGTTCGATTGCATCAACAGCCGCGCTGACCTGGATGCCCTGGCGGGCACGCCCGAGCATGCGCAGTTCATGGCGGCGCTGGCGGCCACGCTGTGGCGCCTGGAGCGCGACGACGAGGCGCAGGCATGGGTGGCAGTCAAGGACGACAGCGTGATCGCTCGCTGGGGTTTCGTTCGCTCGGACTTCAAGGGCGCCAAGGCGCCAGCGCTCCCTGTCTATGAGGCGCCGACGGTGCCGACGCCTGCGCCGGTGTCCATGCGCCAGGCGCGCCTGGCGCTGCTGGAGGCGGGGTTGCTCGATGGCGTTCAAGCCGCGTTGGACGCGATCACGGATGCGCAGCAGCGCCGGGCAGCGCAGATCGAATGGGATAGCGCGCAGGAGGTGCAGTACGACAGCCCGCTGACCCAGCTGCTGGCCGGTGCGCTGCGGTTGGGGGACGAGCAATTGCGCGCGCTGTTCGCGCGTGCGCGTGAGTTTTGACGACTTTTTCAAGGAGTGTTGACATGAGCAAGCAGGCAGTGGAATTGAT